>Ga0187859_10000064_pt1 | contig 76398 bp, 69 predicted proteins | sample June2016WEW_10_1_2_FD_133019 | JGI IMG/M metagenome (GOLD analysis project Ga0187859, IMG submission 133019) | Peatland microbial communities from SPRUCE experiment site at the Marcell Experimental Forest, Minnesota, USA - June2016WEW_10_10 | ecosystem: Environmental > Terrestrial > Soil >...
ACGATTCCATCGCTGCCGGATTGACCCGAGGTTACAGGTCGCACGATTCCATCGCTGCCGGATTGACCCGAGGTTACAGGTCGCACGATTCCATCGCTGCCGGACTGGCCAAATACGCCCGGACGCGGTGCCAAATGCCCAGCGAAAGCAGAACCGCCATAGAGGCTAATCACTAAAATAGGCATGGACGCAGATATTAATCGGCGAGCGATTCTTGTAGATGTACTAACCATTGTCGTCTCCCTTCCCACCCACTGATCTTAAATATGCTTCCCGGTCATCATCGTTTTCCACATAGTGATAAAGACCGATTCCGGTTCTAATGGAGCCCCGGCGCTCCGCGTTTGAATGCTCTTGAAGCCACGTGTCTACCTCGTCAGCAAACGACTGTCCGCGATTACGAATGAACGCGTTGAACTTCTGCATATCTCCTGCATTCAGTCCAAAATCCGCCCAAACGGTTCTTTCCATGAGCCCGGTCCCCGGCACCTCTCGCTGCAAATTCACTGCAGTAGTTCCAATCAAGTTATGCACGACCGTTGCAAACCGTTGGATGTTCTCAGGACTAAGCCGCTCCGCGATGTACGTCCGCGTTGAACTACGCAAAATCCCGTCACCCACATTTTCAACATTCTTCGTCTTCAGTAACTCTTCCAGCACTACGCGCGCTGAAATTTCCGGACCGGCATACTTCCTGACCAACGCCTCAAAACTTCTATTCCCATGCCCAGCAATGTCCGACGAAAAAGGAATATCGAGCACCAAGCCGTACGGTCCTGAATAGTTGTGATCCGAATGCCATCCCGCCAAGACTTCTTGGGCGGCGAAAGAAAAATTCTTAACTCCAGTCTCGTCGCCAATGTTTCGCTTGGCCCCTCGCACTTGCGCGGGCGTCATTCCTGTCTTCTGCGCGACCTCCTCATCCGATGCGTCCTCGATTCCTGCGGCTTTAAATTCCGCATCCGCAGCCCTAACTAATGCGTCGTTTAACGCGGAACTAAGGTCACCTAGCCGAATCCCGTTTCTCACCGCGATGCGGCATAGCGGCCGCATAATATGCCGCAGTGCCGCAATCAAGTTTTCTTTAACAGATTGCATGAATGCGAAACATAATACAAGCAAAAATGTGGCTTCGTTCACAGTTCAAACCGCCTATTCAGTGCATGGGTCACACTTTTCGGCGTTTTGCTGCAATTGCGACGTCCGCCATAGCATTTAGTTAAATGATCATTTGCACTGTTGCTTTTATGGCACTAAAGATGGATCCATGACTCAGATTGCACGCGCTCCTACGTTCATCCTCACCACCTTCCTAGTTGCACTGGCCGGCTGCGGCCCAAGCAACGACCATCCCCTGACCGGAGGCGGGGGCGCGGTCTTGCGAAGAGGGTTATCGGGTGAACCGTCGTCCCTCGACCCCGCCGTAGGCTCTGATAATTTTTCGACCGAGGTGATGCAGGATCTCTACGAGGGATTGACTAGCGAATCGCCGACGGGTCAGACCATGCCTGCCGTCGCCTCATCCTGGACGGTCGATGCCAGCGGCAAGCAATACACGTTCCATCTTCGCGCCGACGCTCGCTGGTCAAATGGGAGGCCCGTACGTGCGGCCGAATTTGTTGCCGCATGGAGGCGAGTAGTAGATCCGAAACATGGCTCGCCGGTCGCTGATGATTTAAGGCTTATTGCCGGAGCCGCGTCGATTATCAAAGGAGAGGCGCCAATTAATTCCCTGGGTGTTGCCGCACCAAGCGACGACATTTTAATTGTGACGCTGGAGCAGCCAACTCCATATTTGCCTCAAGTCCTCACTCATTCTTCCACCTTTCCAATTTTTTCCGAGGAGAGTGCAAGCAGTCACGGCGGGAGTTCGTGGGTTTCCAATGGCCCCTACATTCTCACCAGTTGGAGGGCCGGTGCTAACCTCCAATTGTCCAGAAATACCGCCTACTGGGACCGCGCGAACGCCCGTATAAAACAAGTTGAATACGAGTTTACAAGTGATGACACGGCCCAATACGCGCGCTACCGCGCTGGCCAACTTGACCTTACCGATGACGTTCCTTCGAACGCCATTCCGTCCCTTCGTGAAGCGCGATCAACTGAGTTAGTAATTGCTCCATTTCTGGCAACCGCCTATTACGGCCTAAACCTTGCAGCGAACCCAATGGCAGGCAATCTAAAACTCCGTCAAGCCCTCACTCTCGCGATCGACCGTCAGAAATTAGTGACGAGTCTCGGTTTTGGACAAGCACCCGCGTTCGGATTTATACCACCGGGCGTTTGGAACTATGAACAACAATCATTTCCATGGAAAACTTATTCCGACGCGGACCGCAACGCGGAAGCCAGACGACTTTATGCAGAAGCCGGTTACACCGCGCAATCCCCCCTTCGTTTGCGGTTGCTTTACAACTCAAATGTTGTGATTAAGCAAACGGCAATCCTGATCGCGGCCATGTGGAAAGAAACGCTGGGTATCGATACTGATTTGAACGGTGAGGAGTACCGCGTTTTTCTGCAGTCCCGTCACGACACAACTCGATGGGACGTGGCCCGCTTGGGATGGACCGCAGATTACAACGATGCAAGTAATTTTTTAGATATATTTCGACAGAAATCCGTCAACAATGACGAGCATTACATTAATCCCAAGGTAGATGCCCTGCTGGACTCTGCAGCGGCCAATGCAGACCCCATGCAAAGGCGACACACCCTCGAGGCTGCGGAAAGGTTGGTCCTTGCCGATTACCCAGTCATACCTCTCTATCATTTCGTTTCAAAGAGACTTGTCAAACCCTACGTCTCTGGAGTCCATCCAAATCCTTTAAATGGCGTTCCTTCGAAGGCACTCTCCATTCAGCCCCACTAAGACGCCCAAGAAGTGAAGGAGCTCCCATACCGCGGGCGCGGGCTAGCCCGTCCGCCAATTTTCCGTCTTTTCGCACACAGTGTGGGACCCCCTCCGAGTTTTCCCCCTTCAGGCTATCGACCGTCGAACACTTCCAGCATACTTGCGCCGGTCACCCGGGAATAATACTGGGAACGCATCTACGCAAATTTGATTAGGCGGTGCGGCCGCCAAAAACTTCGCTCAAGATTAATCAACCGCGGAGGATGCCGAATGCGGCAGAAATATGCGAAATGAAGCCGACTCGAAGTGAGAATATGAAAAAGGCGGCGTTGACAAAGTCCAATGCCACATCCGCAAGAACCAAGGGAACTGGCAGCAGCAAACAGTCCATCTCAGCGTTGCGCTATGTAACGGTGGACGATGTAATTAAAGAACTTCTGGATTTATTTGAACGCCTCGGGCTAGATGCCGGCCATCTAATAAATAGAGTGAGGGCTATGGACATATCGGGTCGCCCGATGCGACGACCGCACCCTCAGGTATCGGCAATAAGTGATTTGCTTACACTATGGCATCAAGATCCATCCTTTTTGAATTCCGCCGGGAACCCAAAGCCTGTGAAAATGAGCGGTCGTCGCGGTTCCTTTCGCGAAATTGCCGAAAAATCGGTCCCTAATATGCCCCCAACTCAGCTTCTGCGTGAGCTACAGCGGTTACGTGCGGTCCGAGTAGACAAGAAAGGTCTTATTCATGTGCGTATGCGTTCGCTAAGCATATATGAGGACAAGCGGCTGGCGGCCCTACATACACTTAATCTGCTTCGTGGGTTCATAAATACACTTCGTCACAATCTTGAAAGTCCCCCGTCGAACGCAGATCAGTTATTTCATCGCATCGCGTGGAATGGGGAATTCGACATGGAGAAAATTCCTCGCCTTAAAATTTGGCTGAGAAGGCACGGTCAAAGCGTTCTAGAATCAGCAGACATGTGGATGATGAACCAATCCAATGTCGGGGGTCTGAGACGGCCCAAGAAACGTGTTCAGGCATCGGTCGGCCTTTATCTTGCCGTAGATGCGCCTTAAGCCTTGCTATTCGATTCGCCCCAACTTACCGCGCGCGCCGCAAGTTGCGCCTAATTGCGGCCGATTGCTTCTTCGTTGACTTCTTCTGCATTTTTTCGTGATAAAAAAGTGTAACGCTTACCCGTTGCTCAACAGGATCCGACATGCGCGCACCACGTTGCAGTAAATCTTCGTTAAGTAATCGCTCTCGCATTTCTGCCAGAAAATCCGAGCCTTTTTTTGAGACTTCTCGACGAAATAATGGCAGAGAATTTCGCGAATTGATCGCTCCTTCGATATTTGATACGAATTGAAACCCGTCCGGATCGCGCATGTTGGAAAGCATAGTGGATAGGAGTTCTGTTGCTCGATCACCGTATGCCTTTACGGCCTGCGGACTTATGCCTCTATCCAGTGCTAATAGTGTTTTGACCCGCACTCTTTCTGAACTGATCACATCGATTGAACCAATTCTCGCCAACTCGTCTAACATTGCTCTGGTTGGAATTCCTCGGCCGTGACGCCTTACCAGTGAATCAAATGTTGGTCCCGAGCCAAAGATTCTTAGGTCCGCTGGCTGACCATTTGAATTCGTGTACTTCGGATCGTAGTGCCAGACTGCGAGAATTCGATTCGTCGCTTGTTGGCGCGGATCCGTGACGACAGATCGCGAGGTGACAGGCAACTTCAGTATTCGAGAAATCTCACCCCGGGGGATGCCTGTCGAGGCGGCTATTCCTGAGATATTGATCCTGTGGCTAACTTCACGCTGGCGATTGGCGACACTTCTAATTGCAGCCACGCGAAACAAGGATTGAACATCACGTGCACTTAATCCTGCATCTACTACAAACCCAGCGAGAGGCTCAAGCAAGTCAGATAGCGCCTTAATAGCGGCGACGCGAACCGTAGCGTACCGACGCTGATCTTTATCTTCGGAATCTTTGGCTGACACAGATTAAGAAATTAAATTCAGTTGGAGTTTTCATGCACCATACCGGAACGTCAATATTTTGCACAGTTTGAAGACCCAATTGGGCGATTTCACGCTCGCGGCAATCGGCATGACCGATTTCGCCCACCGCAGTTCTCTGTTCGGAGTGTGTTCAGATGACGGCGTTGACCTTGAGCTGGAATAAAGTCCCTTCAGGATGGGGGCGCGACTCGATCTCAAAGTGATGACCTTCGAAATACAGGCGACGTAAATCTCGGTATTATCTAAACCTCATCGCTCGCGGTGTAGCCTGTTCCTATGAAGAGTTAGCACGATAGCTTCGGATATGGAATCCTGAGCATTGTGTTTGAATTCATTTGCGACCACTCGCGGATCCAGCGGTTATCATAGCCATAAATTTGGCTCGGATACGAGCGGGAACCAAATAGTCTCCTCCAATTACTCCAATTCTTTAGATTTCTCCTTGAAGGCTGGCTAATAAACAAGTCCAAGCGACATGACAAAGGGCGCCGCAAGCCCCCGCAAATTTCGCGGATTCTAATGTCCGGGTTTGGTCGCTACCGCGACGACCTCGAAGTGCGCGCCGCGGACCAATCCGCTGACGCCAATGAAAGCGCGAGCCGGAAAATGGCCGTGGAAGTAGGTTCGATAGACGGTGTTGAAGCCGTCGTATAACTCCAAATCGGTGCAGTAGATGGTGACCGAGACGAGATCGTCCATGTGTAGCCCGGCCGATTCGACCGTGTGCTTGACCGAATCCATGACGGCATGGGCTTCGGTGTCGATGTTATTGGGCGCTTTTTGTGTCTTCGGATCGAGGCCGATGTGTCCGGCGACATAAAGCGTGTCGCCGACCATGACCGCTTCGCTGAAGGGCAGCGCGGTTCCGGTGGGGGACGGGGCTTGTTCGAAATATTGCCGGCCCGAGTCGCTTGCGATCGCGCTCGAGGCGCAAATGACGCCGAACAGGGATGCGATGGCGATCTTGGTCCACATGGCGTGATTTCCTTCGGTGCTGCAAACCTGCAATCTACACCCGCGCCCCCCGAAATTGAAACGCGCGGATGCGCGGGATCGCCTCATCCGGCATGGTAGAAATTGAGCTTGTTGCCGTCCGGATCACGAAAGTAGCCGGCATAGAAGCCCTCGCCTCGCGGGCCGGGGGCGCCTTCATCCGTGCCGCCGAGTTGCAAGGCCAAGCGGTGCAGGGAGTCGACCTTCGCATTGCTGTTGACCACCAAACCCACCATGACGCCGTTGCCGACCGTGGCCGCCTTCTTGTCGAACGGCTTCGTTACGCTGAGCCCGGGCCGGCGGGGATCGACGGCCCACACGATGAATTGCTCGTCTTCCATGATTCGCTTGGCGCCCATTTCGCCGAGCAATGCATCGTAAAAGGCCGCGGCGCGCGGTAGATCGTTGGTTCCGATAGTGACGTATCCGATCATGATTCCCCCTTCATTGCGGATCGCTATTCACCATTGTTCGATGACGATTGTTTGGAACGTGAAGCTGAAATCGCTGAACACCCTGCCGAGCGCAGCCGCCTTGCCGGTATGCGCTCTGACGTCGGCGATGAGGGCGTCGGTCACCGTGATCCGCTGCTCGACGTATTCGAATCCATGTCGATCGACGCCCACGGTTTCGATGATGATCGTATTGAATAGCTCGCCGTCGCGCGCCGCTTTCTGTAACTGAGGCGAGGCGGGACCGAACTCCTTGGTGAGCACCAGCGGGTACTGCTTGCGAGAACCCAACAGATGAACCGTCTCGGTATCCTCGGGAGGCTCGGGATTGAGCTCGAAGGACTCGATCTCTATCCATTGGTCACTGCGTTGATTGCCGTGCGAGGCATTGTTCTTGGAACCGGCGGACAGGGCACCTTGTTTCTGGCCCTCGAAGCAGGCGTAGCTCACCGCGGTCATGTGGAGTCTCCTGCGCTGATCGGCACGCGTTGGGCGGCGCCGGCACGGCCTAATTGTCCGCGCTGCTGTCCCGACGATATAAGCCGGATCATAATATGTCACAAGGGCGCGGCGGGAGCCTAATGGCCGCCGCGTGCTGTTCGGTATGCCTTGTAAAGGCGCCGATGGCCTCCATTAATAGCTAATCGTTTCCGAGCCCGGAAGGGGCGTTTGGGTCGTTTTTTTAGCATTTCGGCCCCCCCGCGAAGCGGAACAGCGCTGCTAGGGCCCTGTTCGCGGCGGATGAGAAAAATTGCACGGAACGAGAGCCTTTATCATCTGACAGGCCCGCCTCATTGCTTGATCATGGCGCCCGTCGATGGAAGATGAATCACCAAAAGGAGAATCTCTGTCGTGAACGAAACACCGATAAAGACATTCCTGTTGGCCTCCGACTTTGACCAGACCTTGAGCTTCAATGATTCGGGTCTGGTGTTGAGTGAGTTGCTGGGCATATCAGGATTTGAAGAACGTGTGGCGGGGCTTGCCCGCAGCAACCTCGTGAACCAGGGCGGCGAGCTCGCCTATTTGATCCGCCACGATCCGGAGTTTCGCGGCGTGCGCCGCGAGCATCTCGTGGAGGCTGGGCGTCTCGTGCGCCTCAAAAGCGCGATTCCGGCGCTCATGGATTTCTTGGCGCGCGGTACGGACGGGTATCGGTTTCAGTTTTTCGTGGTTTCCGCCGCACCGCGCGAGATCGTGATCTCGGCGCTCGACGGCGTTGTGCCTGCAGATCACATTTACGGCACCGAACTGGAGTTCGACGCCCGTTCAGGTGAGGTACGTGCCGTGAAGCGCGTGCCCGCCGGATACGGCAAAGTCGCGGTGATCGAGGAACTCGAACAGCGCTTGGGGATTACGCCCGACCGCATGATCTACGTCGGCGACGGCAGCTCCGACGTTCACGTGATGTTGCACGTCAATAACCGTGACGGCTTTACGATCGCCGTTTCCGAGAACAAGCAGCTCGCGCGCATTGCCAAGAGCACGGTGCTCAGCGATAACGCGTTCAGCATCGTCGTGCCGATTCTCGATCAGCTGCTGCACTGGCAGACCGGAGACATTCGGGGATTGTTCGAATCCTACGGCTTGACGCTGAACGAATGGGAAAAGGAGCGAACCGATCGTGTGACGATCAGCGCAATCCCGCCGGGCGAAGCGACCATGGCGGCGGCCGCGGTATGAGTCATTCCGGGATCGAGTTGTTGGGCTGGGCCGCGACCGCGGTATTCGTCGGATCGTATTTCTTTGCACGCCCGGCGGTGCTGCGCGCGGTACAAATGGCCGGAGCGCTGCTGTGGGTGACCTACGGCGTACTGATCAGCGCCTCCCCGGTCGTGGTCGCCAATCTGCTGGTGTTTTCCGCGGCCGCGTGGACCGCGTTGCGCAAGCGCGCGGCTGCCTGAATCGGCCGACGGGCCCGCGTCGGCGCGCTGCGCCGCCGGTGATCTCACGGCGCCTCGACCGCATAGCCGTCGGCGCGCAGCGCGTCGAGCAGGCCGCCGGGTCCCAACAGTAAATCCACATCGAGCACGGCGACCGACGTCGCGGCGCTGCGCAGCCGCGCTTCGAGCGCCTCGAGCCAGCGCCGGTGAATCTGCGCGAGCACGCCGGCCGCGCGCACATCGGCGCTCAACGACGCGCCGCAGCTCGCCTCGGTCGATTCGGGCAGCGACTGCATGCGCTCGAGGTCGCCGCTCGACCAGGCATCCGCACGCTGCGCGAGCAGCGGTAATCCGCTCTCGACGGTGCCGACGATCGAGGCCACGCAGCGGCTCTCGGCTTCCGGGCCCACGCTCCTGAGCGCATCGAGCAGGTCCGGCGCGCCCGGTATCTTGACCTCATCGATGGGCACGTGATGTTTACGCGCGAGCCGGCGCACGGCGAGCGAGACGTCGAGGCGCGCCGATAGCCCATTTTTCCGCAGCGCCGCGTCCTCGAGCAGGGCGGCGGCGACGATTGGACGATAGCGCTCCCACTGGTCGCTGCGGCCCGTGTATTTGGCGCGTTGTACGGCAAAGCGCGCATATAGATCGGGCGGCAAGGCGTCCCGGAGCTTGCCTCCTCCCTTGATCATGACGAGCCCGCGCTGCGCGATCAGAATCCACAGCACGCGCGGCAGACTGATCTCGAGCGGCTTCGCGGCGAGCACCACGCTCGCGCCGTCGAGCAGCCGTTCGACTTCACCGGCGCGCCACGTCGCGCCGATCGGCAGCGGCGATACGGTTCCCAAAATCCATAACTGCGCGCCGTCGCGTTGCACGTGCCATAAGCGCGGCCCCATGCGAGTGCCACTGACGATGATCTCATCGGCGGGCGGATCCGCGCCGGCGCGGCCGCCCATGAGCGAAAAGGCCATCAGCAGGGCGAGCCATGCGCGCGGTCGAGTCATTCGCATAGTGTACTGCGCGCTCGGGAGCGCTATTTCGGCAAGGATGAGTGGCCGCGCGGCTTATGCGGCGGAATCGCGCGGATCGAACAGGCCTTCTTGCCGCACTTTGAACAGCGCAAGCGGCTCGCAACATCGGCGAGCCGCGCATCCCAGCCGCACAACCGGCCGAGTAGCTGCGGATCGGCTTTACGTTCGTGGCGGCACTCGCCGCAAGTCAGAATGAGAGTGTACTGGCCAAACTCATCGCTGAGGCGTTCGACGTGAAATGCGGGCGGCATACCGCGAATTGTTACGATCCTCGCCGCACGCGTCCATCCAGTACTGGCGCCGCACCGAGGCTGTATGGATCAGCGTCATCGAACCCGCGCCGGCCCGAGCGGCGAATCGGACGGATCCTGCGCCTCCACGCTGCGCATGGCGTGAATCGCGGCGATGACGCCGGCCGTCGGCGCCGGCAGCCGCTCGAGCGCGGGCCGCGCGAACAGATACCCTTGACAGAGGCGCACCCCGAGCTCGCGCAGCGTAACGGCCTCGGCCAGCGTCTCGACGCCCTCGGCGATGACCGTGATGTCGAGTTCGCGGCACAGTCCGACGACATAGCGCGTGATCGCGCGCCGCACCCGATCGGACTCTATGCCCCGCGTCAGGCCCATGTCGATCTTGACGATGTCGGGCTGGAAATCCGCGGCGAGGTTGAGCCCGGAGCTTGCGGTGCCGAAGTCGTCGATCGCGCTCATCATGCCGTGGCAGCGATATTCACGAAGGATCGCGCGCAGGTGCTGTGAATCGCGCGCCCGCTCTCGTTCGGTGACTTCGAAAACCAGGTTGTCCAACGGAAATCCCGCGCGCTCGGCCGCATACAAGGTCTCCTGCACGCTGTCCTCGGGTTGGTAGACCGCATTGGGGAGGAAATTGATGTGCAGAAAGCTGCGCATGCCGAGACTCGCCGCGAGCGTAAGGGCCTTGAGCCGGCATTGCTGATCGAACGCGTGCAGGCTGCGCGTGCCGATCTGGCCGAGAATGTCGGCCGCCGACCCGCCGCCGGACGGGCGCACCAAGGCCTCTTGCGCATAGGTGGTTCCGGTCTCGATGTCGACGATGGGTTGAAACGCCATCGTGAATTCCGGCAGCGCGACATCGTCGCGGTACGCGCGCCAACGCGACCGGCCGGCGCTCTTCACCGGTCTCATTTAGGCGCTTTGCATCGCGAGGCGCGGAGACTTCGCGGCGGATTCGATCGCGCCGGTGAATTGCGCCAAGGCATCGCCGTCGATCAGCGTGATCGCGCAGGCCTCGGCGAATTTGCGTGCCTCGCGCGTGAACTCACCTGCGGTGAGCACGAACCCGCCGCTTGCGCCCTGCGCGGCCACCGCGGCATTCAAATCCCAGATGACGGCGATGCCGACCTGCTGCTTCTGCCAGTATCGGAACTGGACGAGGAAGCGCTCGCCGTCCTTCGTCAATCCCAAATCCACGCTCGCGTTGGCGGCGCTGCCACCGAACCCGCTGACCTTGTATCCGCGTCGCCGGAAGGATTCACCGACCAATCGTTCAAAATCGCGCCAACCCAGCGATTGGAACGCGCGACGCGCCGGGCCGCGGACGCCGCCCGCCCGCTCGGAGCGCGATTTCAGGACCGATGCGATCGTCACGCCGAGGCTGCCGAATTCAACTTTCGGCCGCGGCCTGCGCCGGAGGCCGCCGGTTTGGTTCCCGTAGCGAGTGACGCGGTCTTAAGCGCAGAGGCATGGATACCGAGGACGCCGATCTGCGTCTCGAGAACTGCCACTCGCCACGGAAGCTCGTGGCCGATGTTGATCCTATCGTTGTTCAAACCTTGGCGCGTCGCCATCGGTACGATCTCGTTTACCCGGCAATAGTGCATCTTGCGATGTAGCGCGGGCGCGGTGCTGCGACTTTCATCACGAACACGGTGAATGGCATGCACGCCCGATGCGTTATGTCCCCGATGCGCCGGCGCGATCGAGTCCCGCCAACAAACGGCGCCAGTCGAGATCCACGAGCGTCGCGAGTCGACGCAGGAACTCGAGCGTGTAGACCGTGGGCCACTCGGCGCTCGCCTCCAAGAACGGGCCGATATCCCAATCGATCACATCCTCCAGTGCTTCGCGAGAGTCGGGCGAGCGCTCCAGCTGCGCGAGGAGCGCCGTGCGGACCATGGCAATCGGCACGGGCGCGGCCTCTGCGCTTTCCCCGAGGAGTCCCGCGATATCGGTCTCGAGCAGCCGCGCGAGCTGCAGCGCTTGACGGATGCTGATGACCGAATCGACTTCCGAGTCGAACCGCTCCAGATCCGCATAGGCTTGTCGCGTCACGCCGAGCGCATCGGCCAGCTCGCTCTCGCTGCGGCCCGATTTGAGCCGCAGCGCTCGAATGCGCTGCGCGTAGTCCGGCATCGTGCAAGCGCTTCGCTTCAGTTCGCGCCGTGCAGCTCGATGAGCTTGCGGCGCTCGAGCTCGAGGCGCAGCGTCATGGGCTTGCTGGGGCAGCAAGGCGCATCGGTGCTGCGGTAGGTATTGCCGCGGAGTATGACGCGGTCCGGCTCCAGGCTCAGTTCGTTGAACAATTGCAAGCCCATGCCGCCGACCCGATGCACGCAGCAAAACAGGTAATTTCCACCGCGAAACCAGAATGTGGCGACATATTGCAGCCAATCGTCGCCGCCGCGCACGCCTTCGACCGTGAACAGCATGACCGCGACCGGTTTGTCGGCGAGCCGGCCGAGCATGAACTGGGTCGCATCGGGCGAGTACAGCGCGCGCTGATGGTTGAAGGTGTGTTGTGAGGCGACGAACTTGGCGCGCCACTCATCGACCTCGTGAGGCACGCCGATCGACACCGGCGCCGCCGCCGCTTGCCATGTCGCGAGCAGCGCGCCGAGACTCGCGAGCGCGGCGTGTCTCCAACGCATGCCGGCGCTCGGCTCGCGCCGCAATCGAGTTACCGCGAATTGAATGTTCATGATGCGCGCCTCATGACGGGCGCTTGCTCCCGATGACGATTGACGATGGGGCACACACCACGACCTGCGCGCAGGCCCGCGCCCCGCTCGATAGTGTAAGCCCTGGAGGATTTGCGGCGCCAATCGATCGATCGCCGCGCGCGCAGCGCCGCTTCAGGCCGACAGCCCGCTGATCAGCGCAACGCCGAGCGCCGGGCTCTCGAGAATGTGCCGCATGCCGAGCGCCCAGGAAATCGCCGGAGCGACATGTGCCGCAAATCGGTGCAACTGGCGCTTTAAGTTCATCGACGACTCCTCTCGGGGGCGGCGCGCGGGCGGTCGTGCGTACGCCTATCCTGTAAAGTAAGCAACGGCGCGGCCGGCCGGCGGTTGACGGATTGCGCGAGTCATGGCGCATAATCTCGCGGCGTTACATTTGCTTAATCCCAATAAACGCGAAGCAGGCACGGGCGTTATGGCGGGGAGGAGAACGGCAACGTTGCGTGGGGACTTGCGCCACCGGGCGTTGCACGGCCAGCAATTTCAATAAACCTTAACTGGAGTCGGGAGAACGCTATGTTGAATACCTTGAGATCGAAATTCGCACCGCTGCTGATCGCCGCCGGATTTGCCCTGGCCGCGGGCTGCGCCACTGCGCCGCCGCCGGCACATCACCCGGCCTATTTACATGCGCTGTCGGATCTGCGCTCCGCGCGCTGGCTCATCGAACATCGCCCCGGAGATGCCGCACAAATGGCCGATGAAGCCGAAGCGGTGCGCCAGATTGACGCGGCGATCAATGACATCAAGCAAGCGGCGATCGATGATGGCAAGAACCTCGCCGATCATCCGCCGGTCGATGCGCGCCTGGATCAACGCGGTCGCATCCACGAGGCCTTGAGAATCCTGCGCAAGAGCCGCGCCGATCTCGCGCGCGAGGAGGACAACGCCTATGCCCACGGCTTGCGTGATCGCGCGATCGGGCATATCGACGGTGCGATTCAGGCGGCGCGCCGGATTTTCAACGAGTAAATCGGACCCTTCGCCCTGCGGCACGGCGCCGGCTGACACTAGCGGCGGTGCGCCGCGGGGCGAGCCCCGTGGGGACGAACTCCCCGCTCCGGCGCCGCGGTTCGCGTCGAATCGCCGGTGGTGCTAGTCTCGCCGGGTTGCTGAGCCCATCCCTCATCATAAGGAGCGAGATCATGCGCCAGTACCCATTGAAGCCCTTGACCGCTGCGCTTTGCGCGCTCGCACTCTACGCGATCAGCGCATCCAGCCTGCCCGCCCAGGACCGGCCCGAGGATCACCACGATCAAAATGCTCAAGAGCACCGCGATGCGGCGCGCGCCGACCACCCCGATGCCGGACGGTCGGATCCCGTAGCCCAATACCGTCACGATCACCCGCACTCCTCGGCGCGCTGTCATGATGGATTCTTCACCAGGACGACCGATCGTAATCGCGCCTGCAGCAAGCACGGCGGAATCGACGTCTGGCTCTCCATGTAAAGACCGCGGCCTAGATTGAAGCCGGCGTATTCGCCGGCTTCGGTCCGGAACGCCAACGCCATCGGTCTGCCGCCGCCTGCGCCGCCGCGCGGCGGCGCCGAGCCGTTCGCGCGGTGTGCCGAGCGACGTCGGTGCACGCGTTGGAGCACGGATGCACCAAAATGGGGGCGGCGCCTGCATCCACTTGGTGCAGCGCCATAACGATTTTCGGCTTAAGTCCATGATTAAATGTGCGCTGCACCGCTTGGCATGGATTTCGCTTGCAGCCAAACGAACGGGGGACATTTGACCAGTATTCCGTACAACGAAATGTATCTCCCGAGCGGCGAGGCGCGATCGCATTACCGGCGTTATGCGCAGTGGCTGACGAGCCAACCGGCCGAGCGGCTCGCGCAAAAACGCGCGGAGGCCGACGTGTTGTTCCATCGGGTCGGCATTACGTTTGCGGTCTACGGCCAGGAGGAAGGCTCCGAGCGGCTGATCCCCTTCGATATCGTGCCGCGCGTCTTGCCGCTCGACGAGTGGATCCGGCTGGAGGCCGGACTCAAACAGCGCGTGCGCGCGCTGAACGCGTTCATTCATGACATCTATCACGATCAACAAATTTTGAAAGCCGGTGTGATCGCCGCCGAACAGGTGCTCTGCAACTCGCAATACCGCCCGGAGATGCAGGGCGTCGATGTGCCCGGCGGCATCTACGCGCATATCGCCGGCATCGACATCGTGCGCGACGACGCCGGCGAGTTCCGCGTGCTCGAGGACAATCTGCGCGTCCCGTCCGGCGTCTCGTACATGCTCGAGAACCGCAAGATGATGATGCGGCTGTTCCCGGAGCTGTTCTCCGAGCACCGCATCGCGCCGGTCGACCACTATCCGGACGTGCTGCTCGACAATCTGCGCAGCGTCGCGCCGACCGGCGTTGCCGACCCCACGGTCGTGCTGCTGACGGCCGGCGCCCACAACAGCGCCTACTTCGAGCACGCATTCCTCGCGCAACAGATGGGCATCGAGCTCGTCGAGGGCCAGGATCTATTCGTGCGCGACGAGGCCGTTTTCATGCGCACGACGCAGGGCCCGCAGCACGTCGACGTGATCTATCGGCGTATCGATGACGATTTCCTCGACCCGCTGGTGTTTCGGCCCGATTCCCTGCTGGGCGTGCCGGGACTGCTGACCGCCTATCGCGCGGGGCGCATCACGATCGCGAATGCGATCGGCACGGGCATCGCCGACGATAAATCGATCTACCCGTATGTGCCGGACATGATCCGCTTCTATCTCGGCCAAGCCCCGATCATCGCCAACGTGCATACTTGGCTACTGCGCCGCAAGGAAGACCAGGACTACGTGCTCGCTCATTTGCCCGATCTGGTCGTCAAGGAGGTCCACGGCGCGGGCGGCTATGGCATGTTGATTGGGCCTGCGGCCACCAAAGAGGAGATCGAGATTTTCCGGGCGCTGATTTTGGCGACGCCGGAGCGCTACATCGCGCAGCCGACCTTGGCCTTGTCGACTTGCCCGACGTTTGTGGAATCAGGCTTGGCGCCGCGGCACATCGACTTGCGCCCGTTCGTCTTGTCGGGCCGCGAAGTCAGCATCGTCCCCGGTGGCTTGACGCGCGTCGCGCTGCGCGAGGGTTCGCTGGTCGTCAATTCCTCGCAGGGCGGAGGCACCAAGGACACCTGGGTGCTGGAAACTTAGATGCTGAGCCGTACCGCCGATCATCTGTATTGGATGTCGCGCTATATCGAACGCGCGGAAAGTCTCGCGCGCCTCGTCGATGCCCATTACCGCATGTCGCTACTGCCGCATTCCGGCGATACCTTGACCGAGTCCTTGAAATCGGCGATGACCGCGTTGCACATGGCGGAGGCCTATGGCGAGAAGCACGCCAAAATCGAACCGCGCGCGGTATTCGAGTTCGTGAGTCTCGATCGCGACTACAGCGGCAGCATCTTCAGCTGCCTGCGCGCGGCGCGCGAGAACGCCCGCGCCGTGCGCGGCTCGTTGACCTCGGAGCTCTGGGTCACCCTGAACTCCACGTGGCTCGACGCGCGCGCGTTCACGGCGCGCGGCGAAGCGCACGCCGACATCGGCCAGTTCGTCGAGTGGGTCAAGGAGCGCTCGCATCTGACGCGCGGCGTGACGATCGGCACGATGCTGCGCGACGAGGCGTTTCATTTCACGCGCATCGGCGCATTTCTCGAGCGCGCCGACAGCACGGCGCGCATCCTGACCGCGCATCAGAACGACTTGCAACCGGGCGCCGACGCGATCGCCGTGCCCGACCCCTACCAATGGAGCGTGTTGTTGCGCGCGCTGTCGGCCTTCGAGGTCTATCGGCGCGTCTACCGCGACGTCATCACGCCGTTCAAGGTCGCCCAGTTGCTGATCCTGCGCGACGACATGCCGCGCTCCTTGCTGCGCTGCTGTAAAGAGGTCTATCAAAACTTGCGCGCGGTCTCGAATCAACAATCGGCCGAGACCCTGCGCCGCGCGGGTGAAATGCATGCCACGCTGCATTTCTCGCGCATGGAGGAGCTCATGGCACTCGGCGTGCCGCTGTTTCTGGAGCAATTCCTCGCGCGACTGCGCGATCTCGGCGATCGGATTGCATCGGACTTCCTGGTCCCCCCGGCAGAGGCGTAAAGCGATGCAATTGCACATTCGTCACGAAACGATTTATCGCTACGACCGCCCCGTCAAGTACAGCGTGCAGAGCCTGCATTTGACGCCGCGGCGCGACCCCAGCCAGCGCGCGCTCGCGTGGACGATCCACGCGCCGGGCAGGCGCCTCGAGCAGATCGACGCCTACGGCAACGTCGCGCACTTGCTGACCATCGAGGAGCCGCACCGCGAGATTCGCATCGTCGTGCAGGGCGTCGTCGAGACGGCCGACAGCGAGGTGCGCCAGGACGACGGCCCCTTGTCGCCGCTCGCCTTTCTCGCGCCGACCGCGCTGACGATGCCGAGCGACGAGCTGCGCCGCTTCGCGCAAGCGGCCGTGCGGGAGTATGCCGACCCGCGCATGCGTAGCCAGGTCTTGGCCGACGCCGTCTGCGGCGCGGTCCGCTACAAGTCCGGAACGAGCGACGTGCAGGACAGCGCCGCCGCGGCCTTCCAGAGCGGCGAAGGCGTTTGCCAGGATCACGCCCACGTCTATCTGGCCGCCGCGCGCACACTGGGGATCCCGGCGCGCTACGTCAGCGGTTACCTGTTCACCGGCGATTCCAAGGACGTCGCGAGCCACGCCTGGGTGGATGTCTGGCTCGGCGCCGATATCGGTTGGCAAAGCGTCGACGTGACGCACCAATGCGCGGCCGTGCGCACCTATTGCCGGCTCGCCGTCGGCCGCGACTATCTCGACGCGGCACCCGTGCGCGGCATGCGCCATGGCGGCGGCGGCGAGAAAATGGAGGCCAACGTATTGGTCGCCGACTCGGCCCAACGGCAGCAATAGTTAAGGGTAGAATTCGCGCGTATGACCTACTGCGTCGGCATACTCGTTGACACCGGCCTCGTGATGCTGTCGGACTCGCGCACCAATGCCGGCGTCGACCAGATCAACACCTTTCGCAAGATGGTGACATTTCAGCGGCCGGCCGACCGGATCCTGGTGCTGCTGTCGGCGGGCAATCTCGCGATTACCCAGGCCGTGGTTCATGCGCTGCAGGAGGGTCCCGGCGAGCTCGAGCGGCCGGGCGGTATTTTCGGCGCCCTCGATATGTTCGACGCGGCGCGCGTGGTCGGCGACGCCTTGCGCGAAGTGCACGGCCGCGACGCGCGCATGCTCAAGGATCAGGGCCACGAATTCAATGCCACGTTCATCCTCGGCGGCCAGATCGCGGGCGAGCCGCCGCGCCTCTTCAACGTTTACGCCGCCGGCAATTTCATCGAGTCCTCGATGGATACTCCGTATTTCCAAATCGGCGAGTCCAAATACGGCAAGCCCATCATCGATCGGGTGATTTCGCGCAGCAGCAGCCTCGCGCAAGCCGCCAAATGCGCGCTGATCTCCATGGACTCGACGATCCGCTCGAATCTGTCGGTGGGCCCGCCGCTCGATCTCGCAGTCATCCGCCGCGACGAATTCAAGCTCCACACGCATATCAGCATCGATTTGGACAACGAGTACTTCAACAAAATCCGCACGCGCTGGGGCTACGCGCTGCGCGAGGTGTTCAGCGAGCTGCCCGATCCGAATTGGTGAACGCGCTCAGCGGCTCGCGCGGATCCCGCGCCGTCATGCGCTCCGTATCATCGCGCGAGCCAGCTGAGCAGCGCCGCGGCCACGGCGGCCGGCTGCTCGACGGGCGCCATGTGACCGGCATCCGGGATCGCGACGAGCATCGATCCCGGAATCAGCCGGTGCATTTCGGCGTGCTGCGCCAAGGGCGACCAGTTGTCCTGGGCGCCGCTGAGCAGCAGCGTCGGAACGCGGATCGCCGGCAGCAGGTCGAGCGCGTCGGGGCGTTCCAGCAGCGCCGTGACCTGCGCCGCGAAACTCTCGGGCGTGGAGCGTTCGACCATGCGCGTGAGGCGCGGGGTCACCGCATCGATGCGTGCCTGCGATGCGCCCATCATCGGCGGCAGCCACTGCGGCGCGAGCGCCGTCATGCCCTGCTCGCGCGCGATCGCGACGAGGCGCCTGCGCGTCTGCGCCTCGGAATCCGCCGCGGCGCGCGCGCCGGTGTTGAGCAACGCGAGGCGCAGCACGCGCGCGGGTGCGACCCGCATGATTTCGAGCGCGACGCGCCCGCCCATCGAATGACCGGCCACCGCAAAATACTTGGGCGCCGTCTGCAGCACGTGTTTCGCCATCGCGCTGATCGAATCGAATCCCGGGAACGAGTGCATGCGCACATCCGCGACTCCGGCCAGACGCGGGGCAATGTCCTGCCAAATCGTTTCGTCGCAAATCAGGCCGGACAACAACAACAGCGATTGCGGCTTGCTCGTCGGTGCGCGCGCGCCGCTTCGCGCCGGGCGTATTGCCGTTTCCATGGTGCTGAGCTTATCAGCATTGCGAGGAATTACGATCGGCGTCGGCGGCGCGGCCGCCGCGGACCCGCCTACTCGAAATGCATGAGCGCCTGCGGCCGGCCCAACAAGTAGCCTTGCGCGTAGTCGACGCCCAGCAAGCGCAGCGTATCGAGTTCCGTGTCGAGTTCGACCGATCCTGCGACCGTTTGCACGCCGAGCGAGCCGGCCATTTTTACGATCGCTGAAATCATCGCGTTCGCGACCCGGTCGCGCGGCGCGGCGGTCACGAGCGAGCCGTCGATCTTGAAATAATCGGCCGGCACGTCGCGCAGGTATCCATAGCTCGGCGCACTCGCGCCGAACTGATCGAGAGCGACCTCGCAGCCCAGTGCCTCGAGCCGATTCATCGCCTCCGCGATACCGGTGTTGCCGGAAGCCGCCGAGCGCTCGGCGATCTCGAAGCACAGCGCCTGCGGCGGTATTGCGCTCTTCTCCAGGCAGGACGCGACGTAACCGACGAAATGCGGGTCGACGAGCGCCTGTACCGAGACGTTGACGGCGAACACGGTCGGCGTGCGTATCCAGTAGGCGCGGTGATTGAGCAGCCACACGAGCAGCGTACGTACGACCCAGCGGTCGATCGACGACATCAGATTGAGCTGCGCGGCCAGGGGCAGGAATGCGGCGGGCTCGATGAGGCTGTCGTCCGGCATGCGCAAACGCAGCAGCACCTCGTATCGCGCGGCGCTTTCGGCGAGCCGCAATTGATGCATGGGCTGCAGAAACAGCTCGAAATGCTCGTCGCGCAGCGCCTGCTCGATCTGGGCGCGCTGGCGTGCATTGCGTACCGGCCAGCGCGGAGTCTGGTTCGAGCGTTCGAATTCGGCCGCCAGACACAAGAATAGCGGAGCGAGGCGCAGCTCGAGCGGCTCGAGACCCTCCCGCCCGGTGCTGTCGGGATCCACGCCCAAGCGCACCGCGCCGCAAATCTCGCCGCTCGCGATGCGCACCGGAATGACGACGACGTAGCGCCGATCGTCCTTGTCCTCGGACTCGATTGCCGCGACGCCGCCGCGGCCGTTGGCGAGCGCGTCCTCGACGAGCTCATGATCTTCGGGCAGCAGAAAATCTTCACTGAGCCAGAGCGTTTCGCCGGCGGCATCGTGAAAGGAAACGCTCAAGACCTCGGGCGCGAGCGCGCGCACGATCTGCGCAAAGGCCTCGAGCGTACGGCTCGGCGTCTCGGCCACATTCAGCACGGGCGAATTACTCATGGCTCGCAGCATAGGGCAAGCCGAGGCAAGCACCGGCTGTCGGCACGACGCGACGTGAAGCATCGGCGACAGGGCGATGCGGGGGCCCGCGGCGCATTAGGTCAAACGAAATTGGAGAATTGGGGGCGACGGCCGATGAAATGCCTAAGGGCATGCGCGCGTTGCTTCGGACACCCGGCGGAAAACCTCGAATGGATCACAGTTTTATCGGCCGCCAGCCCATCGTCGACGGCGAGGGCAGGCTCTACGGCTACGAGCTCTTGCACCGCCGGGCCGGCCAGGATCGGGCGGTCGTTCGCGACGGCGACCGCATCTCCTCCGACATGCTGCTCAATGCGGTGCTGGAAATCGGCATTCAGCAGATCGCGGGTTCGCACCGCGCATTCATCAACGTGACCCAGAACCTGCTGATGAATGCGGGCCTCGATGCGCTGCCGTCGCAAGGCATCGTGCTGGAAATACTCGAGGATGTGCCGGTCGATGCGTCCCTGCTCGAGCGGCTCGCACGGCTGCGCAGCCTGCAATTTGAAATTGCGTTGGACGATTTCGTCTGCCTGCCCGAACGCACCGCGCTCATCGAGCACGCCGACATCGTCAAGCTCGACGTACTCGCGCAGGACTTCGATGGGCTCGCGCGCGCCGTCGCGTTCCTCAAGCGGCGCGGCGTGCGCCTGCTCGCCGAAAAAGTCGAGACGCCGGCGATGTACGAACAATTGAAGCCGCTGGCATTCGATCTGTATCAAGGCTATTTCTTCGCGCGCCCCGAGCTCTACCGCAGCCGGCGGATCCTGCCCAACAAGCTCGTGCTGCTCGACTTGCTCGCGCGCGTCAACCAGCCGGAAATCACGCCCGATGAACTCGGCGACATCATTCGCGGCGACGTCTCGATGTCGGTGACCGTGCTGCGCTGGGCGAACTCGTCGGTGTTCGGCTTGAAATTCGCGGTCGAATCCGTTCAGCGCGCGATCATCGTGCTCGGGCTGCAGACCATCCGCAATTGGGTCGCGCTGCTCGCGCTCGCGCGCATGGGCTCGAGCCCCGGCGAATTACTCAAGATGCTGCTGGTGCGGGCCCGCTGCTGCGAGCTGCTGGCGAACACGGCGAATCTGCCGAACGCGCCGAGCTATTTCACCGTGGGGCTGCTCTCGGCGCTCGACGTCATTCTGAAGGTGGACATGGCCGAGGCGCTCGCGCGCGTGCCGCTCGGCGCCGCGCAAAAAGCCGCGATCTTGCGCCAAGAGGGGGATTTCGGTGCGGCGCTGAAGGCGGTCATCGCGCTGGAGCGCGGCGAGCTCGCCCACGCCTTGTTTCATGAACTCTCGTTCGACGACATCGGCGATTGCTATCTCGCCGCCATCGCCTGGGCGGACAATCTCGCGACGACCGGACTGCTGCGCCGCTAGCGCGCGCTCTTGGGCGCTGCGCGCCCGCTCCCGTGCGCGCGCGGCGTCAAGTCGCGCTCGTGAAGGTCGCCCGCACGACGCGTTGCACGAAGTCGGCCGTTCCATAGGTACCCGAGGTCGCGGTTGCGGCGATCGAATACGATTGGTATGAGGCATTGCCCTCGCTGAACGCGGTCGCCGAACAGGTCACGGCGACGGTGTAGCCGTTGAGCGAGGCCTCGGTCAGATTCAAGGTGCCGCCCGTGCAAGTTCCGTTCAGCGCCAAATACGCGGCCCAATCGATGCCGGCGCGCGCTGCGGCGAGCGCGCGCGCTTGCTGCAGAGCGACCGTCACGGTTTGCTGCTGGCCGATCGAAACCCGCAGCGCGATGGTTGCGAGCAGCGCAACGACGACGATCAGGAACACGACGGGCACGAGCGCGAAGCCCCGCGAGCGCCGCGGCGGGCGCGAACGCGCGTGCACGGCGCAGCCGCGCTCGTGGCGCGCGCGCCCGCGTGGGGTGTTGGTTCTCATGGCGCGTTGACCAAATGCACTTGATGTACGAGCTGCACGGTTTGCGCGGTCGTGGACGGCAGGCTGCTCGTGAGCGTCAGCGACAGCGTCGCCATGGCGCCGCGCGCGGGAGTACCGGGCGCATAGGTGAATGCGCAAGCCGAGACATTGGCCGAGACGCGGCCCGAAGTCGCGCCGGCCGCGAGCAGCGCGGCGTCGCTCGTCAGTTGGCTCGCGCCGATCGAGTAGCCGGTGTATCGGGTCAGCATGCCGATCGACATGTCGCATAGATACGTGATCGGCCCCGACACGAGATAGACGCGCTTGCCCGGCGAACCCCAGCTGAATTGAAATCCGGGGTTCATCGTCACGAGCTGCGCATTGGGCGTCGCCCCCGCCTTGATCGTGATCGCAGTCCCGGGCGGCGTGATGACGTTGGCGAGCGCATAGGCGTTCGCGCCCGGCACACCGACGTTGTAAATCGCCAGATAATTGCTCGTGGAGCTGAACGGCAGCGTCACTTCGGAAAACGGCACCGTCGTCGCGAATGCGGCATCGGCGGTCGTGAAATCCAGCCACTGGGCGGGATCGGTCAGCGGTCCGTTGTCGCGGTAACGCGCGCCGTCGATCGTCTCGATGAGTTCCAAGGCGGCGACGTTGCCGCTGGTCGAGATGCGCACGCTGTTCGGCAAGGCCGCGCGTAGATCACGCGACAGCAGCCGCAGCGCGCTGTCCGCGGCATCGACCAATTGCGCGCGCTGCGTCTGCGCGTTGTAGGCATTGATCGGCGTGACGATGAACATCGTCATGAAGGTCACGCAGATCGCGCTCAAGGTGATGACGATCACGAGCTCGATCAAGGTCATGCCGGCGGCTGTGTTGCGCTTCATCGTCAGAAATTCGCTCGGTAGCCGGACAGGGTCACGAGCACGCCGGTGGGATCGGTCACGGAGACATCGATGCGCCGCGCATTGGCCGCCGCAATCCCGGACAGCGCCGATGTCTGCACGACGGCGACGCTGACCGTGTAGCCGGAAAGCCCCGGCAGGGGATTGCCGAACTGATCGCAGGCACCGACGTCGACGAGGCCGTTGTATTCGTCGACGTCGTTGAAGTTGGCGCGCGCCGTCGGCGTCGGGACGCCGACCGGCGCGGCGACCGGCTGCAGCAGAATTTCCTCCAAGTAGGCTTCGGCAATTGCGACCGCCTGCTGCCGGACCATGGTATTGGCGCCGCGTGTCGTGATCGTCGAGAGCGCCCCGAGCACGGCGGTCGCCGCGATCGCGACGATCGTGATCGCAACGACGAGTTCGATCAACGTGAGGCCGCGGGCGGCGCGGGCGCCGATGTGGCGTGGCATGGCTAGTGCACCTGCACGAAGCCGGTCTGGGCATCGATCGTGATCGTCGCGGTGCCGACGCTGACACTGGTCGCGGGAGCGGCGCTCAGGGTGCCTGAGCCGCTGAAGATGTACGCGCCGACCGGGCTCGCCGATACGTTGGCGGGCGCACTGCCCTGCACGGCGGCGCCGTCGAGACCGACGACCGGCGTGCTCCAGGTCGCGTCGGTCGGATTGCACGTATTGCCCGCGGCGGCCTGCTGTTGCACCGCATAGGCGCCGATCGAGATATTGACCTCGGCGGGGCAATCGCTGGCGACCGCGGCCTTCTGCGCCATGCGCAGCGCCGCGGCGATCGCGTCCGCATAGCCGCGTTGCGCGAACGCGCTCTGGTCAAAAAAATGCGGGCCCACGATCGCGGCCAATATCCCGGCGATCACGATGACCAGCACGAGCTCGATGAGCGTGTAGCCGCGCGCTCGGGCGCCGATCCCTTGCTGAATGACAGTCATCAACGCGCTTCCTTTGCTGCTGCCATGGTGTCGGCCGGCGACCGCCAATCTGGAGAATCGGCCATGCAAGCGTGATCGGAATCACATCGCAACCGGGTCTTGCCTGAGGCTATACTCCGGGGCCATGAGCGCCAGTCCCCGGTCCTTCGCCAAGCCCTCCGAGGCGCAGCGGCAAGCGAAAATCGATCTTGCGGCCTGCCACCGGCTGGGGTTTCGCTTCGGCTTGAACGAAGGTATCGACAATCACCTGACGCTGCTCGTGCCGGGCCGTCGCGACCGGTTCTATCTCGCGCCGTTCGGGCTGCATTGGTCCGAGGTCAAGGCGAGTGCGTTCATGGAGATCGATTTCGACGGGCGGCTGGTCGCCGGATTGGGCCCGATCGAGGATACGGCGCTGCATATCCATTTGCCGTTGCATCGCTTGGCGCCGCATGCGGCCTGCGTGTTTCATACCCATATGCCGTATGCGACCGCGCTCTCGATGCTCGAGAATCCGCGCCTGGAGATGGCGGTGCAGAGCGCGCTGGGTTTCTATGACGACATCGCCTACGACACGCACTACAACGGCCTCGCGCTCGACGACGCCGAGGGCGAGCGCATGGCGCGCGCGCTCGGCCAAAAATCGGTGCTGATGCTCGGCAACCACGGCGCACTGGTGATCGGCGCATCGGTGCCCGAGGCGTTCGAGCGCCTGTATTTTCTCGAACGCGCGGCGCAAGCGCAGGTGCTCGCGCTCTCGACGGGCCGCAAGCTGCGCCTGATTCCGGACGCCGTGGCGCAGGCCACGGTCGCGCAATTCAAGGCGAGCGCCGCGATCGGCGGCCGCGCGCGCCCGGAGCTGCATTTCGCGGCCTTGAAGCGCCTGCTCGATCGCAGCGAACCGGACTACGCGACCTGAAGGGCGCCGAGACTCCCGAGCCCGCCGAAACCGCCGCCCCGGGCATGGCGCGCTCCGCGCACAGCCTGTTCGTTTATCTGCTCGCGGCCGTGCTGTTCATCAACTACGTCGATCGCGGCGCGATGCCGACCGCGGGTCCGATGATGCTCAGCGACCTTCACTTGAGCAATACGCAGTTCGGCTTCCTGATCTCGGCGTTCTCCTGGACCTATGTCTTGTTCCAAATTCCGGTCGGCTGGCTCGCGGAGCGCTACGGCGCGCACCGGATTCTCGCGGCCGGCCTGATCGTCTGGGCCTCGGCGACGCTCTTGATCGGCTTATCCTCGACATTCACGGTGCTGTTCGCGCTGCGCCTGCTGCTCGGCATCGGCGAGAGCACCGGCTTCCCGAGCGTCTCGAAACTGCTCGCGGCGGCCGTGCCTACCCAGAGTCTCGGCACCGCCAACGGCATCGTCGGCTTCGCGTATCTATTCGGGCCCGCGGTCGGCACGTTTGTCGGCGGCCTGCTGATGGCGAACTTCGGCTGGCGCAGCGCGTTCTTCGTGTTCGGCGGCCTCTCGCTGCTGTGGCTGCTGCCCTGGTCGCGCGTCGTGCGGGCGCAGCGCAGCGTCGTGCGCACCGAGGTCAGTACGCCGACGCTCTGGACGCTGCTCAAGAGCCGCGCGCTCTGGGGCACGGCCTTGGGGCTGTTCTCGAGCAATTACACGTTTTACTTCATCTTGGCGTGGCTGCCGGTCTATCTCGTGCGCGAGCGCGGCTTCTCGACGGTCGAGATGGCGCAGCTCGCGAGCGCCTCCTATTTGGTGATGGCCTTGTGCGCCTTGGGTGCCGGCTGGGCGGTCGATCGCTACATCAAGAGCGGCGGATCCGCAAACATCGGCTACAAGTCGATCATGGCCGCGGCGCACGGCGGCGCCGTGCTCTGCATGCTGGCGATGGCCTTCGGTCCGCGGCCGCTCGCGCTCGGGGGCATCTTCGTATTCCAGGCGCTGTGCGGCGCCTCCTCACCCGGCGTCTACGCGATCCCGCAAATTCTCGGCGGCGCGAAGGCGGCCGGCCGCTGGGTCAGCATCCAAAATTCGGTCGGCAACCTCGCCGGCATCTTCGCGCCGGCGCTCACGGGCTTGATCATCGATCTGACAGGGCAATTCACGCTCGCGTGCGTGCTCGCGGCCGCAATGAGTCTCTTGGGTCTCGTCGGCTGGCTCGGCATGCTGCCGGAGCTGCGTCAAATCGATTGGGATACGCGCGCGCCTTGAGTCGCCGTAGCGATGCGTCGTGGCATTGTCCGCCGGGACACGTCAGACTCAAGCCCCAATCAGTCAGACCACCAGGAAGCCGCAGCATGCATCGACTCGCCCCTTGGAGAATTTTGAATTCGCGTATTGCCGCTGTAGGCGGCGTCGGCCTGTTGTCGCTGTGGTCGCTTGCCGCGATGTCGGAGGATGCACCGATGCCGAAGTCGCTCGGCGACGCGATACGCATGGAACGCGCCGATGCCCTGCCCCGCACCGCGTTCTACGCGACACCCGCACTGACTTCGAGCAAGCCCGGCGATCTCTTGCGCCAGGAGGCGGGCGGCGGCTACGCCGTGCCGAGCGGCGCCACCGCGGTACGGATCCTCTATCATTCGCTCAGTGCCGACGGCACGGATGTCGCGACATCCGGCGTCGTACTGATCCCGGCCGGCAAGCCACCCCAGGGCGGCTGGCCCATCATCGCGTGGGCGCATGGCACGAGCGGCGTTGCCAGGCAGTGCGCGCCTTCGCTGCAGAAGGATATGGAATACGGCGAGGAAGGACTCATGCCCATGGTCAGGGCGGGATTCGCCGTCGTCGCCACCGACTATCACGGGCTGGGCACGCAAGGTCCCCATGAGTACGTCAACAAGACCGCCCAGGGTCGTGACGTGATTTATTCGATTCCCGCGGCGCGCGCCGCCGTTCCGGCACTCGGGACACGCTGGGTCGTCATCGGCCACTCGCAAGGCGGACTCGCGGCGTGGAGCGTCGCGGAGATGCAGGCGACACTGCACGACCCCAATTATCTGGGCGCGATCTCCGTCGCCGGGGCCGCCGATCTCAAATCGATTCTAGCCGCGATGGGCCAGCCTGGCAGCACCGCCTCCTACTACCTCGGCTACATGGCGTATGCGTTGCGCGCCCGCACGCCCTCGTTCCAGCCGTCCGACATGCTGACCGGGGAAGCGCTGAAACAGTATGCGGCAGTGACGACCAAAGGCTGTTGGAACTACGCCTTCGCCGCCTTCATCCACGCCCCGGTCGGGCCGGTGCTCAAGCCCGGCTGGGATCAGACGGCCGCTGCGCAGCGTTTCTTCCAGGAGAACGAGTTGGGCCGAGCCCCGGTCGCGGGTCCGCTGCTCGTGATCGGCGGCGAGGCGGATGAAACGGTGCCGTTCGGGCCGCTGCGGGCGATGGCCAAGTACGCCTGCGGCAACGGCACGGCGCTCACCTTTCGCTCCTATCCGGGCCTCGATCACGATCCGACCATGGATCGGTCGACCCCGGACCAACTCGCCTGGGTTGGCGATCGGTTCGCCGGTAAACCGAGTGTCAGCAACTGCGCGAGCCTAACGCACTAAGCACAACAGCCGGCAACGGAGTTTCAGGCGCGGTGAGGCCTTTTGGCTGTCCATATGACCCTACTTCGCTGCGGCCACGCGCTCTGCTGCGTCTCTCGATGGGTAATTTCCTTGAACGGCGGTGAATAAAGGTATTAAGCTGCATGCGGGGCCAGCTTCATTGCGCAACGGATAGCCTGAAGAACTTTAAAAATACCTGGTCTCGATTGTGGGGAAAAGGCAACGTCTAAAGGGGTGCGCAATGCGTTCGGATTCGATCAAGCAGTGCCTATGGGCAATGACAGCGGCTGGCCAACTGGTTTGGCCGGCCATGTCGATGGCGGCGACAGGCGCCGCCGACACCGCGTCGGGGGGCGCCCTCGAGGAAATCGTCGTCACCGCACAGCGTCGCGAGCAGCGGCTCGAAGATGTACCGATGAGCATCACGGCGTTCAGTCAGGAAAAAATAGATCAGCTGGGCCTGCGCAGCATCGATGACCTGACCCGGCTCAGCCCGGGCGTCACCTTCATGCGCAACGGCATGAGCGCGAGCGGCAATTATAACGACGAGGATTCCGACGTCTCGATCCGCGGCATCGATTCGACTGCCGGCGCCTCGACCACCGGCATTTACATCGATGACACGCCGATCCAGACCCGACACCTGCAGTTCGGCACGGTGAATCCGTACCCCGCGCTGTTCGATCTGGAGCGCGTCGAGGTGCTCAAGGGTCCACAAGGCACGCTGTTCGGCGCCGGCTCCGAGGGCGGCACGATCCGTTTCATCACGCCCGAGCCGAGCCTCACGACCTTCCAGGTCTACGCGCGATCCGAAGTCGGCCAAATCGAGGGAGGCGGCCAAAGCTATGGTGCGGGGCTCGCGGTCGGTGGCCCGATCATCGACAACGTACTCGGCTTCCGCTTCAGTGTCTCCTACCAAGAGGACGGCGGCTGGGTCAACCGGGTCAATTACACGCGGCCTCCGTCGATCCTTGCCGCGAACGGTTATGCCGCAATCTATACCGCCCTGCCGGAGGTCGACGGCACCACCGAAAAGAACTCCAACTGGCATGACACGCAGACCGCACGCCTCGCGCTCAAGTGGCAGCCGACGGACAGTCTGACCGTTTCGCCGTCGGTGTATGTGCAGACCTTGCACTATAACGACACGGGCGCCTATTGGCTCTCGCTGTCGAACCCGTCCGACAACAGCTACAACAACGGCAATGCGCAGCGTGATCCGACGACCGACCCGTGGTATTTGGCCGCAATCAAGATCGCTTGGAGTGCGCCGTTCGCCAACGTGACATCGAACACGTCGTACCTCTCGCGCAACCAGCATTCCATCTCGGACTACACACAGTGGATCGATACGGTGTTCGTCGGCAACCAGTACCCGCCGATCGGCGACTACGCGTCGGCCTATTTTACCGATCACCAGAACAATTTCACGCAAGAAATTCGGCTGAGTTCACTCGATCCGGCCGACCGGCTGACCTGGAACGGCGGCCTGTTCTATTCGCACGTGGATGAGAACACGACCGAAACCATCATTGATCCGCAGCTTGCACCGGACCTCGGTCTTCCGCCGCTGCCCGGCGGACTGGTCTACTCGCAGCCGGTATTCAGCATGCTCGACAAGCAGATCGCCGCATTCGGCGAAGTCAATTTTAAATTCACGGACACCGTGAACTTCACGGCCGGCGTGCGCGCCTCGAAGATCGACTACACGGGCATTGCCCAGGAAAGCGGCTTGTTACTCGGCGGTCTGGTCGTCAATGGCACGCATTCGGGCTCCGATAAGCCGGTCACCCCGCGTTTCGTGTTGAATTATCAACCGTCGCGCGACAGTCTCTACTACGCGAGTGCCGCGAAGGGTTTCCGGCCCGGCGGCGTCAACACGGAATTACCGACCGCATGCACCTCGAGCTTGCCGGCCCCGATTCCGACGACGTTTAATTCCGATTCGCTCTGGCAGTACGAGATCGGTACCAAGCAGACGCTGGCCGATCACCGCCTCCAGGTCAACGCCTCGATCTACTATCTGAAGTGGAGCAACATCCAGCAGTTCGTTTATCTGACCTGCGGCTTAGGGTTTGTACCGAATTTGGGTGAAGTCACCGGCAAGGGCGGCGACATCGAGATCTCCTGGCGCGCAACGGATGACCTGACGTTCGGCCTCAACGGCGCCTACACCGATTCGTACTACGATGGTACGATCGCGTTGACGGGCGCGACGAACACAGGCGTGCCACCCGTTAACCTGGTTTCCCAGGGCGATCACCTGCCCGCCTCGCCGTTGAACATCTCGGCGAATCTGGAATACGTCTTCAACGGCGTCGACAAGAAACCGTATCTGCGTCTCGACTATCAATACGCCACGGCGCAGAACAGCCTGGTACCGTACCTCAACGAGAATAACCATCCGAACAGCGACACGACGCTGCCCGGCTTGCCGGAGATACGGATCCTCGGCGTGCGCGCCGGAATGCGATTCAGCGGGCTCGACCTGTCGCTGTACGTGCAGAACGCGCTCGACTATCACGTGCCGCTGTTCGTCTCGCGCGATCTGGCAACCTCGCCGGCGAACGGATATCCGGGACCCTCGCCCGGCTCTGCGGGCGACAATTTCGACACCAATTACTTCGGACGCGGCTATGCCCCGCGCACCTACGGGCTGACGGCCACGTACCGATATTGAGGCGTACAAGCGGCGAGGCAGGCTCTTAAGGGCCTGCCTCGCCGTCCTTTTCAAGGGGTGCGCGATGCGTCCGGATACGATGACAGAGGCGACGGACGCGGCTCCGACCGCACTCAAGCGCACGCTCAAATACTGGGACCTCGTCGTCTACGGCCTTGCCTACATCGCGCCGTTCGCGCCGCTAACCACGCTCGGCTTCGTCTGGGAGGCGTCGAACGGGCTGATCGTGCTGGCCTACGGATTAGGCGCGATTTGCATGTACTTCACGGCCAAGAGCTACGCCGTCATGACCGAAGCGATATCGACCGCGGGCTCGGTCTACGGCTTCGCGCGCCACGCCCTCGGGCGCTTTCCGGGGTTTATGGCGGGCTGGATGATCCTGCTCGACTACCTGCTGATCCCGGCCTTTGTTTACGTGTTGATCGCCGTCGCCATGGGCGAGCTCGTGCCCGGCATCGGCCGCGGCACTTGGATCGTGCTGTTGAGCGCGTTTACGCTCGGCGTGAACTGGTTCGGCGTCATGGTGACGACGCGCGCGAATTTCGTCGCCGTCGGCCTGCAGGTCGCGGCGCTCATCGCCTTCCTGGTCATCGCTGTCGTCGTCCTCTTCCGTGGATTCGGCACCGGCGGGCTGACGCTCATTCCCGTCTATACGGCGAGCGCGTTCTCGGCCGGCAAGATCTTCAGCGCGACCTCGATCTGCATCATGTCCTTCCTCGGCTTCGATGCCATCTCGACCTTGAGCGAGGAAGTTGAGGGGCACGATCGGCGCGTCGTCGGCCGGGCCATCATCGCCGTGCTGGTAATTTCAGCGGCATTCTTCATGGTCGTCACGTTCGTGCTCGGTAACCTGCTGCCCGGCATCACGATCAAGGACCCGGCGGCTGCGGTCTACGAACTCGCCGGAGCCGCGATCGGAACCTGGGCGGCACTCGGCCTGGCCTGGGTCTATGTCGTCGTTGTCGGGCTTTCGAACGCCCTGCCCATGCAAGTGGGCGTCGCGCGCGTGCTGTACGCGATGGGCCGCGACCACCAGCTGCCCCACGTACTTGCCCGCGTACACCCGAAGTACGGCACGCCGTATGTCGGAATGTTGGTAACGACCGCGATCTCGACGGCCGTTGCGCTCGTGATGCGCTACCTCCTGGACGAGCTCGCGAACATCGTCAACTTCGGCGCGCTGTGCGGCTTCCTGCTGCTGCACGTCTCCGTGCTGGTGAAGTTCGGCATCAAAGGACGGTCGAGCCAATGGTTCGTCCACTGGGCGGTGCCGATACTCGGCATCGTCGTGGTACTCGCCGTTCTGCAGGGCATGAGCACGCTGGCCCGCAACGTCGGCCTGCTGTGGCTCATCGCCGGCCTGTTATTTGGATTCGCGCTGTATCTCATGCGTCGCGACGAACTGCATACCGGGCTGTGAGTGCCGCGTTAAGCTCTATACTCGGCAGGGGGCGCCCTTCGCCGCCATCGGAGAACAATTGATGAAGCCTTGGCCCGCGTTACTGTTGATCGCAATGCTGCCCGCCGCGGCGGCACCTCCGAGCTCGCCGACGCAGGGCTGGCCACAGGCCGCGCCCGAAGACGTCGGCCTTGCCGCCGAGCCGCTGCTCGCCATGGACGCCGATTTCGCCGCCGGCAAGGTGCCGCTCGTCGACAACTTCCTGGTCATTCGCTGTGGCAGCGTGGCCTTCGAACGCAATTACCGCCATGACTACGCGGCGATCTACGACAAGCAGGCGCACGAGCGCGGTCCGCTGAATGCGCGCCTGACCGGACGCTACAACTATTTCGATCCGGCCTGGCATCCGTTTTATCAGGGCACCGACGAGCATACGATGCAATCGGTCTCGAAGTCGGTGAGCTCCGCGACGATCGGCGTCGCGATGGCGCGCGGCGATTTCAAGGCCTCGCTCGACACGCCGGTGCTGAGGTACTTCGACGTCAAGTCGGTGCGCAACGTCGACGACCGGAAGCGGCGCATGACGCTGCGTCACGTGCTGACGATGACGACGGGCCTCGACTGGGACGAGGACATCCCGTACGACGATCCGCGCAACGGCTCGAGCCTCATGGAGGCGACGCGCGATTGGGTCCGCTTCGTCATCGATCGGCCGATGGCGCACGAACCGGGCTCGACCTTCGCCTACAGCAGCGGGGCGAGCGAGCTGCTCGCGCATATTTTCAAGCGCGAGACCGGCCAGGACATCGAGCAGTACGCGCATCGCCACCTGTTCACGCCGCTCGGCATTGAGCACTACTACTGGAAGCGCACCCCGCTCGGCGTCGTCGACACCGAGGGCGGCCTGTACTTGAGCGCCAGGGACCTGGCGAAGATCGGCTATCTCTATCTGCACGACGGCGTCTGGGATGGGCAGCGGCTGCTCTCGACGCAGTGGATTTCGGAATCGATGGCTCCGCATGTGAAATTGGACGCCAACTGGGAGTACGGCTATCAGTGGTGGCTCGCGCCATACGGCGAGGGTCCGCGCCATGCTTGGGCTGCGCGCGGCATCGGCGGCCAGATGCTGCTGGTCTTTCCAGAGGACGAACTCATCGCCGTCGTGACGGCATGGCACATCCTCGACGGCACGCCCTATACCCCCGCCGTGATCGGCGGGCTGCGTGCGGCCGTGCGCGACTTCCACTGCGCCTCCGCGGTCAACTGATGCGGCAACGACACGGCGCGAAATCCTTCTCGGGCGCCGCAGCGTCGATGCTGGCCTTGCTCGCGTTCGGGCCGGCGCGCGGAATCGCCGATGCGCCGGCGGGACCTGCCGACTGGGTGATCACGGACGCGCGCATCTATACCTCGGCGACGCCGGAGCTCGCCGAGACGCTGGCGGCGCGCGGCGATCGGATCGTCTATGTCGGCAGCGCCGACGGCGTGAAGCCTTACATCGGCCCGAAGACCCGGATCGAGGATGCGCATGGCCGGCTCGTGATTCCGGGACTCGTGGATTCGCACTTGCATCCTGCCGATATCGTTGATCTCGACGTCTGCGACATCGACAGCAAGCCGCTGACGCTGAAGGAGCTCTCGGCGTTCGTGCGCGAGTGCCTGGCCCGCTACCATCCGGCGCCGGGCAAGCGCTTGCTGGTGCATCAGTGGAACCCCACCGACGGCAATCAGCCGGATGCCGAATACCCGACGCTGCGCGTGGCGCTCGACAAAGCGTCGACGCATAACCCGGTCCAGCTGCTGGGCAATGACGGGCACCATGGCGCGTTCAATAGCCTTGGGCTCGCGAGCGCCAGGAACGCGCGCGGCGAGATCGTCGGCATCTCGAAGGCGAGTCTTGCGGCCGATTTCGCGCCGTACGCGACGCTCATCGGCGTCGATACGCGAGGCGAGCCGAGCGGCGCGGTCAACGAGGACGCGCGCTACCTCATCAATCCGCGCAGCATGATGTACATCGAGTATGAGGCGATACTCGAGAATCCGCGGCGGATCCCCGAACGCCTCAACAGCGTGGGGATCACCGCGATCATGGACGCGATGGCCGATCCGACGGGCCTTCCGATCTGGGATAAGCTGCTCAGCAGCGGCAAGCTCACGGTTCGCACGACGCTCGCGCAGTTCTACGATCCGAGCCGCACGCGCACGCCGGATGGAAAGATCGACTACGACGGCATGGTTGCCAAGGCGAAAGCGATCCGCGCGAAATATGCGACGAACCCCTTGCTGCGCGCCGACTTCATCAAGTTGTTCGCGGACGGCGTCATGGAAGCGAATCCGTTTGCCGTGCCGCCGACCCTCGGCAACGCGGCGATGCTCGACGCGTATCTGCAGCCGATTTTTGCGACCGACGCCGCCGGTCATGCGACCGTCACGGGGTATGTGGACACCGCGTCGCCGGTCTGCATCGACGCTCGCGCCCACGCGGACCGTTACCGGGTTGCGGAGCAAGCCGCGAAGTTCAAGCAGGAGAACGGCTTTCATCCGGGCCAATGCCTGATTTCGAACGGCCAGCTGCAGCATGATCGTGCGGTCGAGCTCGAGTACGTGAAGCGCATGCACCTCGCCGGCTTCAATCTGCATATTCACGTCATCGGAGATCGCGCGCTGAGAACGGCGCTCGACGCAATCGAGGCGGCGCGCGCTGCGGACGGCATCACGACGACGCATGACAGTCTCGCGCACGTGCAACTCGCCCACCCCGACGACATCGTGCGCACAGGCCGGGATCATCTGTACATCGCCTACACCTATTCCTGGGCGGTCGTCGAGCTGGACTACGACATGACGGTCATTCCGTTCCTGCAAAAGGTGATCGGCAACAGCTACGAAAGCCGACATGTCCCCGGCAGCTACTACGAGAAAAACACCTACCCGGTCCGCAGCACCAAGGATGCGGGCGCGATCCTCGTGGCGGGCTCGGATGCGCCGGTGAACACGCGCGATCCCCAGCCCTTTGTCAATATGGCGATCGCCGTGACACGCCGAATTCCGGGACAGCCGGCGTTAAACCCAAGCGAGGCGATTACCATTCGTGAGGTGCTCGAGGCGTATACGATCAACGGCGCGCGCTTCCTCGGCCGCGATACCGAAATCGGCTCGCTCGTGCCGGGCAAATCGGCCGACTTCGTCATTCTCGATCGCGATATCCTCGCGCTTGCCGATGGCGGCAACGCCGACGACATCGCGAATACGCGCGTGCTCGAGACCTGGTTCCGTGGCAAGCGGGTCTATCGGGCAAAGGCTGCGCAATAGCTCGGCTGCGCGCGCTCAGGCCAGTTCCGGCAGCAAATAGCTGCGCCAGAGCGAGTCCTCGAATCGGGCGTTGAAAAAGCCGAAATGTCCGATGCGTGCCGCGCCGATGTCCTGCGGCGCAATTCGCGTCATCTTGCGCGCCGCGCTCCGGTAGTAGCCATGCAATAATTCCGTATTCCGGGCCGACATGAATTCATCGTCGTCGAACGACAGCGAGGTGATCGGCGAATTCATGGCCGCATACTGTGCTTGAAATTCCGATCCTTCGGCGCCATAGGCGTAATCGGGATCGAGACACCAGCGGCGCCATTGCTCGATGACCCCGCGCGGCAGATCGCCGATTTTACGCAAGCGCTTGCCCGGGAAATATCCCATCAATCGCGTCGAGACCGGTACGGCGACATACCATAGCCACCAGACCTTCCATTTCAAGCCGGGCGGGTTGTCGAGCCAATACCCGCTGCCACAGGCGATCGTCACGACCTTGCTGATGCGCGGCCAGCTGGGCGCCAGGCCGACGATCTGTCCGCCGAGGCTGTGCCCGAGCCAATACAGTTGCTTCCCCGGCGCTTCGGCGCCGATGTTCTGAATCATGGCCTCGCAATCGATGCGAGCCCAGTCGGTGATGTTGACCTCGATCGATCGCAGCGTGCTGCGGCGTGAGAGTCCCATACCAAAATAATCGAAGGTCGCCACCAGATAACCCTGGGACGCCAACCACGAGGCGAACGCTGCGTAAAATTTTTGAGCGACTCCCATGGCCGGCACGATCAAGACGGCTGCCGTCGCTTCGCGCGCAGGATGAAAGAAATGGGCGGCAATCGTCCTGCCCGCGTGCGTATTGATCGTTCGCAACTCGGTACGGATCACGAGCCCGCCTGCATGTCATGCCTCATTCGCGCAACGCTAGCAATAATTCACCGCCAACGGAACCGCCGCCGGGGTGTCGATTCGATGCAGCTTATGGATTAGCATGGCGACGGACGCCGTGCGCAAGCAACATGATGCGGGGCAACAACAGCGCACTTCGAGAGCGTCGCGTCCCCTCGGTTCGACACACAACCCTAAGGATTCACCCCATGACTACACTCTTCAAAATACTCGGCGTTCGCGCGTTGATCGCGGCGGCGGCGATCTTGGCGAGCAGCGGATCGGCGGTCGCCGGCGACGTGAAAGTGCACCTGACCGGCACCGAGGAGACGCCGCCGGTGACGACGACGGCATCCGGGACCGGAACCTTCAAGATCGCGGCGGATAAATCCATCAGTGGCATGATCAAGACGACCGGCATCGAAGGCACGATGGCGCACGTTCATCTCGGCGCGGTCGGCGAGAATGGGCCGGTCATCATCAAGCTGACCCAGGGTGCCGACGGCGTCTGGTCGGTTCCGGCCGATTCGAAGCTCAGCGACGATCAGTACGCGGCTTTTATGGCCGGAAAACTCTACGTGAACGTGCACAGCGCCGCCAACAAGTCCGGTGAAATTCGCGGTCAGCTCAAACCCTGATCTCGATCGAAAAGAACTCAGCGGGGCCTGCGCGCTGCGGCCTCGCTGAATTTCGGGAATGGGACGCCTCGCGCAAGGGTCGCGCTATACTCACCGACTGAATTTCTATCCGAGAGAGGCATGATGCTTCCCGCTGCCGCAAGACCCGACCTGTTGGTGGGATCGCTATTCGCGATCATCGGCTTCGTGCTGCTCGCCGCCGCCATTTACATCGGGGTGGCAACGCGCAACTTCATTCAGGGCGCGTCCGTCGCCGAAGGATCCGTAGTCGAGGTGCTCGCGGGGGGCTCTCACCCGAAGGTCCAATTCGTAACCCCGTCCGGCCAAAGCATTCGCTTTCCACAGGGCGGTTGGACCTTTGCCTACCATCCTGGCGAGCGTGTCCGCGTCCTCTACGATGCCGGCGATCCTGCCGGTGATGCCCGCGTCGACTCGTTCGGCGCGTTGTGGTTTGCACCGTTGTTGTTGGGTGCGCTCGGCGTCGCCTTTTTGATTGCCGCGGTCGCAAACACCTCTGCAGCCGTGGCCTCTACCGTCCACTAGAACCGTCGAAGGAGCAGCTCTCATGGTCAACATCTTGAGAAACAGTAAATGGAAGTACAACACGTCCGGTAGCGGCGGAGTCGGCGTCGAGTTCGTGCTCGCGGAAGCGGGCAAAATCATCTTGACGGACCCTTCGGGCACGGATGTCACGTTTAAATATGGCGCGGCCGGCGGCGGCATCGCGTTCGGTTATAAATTGCCGAAGATCGGCAAACTCAGCGTCGGCGCGGGGATCGCCCCCACTGCGCTGCCGAGCACCGGGAAGGTCTGCATTCTCGATACGTTCAAAGGCCGCGAGTTGACGCGCGATGATATCACCGGCGTCTGCATGTTCGTTCAGGTGGGCGGGGGGCTTGCCGTCGGCGGTTCCGCTTACGCGATGCTGCTCGGCATGGATCCGATGCATTTGGCGGCCGTCGTTGCGTCCACGGGTGCCGGCGTCATGGTTCCGGGCGCAGGTACGCTGCTGATGGGTTATGCCGAAACCAAACTGCTGGAAACCGCAACATCGATGTTGTTCATGGCCGGAATGAATGTCTCCTATCAAGCCGGCGTCGGCGCAGGCGCATTGATCGGCGGATTGTTCTGACACGGAACGGTGTCTTGATTTTTCGCAGCGCGGTTTGTGATCCGCGACGAGATTACCGCGCCATCTTTGCTACAGTGGCGGCTGTTTCGCGGAGATGGTGTGCATGTTGGGTTTTCTGCGTCGTTGGCTCAAGAACAAAGCTCCTGCCGAATTGCCGGGCACGCCGGCCGTGCCGCGGCCGCCCGGCCGCAGTCGATTTCTCGCGGCGAGATTCAGGAACCCGCTCGCGCTCGCGCTGCTGAGGCGAAGTCCGCACCTCGAACTCGGCTATCGGCTCTATCTACCGAGCGGCTCCTCGCGCCGCGACGGCTTGCCGCTGATCGTCATGCTGCACGGATGCACGCAAGATGCGGTGAGTTTCGCCGCGGGAACGCGCATGAACAGCCTCGCCGAAGAAGGCCGCTTCGCGGTGCTCTATCCGGAACAAAACGAGCGCGCAAACCCGCAGCGCTGCTGGAATTGGTTCGAACCGGCCTCGATCGCGGGTCACGGAGAGGCCGCGCTGCTCGCGCGCCTGATCGAGCAGGTCACGCAGCGCCGGCCCATTGATCCGCGACGCGTCTATCTCGTCGGGATGTCGGCCGGCGGTGCGATGGCCTGCGTGCTGGCGGTCCGCCACAGCCGGCTATTTGCCGCCTGTGCGATTCACTCCGGCCTGATGTACGGCGTGGCGAGCTCGCCGATACAAGCGCTCGCCGCGATGCGCTCCGGGGCGTCGCCGGCTTCCATCGACAAGGCGCGGCGACTCGTGCGCGAGGCGGGAAGAACCGAGGTCGCGGTGCCGACGCTCGTGATACACGGGGAGCGCGATACGACCGTGAATCCAGTGAACGCGGATCAAATCATCGAGCAGCTCAAGGAACGCGCCGAATTTCTCGATCCGGACGCCGGTGCACTCGTGGCCTCCGGCGAGCGGCATATCGACGGCGCCGGCCACCGCTACCGGCAACAGGACTATATGCGGCAGGGGCGGACCGTGCTGCGCAAGGTGATGGTCGAGGGATTAGGCCATGCGTGGAGCGGCGGCGATGGCCGGTATGAGTTCAACGAGGCCGCCGGGCCCCACGCGAGTCGGCTCATCTTGGAGTTTGCGATGCAGTGTCGGCGCGAAATCCCTGAGATCGGCGCCGCGCGCGCAGGATAATCAGCGCATCCTTCAGACCGAGGAGACGTTTATCGTGAGAATCTCCATGCCGAGCCCGCCCCGTATCGCCATAGTCGGCAGCCTCGTGACCGATCTGACGACGTTCACCGACGTGTTCCCACGAGCCGGCGAGACCTTGTTCGGCAAGAGTTTTGACCTGGGATTCGGCGGCAAAGGCGCCAATCAGGCCGTGGCTGCGAGGCTCTGCGGCGCCGATGTCATGATCGTCGGTAAAGTCGGCCGCGACCTGTTCGGCGATGCCACGATCAAAAACCTGGCGTCGTTCGGCATCGATACGGCGCACGTGCATTTCGCCGACGGGGTATCCACGGGCGTCGCACCGATCTTCGTCGAGCCCGGCGGACAGAATCGCATCATCGTCGTCAAGGGCGCGAACGACACGCTGAGCCCGGCCGACGTCGACGCCGCGGCCGCCGATCTCGCCCGAGCGCAGACCATCATCCTGCAGTTCGAAATTCCGCTCGAGACGATTTACCATACGATTCGCTTCGCCAAGGCGCGCGGCATCCGCTGCATCGTGAACCCCGCGCCGGCGCTGCCGGCTTCGATCGCCGAACTCGTTGCCGCCGACTATTTCATCCCCAACGAAACCGAGGCCGAACTGATCAGCCAATTACCGGTGCGTACGATCGACGAGGCGCAGGCCTGCGCCGCGGCGCTACTCGCGCAGGGCTTTCGCCGCGTGCTGATCACGCTTGGCGCACGCGGCTCACTGCTCGCCGATGCCGCCGGGGCCACGGTCGTGCCTGCCTGCTCCGTCACCGCCGTCGATACGAGCGGTGCGGGCGATGCCTTCATCGGCAGTCTGTCGGTGTTCCTCGGCGAGGGCACGCCCGAACTCGAGGCGGTCGCGCGCGCGAATCTGTATGCGGCGCTCTCCACGACCGGCAAGGGCACGCAGAAGTCCTTTGCCGAGCGCTCCGTTTTCGAAGCGCAATGGGCGCGGCGCGGCGCCTGACGGACCCGTCCTATAAAAACAAGGGGATCAAAAAATGTTCGTTGTGCACAGCTACGCTCTGGCGGTCATATTCTGCGTAATCACGATGCTCTGCTGGGGTTCGTGGGCAAACACCAAGAAACTCACGCACAAGGACTGGCGGTTTGAACTCTTCTATTGGGACTATTCGATCGGCGTGCTGCTGCTGACGCTGGGCCTGGGCCTGACGCTCGGCAGCAGCGGTGGCGAGGGCCGGTCGTTTGTCGCGGACCTCGCGCAGGCCTCGGGTGCGAGCATCCACTCGGCCCTGGTCGGTGGAGTGATCTTCAATCTTGCCAACATCTTGCTCGTCGCCGCGATCGAGATCGCCGGCATGGCGGTCGCGTTTCCGGTCGGCATAGGGCTGGCGCTCGTGATCGGCGTGATCACCAACTACGTCGCGGCTCCGGTCGGCAACCTCACCTTGCTCGCGGCGGGCGTATTGCTGGTGACGCTCGCGATCGTCATCGACGCGATTGCGTACCGGCGCCTCACGGGCGGCAACACCGGCGTCAGCACCAAGGGCCTCGTGCTCTCGATCGCCTGCGGCGTGCTCATGGGTACTTTCTACCGCTTCGTGGCCGCAGCGATGAATGCCGATCCCACGGTCGCGGAACCCGGCAAGATGGGTCCTTACGCCGCCGTATTCATACTGGCGGTCGGAATCTTCCTCAGCAACTTCGTCTGGAACACGTTTGCGATGAAAAAGCCGTTCGTCGGCGCGCCGGTCGGCGTCCCCGACTATCTCAAGGGCGGCCTGGGCACGCACCTCAGCGGCATTTTCGGCGGCATCATCTGGGGCGTGGGCATGTCGTTCAATCTGATTGCCTCGGGCCGTGCCGGCTTTGCAATCTCCTACAGCCTGGGACAGGGTGCGACGATGGTCGCAGCGGTCTGGGGTGTGTTCATCTGGAAGGAATTTCGCGCCGCGCCGAAGGGCACGTCCTGGCTCATCACCGCGATGTTTGCGTGCTTCCTTCTGGGCCTGGGGCTTATCGTACTGGCGCGAACTGCTTAAGCTAGCGCAGCGCGGCGCGGAAGCGCGTAAAATCGCAGGCGGTCAACTGATATGGCGGGCACCTTTACCAAATTGGCCGTGAGTGATGTCGCGACCTTGATGAGCCGTGCAGTGCTGCCGCCCGAGGCGCAGACGACGCTGCAGGGCTGCACCGACGTCGGCGATGCGCTCGACCGCCTGCAGGCCGCGGGATTCGCATTCGAGGCGGTGCGGATGCTCGCGCATGCTCTGCCCAAGCGCGAAGGCGTTTGGTGGGCGTGCATGTGCGCGAGCAATACGGCACCCCGGGACTTAAGCGACGACGATGAGCTCGCGCTTGAAAACGCCGAACAGTGGGTGCGGCAGCAGAAAGACGCGCTGCGCCGCGAGGCAATGGTGCATGCCGAACACGGCGGCTTCACGACCGCCGAAGCGTGGACCGGCGTCGCGGCATTCTGGAGCGGCGATACGTTGGCGCCTCCCGGAGAGCGCGAGATACCGCCCTTGCCCGAACAAACCGGCACCGCGGTCGCCGCCGCCGTGACGCTCGCCTCGGTACGCGGTGACGGCAAGCAATACGCAGAGCGCCTGCAGCGGTTTCTCGACAGCGGCCGCAATATCCTCTCGGGCGGCACCGGACGCATGCCGGCCGAGACCAACTGACGCCCCGGCGCGCAACGGCTAGCCGCTGGCGGCGCGGGCGCGGATTCCAGCCTCCACCGAAGCGGGATCGCCGACCGGTACGCGATGCAGCGCCGAGGCTACCCGGATCTTGGTCCACTGCTCGTAGACCTCGGCGATGTCCGCCTGCGTGACGTCCGGTAGATTCAGAATCGATTGGCGATGATTCGCGGGCCGCGTGAGGTAATCGGCGGGCAGATACCCGTTCGTGAGACACATCTGGTAGAGCTCGGTACCGGGATAGGGGTAAAACACGAACACGCCGAAGTCGACCGGCTCGAGTTCCTCGTGCAGCGCGATGGTTTCCGCCATTTCGGCGCGGCTCTCGCCCGGCGTGCCGACGATGTAGTTGGCCGTGGCCATGATGCCGGCCTCACGCGTCCAGCGGAATACGTCGCGGAAGCGCTGATTGCTCGCATGGCGTTTCATGATGTCGCGCCGCACGCGTTCGCTGCCGCTTTCCACGCCATAGATGATGTGTTTGCAACCCGCCGCGGCCAGTTCGCGCAGCATGCTTTCGCTGACCGTCTCGACGCGCGCATTCAAGGAAAATGGCACGGCGAACTCAGCGCCGTAGACCTTGCAGAATTCGCGTACCCAGGCGTGCTGGATCGTGAAGGTGTCGTCGAGGAAGATGACGTAGTTGAGCGGGCCTTGGCTGCGCAGCTCGGCGAGTTCGGCGAGCACATTCGCTTGACCACGCCGGCGGCCATAGCGCGTGGTGTCGCCCGATGCGTAGAGCTTGTCGTACATGCGCGCGGCGCAGAACGTGCAGGGAAACGGACAGCCACGCTGCGTCGTGATATGCCGAACTCCCCAGCGTTCATCGAGCAGATCGCGCGCCATGAACGGCAATGCATCGAGCGGCTCGATCGGATTGCGCAACGCCGGCCGCCTTCCGCCCTTGGCCCAAATGTTCGCGATCGTGCCATCCACGCAGCTGCGCCCGGACTCGAGCGCGCCGACCAAATCGAGCAGCGCCGCCTCGCCCTCGCCGAGACACAGGTAATCGATTCCCTCGTGGCGCAGCACCTCCTCGGGCGAGAAGGTCGGGTGCAAGCCGCCGACGATGACCGGAACATCGCTGATACGCCGCAATCCGCCGAGCACATCGCGCGCGCGCAGCCATTGGCGCGTGGTCAGCGACACCCCGATGAGGCCAGGCGTTTCCCGTCGGACCGCATCGGCGATCGCGACGACCGGCTGATCCTGCGGCACGCGCACAAATGCGACCTCATGCCCGTGCTGGCGCAGCCAGGCAGCGAGGAAGGCCGGGCCCAGGGAGGCTACGGCCCATTCGTTTTCCGTATCCAGTTCCAAGAACAAGACGCGCATGGCGAGAGACTACGAGCGAGCCCGGCCGGACGCAATGCTCATTCGGGCCTTCTGAGCACGAGCAGTTCCGCGCGATAATGCATGGTCGCGCGCGCATGCACGCGCACATCCCAGCCGAGGTCGGCGCTGCGCGCGACCACGGCGAGACCGGTTAACTTCTGCGCCCAGAGGCCGACGTCGGGCGCCGCCGCCTCGGTCGCGCGCGCGCCCAACCAGGCCCCGACCGGCGTCGCCGCGGTGCTCCAATCGAACGGCGTACAGAGCAGCATCTGCCCGCCGGGCCGCAATAGCGCGGCGGCCGATCGCATCAGAGCCGCGGGGTCGGCGACACAGTCGAGCAGATTGAGCGCGACGACGAGCCCGGCAGACCCCGCCGCAAGCGGTGGGACCAGCGCATCGGCTATCCAGAAACTGGCGTTGCCATTGAGCGGCGGCGGCACGACGATCTCACGCTCCGCGTAAGCGGTGCCGGCCAGGCGCAGTGGATAGCGAAACCGGCCGCCGCGCAGCGCGCGTGCGGCGAAGCGTGCGAGCGGCGCCGACAAGTCGAGCCCCAGGACCGGCGTGTCGAACCGGTCGGCCAAGGCGCGCGTCACGCCGCCCGCGGCGGCACCTAGCTCCACGATCGGGCCCGAGACTTCGCCCGCCAACGCGAGTCCCGCCTGAGCCAACGCCCAGGCTTGTCCGGGTGGCGGCGTGACCTGATCCACGGCGTCGACGCTGCCCCAATGGTCACGCACATAGCCCGACAAATGTTGCCGGGTCGCATCGAACCAGCTGCCGGGCGGTAGAACCGATCCCAACAGATCGGCGATCGGCGCCCACAGATCCTCGCGCGACAGCAGATAAACGCTCGCGTCGTTCAGAAACCGCGGCAGGTCGGCGACCAGCACCGGCAAGCCGTCGATGACCGGGAACCGCCCGCCGCAGTCTGCCGCGGGGCAAATCAGGATGCCCTGACCCCCCTGCGTGTCCTGCCAGACGGATACTCGCAATGGGGAATCAATGCCGCGCGTACGGCAGATCGGACAATGGGGCGAGAAGCCGCGAGGCGGCCCGAGATCCACCCGCTAGCCGCCGATAATGACGGTGACGCAGCCGGGCGGCATGATTTGCCCCATCGGACTCGGGATCGGCGCGACACAGGATGAATGCAGCGTTTGATCGCCGACCCGCGCGGCCGGCAAGCTGCTGATCAATACCGTCGTCGAGCCCATCATGATCATGCCGGGTCCCGCGGGTATGCAACCCGGCAGCAAACACGGCATCGTCATGGACGTCACGGTCGCCGCCGGCATGCTGCCGATCAATACGGTCGGAGCACCCGGCGGCATGATCGCGAGCGGCAATCCCGGGTGCGGCAGCGGCGTCGGCGCCGGCGCCGGCGGGTGGATGGGCGCATGGCAGTGCGGAATGGTTTGCAGCACCATGTCGCCGACGCGCGCGGCCGGGGGACTCAACGCGGGCCTCGCCGCGGGGGCACAATTGCGCGATCTCGCGTCATCAGTTACTCCATGGACTTCGCGTCAGGTGCGCCGAGAAATTATCGGCCCCGGGGTACCGGCCTGTCCAGCGCCTTGATGCGACAGACGCCTCGGACCGAAAAACCGCATTCAGGATTCGTAAACCCATTGGCCGCCGAGCAGCGTCCTTTCGACGCCGATGGCCTGCCATTCCTCGACGGGGCGCACGAACGGGTCGGCGTCGAGCACGACCAGATCGGCGAGTTTGCCGACCTCGATCGACCCCTTGTCGTGTTCTTCGAAGCTGGCATAGGCGCCGTTGAGCGTCGCGCAGCGCAGCGCCTCCGGCAGCGTGATGCGTTGATTCGCGCCCCACACGTGGCCCGTCGGATCCATGCGCGTCGTCTCCGAATAGAGCCAGAGCATCGGCGCCGGCGGGCTCGCCGTGTAGTCCGAAGAAGCGGGCGGCCGCAGCCCCGCGTCGATCAAGGAGCGGTGCGCGAACATGCGCCGCGCGCGCTCCTCGCCGTAGAAATGCAGCACGTCGCCATGAAAATTCACGTAGCCGGAAAACGGCACGGGGATCACGCCGAGCGCTTGCATGCGCGCGATGAGTTCGGGCGTCACGACGGTGCAGTGTTCGAGACGGAAGCGCGGATCGCGGCGCGGCGATTCACGCTGCAATTGCTCATAGATTCCGAGCATCCGATCGATGGCGCGTTCACCGTTCGCGTGCGTCGCGAGCTGGAAGCCGGCGAGCCAGGCCTTGCGGGAATCCGCATAGAGGCTCTCGCGCGTGCCGCGCTCGACACCGAAGTAATTCGGTAGGTCGAGGTAGGGCTGCGCAAGCCATGCCGTGCGCTCGGAGATGGAGCCGTCGGCGAACTGTTTGATTGCGCCGATCCGCACCATGGAATCGCCGAAGCCCGTATGCACGCCGGCCGCGATGTAGCGGTCCAGAAAACTTGCGTCCATGAGGCAATAGGCCCGGTAGCGCAGTGTGCCGGCATCGCGCGCATCTTGATACGCCTGGAGATCGTCGGGGCTGGTATCGGCTTCGCAAGCCGAAGTGATGCCGCGGCTTGCGTACAGCTTGGAGATCAACTCCACGCCGCGCCGATGATCGTCGCGCGTATTCTCGTCCGGGATCTTGGCCTGCATCGTCTCGAGCGCCTTGTCGGCGATGCGCCCGTTGAGCTCACCGGCGGCGTCGCGATCGAAGCGGCCGCCGGGCGGATCGGCGGTGTCGCGCGTCGCACCGGCCGCGGCGAGCGCCAGCGAATTCGCATAGCCGGTATGGCCGCCCCGATGCGTGACGACGACCGGGTGATCGGGCACGGCGGCATCGAGATCGGCGCGCGTCAGCATGCGCGGCGTCTTGCCGTCGTCGTAGAGAAAACCCTGCACCCAGTGGCCCGGCGCGGTGGCCGCGGCGCGCTCTCGCAGCGCCGCGAGGATCGCATCGATCGAGGTCTTGTCGCAGGCGACCATCGTGAGTTGCTGCAGCCCCCCGACCGCGGGGTGGGCGTGCGCATCGTTGAATCCGGGCAGCACCCGCCGGCCCGCAAGATCGACACGGCGCGTACGGCGGGTCGCGAGCGCGAGGATGTCCTTCGAGGCGCCGACGCTCAGAATGCGCCCATCGCGAATGGCGACCGCGCCGGCCTCGGGCAGTCCCGGATTCATCGTATACAAGCGTCCGTTATGGAGGATCAGATCGGGCTCGGCACGCTGCAGCGGCACGAGCGGCAATACCGCCAAACTCTTGATCAGATCGCGACGCTGCCGATTGATCATGCGTGAACCTCAATAACCCGCGCTGTGCAAGCCATACACGGCCGTCGCGGCCACGAGGCAATAGATGCCGAACAAATACCAGCGTCCGCGCTCGAGCCAGCCGCTGAGCCATTTCAGCGCGACGAGGCCTGCGCCGAATGCGACGAACGCGCCGAGTATGCTCAGCAGAGCGACCGGGCCCAAGTCGGCGGCACCCGCGAGACGCTCGGCGCGCACCAAACGCCAGCCTTCGCGCAGCACCGCGGGCGGCGTCAACACCACGGCCAATGCGAAGCTGAACGTCTCGGCGCCGGCCTTGGCCAGCCCCAGCAGCAAGCCGACGGAGATCGTCGCGCCGGAGCGCGAGAATCCGCGAAACGGCAGGCACAGGCCTTGTACGGCGCCGATCAAACCGGCCTGTCTGAGGTCCGGATCGCTCTCGCGCTCGGCGTGCGCACCGTGCAGCGCGTTGTTTCGCTCGAGCAAGCCGGCGATCAAAATCAACACGCCCGCGACCGCGAGCGCCGGCGCGATGAATTCGAGATGGCTGAACAGGTCCTCGATCTCGGCATGCGGCAGATTGGCAAATGCGGTCTTTTCGATCAGCGTGATGAGCGCTCCGCCGACCACGGCCGTGGCCGCCGTCGCCGCGATGACGCGCACGGCGATGCGGCGAAACGCGGCCAGGCTTTGGAAATAGGTACTGCGCCACGTGCGCCAGAAGTACACAATGACGGCGAACATCGTGCCCGTATGCAACATCACCAACAGCAAGGTCATCGGCGGCGAGGATGGATCGAGGCCGAGCAGCTTCTCCGCGACGACCACGTGCGCGGAACTCGAGACCGGCAACAGCTCGGCCAGACCTTGCACGATGGCCAGAATGACGATGTTCACTAAATTCATTCGAGCGGAATTCCTCTATGCCGGCCGCACTGGCGCCGCGATCGGCCCATTGTACCTAGGCGCCCGATGAGCGCGCGCAAGGATTTCGCGTGAGCGCGCAGAGGGATTACTCGACGCGCAAAGTCGTGCTCGTCGCCGTGGGATCGCTCGGCGACCTGCATCCGTTCATGGCGCTCGCCTTGAGCTTGCGTGCCCGCGGGCTGAGCCCGATACTCGCGACGGCCGCCGAGTACCGCTCCAAGGTGGAGGCCGCGGGCATCGCATTTGCGCCGCTGCGGCCGAGCTTCGATGAGATCGAGCGGCATCTCGCGATGAGCCGAGCCGAGCTCGCGCAAAGAATCATCGCGAGCAACCAGTTTCTGCTCGCCAAGGCCGTGCTGCCCTTCGTGCGCGAAGCCTACGAGGACATGCTTGCTCTGTCGGCCGATGCCGACCTTCTCGTCACGAGCGGCCTCGCCTTCGGCGCGCGCCTCGCCGCGGAAAAGCGCGGCATCGACTGGATCGCGATCGTCTTGCAGCCGATGATGTTCTTATCCGCCTATGACCCGCCCGTGATACCGAAGGCCGAGTGGCTGAGCGCATTGCTGCGCCGCCTGGGTCCCGGGCCCACGCGAATTCTCTACGAGGCCGCCAAGCGCGCGACCGCGCGCCTGTTCGAGCCGATCGCAGGCATACGCGCCGCCGAAGGTCTTGCGCCGGATCGGCGCAATGCCCTCATCGACGCGCAATTCTCGCCGCGCGGCACGGCAATCGGCCTGTACTCGAGCTTGCTCGGCGATGTGCAACCCGATTATCCCGCGCGCTCGACGGTCGCCGGTTTCGCGCGCTACGACAGCGCCGACGGCCGCGGCGCCGCGCTCGATCCGCGGCTAGAGGCCTTCATGAACGCAGGTCCGCCGCCGCTCGTGTTCACGCTCGGCAGCTTCATCGTCTACAGTCCCGGTGTGTTTTATCGCGAGAGCCTGATCGCGGCGCGGCGTCTGCGCCGGCGCGCCGTACTGCTGGTCGGCGAGGCTCAGCTGAGCGCGTTCGCGAGCGCGCGAGCCGACGATGTCTACATCGGCGACTACGCGCCGCATTCCTTGCTGTTTGCGCGCGCCGCGGCGCTGATCCATCACGGCGGCATCGGCACGCTCGCGCAAGGCTTGAGCGCCGGGCGCCCGCAATTGATCGTGCCGCACTTCGCCGACCAGCTCGACAATGCGGCGCGCGCGGTGCGCATCGGCGTCGCGCGCACCGTGGCTCCCGCGCGCTTCACGGCCGCGCGTGCGACGCGCGCGCTCGCAGAGCTGCTCGGCAACGATGCCTATCGCGAGCGCAGCGCGCTGGTGCGCGATCGGTTGATGGCCGAAGACGGCGCCGGCCGCGCGGCCGCGATCATCATCGACTCGCTGCGTTGAGGGGTCTCTAGCCCGCCTTACGCGCTTCGATCCAAGCGCAATCCGTCGCAAATCCGAACTCCGCGTCGATTCGAAAATATTCGCGCGCTTCGGCGGGCAAGGCCTTGATGACGCTCTTGAGCGCAAGCACGCGCTCGGGCGGCGTCGCGATGCGCCGCACCCAGCTGTTGAATTCCAGCGGCAGCTTCCAGCCGTGGACGCTCGGCGCGCCGAAGCCCGCTTTGGTGAGCATCTGCCGCCATTCCGAGATGCGGTAATTGCGCACGTGCGACGCGTCGCGCAGGATCTCGAGCGTCTGCAGCACCGTGTCGAGCAGCGGTGCTTCCGGCGCGACGACGTCGATGGCGATGAGCCGGCCACCCGGCACCAAGACACGCGCCGCCGCGGCGAGCGCGCGCGGTAGGTCGAGCCAATGATGTGCCGAATAACGGCTCACGATCCAATCGAAACTCGAGGCCGCGAAGGGCAGGCTCTCGGCGGACCCGGTGCGCGTCTCGACGTTCGCATGGCCGCGCGCGAGCGCCTCTGCCGCCACGACGCCGAGCATTTCTGCCGACAAATCATAGGCGACGACACGGCCCGCGCCGCCGCGCGCGAGCGCAAAACTCACATGTCCCGCGCCGCAACCGAGATCCAGCACTTGCGGCGGCCGCTCTGCGGCCGCGAGAGCGGCCAGGTCGTCGAGATCGGCGCCCGTGGCATGCACGCTGCTCGTCAAGTACGCGGCAGCCGTCGCGCCGAATTGGCGATCGACGAGCTGACGGTGATCGGGCGGCAGCGGATCCGACGGGCGCGCGTCCGACGCGGCGCCGATCGGCGCAGCACCGCGCTCGGGCGTGCCCGGCTGCTCCGCGGCGGTTTTTTTATGCATGACATCGCTCGGGTACTTCGGTTGTTGCAATGTAACTCATCGGGGCCAATGCCGTCCGCCCGCACGGCTCGCATTCGCGCGACGGGTTAGGTAGTCTCTTCTCCATGAATGCCTATCACCCGTATTCGCACCGTGAGGAGATTGCGCACTCCGTGACGGCGGCGATCGGTGTCGCGTCCATGGCCATCGGCATTCCGTGGATGATCGTCGTCGCCGCGGTGCATGGCGGGGCTTGGCGCGTCGTAGGCGCGGTCGCGTTCGGCTTTGGCGCCCTCTTGATGTTCGGTACATCGACTCTGTATCACCTCGTGAAGCGTCCCGGCCTCAAAGCGATCTTGCGCAAGCTGGATCACTCGGCGATATACATCCTGATCGCCGGCACCTACACGCCGTTTACGCTCGGCGTCGTGCGCGGCTCCCTGGGCTGGACCTTGTTCGGCATCGTCTGGGCGCTCGCGGTGTTCGGCGTCGCGACCAAGATGGCGGGCGGCCTGAAGATTCCGCTGCTCTCGACGGTGTTGTACGTCGTGATCGGCTGGATCGGCGTCGTCGCCTTCAAACAGCTCAGCGCCAATCTGACGAGCGCGCAGTTCGCGTGGGTCGTCGCCGGCGGCCTGTGTTATACGGGCGGTGTACCGTTCTATTTATGGAAGCGGCGGCCGTACACGCACGCGCTTTGGCACTTGTTCGTGCTCGGCGGCGTCGCCTGTCATTTCGTGGCGATCATGAGCGTCATCAGCGCGCGTACGGAGGGAATGTGATGCATCAATCCTGGCTAGCATCGAGCGCTCTTTTGCTGCTGGTCGCCTCCACGCTCGCCGGGGCCGCGACATCGATCGATGCGATCACGATCAATCGCATTACCGATGCGGCGTTCAACCACGGGGAGGTTCTCGATACGGCGGAATATCTCGCGGATCAGATCGGCGGACGCCTGACCAACTCCCCGTCGATGCGCGCCGCCGAGCGCTGGACCCAGGAGAAATTCAAGGCGTGGGGACTCAAGGACGTGCGCGCCGAGGGCTACGACTTCGGCCGCGGCTGGTGGATCGAATCCTCGCAGGCGCGCATGCTCGCGCCGCGCCCGCTGATGCTGCGCGCCATTCCGATCGCCTGGACGCCGTCCACCGAGGGCCCCTTGAGCGCAGCCGTGATCGTCGCCCCGATGACCGGTGAAAAAGACTTCGCCGACTGGAAGGGAAAATTGTCGGGCAAGATCGTGCTCGTGACCTGGCCGGCGCCGATCAAGGACGACGAAGACGCACCGTTCCACCGCCTCAGCGATACCGAGATCGCCAAACTCGATCATTACGCGGAGCCGGTATTCGATCCTGAAGCACGGCAGAAATTGATCGACCGCGTCGCCTTCAGAGACAAGCGCGACGCGTTCTTGGCCGCCGAGGGCGCCCTCGCTTGGATACAGATGTCGCGCACCGAGGGCCGGCTGCTGCATGGCGAAGGCTACAATTTTCAGGTCGGTAGAACGCCCAAGCTGCCGGCGCTGGAGATCGGGGCCGAGGATTATCGGCGCCTCGCGCGGCTCGCCAAGCTCGGCGAGGTCCGCGTCGAAATCGACAGTCGCGTGCACTACGAGGACGCCGACCACAATGCCTACAATATTCTCGCGGACATCCCCGGCACCGACGGCAAGGCCGGCTACGTGATGGCCGGCGCTCATCTGGACAGCTGGGTCGCGGGCGACGGCGCCGCGGACAATGGCGCCGGCGTCGCCGTGGTCATGGAGGCGGCGCGCATACTCGCGAGCCTGCACGTCCAACCCAAGCGCACGATCCGTTTTGCGCTGTGGTCGGGCGAGGAACAGGGCTTATGGGGCTCGGCCGCGTATGTCGAGAAGCACTTGGCGCATCGCCCACCGAACGCCGATCCGGCGGTCGCCGCGCTGGGGCCGTACTACGGCGGCGACACCTATCCGGTGCAGACGTTGCCGGGATTCGCCGAACTCTCTGCGTATTTCAACATCGACAACGGCTCCGGCAGGATTCGCGGCATTTTTACCGAGGGTAATTTCGCCGTCGTACCGATATTTCGCCAATGGCTGGCACCGTTCGCGAGCATGGGCGCCGCCGCCGTGGTCGCGGCACCGACCGGTTCGACGGATCACGTGTTCTTGAGCCAGCTCGGCCTGCCCGCTTTCCAATTCATCCAGGATCCGCTCGACTACATGTCGCGCGTCCACCATACGGATCTCGACACCTTCGACCACGTGCGGCCGGAGGATCTGCGCCAAGCCGCAGCGGTGCTCGCCACCGTGCTGCTCGACGCCGCCGACAGCGACGCGCCTCTGCCGCGCAAGCCCGTTCCAAGTCAGCCGCGGCTCACCGATCCGTTCCATTACCCGGACCCGGCCAAACGATAGCGAGCGGGCTCAGGCAGACGAACTTGCCGTTGTCATAGGCGGCGTCCATCGACGATGCTCGCTGTCCATCCGGCGCGCTGCCCGGCGCGGCGCGGATGTGTCACGATCGCGTCCATGAGTAAGGCGCCCGCTGCGGGATTGTTGCTCGTCGTGGCATCGTGCCTCGCGGCTTGCGCGAGCCCCGCTCGTCATGCCGATGAGCTCGCGCGCGGTTTCGGTTTTGAACGTGAAATCGTCGGCGGCGAGGGCTTCCGCCATCTCATTTACCGTAATACGGCGACCACGACCGCGACCGCGGGCGCCGCCATGCTGCACGTCTACATCGAGGGCGACGGCACGCCCTACCGCCGGCCCGACACCGTTGCGGCCGATCCGACGCCTCGAAACCCTTTGATGTTGCGACTGATGGCGCTGGATCCTAGCCCTAGCATTTACCTGGGACGGCCGTGTTACTTCGAGCCGCGTCGCGACCCCGCCTGCGATTCGATTTATTGGACGCTGCGGCGCTTCGGTCCCGAAGTGCTCGCCAGCATGGAGGCAGTATTGCGCGCCGAACGCATGCGTGCCGGCGCGAGCCGCGTGGAGCTATTCGGCCACAGCGGCGGCGGCACGCTCGCCGTGCTGCTCGCGCAGCGAATCGACGAGGTTTCGAAGGTCGTGACGATCGGCGCCAATTTGGATCTGGCCGCCTGGTGCCGCCTGCACGGCTATTCGCCGCTGAGCGGCTCGCTGAGTCCCGTCGATCTGCCGCCGCCGCGCGCCGCGCTCGAGATATTGCACTTGGTCGGCGCGGACGATACCAACACCCCGCCCTCGCTCGTGATCGGCGCGGCGCGCGCCCGCGGCGGCGAGCCGGTGCGCGTGCTTGCGCATCAGAACCACAGTTGCTGCTGGGAAGCGCCATGGCCTAGCGTCTTGTCCGGCGCGCTCTAATTCGGTTGACAGCCGTTGTGGACAGCGCTAGCGTCCGTATCAAGCGATAGGAATCATCGCGGGAACTACAGCGGCCAATCCGGCGCCCGCGGCGGCGATCGATCCGGATGCCGATAGGTTGATGGCTTAGCTAGGGAAACGGCGAGGCACAGGCCAGGGATTCATGGCGACAATAGGGAATTGTTCACGCAGCACTCCGGCGCTGGCATTGATGCTGTGCGCGAGCGGCTTGCTTACCGCGTGTTCGGGCGGCGGTGTCAGCAACACCGATACGTCGAATCTCGTATCCGCTTACCTGTTCACGGTTGGCGGCAGCGCAACCGGACTCAGCGGCTCAGGTCTGGTGCTGCAAAATAATGGCAGCGACAACTTGACCGTAACCGCGAGCGGCGCGTTCACGTTCGCGACGCCGCTGACCACGGGAGATTCATACAACATCTCGGTGCTGACGCAGCCGAGCACGCCGAACCAAACGTGCGTCGTCACCAACGCGAGCGGCACCGTCGCACTGGGAAATATTACCGGCATCTCGGTGACTTGCGCCGACAAAACGGCGCTCACCGACACGATCGGTGGGTCCGTCGTCGGCCTGTTGGGCTCGGGCCTCGTGCTTCAGAATGACGGCGGCGACAATCTCGCGCTATCGGCGAATGGGAACTTCGCGTTTGCGACGAGCCTCGCGGCCGGCATGCCCTATTACGTCACGGTCCTGAGTCCGCCGATCAATCCGTATCAGAACTGTGCGATCACGAATGGATCGGGCACGACCGCGGCCGGCGATGTCAACAACGTCGTCGTCTCCTGCAAGACGAACACCAATCCCGCCTTTCAGATCGGCGGAACGATCACCGGAGTCAGCAGCGCGTACGCGGTCGTGCTGCAGGACAATGCGCGCGACAACCTCACCGTATCGGCCAACGGCCCATTCACGTTCGCGACGCCGATCCCGACCGGCAGCAGCTATAACGTCACGGCATCGAGCGTCGCCGGGCCGCAGAGTCAGACCTGCACGTTCACCAACGCGAGCGGTACCGTCGGCACCAGCGGCATCACCAATATCGCGATTGCCTGCAAAGCGAACCTCATCGTCACCTTGAGCGTATCGGGCTTGGTGGGCAGCGGTCTCGTTTTGCAAGACAACGGTGCGGACGCGCTCGCGATTACCTCAAACGGCGCCGCGAGATTCGCGACCGCACTGCCGAGCGGCAGTACCTACAACGTGACCGTACTCCAGCAGCCGCAACTTCCCGCGCAGAATTGTGTCGTCAACAACGGCACCGGCACGATCACGCCGGGAGCGAACCCCAACATCTCGGTCGTCTGTTCGACGAGCGCGTTCACGATCGGCGGCAACGCCTCGGGCCTCGCGGGCATCGGCCTCGTGCTCAAGGACAACGGCGGCAATAATCTTCCCGTGACTGCGAACGGCGCGTTCGTGTTCTCGGCACCGGTCGCGAGCGGCGCCGCTTATGCGGTGACCGTTGCCGCGCAGCCGTCCGCACCGACGCAGACTTGCGCCGTGACGGCCGGCACCGGCAGCGGCACCGTGACCACGGCCAATATCACGACGGTCGCCGTGACCTGCACGACCAATACCTATACGGTCGGCGGCAGCACCTCGGGCCTCGCGGGCACGGGCCTCGTCTTGCAGGACAACGGCGGCGATAATTTGCCGATCACCGGGAATGGCACGTTCGTCTTTGCGACGCCGGTCGCGAGCGGCGCCGCCTATGCGGTGACGGTGCTGACGCAGCCGTCGGCGCCGACCCAGACTTGCAGCGTGGCGGCCGGCACCGGCACCGTCGCTGCGGCCAATATCACGACGGTCACCGTCACCTGCTCGACCAACGCCTATGCGATCGGCGGCAGCACCTCGGGCCTCGTGGGCGCCGGCCTCGTCTTGCAGGACAACGGCGGCAACAATCTTCCCGTGACTGCGAACGGCGCGTTCGTGTTCTCGACACCGATCGCGAGCGGCAGCGCTTATGCGGTCACGATCTTGACGCAGCCGACCGGCCAGACTTGCACGGTCACGAACGGCACGGGCACGGTCGCCGCGGCGAATGTGACGACGGTCGCCGTGGCTTGCGTCGTCAGCTATACCGTTGGCGGTACGGTCGCGGGATTGCTGTCGGGCAACAGCGGCGTCACGCTCCAGGAGAACGGTGGATCGAATCAAACCATTACCGCCAGCGGCACCTTCACGTTTTTACCGGGCCTGCCCAGCGGGAGCGCCTATAGCGTCACGGTGCTGAGCCCACCCACGGGTTATTACTGTGTCGTCGCGAACGGCAGCGGCACGATCACCAACGCCAGCATCACGAACGTCGCGGTGACCTGCGGCGTCATCGGCGCCTTTATGTTCGTGCCCAACTCGACCGACGACACGATTTCGAGCTTCTACGTCGATCAAAATAGCGGCGCGTTGGTGCCGCTGCCGGGAGCCCCGGTCGGCACCGGCACGACGCCGGTCTCGATCGTCGCCGGATGCACGATCGCCGGCACGCTCGGCAGCCTCTATGTCGCCAACTCGGGATCGAGCGACATTTCGCAGTACGGCGTCAATTTGACGACGGGCGTAATCGCGTCCGTGGGCGCCGCGGTCTCGGTCGCGCCGAATACGACTCCGGCCTACATCGACTCCGTCAACTCAACGACACCGTGTTTCCCGATTGCGCTCGACACCAACGGGACGACCGGTTATGCCTCCTCGTTCATCGAGGCGGCGGGTAACGGTACCTTGTCGGCCGGCGCCGGCAGCCCGTTCGAGGTCGGTGTCCCCACCACCATCACCAACCCGATCGCCGCCACGAATCTGCAGAGCGGCGGGACACCGTTCGAGCTGATCGCCGATGAAAATACCGGCAGCGTGTATATGTACGAGGTCGGCCTCATCAGCCCCGATGTCGGGTTCCTGAACAGCGCAGGCCCGCCATCGACCGGCAACGCCAATGCGCTACCCAACGCGATCGTCGTGCTGCCGTCGGCGTACATATCCGGCGATCCCAGCAACGGCTCGAGTGCTCCGTTCGTCTACCTCGCGAACCGGGGCCAGGGCAATATTTCCGCGTACAATTTTCAGTACGTCACGTTTGCGGCGCTCAACTCAGTCGCTGCGGCAGTCGGCACGTTGAGCGCTCCGGACGCCTTGGCGACCGCGCAATTCGTCTCCGCGTCGAACGTCTACACGTATTACTTGTACGTGGCCGACGGCGGCGACAGCACCCTATCGGCGTTCGCGATCAATACCATCCCGATCGCCGCATGCCCGACATGCCTGTTGGGCGGATTGACCCAGATCAACGCCGATGCGGCGACCAGTGCGCAGACGATCGCGACCGGGGGAACGACGCCGGTGGCGCTGAGCGTCGTAGTGCTTCCGCTGGGAGGCTTTCTGTACGCAGTGAACCAGGGGTCGAATAATGTCTCGGTATTCAGCATCAGTGCGACGACCGGGGCGCTGACGCCGGTCACGGGAAGCCCATTTCCGACCGGAGCGGCGCCGAGCTCGGTCGCAGTCTGGCCCGTGCCTTGATGAGCAAGAGGACCATAGCAATGACTAGCAGGTCGCGTCGCGGTGCGCATCCGATTCGACGCCTGCGCGTGCTGCGTCTTCTGTTCGCGATCCTCATGCTCGCCGGCCCCTGGCTCGCGTCCGCCCAAACGGTTTCTTCAATCACATTTGCGCCGGCGAGCATTCCGAGCGGCGGCAAGAGTCAGCTGACGATCGCGCTCGGCAACGCCATTGTGGGCGCGGGCCCCGCGATCCTCACGCAGACTCTGACCGATACCTTGCCTGCGGGGCTCACGGTCGCCAATCCGGCGGCGATCGGCGGCACCTGCACGGTCGGCGCCGTCGGCGCTGCCGCGGGCGGCGGCGCGATCACCTATGCCGCCGACGCGTCGATCCCGACCGGCGGCTGCACGATCAAGGTCAGCGTCACGGCCACGAGCGCGGCGCGCGCCACTTATTACACCGATTCGATCGCCGCCGGCGCGCTCGTGACGACGCTCGGCAGCAACCCGGCGTCCGCGAGCGGTACGTTGAGCGTATTGGCGGCCGTCACCGTTCCGAATCTCGTGGGCCTCTCGCAGACCGCGGCCGCGACCGCGCTGCAGGCCGCCGGCCTCGCGCTCGGCACGGTGACCAAGGCGCCGGGCCCGGCTGCGATTCCTTATAACGCGGTATTCACGCAGGCGCCGGCCGCGGGGGCGACCGTTCCCGGCGGCAGCCCCGTGCTCGTCACGATTTCGACCGGCAAAGGCCTCGCCACGAACCCCAATCAGCCGCTGACCTCGGTCACCGGTTTCGTCGAGCCGTATCAGCTCAGCGAGGCCGGCGCGCTCGAGCGCGTTTGCGCGGCGCTGCAGAGCGCCGATCCGTCGACCTTGTCGGTATCGCAGCGCAATTTGCTCGCCAATTGCCTCGCGATCATCGGCACCTACGGCGGCGGCGTCAATGCCGCCGGCCTGAAGAACACTCTGGATGCGCTCTCCGGGCAACAAACGACCGCGCAGCAGCGCACCGGAATTCAATTCGCCGGCGCTCAATTCACCAACATCGGCACGCGGCTCGCGCAACTGCGCCAGGGCGTCAACGGCGCGAGCTTCGCGGGACTCGATCCCGGGCTGCCCGCGGGCAACGGCGTCGCGCAGATGCTGTCGTCGCTCGCGCGCGATCTGGGTCTGAAGAGCGACGTGCCGCTCATCGGCAATGCCGGATCGATCGGCGGCGATGCCGGATCGATCGGCGGCGGTGCCGGCGATGCCGACTCCTCGATCAGCGCATCCAGCCGCTGGGGATTCTTCATCAACGGCAATCTGCGCAGAGGCAGCCAAGAGACGACGACCTACGAGACGCCGTTCGATTTCAAGGCGAACACGATCACCGCGGGCGTCGATTACCGGCTCAGCGATCGGTTCGTCATGGGCGTGGCGCTCAACCATTCGAGCGGCTCGACCGACTTCACCGATGGAACCGGGCGACTCGACTCGCGCAACAACTCGGCGTCGCTGTACGGCACGTTCTACAACAACGAGTTCTACCTCGATCTCATCGGCAACTACGGCCATACCGCCTACGACGCGACCCGCACGACCTCGTTCTCGATCAACCCGAATACCGTCGACATTCCGACCAATTGCACCGGCGGCACCTGTTCGATCGATACGACGGGCTCGACGGGCGCGCAGCAGCTCGCCTTCAGCATGAATATCGGCTACAGCTTGAGCGCGGGCGCCCTCGTCTGGGGTCCCGACATCGCGGTCGATTACACGCACATCAACGTCAACGCATTCAGCGAAAATGACCCGAGCGAGTCGGGTCTCGGCCTCAGCTTCGGAAATGACATCGGCGAGTCGCTGCTCGCCAAGGCGGGCGGACACCTGTCCTACGCGATCAAGACGTCTTTCGGCGTGATCCTGCCCGAAGCGCGCGCTCACTACATTCATGAATTCAAGGACCAGCAGCGCGCGCTCACGGTGCACTTCACCGACGACCCGGATGCCGGCACGCCCATGGGTCCGGTCAGCAACTTCCTGGTCTTCACGGATCCGCCCGATCGCAATTATTTCGACTGGGCCGCGGGCTTCAGCGCGCAGTTCGCATTCGGCATTTCCGCATTCGCCGACTACAACGCGATCCAAAGTTCGGTGCAGCGCATTCACGATATCGCGTTCGGCGTGCGCATCGAGCATCAGATGCGATGAGACCGAGCGCGCTCACGCTCAAACTCCTATTGCGTTACTATACCAGGGTAGGGTATCGTTGAACCCTATGGACCCCCAACCTAGCACCCCGACCATCGACACCGGCAGTCGCCGCTTGGCGCGCCTGTGCTGCCGATCGCTTGGCCGGAACAGGGCTCGGAAGAGACTCAGTGGCGGGAACGCAGCGCTAATCTGCTGATTCCACCGCAGCCATCCCTCCCGGGCTCGGGCAGTAACGCTTGAGCATCTCGAGGAGTAGCGATCATGGCTGCATTTTCTCTTTCCAGGCCGCGCGTCACGCAGCGCGCGGCAAGCAATCTCGCCGAGATCGCAAAGCGGTCGGTAGTCGCAGCCGGCGAGATCGCACTCCTGCTTTGGATGGCGCTCGCGCTCGCGTTCTCGCTATTGCTGATGGCCGGCTTTTGGTTTTGATGGGACCAACGCCGGGGCATGAGGCCACAAGAAGAGGCTATCGGCGAATAATTGTGCCAGGATCTCGACCGACAATTTATAGCCGCGGCACGCATTATCCGGGCAAGGCGATTGGGATGTAAGGCAAGGGTGAAGAAGTGAATTTTTTCGCGAAACTCTATTATCCGCTGCGCAAGGCGTGGAAAGCGGTTGGACTTTATCTGGTCATCGCCGGGCCCGGAATGGTCGTCATGGTCGCGGACAACGACGCGGGGGGCATCACCACCTACGCGGCGACGGGCGCGAAGTACGGCTACCACCTGATCTGGTTCCTGCTGCTGCTGATCCCCGTCGCCTACTATGTGCAAGAGATGACCGTGCGCCTCGGCGCCGTCACCAAGCGCGGGCATGCCGAAGCGATCTTCGACGGCTTCGGAGCGTTCTGGGGCTGGTTTTCGCTGCTCGATCTCATGATCGTCGATTGGCTGACGCTGGTCACCGAGTTCATCGGCATGACTGCGGCCTTCGGGGTCTTCGGCGTGCCTCCGTGGATCACCGTGGTGGCGGTCATCGTGCTGATGGCAGTCATCGTGCTCAACGGCAGATACTGGACGTTCGAAAAGCTCGCGCTGCTGTTCTGCGCATTGAACCTGATCTACATCCCGGGTGCCTTCATGGTGCATCCGTCGGTGCGCGACGTGCTGCACCAAGGCTTGATTCCGAATTTCGCGGGGGGTTTCAACGGCGTGCTGTTCTTCTTCCTGATGGCCAACATCGGGACGACGATCGCTCCCTGGATGCTGTTCTTCCAGCAAAGCGCGGTCGTCGACAAGGGCATGCTGGAGAAAGACATCCCGTGGGGCCGATTCGACACCTTGCTCGGGTCGATCGTCACGGTCGTGGTCGCCGTATTCATCGTCATCGTGACCGGGACCGTGCTTCCGGGCATCGACATCGACAGTGCGGCTCAAGCGGCTCAGGAACTCATGAAAACCGACCGTTATGTCGGAACCTTTCTCGCGATCGGATTGTTCGATGCCGGTCTGCTGGGCGCCATCTGCATTTCGCTCGCGAGTTCCTGGGCCTTCGGAGAAATCTTCGGCTGGGCGCACTCGCTCAATACGAAGATCCGCCAGGCTCCATGGTTCTACTCGACTTACTTTCTGATGCTCGTCACTTCCGGCCTCGTCGTGCTGATTCCGCGGGCGCCGCTGGTGTTGATCACCTTGTTCGTCCAAGTCATCGCCGTGACGCTGCTCCCGGCGGCTCTGGTGTTCTTGATCCTGCTGCTCAACGACCGGACGACCATGGGTGAGCGCCGCAATACCATGAGCCAGAATCTGATCGGCGGCTTTATCGTCGCATCGATCATCATCCTCTCGACCCTGTACGGCTTCTCCGTGCTGTTTCCCAACCTGTTCCTATAGATGAGTACGCCGATATGAGCGCATTCCACAATCTCATCGAGAAGATCACGGCGATCAACGCCCGCTACCGCGAGCCGCGCATCGAGATGTCCGGCGCCGTGCGGATCTCCCTGATGGTGCTGCGGGTGTACCTGCTCGCGCTGGTCGCGTTGATGATTTATAAATTCGTTCTGATCGTCAGGCAGGGATAGGTCGTGGTAACGGTACTCGAGCACGAGTTTTACTTGAGCGAGATCCTCGGCCGGCGGGTGTTCGTGAAGAGGCAACGGATCGGCCGCCTCAGCGATCTTGCGATCGTGGAAACCGGCAAACTTCCCGAAGTCACGCAAGTCATCGTCTCGCGGCCGTTTGGCTACCCGCCGCTGACGGTTCCGTGGGACAAAGTGCTGTTGATCTCGAATAACGAGGTCGTGCTCGACATCGACATCGAGGCCGACCACACGACGCAGTATGAGCGCGCTCCGCAGGAGAATCTGATCCTGCTCAACGACCACATACTGGATAAGAAGATTCTGGACATGGACGACCACGAGGTCGAGATCGTCTACGATGTAAAACTCGCGTTTCAAAACGGCAAGCTGTACGCGGCCGAAGTCGATTTCAGCCACTATCGGGCGCTGCGCCGTCTGGGTCTTCGCAAGCTCGCCAAACTTCTCACGAGTCGCAATGAAGAAAACCGGGTGTCCTGGCTTTATGTTCAACCGCTGCCGCAGCAGCTCGGGAGCTTTGCCGGAAACATCAAGCTCAAGGTCCCCAAGGCCGGCCTCAGCGAGATTCATCCGGTCGATCTTGCCGACATTCTCGAGGAGCTCGAGGGCGGCCAGCGCGTCGCGTTGTTCAACGCGCTCGATGCCGAACAGGCCTCCGATACCCTCGAAGAGGTGGAGCCGCGAGTGCAAAGGGAGCTGATCAGCGCCATCGAGAAGGAGCGCGCGGCGCTCTTGATCAACGAAATGACTCCGGCCCAGGCCGCCGACATCCTCGCGATTCTGCCGCGCGACCAGGCCAGTGGGATTTTAAAGCTGCTCGATCAGGAAAAATCGTCCAAAGTCGAGCACATCATCGGCAAGCACGACGAGCAAATTCTGCTCTATGCATCGCCCGAGCTCATCAGGCTGCCGGCCACGACGCCGGCCGCCGAGGTGCTCGACCGCTATCGCGAGCTCGCGACCGGCAAGGACGTCGTGATGTACGTCTATGTCACCGATGCCGCGGGGATCCTCAAGGGAGTCGTGGACTTGCGGGAGATGGTTGCGGCGGAACCCGGGCGCACCCTCGGCGACATCATGACGGAACATGTCATCGCGTTGCCGAAGGACGCGACGCTGCGGGACGCGGCGATGCTCTTCGAGCGCTATGATTTCCGGGCGCTGCCGATCACGGACGAGAACGATCACCTGCTGGGCGCCGTGTCCTCACGCGACGTCCGAAGTCTGCGGCCGAGACTCGCCTGAGGCCCTGTCGGTGAACACCCTGCGCCGCCACAGCCCGCGGCGCGGGGCGCGGGGCGCGCGGCGCGGGAATCAGTAGGCATCGAGTGCGAGGTTCACGGCGAGAACGTTGACTCGGCGCTCGCCGAGAAAGCCAAGCGCGGGCGCCTCGATGTGCCGCTCAATGAGCGCACGCACGGCGGATGGATTCATACCCCGCGCGGCGGCGACGCGGTCCACTTGATATAGCATCGCGGCGACGGTCACGTGTGGATCAAGCCCGCTTCCCGACGCGGTCACGAGATCCAGCGGGATCGGGGCATTGGAGTTGCCGTGCGCCTTGACGAGAGCAGCAATGCGCGCTGCCACGTCTTGGGCCAGCTTGGGGTTCGAGGCGGCATAATTCGTTCCCGAGGACGCGGACGCATTGTAGGGATTAGGCGCCGTCGCAGACGGCCGTCCCCAAAAATAGCGCGCGTCATCGAATTGCTGTCCGATCAGCGTCGAACCGATGACCGTTCCTTCGCGCCGCACGAGACTGCCGTCGGCTTGCTCCGGAAAGAACGCTCGAGCGAGTCCGAGAATGACCGCAGGGTACGCCAACCCCGTTATTGCGGTCAGTAGAACCATGCTGACGAGTACGGCGCGAACTTGCGAGAGCACCGGCGTTCTCCTTTAATGCCAAAGCATGACGTGTTCGGCGACCGGGCCGAGGCACAGCAGGGGCAAGAAGTTGAGGCCGGCGACGAGCAAGACCGTCGTCGTGAGCAGCATTGCAAACAGCGCGGAATCGGTCGGAAGCGAGCCCGACGTGATTGCGCGTCGTCGCTGCTCGGCGAATGTGCCCGCCAAGGCCAATGCCGGTAAGGTCAACAGGAAGCGCCCCGCCAGCATCGCGACAGAAGTCGTGGTGTTATAGAACACGGAATTGGCGCCGAGGCCCCCGAAGCTCTGGCCATTGTTGGCAAAACTCGACGCGTACGCAAAGGCGATCGAGGTCAGCCCATGGGGTCCACCGTTCGTCGTCAACCCGGCGCGACCGGCCGCGGTCATCACGGCCACCGCCGTGAGCGGCAAAATCACGATGCCCGCGACGGTGGCATAGATTGCGATGAGCTTCATCTGCGCGACGCCAATCCGGTTACCGAGATACGCGGGCGATCGACCGATGATCAGCGCGCCGACGAAGACGGCGAGTAGCGCGGCAAGTATCATGCTGATCAGACCCGTACCCAGGCCGCCGTAGCTGACTTCCCCGAGCAGCATATTGAACAATGCAATGCCGCCACCGAGCGGCGAAAGACTGTCGGGCGTTGCGGCGGTCGAGCCGGTGGCGCCGTTCGAAGTGACAATGATCGCGAGCGTGGATCCCACCGTGCCGAATCGCACTTCCTTGCCCTCCGTGTTGCCCGACCAAGCGGCCTCGCCCGCGGCGAAGACGTGAGGCGCGGCCGCATGCACGAGAGCCGGATTACCGGCACTCTCTGCCCAGTGCACGCCCGCGAGTCCCAGCGCAAACAGCAGGGTCATGACCCCATAGAGCAGCCAGCCGTGGCGACGCTGTCCGGTCATCACACCGAATGTGTAACAGAGAGCGGCCGGAAGCATCACGATCGCGAGCATTTCGACGAAATTGCTGAGCGCCGTGGGATTTTCATAGGGATGCGCGCCGTTGGCGTTGAAAAACCCGCCGCCGTTCGTGCCTAAATTCTTGATGGACTCGAGCGCCGCCACTGGGCCTTGCGCAATGAGTTGCGGCGCGCCCTGCAAAGTCGTGGCCGTCGTATAGCCCAGGAGGTTCATCGGCACACCTTGCCACACGAGTATCAATGCACCCGGGATGCTCAGCGGCAACAGCACCCACAAAATCGCACGCGTGACGTCGCGCCAAAAATTGCCGAGCACGCCGCCGCCGTCGCAGGCAATGCCGCGAATGAACGCGATTCCGACGGCGAGACCCGCGGCTCCCGCGAGAAAGTTCTGCGACGCGAGCGCGACGATCTGGCTGAAATAGCTCATCGTCGTCTCACCGCCGTAGGCTTGCCAGGTCGTCGTCGTGGCGAAACTAATCGCCGTATTAGCCGCAAGATCATCGGTCATGGGAGTCGACAGCACGTCCTTGCCGACGAGAGAATAGAACGGCAGCAACTGCTGTAGTTTCAGAACAAGGAAGACAAACGCCGCCCCGGCGAGCGCAAACCAAACGAATGCGAAGAAATACTCGCGCCATTTCATCGGCCGCTCGGCAGCCGGTCCGACGAGCCGGATGATGACGCGTTCGACGGGAGCGAGCAGCGGATCCAAGAAAGTCGGCTCGTAGGCGAAGACTCGGGCGAGATACGACCCGAGCGGCCAGATCGCGGCCGTCACAACCGCGATGAACGCCAGATATTCCGACAGGCTGATCCAATCCATGCCGCCTCTTCGCGCCGATTTACGCTTGGCTGCGAGCCGCTCTTCAGCGATCGCGTGGCAGTCGATTGCGGCGGGCGTCGCGCAGAAGTTCGTACCCGAGACGCAGCAGTCGTGACGAGGACGGGCAACAGCTATCGGAACGCCCGGGGGCTTGCCCGTGTTCCACCACGGCCGTCACGAGCAACGCCAAGCTGACTTCTCGACTGCGAAGATACGTAATATTCATATCGTTGATTGCAATCATAGGGCGGGGATGCGTAAAAGTTCCGTAACAAGCCGTTGCGCGCGGCGTAAAGAATCTGCAAAGCACTGGCCACCGAAGGCGCTGTGCGGGGCGCCCGCCGCACCGGCTAGGGCTTCATATCCTTGGGCACGAAAAAGAAATCGCCGACCTCGTGACCCGCGCCTTTGATCGATTTGAATTCCGGCTTCTGGTTGATTTTATTTTGCGCGGCGCCCGCCTCGACGCGCTTGGTGATGCGGCTGAACAGTTCCGGTGCCGCGAGTATGCCCTGATTCGTTTCGAGCTCGCTCGCGAACGCGAGCGCGAACACCGAGTTCGCGCCGCCGCCGCTGTCGAGCACCGGCTGATCGCCGCCCGACGAGATCAACAGGCGCGCACGCTTCGGCAGCTTGTAGGCGATGTATTCCTTGGTATAGCCGCCGCTGCCGGCCGCGAACAAATAGCTCGGATCGGTCGACAGCAGCCCCGCATAGCAGGAATCGGCGACCACGAGTATTCGCCTGGCGGCAAGCCGCGCCAGATGCGCAGTGATCTGTTCATTCGGGACCCAAAACGTGTCCTTCGGCGGCGCCTCCGAATTGACCGGCAGCCAATAACCCGCGACGTCGAACGGTGTCTGCAATCGTGCGCCGTGGCCGGCGTAGTAGATCAGCAGATTATCGTCGGGTTTGAGCACGTCGTTGAGGTCGTTGAGCGCCTTGAGCATGCCGACGTCGCTCGAGTCCTCGAGTACTTGCACGGTGAATCCGTACTTGTCGTGCAGCACGCGTGCGGTGCGTTCGGCATCGTTGACCGGAGTCGCCAGGCTCTCGATGATTTGATAATGCTGATTGCCGATGATCAGCGCGTAATAGCGGCCGAAATTGAGATTGCCGACCGAGCGCACGTCGGCCTGGGCACTGATCGTCGGCATCGACGCGATCGCCTTGGGCGTGCGCAGCTGCGGCAGCGAGGCCAAGCGGCTGTTGCTCGCGGCGCGTTCGCTTTCGAGCTGTCCGATCCATTTCTTGAGCGCCTCGATCTCGGCCTTGGCATCCGCCGTCGTGGCATCGGGCTTCGTCGTGGCATCGGGCTTCGGTGCCGGGTTGGGATTCCCGGTGGTCTGCGGTGGACGGCTCGTGAGCTGCTTCTCCAAGCCTTCGAGCTGGTGCTGCAGCAGCTGCAACTGGACGTCCTTTTCCGCGAGCTGCTTCTCGAGTTCCGAGCGCAGCGCCTCCTGCTCATCGCGCGCCGCGGACTGGTACATGACGCTGTCTTCGGGCAAGCCCCACGCTTGCCGATACAGATTCAGCGCCTTGAGCTTGTCCTGCTCCACGCCGATTCCTTGCTCGTAGAGCGTTCCCAAATTAAACAGTGCGCGCGCATATTTTTGGTCGGCGGCCTTCTGGTACCAGAGTACCGCGGACTCGTAATTCGGCGGCCCGCCTTGACCCCGCTCGTAGATTTCGGCGACGTTGGTTTGGGCCTCGGGATCGCCGCCTTGCGCGGCTTGCAGCCAGACGCCGAGCGCCGATTTGAGGTCGGCGCGGTCGTACGCGACGTATTCGCCGCCGCGAATGCGGCAATCGCTGGCGGTGGTATGCGTCGGGCGGCGCGCCGTGAGGTAAGTCATGCTGCCCAGCTGGCGGACCTGACCGGGCAATAGGCAATCGACGATTTCGAGGTCCTCGCGACGCACGATGCCCTGGGTCGCGGCCGCATCCGGTTTCGAAGCCGCGGAAGCGAGCATGCTCACGGTCAGCAAATAGGCCGCCACCAGGACTCTCATCGCATCACCTCGCAGTCGATTGATCGAAGCTGAGCACCGCGGTGTTCGAAAGTCAAGACGCGTGGATCAGCGGCCCAGCGCATCGACGACCGGAGGATAGGTCTTGAAGAATTCGCTGCTGTCGGCCAGCGTTTGCGCCGTCGTGCGCAGAGCCTCGGGGTCAGCGCGCACACGCTTGAGAAATTCGTCGGCGGCGCGCTCGAGCCCGCGAACCGCGTCGCGATCGCGAGGATGCAGCGCGTAAGCCTTTGCGAAATAGTCGAGCGAATCGGTCAGCGCATTGCCGACGTGTTCCTGCGTGTAGAACGCCCATGCCTTGTCGCCCTCCGCGAAGTCCGATTTGATCTGCTGCTGGGTGTCGGCCGGCAAATCCTCGAACGCAACCGCAGGGCCCGATTGCCGATAATTGCGATACCACAGCACAGAGGCGACCAACGCGAGCAGCACGACGGCGGCGATCAGGGCATTGCGCGCGCGCGTCGCGCCGAAAAACTGGCGCATGAACTCGGCGGCGTCGCGCGGCCGCTCGGCGCGATCGAACGACAGCGCGCGCGCAAGCGTACGCCACTCGCGCCGCCGCAGGCCGCGAATCGGCGGCGCGGTCAGTCCGGCCGCACGCGCGGCTCCCGCGGCTTTGTCTTGAAACGGATGTTTGCCGCTCAGCAGTTCGTAGCAGATGATGCCGAGCGCGTAAATATCGTCCGCGGGCGCCGGATCCGCGCCCTGCACCATCTCGTCGGTGGCGTAGGCTTCCGTATACGCACCGAGCGAGCCGGCGTCGAATTCATCCTTGGGTCCCGCGCTCGCCGCCGAGGGCACGGCGCGCGCGATGCCGAAGTCCAAGATTTTCGGGGTTCCATCGGAGAGCAGAAAAATATTGGCGGGCTTCAAATCCGAATGCACGATGCCCTTGCGATGCGCGTAGGCGAGCCCCTCGGCGATGCCTCGAATCACCGGCAACGCGGCGGTGCGGCCGAGGCCGTGATTTCGAACCGCGCGGATCGCCGCATCGAGCGGCTGACCGCGCAGCAATTCCATCGTGATGAAGACATTGGCGCCGTCGCGGTCGAAATCGAACACGGTCGCGATGTTCGGATGCGCCAAGGTTTGGGCCTTGCTCGCCTCGCGCTGCAACGCGACGAAGGCCTGCGGGTGCTGCGACGCGCTGCGGTTGAGAATCTTGACCGCGACTTCTGGATTGGGGTCGCGCGCCTCGAGCTTGCGCCGATCCACGGCACTCCAAACGATGCCCATGCCGCCGCGTCCGACCAAGGTCTTGAGCTCGAACCGGCCCTTGAGCAACGTGCCGGCTTCGAATTCGGCGGCTTCGGCCGCTTGGAGCGTATCGGCTGCGCGCACGCGCGTCCGCGAATCACGGCTCACCGTCTCGCCGCCGGCATCTCGCGAGCGCGTAAGCCCCGCGCCCGGCGGATCGGAGTTCATGCCGCGCGCCGGCGCATCACGAGCCGCCGCCGTTGGTCGCGGGCGTCTCGTCCGCTGCCGCCGCCGTGCAATCGACGATGACCGCGGTCAAATTATCGGTGCCCCCCTGCGCGACGGATTGCGCGACGAGTTCCCGGCAGCAGGCATCCGCCGCGAGGGAACCGAGGATCTCGCGCAATTGGGCCGCATCGAGAACTCGGCCGATGCCGTCGCTGCACAGCAGGTAGCGGTCGTCGGCGCGCACATCGCTGCGCACGATATCGACCATCAACTCATCCTCGGCGCCGACCGCGCGCGTGATCGCCTGGTCGTCCGGGCCGCCGGTGAGCTTGCCGCCCTGCGCAATCCAACTGTGATCGGTCGATAGTTGCTCGAGCACACCGTTGCGCAGCCGGTAGGCGCGACTGTCGCCGGCCCACAAGATCGCGCACGCGTACTGCCGGATCACGAGCACGACGACGGTGCTGCCGCTCTGCACCGGCTTGACCGGCCTTGTCGCCGCGCGGCGCAGATAATCGTTGACCTGCCGCAACTGCGCGATGATTGCATCGCTTTGCTCATCCAAGCTCGCGAGCAGCGGCGCATCGGCGAGCGAATCGCAGACCATGCGGCTCGCGAGCTCACCGTCGCTCAAGCCGCCCATGCCGTCGGCGACCCCCCACAAGCCTCTATCGGACCGATCGATGAACGCGTCTTGATTGTTCGAGCGCACCGGGCCGCGATCGGTGATGGAAGCCGAGCTGATCTGGATCGCCGCTCCCTCGTGAGCCGGGCGATACACGGTGGGACTTCGCTCCGGTTCCGTTGCGGGGACACTCCATCCCGCCTCCGTCCAGGCACCGTCGAGCATCGCACTGTATTGCGAAGGATCGGGCAGGCCCGCGGTCATGAGGCAGCACGGTTCAACGACCGAAGAGCCGTCGGTCCACCATAGGCCGAGCCCGCGCGGGCTCGAGTCCAGATGGCTGCCGAGCAGCTGAAACACGGGAACCTCGAGCGCGGAGACTTCCCGCAGCGATAGGCAGCACGGCTTGTCCGCGACAGTCAGTACGGCTTGCGCGGCCGCTCGCGTCAAACGCCGCGCGCCCGCGGGCGCCAACTCCTCGAGGTGCGTCGCGAGTTCCATGACGCGCCGATCGAAATCCGCGAACTCGAAGCGCTCCAGCGCCAGCGTATCCAACAACAATTTCTCGGCGCGCTCGAAGCCGCGCCGAAAGCGCACCGCGACCTCCAGCGTGCAGAGCTCGAGCGGAGTGGGCCAGACGAGCGTCAGCGGGAAATAGCGGCCGACGCGATCGACGCTCGGCAGCAGCAGGCCCGCGACCGGCGCCGCGCCGCAGACGTTGGGTCCCAGCGCGAAACGCCAAATCGGACTCGTCAAGTAGATCGAGAGCCATTGTTCGCCGAGCGCCGAACGGCTGTCGGCAATCGCATGCTGTAGCCACTGATCCCACGGCGAGACGAATTCATCGGCGACTCGCCGGCGTAGAAAATCGCCGTGTGTCGGCAGCTTACCGTAGAGCCCAACGTCCATAGCTTCCCTCCATGGGCAAAAACGTCTGCCGAATCAGCTTGCGCAGCGAAATTGATGCACGGGCGACTTCTGGTACGGATTGCGGATGCTCGAGGCCTCGATGATCACGGTCGCCTGGTGTCCGCCGCTCTGAAACGCCGCGTCGAATCGAACATCCGTCTCGGCGCGCAATGTCCCCGCTTCGAGCAGCCGGAACCAGGCCCACGGACCCTGGAACGCGAGGTTGGGCCGCGCGCCGGTGCGATCCTCGAAGCTCGCGGCGGCGGCGCCGGGCGAGGGTCCCGGCCATTTGACCGGCATGCTGCGCACGGGTCCATGGCGATAGTCGAGCGTCTGACCGTCCATTTCCAGCGTGAAACGGGTCGCGGCCGCGTCCAGCTCGCCGGGCGTCAACGTGAATTGTTGTTCCGGCGATTGGCCGCCCGGCCCGAAATAGAGTTCGCGGATCTGCTGTGCGGCCTCGAATTGTTTGAGCATGCCGGTCGACGCTCCCGCAGGTCCGCTGCCGCCGGCGCGCCAGACCCAGGGGCTGCGCGTGGTGTCGACGAGCGCCGCGAGATTTTCCTTGAAGAACTGATCGAAGATGCCGCCGACGCCGAACAGTCTTCCGAAATCGGCAAGCGGTACGTCGACGCCGCTATTGGCCGTGAACGGATAGCGGCCGCCGATGATCTCCTGGCAGGCCTTGACGATATCTTGCCGGTAGCGCTGATCGAGTTCGCCGCGCGCCTGGCCGACGGCCAGCGTTTCGCTGCTTCCGCCGACTTGCGCGACCAAGGCACCGATCGGCGCCGGCAGCGTCGATGCGGCGAGCCGCAACGACTTGAGCGCATCGCCCTGGCCGGATTTCTCGAGCGCGCCGAGCGGGTCGGTCTCGCCGACGCCCGTGCCCAGGGCGCTCATCTTCTGCTGGATCTGCGCGACCTGCGTGATCACCCGATCGATCGGCGCGGCACCGGGCGGCCCTTGGACCAGTTGATTGACGGCCAAGAAATGCTGGGTGATTCTCTCCGCGGGCGTAGGCTGGCCGGCCGCGGGCTTGTTGCCGCTGTTGAACAGCTTGTTCAAAGGATTCATGACCGCCTTCGCAGCGGCGGCCGCAATACTGGTCGCGGCCTGCTGGCCGCCTTCGGGCGGCTTGGCCATGTTGGTATTCGCCTCCACGGTCGCCAGCAGTCCGCGTAGCGGCGACGTTGGCCCGCCGAGGATGCCGAGCACGTCGGCGGCCTGCGCGGGGTTTTGCAGCGGCACGACTTGCACGTCGCTGAGGATGGTGTCCCAGGCTTTGATGTAATCGTCGGCGTAGACGTCCATGAGTTGGCTCGCCATGCGCTCGGAGCCTTGCATGTCGAACGCGCTGTCGCCCATGACCCAACTGTCTTGCGTGAACTGTTTGACGAGTTCCAAGGTGCCGAGCGCCGAAATCTGATCGAACACCGCGCGCGTGTAGAGGCCGGGCACGGGATCGGAGAGGCGTTTGCGGCTCTTGCGCACCAATACGCGATCGGCGCCGATGCCGGCCGCGACGTCGAGGCGCAAATCATGGCTCGTGTCGTCGACGTGCATCAACTTCAATTGATCGTACATGATGCGCGCGAGCGAGGCCTGGCGCACCGTGTTGCGGCTTTGCTGGATCAGCGCCGCGTCGATCGGCAACGGACGCAAGCGCTTCTGATCGTCGATGAGGCTGTGCAGATGCGCATTCAGCGACTGCAGGACATCCGGATATCCCGCGTAGGTCTCCTGCCAGCCGAGATCGATAAGGAACGCCAGCTGCGCCTTGTCGAGATGCTCGGGCTCGCCGAGCATCAAATAGGCCTTGAGGTACTGATAGAGCTTGTCGGGCTGCGCGGCCGAGCTCAGCAGGTGCTGTTTGAAGTCATCGCCGATCTTCGGCAACAGGCTGCCGTTCAACTCGCGCTGGTAGGCGTCGCGCGCCTCATCACCGACGGCCTCTCCTTGATACAGTCCCCAATGCATGCTGAGCGCCCATTGGTCGCGATAACGATTCGCGGTATCGGCGACATTGCGCAAGGCATCGAGTCCGGGCAGCATTTGCGGCAGCGTCTGTTGCGGCGCCGGCAAGGCGACGGAATTCAACTGATCGAGCGCCGCGCCGACGTCGGCGAGATACGCCTTGTTGCGGCCGTAGCTCACGGCCATGCCGACGACGCCGACGACCGCGATCAAGATCAACAGCGCATAGATGCCGAGCTGCAGCGCGGCTTTCTGCAGCTCGCGGCGCCGGTTGACGCCGGCGAGGCCGGCCTCCGCGAACAGCACCTCGCGCAGCAGCTTTTCGATGAAATACGCCTTGCCGCGTCCCGCGGCGCCCGCGGACACCGCGTCGGGCGCGACCGCGAAGCCGCGGCCGATGACCGACATGAGCCGGTCGATGGGCGTGCCCTCCTGCGTGCCGCTCGTGAAATACACGCCGCGCAACAGCAGCCGGCCGTCGAATCGCGTCGCCGAAAATACCTCGCTGACGAATGCGCCGATCAAGTTGCGCAGGCCCGCGGTCTGCTGGGGAAACGAGAATTCGGCCGTGCGCCGCCGCACGTCGCGCTCCTCCTCGATGCGTGCGAACAGGCGCTGATTGAGCCGTTCGACGAGCAAGTCGAATTCCCGCGCGAAATCCTCGGCCGCGTTGCCTGCGAGGCTGCGCTCGGGCGCGAAGGTCATGCCCCAGACTTGCGCGCGTCCCGCGGCATCGAGATCATCGAAATATTCGCTGAAGCCCGAGATCAGGTCGCTCTTCGTGACGAGCACGTAAATCGGCAGACGCACCTTGAGATTGCGGTTCAACTCGTCGAGACGGCGCCGAACCGCGGCGACGTTGGCCTCGCGCTCCGGCGGCGTCTGCGTCATCAGATCCGAAGCGCTCAAGGTCACGATGACGCCGTTCAAGGGCCGGCGCTTGCGATACTTGGTCAGCAAATTCAGGAATTCCGCCCACCCGGCGCTGTCGGCCGACTCGTCGGAATCTTGCGTCGTGTAGCGCCCCGCCGTATCGAGCAAAACGGCCTCGTCCGTGAACCACCAATCGCAATTGCGCGTGCCGCCGACGCCGCGCAGCGCCTCCTTGCCGAAGCGCTGCTCGAGCGGAAACTTCAAGCCCGAATTGAGCAACACCGTCGTCTTGCCCGAACCCGGCGGGCCGATGATGACGTACCACGGCAGGTCGTACAAACTGCGGCCGTCTTTCTGGGTTTTCTTCAGTGTGGCCACCGCTTCCTCGAAGCGTTCGCGCAGTTGCACGGCATCGCGGCCGGTCGCGCTGGCCGCCGGCGCGGCGTTCTCGACGACGGCCTGCGAGAGCTTCGCGCCGGCGAGGCGTGCAATCAGCCACTTCACGAGCGCCCAGATCGCAAAGACGAGCAGCAGCAGCCCGATCGCGATGAGCCGCGCCAGCGCGGATTCCAGCGGCTTGTAGTCGGCGAACGCGAAATAGGGACCCGCAAACCAGATGAACAGGGACAGCAGCAGCAGTCCGAGGAACACCAAAAAGCCGCGCTTCTTGAAGAATTTCATGGCGAACCCGTTCAACCCTCGGCGACGTGGATGATTTCGACGCGCCGGTTGCGCGCGCGATTCTCGGGCAAGGATTCGGGCTTGTAGCGCGGCTCGGTGGAACCCACACCGCTGGGCTCGAGGCGCGCCGCATTGTCGATCGCGAGCGACAGCAGCTTGACGACCTCGGCGGCGCGCGCGCGCGACAGATCGAAATTATCGCGGTAGCGCAGCGAACGCAGCGGTTGATCGTCGGTGTGACCGACGACGAATACGCGTCCAGGCACTTCGCTGAGCGCGTGCGCAATGCGCTGCAAGGTCATGTAGTAGTTGGGGTTGACGGTCGCGCTGCCGGAATTGAACAAGTCCGGCGCAATCAGCGTCACGACCGTTTGATTGTTGCGCTCCTCGACGCTGAGCACGCCTTTGACTGCATCGTCGTGCAGCAGCTGCTTCAAACGCGGCGCCGCGGATGGCGCGGCCGTCGTCGCGGCGGTCGGCGCCTCGACGAGTCCGATATGCGCGAGCCGGTCATCGACGGGCGCCGACAGCGCGGTGAGCCCCAGATGAAAGTAAATGAACGCGCCGGTGAGCGCCACCAGCGTGAAGGCGCCGATCACCCACCACGGAACGTAGCGGATCAGCGGATTGCGCCGGTCCTGCATGCCGCGCCAGTGCAGCGACAAGTCCGCTGCGGGCATGCCGCGGAACGTGCGAATTTTTCGGTAGAGATCGGTTTGAACTTCGGCCAAGCGCACGTGGCCGCGCTCAAGAACCTCGTACTTGCCGGCGAAGCCGAGCGCGAGGCACACGTACTGCAATTCCATGAGGTCGATGTGGCGCGACGGATCGCGGCTGATGCGCTCCAACATATCGAAGAATTTCTCGCCGCCCCAGGTCTCGCGATGCAGCGTCACGAGCAGCGTTTGCTCGCCCCACACGCTTTGATTGCCCCAAGGCGTAGAGAGCACGGCCTCGTCGAGCGCCGAGCAGAGCACGTAGCGCGCGGCGAGCGCCGTTTCGGGCGAGACGCCGCCGGCGCGCGCACGCTCTTCGAACTCGCGCACCTGATCGAGCGTCTGGCGGCGCAAGTTCCCGATATCCGGATTGCTCAAACTCGTCCGCAGCCGTCCCATGAGTATCAACAGCGGACTCGCCGCTTGCAGCAGCGGATTGAGGCCCTTGCCCGAGAAATCGCCGAGCGCACCGAGCTGCGGTGCCCGCCCCGGCGGCGGAGGCGGCGGGGCCTGGGGCGGCGGCTGATCCATGCCTGAGCGCGGCGGCTCAGGACTCGCGGGGCGATCCGGCCCGCGCTTGCCGGCACCCGGACGCGGCCGAAAGATCGTCGCGTCGCGAGGCGGCGCAAACGGATCGTCGTTGTTATCCTGGCTCATGGTGTTTGGCTCTTGGTGCTCGAATGTCAGCCGCGGATGGCCCAGAACTCCATTTTTAAATTGGGGAACTCGCCGCCGGCATGCAACGCGATGCCGCCGGAGGCTTTCAGCTGGCCCCACAACTCGTTCGCCTGATCCAATTCGAAATAGACGAAGCCGGCGTGGTAGGGAATCTGGCGCGGCGCGACCGGAATCGGCTGCAGCGCGATGCCGGGAATTTGCAGATTCACGAGATCGCGAATTTTTTCCACGGGCCCGATCTTCAACTGCGCCGGAAAGCGTCGGCGCAGCTCCTCGGCGGGCGTATCGGCGCGCACGGCGAGCACGAACACCGCGGTTCCGAACAGCGTGCGATCCGCGACCATCGCGACGCTCAAGCCGAATTTCTTCGCCTCGATCGGAATCGCGATCGCCGACTGTTCGAGCACCGCGCTCAAGCTCGCTCGCAATGCCGCGATCACCGGATCGAAGCTCTCGCGCAGCCGGTCGTGCGCGTACGCGGGCCAGGTTCCCGGGCGCTTCGAGACGCTCGTGAACGTGGCGAGCTCACCGGCGGCCGCGACGCAGAACCGGTACAAATCCTCGGGGTGCACGAGGCCGCCCGTGACCAGATGGGTGATCACGGGCTCGCAGCGGTTGATCGCTTGCAGCATGAGAAAATCCGCGATTTCCGCGGCTCCGCCGCGCCCGGTTGCCGAAACGCGGCCCGCGAGCGCCTCGCCGCGCTGATGCAGCAAGCCCTGCAGCTCCGTCATGAAGGTCGCGAGCACGGGAGCCGCACGGACATCGAGCACGGTCGGCATGAAATGATCGTCGAGTACGACGCGCTGGTCGGAGCGGCGCTCGATGATCTGCGCGATCGGTATGCGCGCATAATCGTCGAGCGTTTGGTGCGAGAGCATCAAGCGCGTGCGCAGCGGCCCGACCTCGAGCTGCGCGGTGATGCCGGCGTCGGAAGTCGCATCGCGCGCCTCGATCTCGCGGATCGCGTGCCGCACGATCCCCTCCTGCGATGCGCTGCGATCCACGTCCGCGCCGTTCGGCTGGCGCACGGGCAGCGTGAGGTAGACGGTTTCATCGCGCACCTGCGCGCCGACATCGAGCGGCGCGGGCGCCGCATCGTCTTCCGGGACGCGAAACGGCGTGCCGTCGGGAAAAACACCGACCGCGCGGCGCAACGCGAACTTGCCTATGCTGAGCATGTCGCGCTCGAGCTCCAGTTCCGCACAGCCCCAGGGGTGGCTGCGCAACGCAAAGCAGCGCGTTTCCAGCAGGCGCTCGAAGTAGCGGCTCTGCTGCTGAAAGTGTTGCGGCCGCAGAAACAGGCCTTCCGACCAGAGAATCTTGTTGTACGCGGACATTCAGCGGCGTCCTAACGCATGTTAATCATGGGGTTTCACTTCGCGGCGCCGAAATGGACGCGCGCCCGGTCTACGCTGAGCGTCATCTTGTTGTCCTTGATGACGTCGATCGCACCCTTGTCCGCAGGGCCGCTGAGTGCGCGCCAGGCGGCGCCGCGGATGTCGCGGTAAGCGGCGATGACGCCGATGAAGCGGGCATCGAGCGACATCGAGAAATCAACATTGCGCCGCTCGCCCGGCGCCAGCTCGAATTCCACGCGCGATACCAGCGCCGCGGCCAAGGTCGCTTCCTCCTTGTCGTACAAGCCAAAAAAATCGGCGTCCTTGAAGGCCGCATCGTCTTTGAGCTGGTAGATGCGTATGACGATCGGCGAGGGCCGATTCTGCGCATCGGGATTCACATCCGCGCTGACGACGATGCTCAATTTGGCGGTGATCGGTTGTGGTTTCGGCGGCGGCGAAGCGCAGGCGGCGAGCGCCGCACAAGCGGCCAACAGGAACGCGATAGGAAACGCTCGAAACGTCCGCATTGTTTCACTCCGCCGGTGTTTGATCATTCCGCTCGTCCGTCATCTGCGCTCGGCCCGGCTCAAGGTCTTGAGCCGAACGAGCTGTTCTTCGTAAGCCTTGGCAAATTCGTCGCCGAATAAATTGCGAAAGCTCGAATCGGCATCCTTGACCATATCATGAAATCTATTGCGATAAAGTTCCCAGTACTTGAGTTTGGACGGTCCGCTCAGGAACGACCCCGCCTTGAGTTGGCGGTCGAATTCCTCCTGGAGCCGGCCCGGTTCGAACTCGCCGAGCATCGCATCGTAGGCGACGCGCATGCCGGCGAGCATCGCCATTTGGTGATTGCGCATATCCTGAAACGCATCCTCGAATGCCTCGACCGGCCCGAGGAAAGCGGCGTTGCGCTTGACGAGCAGGTTATGCAAGGCGTCCTCGACGTTCGCGGAGAACTTCAGCGGATTGTTGTCGACCGCCTTGAAGGTCGTCATGCGCATGCGAAATTCGTCTTTGATGCGCTCGCGCGCACGCAGCACGTCCATGACGCCCGTGACCACGACTCGCAGGATCTGGCCGAACTGCTCCGCGAGTTCCGGCGTCACCTGCGAGGAGTCGACCCCGGCGGCCGCCAGCAGCGCGCCAAAATCCAAATCCCCGCCGCCCGGCAAGCCGCGCCGCTCGCCGGTGCCGGCGATCGATTGCGGGTCGGACGCGACCGGCGCGATGGGGGCGCTGCGCGGCGCGGCCCGCGGCGGTGGCGGCGAAGGCGCGGCACTGCGTGCGCCGGGCATGGGTATCGCTGGGCGCAGCGGGGCCGTCTCGGGTCGCGGCGGGGCAGCGGCGCGCGGCGGTTCCGGCGGCGGCGGGCGCACCGCGGCTCGCGGCGGCATGCGCGGCGGATCGGCTTCGTAGGGTGGCGGCACCCGCGGCGGCGCGGCCTGTGGCGGCGGCGCGGGCGGCATGGGCGGCGGCCTTCGCACCGGTGGCGGCGCGGGCGCATCATCCGACGCGAGCGGATCGTAATCGTCGGGAATCAGAGCGCTCGCAGCGGCGGGTGGCGGGGGCGGCGGCGGCGCCTGCGGACGCATGGCTTGCGGCGGGGGTGGCGGTGACGGTGGCGGTGGC
>Ga0187859_10000069_pt1 | contig 73075 bp, 71 predicted proteins | sample June2016WEW_10_1_2_FD_133019 | JGI IMG/M metagenome (GOLD analysis project Ga0187859, IMG submission 133019) | Peatland microbial communities from SPRUCE experiment site at the Marcell Experimental Forest, Minnesota, USA - June2016WEW_10_10 | ecosystem: Environmental > Terrestrial > Soil >...
CGGTCGATTTCGGCATCATCGGCACGCTCGAATCCCGCGATCAGCATTATCTCGCCGAAAACTTCATGGCATTTTTCGATCGCAATTACCGCCGCATTGCGACCTTGCACGTCGAGTCGGGCTGGGTGCCGAGCCATACGCGCCTCGATGAATTGGAGTCGGCGGTGCGCACGGTTTGCGAACCGATATTCAACAAACCCCTCAAGGATATTTCGTTCGGGCAGGTGTTGCTGCGGCTGTTCGAGACCGCGCGTCGCTTCGACATGAAGATTCAGCCGCAGCTGATTCTGCTGCAGAAGACCTTGCTGAACGTCGAAGGACTGGGCCGTCAGCTATATCCGGAGCTCGATCTGTGGAAGACCGCGCAGCCGGTGCTGCGGCAGTGGATGCGCGAAAGGGCAAGCCCGCGCGTACTGCTGCGGCGCCTGCGCATGCACCTCCCGGACGCGCTCGAGTCCATGAAATTGGTCCCCAAGATACTGAGGTCGACCGTACGCGAGGCTGCCGACGGCGAATTCCGACTGCAAGTCGAAAGCGCGGGCATCGAGCAGCTGCGAAGCGAAATCGAGCATTCGATGGTCCGGCGCGACAGCGCCGTCGCCGCCGCCGTGCTTTGGCTGTCGGGCTTGTTGTGGCTTGCGCTCGCCGTGCAGCAGCGCTGGCTGGGATGGCTGCAGTTGGCGGCGGCGCTCATCGTGTTCATTGCTGCGCGCCGCAAACGAGTCGTGCCGCGCGTCAATCGCGCGTCGACCTGAGCTATCCGCGTAGCAACCTGCGCCGCCGCGCGGAATTCGCTGCCACCCCGCGCGAATTTATGAGCGGCGCGATATCAGGAAGCCGACTGCGACGCCCACCAATGCCGCGATGCCCAGTGCTTGCCACGGGCTTTCGCGCACGTAGCCGTCGGTGGAACTCGCGACCTCACGGACCTGGGATCGGACGGATTCGGTGCCGTTCACGAAGCTTTGTTTGGCCGACGCGAAGCTTTGTTTGGCCGATGCGAGGGCCTGTTCAACCCGGCCGCGGACGCGCACGACATCTGCGTCCTTGAGATTCGCGATTCTTCCGACCAGCTCCTCAACGTCGGCGATCAAGCGCTGAAGCTCGCTCGAACCGACAGCGTGAACGTTTTTCACGCCGCTCTTCATATCATTGTTGACCCGGTCCACGGCACTCTGTATTCCCGTGGGCGATCCATCGTGTGTACTTTCCATATCGTTACTCCTAGCTTGATGATCTTGATCCTAGCTTGATGATCTTGATGAGGTTGCGGTTGATCGATCAGGTTCTGCGTGCGAGGCCCAGCACGACGCTCAGTACCGCGACGACCATGAACACGAAGAACAGGATTTTCGCGATGCCCACGGCGCCCGCGGCGATGCCGCCGAATCCAAACACGGCGGCGACCAAGGCGATGACGAAAAATACGACGGCGTAATAAAGCATGGCGACTCCTGCGGCTTGGCGCCGACCGATGATGTGACTTGATCAGACAAGCATGCTCGCGCCGATGCGCGCAATTCACCATCGGTCGCTGTCGAAGCTTGTTGTAGGAATTTACCCACACGCTGGACTTTGTGCGACTTAGCACGGAGACTTTATGGATGAGGATATTCGGCGAAGAATTGGGCGACTTGGGTCGCTGGTATATCGCGTTGCCGCCGATCTTGCTGGTCGGATTTCTCGTCGGGCTGTTTTTCCTGGCGAGCGCGGGCCAATCACGGCTCGAGGCGGCCAATGAGCGGGTACACCGCTCGCAGAGTCGCGAGCAAGCCTTGAGCGAGTATCTGGCGGACATCACCGGCGCCGAAACCGCGCAGCGAGGCTATTTGCTGACCGGCGCAAATACCTACCTCGAGCCGTACACGAAAGCGGCTGCGGCGACGATGCCGGCGTTGGATCGATTGCAAGCGACCTATGGGGAAGGCGAAGCCAACGCGCGCCACACCACCGAGCTTCGCGCCTTGACGAACAGCAAGCTCGACGAACTCGACGCCACTCTGCTGGCGTTCAACAGGCGCGGCAGCGAATCGTTCGATGCAAGAAGCATCGACGCCGGCAAGCGCGCGATGGACGAGATTCAGAAGCTCGTCGCGACCATGCGTTCCGAGGAAACGGCCGAGCTCACGGCCGCCACTCTAGGCTGGCGAGAGGACTTGTTCTTGTCGCGCTGGTTCACGGCCGCGGGCGCCGCGCTCAATATCGGCCTCGTGCTGCTGGCCATGCGGCTCGTCTACGGCGACATGCGCAGACGGGCGCGCCAGGCGACCGATTTACGCGACCAAAAGCATGACCTCGAACGGCTAGTTGCGGAACGCACGCGCGAACTGACGGCACTCTCGACGCACCTACAGGAAGTCTCGGAGCAGGAGAAGGCCGCATTGTCGCGCGAGCTGCACGACGAGCTCGGCGGTTTGCTGGTTGCCGCGCGCATGGATCTTTCCTGGCTCGAGCAGCGGCTGCCCACGAGCGATCCGGCGATCGCGCAGCGGTTCAAGCGAATTCATGAATGCCTGAGCGCGGGTGTCGATTTGAAACGCCGCGTCGTCGAGGAACTGCGGCCGACGCTGCTCGACAACATGGGCTTATTTTCCGCGCTGCGGTGGCAATTCAAGGAAACCTGCCGCCGCAGCGGCCTGCAGTGCACGGAAACGTTCCCGGACGAAGAACCGTCATTCGACCCCCACGCCGCTATCGGCATCTTCCGGATTTGCCAGGAGGCCCTTACGAACATTCTCAAGCACGCCGGCGCGAGCAAGGCGCAATTGACGGTGGAACTGGACGAAAGCTCGTTCACCTTGCGCATCAGCGATGACGGCAAAGGCATACCTGCCGAACGGCTGAAGGCGATCGCCGCGCATGGACTAGCGTCCATGCGGCACCGTGTGACCGCGCTCGGCGGAGTGTGGCAACTGAGCAGCCCGCCATCGGGGGGGACCACGGTGACCGCCGTAATTCCGCTGGCGCGGACGCTTGCCGGCCCACCGCGCGCGGGATCCGCGGTCTAGCGCGCCGCGAAATGTTGTTTGTGAATTTCCTGCAAGACGTCGCCGAGACGCCCGTAGTCGCGCGCCTTGTCGAGAAAATGCGTTGCGCCCAAGGCGATCGCGGCATTCTTGTATTCGGGCAAATCGTAGTTAGTGAGCACGACGATGCGCGGCTTGCACGGACGGCCGACCAATGCGCGCATCACGCCGAACCCGGTGCCCTGCTTCAAGTGCAAGTCGAGGATGATCACATCGACGGTCTCGCAGGTTGCCGCCGCTATGGCAGCGACTTCCGTATCGGCGATACCAACGAGCTCGACTTCCGGAATCTGCCGGATGGCTTCGGTCAGACGCTCCGTCAACACTTTCGAGTCTTCGACTAGCAAGACCCGCAAGCAATCGGTCCTCGTCATGCTGTCCATGGATTTGATGTTCACGCCCGGGGGAGTCTACGTCCACCGAATTCCGGCTCGCCACGTGCCCCGCACAGGTTATGTTGTAGGAAAAATCTCACAGGCGTCGATTATTGAATCAATCCATTGCGCAGCGCATAGGAAGTGATATCGGCATTCGCATGAAAATTCATCTTTTCCAGAATCCGACTTCGATAGGTGCTGACGGTCTTCACGCTCAAGGATAATTCCAGCGCGATGTCCGACACGCCGCGGCCGGCGGCCAACTTGCAAAATATCTGGAATTCGCGCGTGGAGAGCCGCGCATGCATCGGCTTGTCCGGATCTCCTCCCAGGTCCGCGACGAGCATCTCGGCCAATGCGGCGCTGACATAGCGCCGGCCGGCCAGTACCGTCCTCACGGCCTTCATGAGTTCTTCCGGCGCGCTGTCCTTCGACAGGTAGCCGCTGGCCCCCGCACGCAAGACGTTGACCGCGTACTGCTGTTCGGGAAGACCACTCATCACCAGAACCTTGACGCTGGGATGTCCGGTTTGGATGTGGCGAAGAATATCGAGCCCGCTGCGGTCCGGCATATGGATATCCAACAAGACCATATCCCAGACCTGTTTGCGCAGTTGATCGAGCGTTTCGCTGCCGGTGGCGGCTTCACCAATGACGGTAATGCTGGGGTCGGCCTCGAGGAACTGGCGGAAGCCCGCACGAACCACCGCATGATCGTCGGCGATTAGAACTCGTGACACGACTGGCGTCCTCTTCTCGCCGTTCTACGAGTTGGCGAATTGTTGATTTTGCGAGTACCCATTGAGCTTGTTATACAGCGTCTTGAGACTACAACCCAGCGCGTCGGCGGACCGTCGCTTATTGCCCTGGAAATGATCGAGTGTCGCTTCGATCAGCGTGCGTTCCATATCCTCGATGCGTGAGCCCACGCGAATGGCGACGCGCCCGCGCAGATCCGTCGCCTCCGCGGCTTTCGCGGGCATGAGGTTTTGCGCGAGCGGCGCGAGCTCGAGCACCTCTTCGCCGAGAATGAAGGCGCGCTCGATGCAATTCTCGAGTTCGCGCACGTTGCCGGGCCAGGAATGTTGTTGCAGCCGGGTGCGGGCACCCGCCGACAAGCGCTTACCCGTGCCGGCGAGGGCATTCAAATTCCGGAGAAAATGCTCGGCGAGCAGAAACACGTCGGCGCCGCGATCGCGCAGCGGCGGCAACGCAATCGGGAATACGGCGAGCCGGTACAGCAAGTCTTCGCGCAGCTGGCCGGATTCGACGGCCTGCAACGGGCAGCGGTTGGTCGCGGCGATGACGCGTACGTCCGCGTTCGAGTCGGCGCTCGCGCCGACGCGGTAGAACCTGCGCGTTTCCAGCACGCGCAACAGACGCGCTTGCAGCTCCCGCGGCATTTCCGTGATCTCGTCGAGCAGCAGCGTGCCGCCTCGGGCGCGTTCAAACGCGCCGGCGCGCGCACGAATCGCGGTCAAGCCGCCCTTGTCGGGTTCGCGGCCGAACAATTCAGCCTCGAGCAGGCCGGCCGGTACGGCGCCGCAATTGATGACGACGAAGGGGAGGGACTTGCGCATGCTGCGGGCGTGAATCGCCTGTGCCGCGAGCTCCTTGCCGGTGCCACTTTCGCCAGTCAGCAGTACGCTCGCATCAGTCGGCGCGACGCGGCCGATGAGTCGAGACACATCTTGCATCGCGGCCGATTCGCCCAGCAAGCAGATGGGCGCGGGCAAATCAATGGAATCATAAGCCGGCATCGGCATGGACATCGTTAAGCTCCTGCGTTCGGCGCTGTTGGTGTGTTTACATTGCGCCAGCGCTGACTTTTATGCTTTACCGTGCCGCACCGCCATCGGCGAGCGCTGAACCTGGACTCGGAATTTGCGCGGTTGCATGTCGGTGTTTGTCTGACATGCGCGTGCCGGGACGAAGCTCCCGATCGCGTGGCTCAAGGGGCATTGGCCGCGAACTCGGCGCCGCAGCGCCAGCAGCTCGTGAATTGCGGTTCGAGGCGCTCGCCGCAGGACGCGCAGACCCAGGGCGAGCCGGTCGGTGGCTTGGCCGCTTCGCCCAAGACGCGGATCGCGCGAGATTCGTCCGTATCGTCGACATAGAGTTGCGGCCAGGTCTCCAACATCGGCAACTCGCCCACGGCGCCCGCGAGGTATTGATTGCGCACTTCGCTATCGATGCCCGCGGCCAGCAGCAGGTTGCGCGCATGAGCGACTTGTATCAGCGATGCGGCGCGAAACACACGCTTCACGGCATGCCTTGCCTAGCGCAATGCCGACAAAAAAGCGCCGACGTCGTCGCCGCGCTCCAGGGCCTCGACCAACGCGGAACCGATGACGACGCCGTCAACGTGCGCGCCGAATCGTGTGACCTGGTCGCGCGAGCGGATGCCGAAGCCGGCGCAGACCGGAATCTTGGAGACACGCTTGACGCGATCCATGTACTCGAGTACTTCGTCCGGCACCGCGACGGACTTGCCGGTCGTGCCGGTCATCGTCACGGCGTATACGAAGCCTTGCGCGCCGCCGCACAGCATCGCAAGACGATCCGCAGGCGTCACCGGCGTCACCATCTGGATCAACGCGAGGCCCTCGCGATCGAGCGCCGTTTTGAGTTCGGCGCTTTCTTCGAAAGGCAAGTCCGGGACGATGAACCCGGCGATCCCGGCGGCCGCAGCATCCTGCGGCAGGCGCTCGAGTCCGTAGGCGAGCAAGGGATTCAGATAGCTCATCAACAGGATCGGCGCGGTGTAACGGGCCTCCAGCGACTTCAATTCACCCAAGATCCACGGCAGCGTGACGCCATCCTTGAGCGCGACGAAACTCGCGCGCTGGATCGTCGTCCCATCGGCCATGGGGTCGGTGAACGGTACGCCGATTTCGACGACGTCGCAGGCGCCGGCCACCGCCGCCAAGCTCGCCTTGAAGCGCGCGCGCGTCGGAAACCCGCCCGTCAGAAATCCGATCAGCGCAGGACGCCCACGGCGCTTGGCGTCGTTGATCGCCGCCGATATCGTCTCACTCGGCTTCATGAACCCTGCAGATCCTTCAACACGGTGCGCTGCAGGATCGGCATGTCCTTATCCCCGCGCCCCGAACAGCCGATGAGGATACGCGCGCCGGGATGCTCTGCGGCGTAGCGGCGCGCGCCGACGAACGCATGGGCCGTCTCGATTGCAGGCAGTATGCCTTCCGCCCTCGCGCATTCGGTCAGCGCATCCAAGGTGTCGGCGTCGGTCGCCGATTCATAGGTGACGCGGCCGGTTTGCATCAAGTACGCGTGTTCGGGCCCGACGCCCGGATAGTCGAGACCCGCCGACACGGAATGAGTCTCTTGAATCTGGCCAAACGCATCCTGGAGCAGCAGCGAATAGCTGCCTTGCAGGACCCCCGGCGTGCCGAACGTCAAGGAAGCGGCGTTGTCGCCGAGCCCGGGGCCGCGGCCGCCCGCTTCGACGCCGATGAGGCGTACCTGCGCATCGGCGAGAAACGCATGAAACAGGCCGATCGCATTCGAGCCGCCGCCGACGCAGGCGATCGCCAGATCGGGCAGGCTTCCCGCGTATTCGAGCATTTGCGCACGGGCTTCGCGGCCGATGACTGCCTGCAATTCGCGCACCAAATACGGGTAGGGATGGGGCCCCACGGCGGATCCGAGAGAATAATAGGTACCGTCGGGATCGGAGACCCAATCGCGCAGCGCCTCGTCGATCGCCGCTCGTAACGTCTTGTCGCCGCTCGTCACCGGCACGACGGTGGCACCCATGAGCTGCATGCGGCCGACGTTCGGGGCCTGGCGTTCGACGTCCACGGCGCCCATGTAGACCACGCACGGCAATCCCAGCCGCGCCGCGGCGGCCGCACTGGCAACACCGTGTTGGCCGGCGCCGGTTTCGGCGATGATGCGCTTGGCGCCCAGCCGTTTGGCCAGCAAGGTTTGGCCCACGGCGTTATTGATCTTATGCGCGCCCGTATGGGCAAGATCCTCGCGCTTGAGCCACACCTCGGCGCCCCACCGTTTGCTGAGCGTTGGCGCGAACGACAGCGCCGTCGGCCGGCCGACCCAGGTACGCAGCTCGTGATGGAATTCCGCCAAGAACTCCTCGCTGCCCAAATAGCGGTTTACGCCGGCCTGCAGACGATCGAGCGCGGGCACGAGCGTTTCGGGAACGTAGCGGCCGCCGAATTTTCCGAATCGTCCCTTCGCATCGGGATAAACCGTAGAAGCGGGGACGCCGCTCGCCAGTCGGGTATTCATGAATCGTGCTCCAAGCTTGCAGCGGCGGCGCGCACCGCGCGGACGAACTCGAATATCTTGTCCGGGTCTTTAATTCCCGGCGTCTCTTCCACACCGCTGCTGACGTCCACGCCGAATGGCCGGACCGCTTCGATCGCCTCGGCGACGTTCTCGGCCGACAAACCGCCCGCAAGTATCAATTGCGTCTGGCGCGCAAGCTCGGCGGCCCGGCCCCAATCGGCGAGCTCGCCGATGCCGCTCGTCGGCCCCTCGAACAGCATGCGCCCCGGCAAGGGGTGCGGGGTCTTGCGGCCGAAGCGCACGACGGGAAGCAGTTTGACGTGGGCCGGGATCTTCAGCTCGCGCAAATCCTCGACGTCGGTCTGAAAATAATCGGGTTTGAGGGTCCGGCAAATCTCATCGACCTTCATCTGCAGCGGATGCTGGGCGACCGCGATTCGCAAAATTCCGGGCGGCACGAGCGCGGCGAGCTGTGCGGCCTGTCCGGGCGTGACTTGCCTGGGACTGGGCGCAAAAACGAACCCGACCGCATCGACCCGGGCTTCCGCCGCTGCGGCCACTGCATCCGCACTTGTAATGCCGCAAATCTTGATCCACATGCGTCCGAGTGTAGCCATTTACGACGACACTGTCCGGGTCACCGCGAAAATGTGCGCGAGCAATGCGGCCGGGTCGTCATGGACCATCAAGGCCGTACCGATCAGCGCGAGGCGGTAGCCGAGCGCCCGCATCGCGGCGGCCTGCTCGGCGCCGCTGACGCCGCTTTCGGCGACTGCCGGCCAAGCGCGCGGCAACTGCGGCGCAAGCGCGGCGAAGCGCTCCGGAACCACCTCCAATGTCTGCAGATCACGGCTGTTTACGCCGATCAAAATGACATCCGCGCGCCCCTCGCGCTCGCTCGAAAGCTCGCCGGCGAGCGCGAGGTCGGCGCCGTCGAACGCCTCCAACAGCACGAACAGCTGATGCTCAGCGGCAACATCCAGCAGTGCGACGATTTGGGATCGCGGCAGCATGCGCAAAATCACGAGCACGCCGCCCGCACCCTCGGCCCGGGCTTCCAAGATTTGATAGGGATCGACGAGAAAATCCTTGCGCATGACCGGCACGCCGAGAGGCGCGAGCTTCGCTGCCGCCAAGCCCAGATGCTCGAGCGAGCCGTCGAAGCGGGACGGCTCGGTCAGCACCGACACGGCCGCCGCGCCCGCGCGCGCGTAATCGGCCGCGCGGCTCAGCCAATCGTCGCTCGCAGATCCAAGGACGCCGGCTGCCGGCGAACGCAGCTTGATTTCGGCGATGACATCGAAGCCCTGCGCGGACAAACGCAAGCGGGGCGCCGGCGCGTGTGCGCGCGCACGCCGCTCCAACGCGCCGATCGGTTCGAGGCGCGCAGCGCTCGCCACCCGCTGCGCGCTGCTGCGCGCCATTTCGTCCAAAAAGCGGCTGGTTGCGATTTCGCGCATGCTAGGCGTCCCGCGCGAATTGGCGCAGCCGCTCGAGCCAGGCTTGCGCCCGGCCCGTCTCGATCGTGTTCATGGCGGTCGCTATCCCGGCCTCGATACTGGGCGCACGCCCCGCGATATGAAGCGCAAGTCCGCTCTGCAGTGCGAGCGCCGCGAGGTGCGGACCGCGATCGCGCCCTTCGAATACCGCACAAAGCGCCGCCGCGTTGACGGCGGCGTCACCGCCTGCGAGCGCCGCCGCTCCGCATGGCGCCAGGCCCAGGGATTGCGGATCGACAGCCAAGCGCCGCACGCGGCCGGGTGTGACGTCGAACGCGAGGAACGGGCCGATCGGCGTGACCTCGTCCCATCCGCCGGCACCATGAACGACCCATGCCCTTTCGAGTTCCATGCCCGCGAGAGTCTCGGCCATGAGTTCAGCCGCTTGCGCATCATAGGCGCCAATCAAGCGAAAGCGCGGCGCGGCAGGGTTTGTCAGAGGTCCCAACAGGTTGAAGATCGTGCGCACGCCCAGGGCCGAACGTATGGGCGCGAGCACCCGCATCGCTGGATGATAATACGGCGCAAATAAGAACGTGAAGTCGGTGGCGGCGAAGCACTGCGCCGCGCGGAGCTCGTCGAGCGGCAATTTCAGCCCCAATTGCTCGATCAAATCCGCGCTGCCGCTGCGGCTCGAGATCGACCGGTTGCCGTGCTTGACGACGGGCATGCCGCAAGCCGCCGTCAACAACGCCGCGCCCGTCGACAAATTGAGGCTGCCGGAGGCGTCGCCGCCGGTTCCGACGATATCAATGGCGTCCGGCGCGTGCGGCAGCGCCGGCTTGCGCGACAGCGCGCGCATCGCAGTGGCAAATCCGCGCACTTCCGCAGCCGTGACTCCCTTGACGCGCAGAGCCGCGAGCACCGCGCCGGCGAGCGCGGGTTCGAGGCCCGGGTCGGTCAGCATTCCGAGCAATGCCTGGGCCTGCGCCTCCGCGAGATCTTGGCGATCCAACAATTGCTCGAGAAATTGCCGCAGGGTTTGCATCAGGCCGGCTCAAAGCTTTAGAAAATTGCCCATCAAGATCGGCCCCTGCGGTGTCAACACGCTCTCGGGATGAAATTGCACGCCTTCGATCGGCAAGGTCTTATGGCGCACACCCATGATCTCGCCCTCCGCGGTGCTCGCGCTGACCTCGAGCACGGCCGGAAAACTCGACATTTCGGCGATCAAGGAATGATACCGGCCCGCGGGAAATTCCTGATCCATGCCCTCGAACAACCCCTTGCCGTCGTGGTGTACCGGCGAGACTTTGCCGTGCATCAAGCGCCCCGCGCGCACGATTTTGCCGCCGAATGCCTCAACCACGGCCTGATGCCCGAGACACACGCCGAAGATGGGTACGCGTCCGGCAAAGGCTTGGATCATTTGCATCGAAATGCCGGCGTCGCGCGGCGTGCCCGGACCGGGCGATATGACCAGATGCGTGTGCCGCATCGCCCTCGCCTCCTCGATGCTGAGCGCATCATTGCGATAGACGTCGACCTCCGCGCCGAGCATCAGAAACGCCTGCACGAGATTGTAGGTAAAGGAATCGTAGTTATCGATCAGCAGCAGCCTCGGCACGGCCATGATCAAATGCCCTCCGCGGCAAGTTCGAGCGCGCGCCGCAGCACGGCGCTCTTTGCCAGAAGTTCGGCGTATTCGGCCGGTGCGGAGCTGTCCGCGACGATGCCGCCGCCTGCCTGATAGCTGTAGGCATCGCCGCGGAACACCAAGGTGCGAATCGTAATCGCTTGATCCATGTCGCCTTCGCGACCGAAATAGCCGACGGTACCCCCATAGAGTTGCCGACCCACCGGCTCGAGCTCGTCGATGATTTGCATGGCACGAACCTTCGGTGCGCCGACCAGCGTGCCCGCCGGAAACGTCGCGGCAAACAAATCGAACGCGTCCCGGCCCGGCGCCAATCGGCCGTTGACGCCGCTGACGATGTGCATGATATGGCTATAGCGTTCGATGACGCGAAACGGGTCGACGCGCACGGAGCCCGCGATCGCGACCCGGCCCAAGTCGTTGCGCGCCAGATCGACGAGCATGACGTGCTCGGCATTTTCTTTCGGATCGGCGAGCAGCTCCGCCTCGAGCGCGAGGTCGCTCTGGGTGTCGGTGCCGCGTGGCCGCGAACCCGCAATCGGCCGCAATTGCGCATACCCGTCGTGCAGTTTGACGAGCGCTTCGGGCGAGGAGCCCACGACCGTGATGTCGCCGAGCTCGCAAAAATACATGTACGGCGAGGGATTCAGCAGCCGCAGCGCGCGGTACACCTCGAACGGCGACAAGCTATGACGGCCCTCGAAGCGCGCGGCGAGCACCAGCTGGTAGACATCCCCCGAGGCGATGTACTCCTGCGCCCGGTGTACGCCGGCGGCATGGTTCGCCGCCGATAGCGAGGGAGTTGCGATCGAGAAACCGCCCGGTGCGAGGATCATGGGCACCGGTCCGCGCAGCGCGCGTATGACTTCGCGGCGAAGGTTCTGGCGCTCGGTCTCGCTGCCGTCGTGGAGCAAGGCAACGCCGCGCGTCAAATGGTCGAACACCAGCAGCGAGCGCGGCGCCACGTAATGCGCATGCGGCGCTTGCGTCTCGGTGAGGCTGCGGCCCGGCAAGTGTTCGAAGTAGCGCACGGCGTCGTAGGAGGTGTAGCCGACGAGGCCGCCGAGCAGCGGCACGCCCGGTATCGTCGGCAGCGGCCGCGGCGCTTGCGCCAAAGCGGCGCGCAGCGCATCCAGGAATTGGATTTGGGTTGCGGGCCGCGGCGAAGTGACGCCGTCGATATTCAAGCCGGCGGAGTCCAACCGCACCTCGAGACAATCCCCGAAACCGATGAACGAATAGCGTGCGAGCCGCTCGCCGCCTTCCACGCTTTCCAGCAAGAAGCGCGGGCGAAACGGCGCGAGCTTAAGATACGCCGAGACCGGCGTGTCGAGGTCGGCTGCGATGTCGAACAATGACTTCATAATAAAAAAACCCATTCCCGGCCCGGCGTCGGAAATGGGTTCTGGATTTTCGGGTAATTAATTAAAATCGACAGCGGCCAGCGCCCATCTCCTTACGGGGATTTTCGCCACCACCAACGAGCACTGCGGTTTGATACGCCCTTGAACATGGGTGAGAGTATCGCCGTCTTCAGCGAGCAGCGTCAAGCCCGCTATTTCTTCGATGCGGCTTGCAGATCTTTCCGGTACTGCCGCGTGAGTTCCACGAAGCGCGGCGTCAGGCCCACATCCTCGTACATGGGGTCGCCGTGATCGTCTCGGGCAATGATCTTGGGTCCGGGTTCATAGGGCATGGAAGCGGCGAGCTCATCGAGTGCAGCGTGCAACAGATCGGTCACGATTTCCTCGGGGGTGCGCTCCGGAAACAGCGCAACCAGCGCATGCAGCCGAGACGCGTCGTCCAAGGGCAGGCGCACGGAATATTCCTGCACGGTGAGCGGCGGTCCGGTATCTTTCTTCCAGCGATCGAGTAAAGACTTGAATTTCACTGCGAACTCCGCCATACGGGGCTTTACATCAGTCTCATTATAGACACTCCCAACCCACCTTGCCGCCGCAACCTACTTTGAATACGAGCCCCGCCAGCGGCGTACTCAGCGTATTCGCGTACAGCAAGCGCGCGCTGGACCTCGTCTGGACGACCAACAAGGGGCTGTCGGTCACATTGGCCCTATTGACCGTGCTCGCCGGCGTGCTGCCGGCCGGCGTGGCCTACGTCGGCGCCCTGATCGTCGACGCGGTCGTGCACGCCGCCGATCTGCACCGGCGCACGGGCGTCATTGCGCCGCGCGAGGTATTTATTTTTGTCGGCATGGAGGCGCTGTTGGTCGCCGGCTCCTCGATGGCGCAGCGAGGCATTTCCCTGGCGCAATCCCTGTTGCGGGCGCAGCTCGGCCAGCGCGTCAACGTCATGATACTCGAGAAGGCGCTCACGCTGGACTTGACGCAATTCGAAGACTCGGAGTTCTACGACAAACTGACTCGCGCCCGGCGCGAGGCATCCAGCCGGCCGCTGTCTCTCGTGATGCGCACATTCGGTCTGCTGCAAAACGCGATTTCGCTGATTTCCTTCGGCGGCCTGTTGATCAAATTCTCGCCGTGGGCGGTCGTGCTGTTGGCGGTCGCGGGCTTGCCCTCCTTCTACGCAGAAACGAAATTTTCGGGCGAAGCGTTTCGGCTGTTTCGATGGCGTGCGCCGGAGTCGCGCATGCAAATTTATCTGGAGTCGGTATTGGCGCGCGAGGACTACGCCAAGGAAGTGCAGCTGTTCAATCTGGGGCCGCGGCTGCTCGACCGGTACCGCGACATTTTCACGCGCCTCTATCGCGAAGACCGCGATCTCTCCTTGCGCCGCGACGCCTGGGGTTTGGGGCTGGGACTGCTCGGCACAGGCGCGCTTTACGGCGGTTACGGCTGGATCACGATGGAAACCGTCGTTGGCGCCATCACGCTCGGTCAGATGACCATGTACATGATGCTGTTTCGCCAGGGCCAGACCGCCGTCGGCGCGGCGCTGTCGGCGGTCGGAGGCATGTACGAAGACAATTTGTATCTTTCGAACCTCTACGAGTACCTGGAGCAGCCTGCGCCTCGCCGCGGCGGCAGCGTGCAGCGAGGTTCCGCCCCCGGCGACGGCGTCCGCTTCGAAGGAGTCGAATTCATTTACCCGGGTGCGAGCAGCGCGGCGCTCTCGGACATCAATTTGCATGTGAGGCCCGGCGAGAGTCTGGCGCTGGTCGGACAGAACGGCTCCGGTAAAACCACGCTGATCAAGCTGCTGACGCGGCTGTACCGGCCGACGCGGGGCCGGATCCTGCTCGACGGCGTCGATCTGCAGGAGTGGGACGAGACGACACTGCGCCAGCGCATCGGCGTCATATTCCAGGATTTCGCGCGATATCAAATGCTGGTCGGCGAGAACATCGGCGCGGGCGATGCGCGCGCCTTCGACGACGAGCAGCGCTGGCGCAGCGCCGCGGCGCAAGGCTTGGCTGCGGAATTCGTCGAGCAGCTTCCTGAAGGCTACCGGACGCAGCTCGGGAAGTGGTTCAAGGATGGACGTGAACTGTCGGGTGGACAGTGGCAGAAAATAGCTTTGGCGCGCGCGTTCATGCGCGGCGATGCCGATATCCTGGTTCTCGACGAACCGACAGCCGCCATCGATGCCGGCGCCGAAGCCGAGGTCTTCGAGCACTTCCGCGAGTTGACGCGCAACCGCATCGCCATCGTCATTTCCCACCGCTTCTCCACGGTGCGCATGGCGGATCAGATCCTGGTGCTCGATGACGGCCGAATCGTCGAGCGCGGCAGCCACGAGGCGCTGATGGCCGAAGGCGGCCGCTATGCGAAGCTATTCACGCTGCAGGCGCGCGGGTATCGTTGAGGGTTACATTGATCAGGGGAGACCGTCCATGCCTTCTTTCGACGTCGTATCGGAAATCGACACGCACGAATTGACCAACGCGGTCGATCAGGCGAGCCGCGAGCTCGCGCAACGGTTTGATTTCAAGGGGACGGATGCAAGATTCGAACTGTTGGAGACGACCGTGACGATGATCGCGCCGGCCGAGTTTCAGCTCAAGCAAATGCTCGAAATCCTCAAGCTCAAGATCGCCAAGCGCGGCATCGACGTCATGTGTCTCGACGTACAAGATCCGACCGTCAATCTGGCGCGGGCGACCCAGCTCGTCGTGCTCAAGCACGGCATCGATGCGGACACCGGCAAGCAAGTGTCCCGCCTGATCAAGGATTCGAAGCTCAAGGTCCAGGCGCAGATCCAGGGCGACAAGGTGCGGATCGTCGGCAAGAAGCGCGACGATCTGCAGGAAGCGATCGCCTTCCTGCGCAAAGCGCAACTCGGCGTGCCGCTGCAATTCAACAATTTCCGCGACTGACTCGGCCCACCGGCCGAGTCAGAACACCCGAAGGGCGGCCCCACCGGGGCGAGGCGCGTTAGCGCCGAGTACTGACTCGGCCCACCGGCCGAGTCAGAACACCCGAAGGGCGGTCCCACCGGGGCGGGCGGGCTGCCGCTAGGGCTGTTGCGGTGGCGCGCGCTGCATGCCCTTGGAGTAGACCACGGTGCCGTCGAGTTTGACGATGATTGCATCGATGTCGTCGATGCGATTGTAGATTTCCATGGCCTTTTCAGGCCCCAGCACGAAAGCCGTCTTCGACAGACCGTCGGTGCGCGTGGCATAGGGTCCAATGACGGTCGCGCTGCGCACTTTGCTCGCGGAGTGGCCGGTATGCGGGTCGATGATGTGGTGATAGCGCACGCCGTCTTCGTCGAAATAGCGCTCGTAATCGCCGGAGGTCGAGATCGCCGCATTGACGAGCGGCACGCGCAGGAGCACCGAGTCCGGCCCCTTCCTCGGATCGCGTATGCCGACGACCCAGGGCTTGCCGAAACGGTCGCCGATGATGCGGCTGTCGCCGCCCGCGGAAACATAGGCCCGCGTGAATCCGAAGGACTTCAACACGTCGATACCGCGGTCCACGGAGTAGCCTTTGGCGATGCCGCCGAGATCGATGCGCACGCCCTTTTGCGAGAATTGCACGGTCTGCGCCTTGGGATCGAGCAGCACATGCTCGTAATTCACGGCCGGCAATGCCTTGCCGATCTGCGCCTCGCTCGGCCGGATTCGTTTGCGGAAGTCGTACATGTAGCCGACGCTCGCGTAGGTAATGTCGAACGCGCCGTCGGTCAGCACCGAATACTCCTTGGCCGTGACCAGCAAGTCGAACAGTTCCTTGCTGATGCGCACGGGTGCGTCGGCCGCCTTGGCGTTGACTTGCGAGACCTCGCTCGTCGGCTTGTACGTGCTCATCGATTCATCGATGTGACGCATCTCGTCGAGCACGGCGTCGATGGCCGGATCCGCGTTGACGCCCTCGTCGGCCCAGACTTCCACGGTGATGCGCGTGCCCATGATGCCGTCGGTGATGCGCGTGACCCATTCCGCGTGCACCGGATGCATGAGCGCGACGCACGCGCACAGACCGTGAAGGTAGCGCCGCGGAGCCCGGTTTATTGCGAATACCTGCGGTTTCATGGAGCGCTAGCGTAGCCGGTTCCGGGCGCCCGCGATATCCGCACCCTCAGACGCGACGCCGCCGCCATTGCACGATCACGATCGCGCTGCCGATCATGCCGCCGAGGTGGGCAAAATGCGCGACGCTCGCCTGCGATCCGGTCACGCCCAGCACCAGTTCGAGGCCGGCGTAGAGCGCGGCGAACAACCACGCCGGCATCGGGATCGGCGGGAACAGCGGTATCACCTTGCGCCGCGGAAACAAAAAAGCGTAGGCCAGCAGCAGACCGAAAACGCCGCCGGAAGCGCCTATCGTGGGGCTCGGTTCGCCGCCCAGCAAAGTCGGGATTATCAGCTGGCTCAGCGCCGCGGTCACCACCGATGCGAAATAGCAGGACAGCAGTCTCGATGAACCCACGGCGCGCTCGACTTCGGCGCCGAACATCCACAGGCCGATCATGTTGAACAACAGGTGCGTAATGTGGTTCGTGTCGTGCAGAAACGCATAGGTTAGGATTTGCCAAAATTGGAAATACACGTGACCGTCGATGGGCTGCAGCGGCCATAACGCGAACCACAATTCCAAGGTCTGTTTCGCCATGCTTTGCATGACGAAGACGATGACGTTCGCGGCAATCAATGCTCGTACGGCTGAAACATTCATGTCGCGGCGTATGCCTTGGAATTTGGTGCGGGACGCGTATTCTAGCGCGCCATGCAAGCCGTATTCCTAGATTACGAAACCCTCTCCTATTCCGACCTCCGCACGGCGAACCTCACGCGCGTACTGCCTGCAATACGCCTCTACGACAATACCGCGAATGCCGAACTCACCGAGCACATCGAGAACGCCGAAATCGTGCTGCTGAATAAAATCAAATTAAATCGTGCGGCGCTCGACGCGGCGCCGCGACTGCGCTTGATCGCTGTGGCCGGCACCGGAACCGACAATATCGATTTGCAGCGCGCTGCAGAGCGCGGCATCGGTGTATGCAACGTACGCGGCTATTGCACGTCATCGGTTGCGCAGCATGTTTGGAGCATGATTTTGCATCTGACGCAGCATCTTTCCGCCTATCACCGGCTGGCGATCGATGGATCCTGGGCCGGGAGCGCTGCATTTGCCGCCGCCGAGCACCGCATTCGCGAACTCCAGGGCCTGAACCTGGGCATCGTCGGCTGGGGCGAGCTCGGTCGCGCCGTGGCGAAGATCGGGGAATGCTTCGGTATGCGCGTGCTGGCCGCGAATCGACCCGGCGGCGACCCGCGGGCCGGCCATGCACAGGAGCAACGGCTGGATCTGCGCGAATTGTTGGCGATCGCGGACGTCGTGTCGCTGCATTGCCCGCTGACCGACCAAACTCGCGGAATGATCGGCGCGGCCGAACTTGCGCTCATGAAGCCCGATGCGCTGCTGATCAATACGGCTCGCGGTGCGCTCGTCGACAGCCGCGCACTCGCCGAAGCGCTGAAGGCGGGCCGGCTCGGCGGCGCCGGCATCGACGTCCTGGCGCAAGAGCCGCCGGTCGACGGGGATCCGCTGCTGGATGCCGCCGTGCCGAATTTGCTGGTCACGCCGCACATCGCCTGGGCGGCACGCGAATCGCGGCAGCGCTGCCTCGACGAGATGGCCGCCAACATTCAGGATTTCCTGAGCGGCGGCCGCCGCGGGCGCGTGGTTTAGCGGCAGCTGCCCGCTAAACGTCGGCGCTCAGCCCCGGAACGTCGGCGCTCAGCCTTTGCCCTCTCTCTTCGCACGCTTGGCGGCGCGCTTCTCTTCCAGCGTCTTGGCGGGCTTTTTCTTGTCCTCTTTTTTTCGCTCCATACCCTTACCCATAACTCGCTCCTTTGCTCTGTTAAGACCTAGACTCTCGAGCCTTTAGCGGCGCGTCAGCAGTTTGCGTTCCGTGTGCCTACCTGCCGGATTGCGCGGCGGCTTCGGCGGCTTTTCGGTCACTCGGCTAATCCGCAGTTCCCTGCCCGCGACCCGCACTTTCTGCAGGCCCTTGAAGATAGGCTTTGGCATGCCTTCCGGCAAGTCGACGAAGCTGTGGTCCTCACGAATGTCGACGCGTCCGATGTGCACACCTTCGATGCCGGCTTCATTGGCGATTGCGCCGACGATATTACCCGGCTTGATGCCGTGTATTGAACCCACCTCGAGGCGAAAGGTTTCCATCTCGCCGGCCACTGATTTGGCTTTGGGACGAGCGGCGCGCGACGGCGCGGCCTCCCGCTCGAGCGTTGCGTCGGACAACGCACGCTGCGCCGCCGCTTCGGGCACCACCGGCGCGTCGCGCCGTTCCGCCACGGTCTCCAGGGGCTTCTCCGCCTTGCCCGCCAACAGTAGTGGCGCCGTGCCCTGCGCAAGACTCGCGAGCGCCGCCGCGATATCGATCAGCGGGATGCCGGTTTCGGCTTCGAGTTGCTCGAGCACGGGCCTGAAAGCACCGGCCTCGCCCTTGGCGATGATGTCGGTAACCCGCTGCTTGAATTTGGCAATGCGCTGCGCGTTCACGGCATCCACGCTCGGCAGATTCATCTGTTCTATGGTCTGCCGCGTCGCACGTTCGATCGCGCGCAGCATGTTGCGCTCCCGGGGAGCGATGAATAGGATCGCCTCGCCCTTGCGTCCCGCGCGCCCCGTGCGCCCGATCCGATGCACATAGGACTCCGTGTCGTACGGGACGTCATAGTTGACGACGTGCCCGATGCGCTCGACGTCGAGTCCGCGCGCGGCCACGTCGGTGGCGACCAGGATGTCGATCTGGCCGGATTTGAGCCGCGCCACCGTGCGTTCGCGCAGCGGCTGCGGAATATCGCCGTTCAAGGCCGCCGCCGCGAACCCGCGCGCCTCGAGCTTCTCGGCGAGTTCCACGGTCGACTGCTTGGTACGCGTGAACACCAGCATGCCGTCGAAGGTCTCGGCCTCGAGTATGCGGGTCAGCGCGTCGAGCTTGTGCACGCCGCTAACGACCCAATAACGCTGGCGGATGTTGGTTGCCGTGCTGGTCTTGCTCTTGATCGTGACTTCGACCGGGGAGTGCAGGTGCTTCTGCGCGATGCGCCGAATGGGCGCGGCGAGCGTCGCCGAAAACAGCGCAACCTGGCGCTGCGGCGGCGTCTTCTCCAGAATGCTTTCGACCGCATCGAGGAAGCCCATCTGCAGCATTTCGTCGGCTTCGTCGAGCACGAGGAGCGTCAAGCCCGACAGCTTGAGCGTGCCGCGGTCCATGTGATCGATGACACGGCCCGGAGTGCCGACGACCACATGGACGCCGCGGCGCAGCGCATTGAGCTGCGGCTGATAGCTCTGGCCGCCGTAAATCGGCAGCACGTGAAAACCCTTTATGTGCGCCGCATAGCGCTGAAAGGCCTCGGCCACCTGCAGCGCGAGCTCGCGCGTCGGCACCAGCACGAGGACTTGCGGTTCGTGGCGGGTCAAATCGATTTTGGTGAGCGCCGGCAATGCGAACGCCGCCGTCTTGCCGGTTCCGGTCTGGGCTTGCCCGAGCATGTCGACGCCCGAGAGCAGCACGGGGATCGTGGCGGCCTGGATCGGGGACGGCGATTCGTAGCCGACGTCGGCGAGCGCCTTCAAAACGGGTTCGGACAGCGCGAGTTCGCGGAAACTGGGCGTGCTCGGGCTCGCCGCGGGTGGAGTTTCGCTCATAATTAATACCTTGAGGGAGTAATTGCAAGTCTAGCTGTTTGAGCGGGTATTGCTACCATGTACGGTATGGGACGCATATTCGAAGTCAGAAAGCATGCCATGTTCGCGCGCTGGAACCGCATGGCAAAACAGTTCACGCGCGTGGCGAAGGACATTGCGATCGCCGTGCATGCCGGCGGCCCGGACCCCGCCTCGAACCACACCTTGCGACGGGTTCTGCAGAATGCGCGTGCCGTCAACATGCCCAAGGACAAAACCGACGCGGCAATTCGCCGCGCCTCGGGCAAAGAAGCGGCCAATTACCAGGAAATTCTCTACGAAGCTTATGCACCGCATGGAGTCGCTTTGCTGGTCGAAACGGCGACCGACAACCCGACACGCACCGTCGGCAGCCTGCGCAACATATTCACGAAAGGTTCGGGCAATCTAGGTACGACCGGCAGCGTGAGCTTTTTGTTCAAAAAAATGGGCGTGTTTCGCTTGGATCCGGCCACGGTCAAGGATCAAGACGAACTCGAATTGGATCTCATTGATCATGGACTCGAGGAAATGGGCGAGAGCACCGGCGAGAAGGGCGAGCCGCAGCTCGTGATCCGTTGCGCCTTCAACGATTTCGGCAAGCTTCAGCTGGCGCTCGAAGCGCGCGGCATCACGCCCCTGTCTGCGGAGCACGAATACATCTGCGCCGTGCCCGTCGAGCTGCCGGAGGATCAGGCAGCCGAGGTCTTGGCCCTGATCGACAGGCTCGAACAGGACGACGACGTGCAGAAAGTGTTTCACACGCTGGCCTAGCGCACGACCGAGCGTCCGCGACGGCGCGCTAGGCCGATTTGAAAACAATCGCCCGCATGCGCTGCAGTTTGGGCGTCGCCAATGGAATCGTGAGCATCGTGCTGCCTACGGCCATCAGCAACAATGCCGTGAACGTCGTACTCGTGATGATGCCCTTGTCGAGCAGCACGTTGACGAAAATGATCATGATCAGCGCTTTGGTTTGCAGCAACCAGCCGATCAAGGCGCTCTCGCCCGGTTGCCATTGAAGGATGGCTCCGGCCATACGTGTGCCCAGCAACTTGCCGCTGACGGAGGCGATCAGCAGCACACCGGCTGCCAGAAACACCGCCGGCCCGCCCATCGTCCAGTTGGTCCGCAACCCCGTGCTCAGAAAAAATACCGGCATGATGATCAGCAATACATTCTGCCTCAGCGCGTCCATCTGCGCCTGGTCGAACCAACACCTGTCCATGACGGCGCCGGACAGGAACGCACCGACCATGAAATGCAGGCCCGACCAATCCGCACCTAGGCCGCACAGCGCCAGCCATATCAGGCCGACATACCACCGATCCCGCTCCGGCAACCGGCTCATGAGCCGGCGAAAGCCCCACGACGCAATCGCGAAGCCGGCTAGGAAGGCCATCTGCTTACCAATGCGGTTCCAGTCCATGAGGATCAACGCGAGCACGCCCCAGATGGCCACATCGTCCATGCTCGCGTAGCGCAAAATGCGCTGACCGATGGGCTGACGCAGGATCTCGAGCTTTTCCATGAACAAGATCAATATCGGCAGCGCCGTCACGGCGCAGGCCATGCCGATGCCCAGCACGAATTGCCAGGTGGCGGCGTTTTGGCCAATCCAGCCGCTGAATCGGACCAGCCCGATAGCCGCCGCGCAGCCGAACAGCAATGGCGTCCCCAGCGCGAGGCCCGCGGTAATGCCGCTCTCCCGCCGGTGCCTCCAGACGCCCTCCAGATCGAGTTCGGTTCCGGCAATCCACACAAAGCTCATGACCGCCCACCACGCGATGCCATTGAGTGATTGGACCACGGCCGGATTGAATACGAAGGCGTAGTAACGCGGGAAGACGGCTCCGAGTATGCCCGGTCCGAGCAGGATTCCCGTGATGATCTGGACCACCACCAGCGGCGCGAAATACTCCGTTTTGCCGATGCGCCAAATCAGATAAGGGATCAGGAAAATGATCCCCATCGCGATCAGAAATATCTCACTGGTGCTCATTGCTTGCTGAATGGATTATGACAGTCGCGGCGTAAGGTTACGGATCATTCATGCTGTCATCCGCGGCACCGGCTGCCGCGTTCCTTTTCCTGTGGTTCACTCAAAATTGCTGGAGAACGCAAAATGAAGACTCTACTGAAAATCATGATACCGCTGGGATTGCTGAGTCTGGCCGCCTGCGTGGTCGTGCCCGGACGGCCTTATCACCCCTATTACGGCCCTGCGGTCTACGCGCCCGCACCCGTAGTGGTCGTGCGTCCGTAGGTTAAACTGCGCCCCAGATGGCTGAATATCGATTTCGCATCGTCAACGTGTTCACTCGCGAGCGGGGCGCCCTGACCGGCAACCCGCTCTGCGTCTTCGAGGACGGCTCGAAATTCGATACCGCGACGATGCAGGCGCTCGCGCTGCAATTTAACTTGTCGGAGACGACCTTCATTCTACCGTCGGCGACGGCCGCGGCGCGCGTGCGGATCTTCACTCCGCGCTATGAAATGGCATTCGCGGGTCATCCGACGCTAGGGTCCGCGCACGTATGCCGGGCGTTGGGTCTCGGCACGGAATCGCTGCGGCTGGAGATGTCCGCCGGCCACATCGCAGTCAAGGCCGACGGCGACCGGTGGACCCTGACGGCGCCGACTCCGACCTGGCGCGAATTCGACCGATCGAGTGCCGATCTCGCCGCGGCGCTCGGACTCCGAGTGCCCGATATCGGCGAACACCCGCTATGGGTCAGGGCCGGTACGGAACAACTGATCGTACCGGTCGCATCGCCCGAGGCCGTATTGCGCGCGGCGCCGCGCGCGGAGGCGTTCGCCGGTTTGCTCAGCGGGGGCGGCCAAGCGATGGTCTACGTGTTCGCATCGACCGCCACGGATCGGCTGCTGTCACGATTCTTTTTTCCGCAGGGGCCCGCGATTCTCGAGGACCCGGCGACCGGATCGGCGACCGCCAACTTGGGTGGCTGGTGGCTCGCGATGAAGCGCCCGTTGCCGGCGGCGTTGAAAGTCTCTCAAGGGGAACTCACCGGCCGGCCATCGACGCTGTATCTGCAGGTCGATTCTGAGCGGCGCATCTTCGTCGGCGGTGAAGTCGTCGACCTCGGCAGCGGCACGATTCACCTCGACTGAGCGCGTCGCTCCAGGACTCGAAGCTAGTGCGGCTGGGCCGGCGGCCCGTGCGTGATGATGCCGTAAGCCCATCGCACCACCGGCTGCAGCCGCGCGGTGACCATCTCGAGCGCCGTATGGACGCTGACCCAACGCGCTTCTTGATGCTCCGGTACGCCCAGCTCGGGATTGACGGGCAGCGTTATCATTTGTTCTTTGCTGCGCGCGATGTAGTAGCGCGAAATCTTGCCCTTGTTGTACGGACCCGTTTCCATGTAGACCAAGCCCCAGTCGAAGGAGATGTCGTCGAGCGCGGTTTCCTCGCGCACCTCGCGCAGCGCCGCATCGATCGGCGCTTCGCCGGGCTCGACGATACCCTTGGGGAAATCCCAATTGCGGTATGCGCGCAGCAACAAGAACTTCAACTTTCGCTCTACCAAGCTGACGACCACGACCCCGGAGGATAATCGCGTTGGTCGTGCGGGTGAAACCATCTAAGGTCCTCTCGAGGCTGATGCGCCGAGCGCATTCTATCGCGCGCCACGCGTACATTACCGGCAATTGTCCGAAACGATTATAATAAAATGATTGATAGAGCTTTTCTATCGAGACGCGGGCATGAATCTCAAAGATTTGAAATATTTGGTGGCGCTCGCCGACACGGGGCATTTCGGCAAGGCGGCCGCACGCACTTTCGTCAGCCAGCCGACGCTGTCGGCGCAGCTCAAGAAGCTCGAGGAGTATCTGGGCGTCAAGCTCGTCGAGCGCCAGCCGAAGAACGTGCAGCTAACCGACGTGGGCAAGCAGGTCGTGATGCGCGCGCGGCGCATGTTGGAGGAAGGCGATGAGATCGTCGCGCTCGCGCGCAGCAATACCGATCCCTTGGCGGGTAAACTCAAGCTGGCGCTGATTCCGACGATCGGACCGTACTTGCTGCCGCGCATCATGCCGAAAATCCGTAAAGCGCTGCCGCACCTGAGTCTGATGCTCTACGAATATCAAACCGAACCATTGCTCAAGCACCTGCGCGACGGTGAAATCGACATTGGAATCATGGCGCTGCCGATATCGCAAGACGGCCTGGAATCTCAGAAGCTCTACGACGAGGCGTTCACCGTCGCGATTCCCAATAATCATCCGCTTGCTGAAAAATCCACGATCAAAGTTCAGGATCTCAAGGGGCAAACCCTGCTGCTGCTGGAAGACGGTCATTGCTTGCGCGAGCAGGCCTTGGAGGTTTGCAGCCGCGTCGATGTACACGAGGCCGAGGATTTTCGCGCGACGAGCCTGGAGACGCTGCGGCAAATGGTGATCGCCGGACTAGGCATCACGCTGTTGCCCGAAAATGCCGTCGATGCTCCGTTCGGCTCGCAGCGCGGTATGTCCGTGCGCCATTTCGCGAGGCCGGCTCCGACGCGCACCGTCGGCGCAATCTGGCGCAAATCGAGCACGCGCACCGCTGCGATCTCGGAGCTTTGCAAGGTCGTGCAATTGACCATGACCGCGAAGAGCTGAGGCGGTTCCCTTGTCCGAATGGGTCTATCGTGCCGATGAGAGTGCCGTATTCGAGGCCTTGGCGAGCGGCACGCATGCGACCGGCTTGCGCCAGTACTTCGGCGAAGAGGCCTACCCCGAACTCGCGCGCCTCGCACGCTTGGCAGAGGCTGCTAAAACGCGCTGTGGACCACCGGTCTTCGTGCTGCCGGGAATCATGGGCTCGAGGCTCGGCTCCAGGGTCGCCGGCAAAATCTTGCCCGAAATACTCTGGATCGACCCCGAGGCGATCGCCGCGGGCGGCCTCAAGAGACTCGTGCTGCCGGCGGGCGGATCCCTACAGCCGATGGGGGTGTTTCTGTTCGCCTACGCGAGGCTGCAGCTGGAAATGCGGCTGCAGGGCCTCCAGGGGACTCTCTACCCCTACGATTGGCGTCTGGACCTGGAGGACCTGGGAGCCGCGCTGGCCGAGCGCATCCTCGGTGTCGGCGAACCGGTCGTCTTGATCGGCCATAGCATGGGCGGCCTGGTCGCCCGCATCGCGATGCGCCTATTGCCGAAGCGCTGCGTCCGAAAATTGATCATGCTGGGAACGCCGAATTTCGGCTCCTATGCGCCCGTACAGGCCCTGCGCGGCACCTATCCGTTCGTGCGCAATATGGCGCTGCTCGATATGGTGCATACGCCCGAATATCTTGCCGAGCACGTGTTTCATACATTTCCGGGACTTTATCAGCTGCTGCCGCCCCGACAGCGGCTGCGCGGCGCCAATCTCTATGCACGCAACGGCTGGCCGGCCCGAGGACCGCAACCGGACTTCAAGATGCTCGCGCGCGTCGCGGCCGTGCGCGCCGCGCTCGCGCCCGCCGATTCGCGCATGCTGCAGATCGTCGGCGTCAATCGCAAAACCGTCGTCGCCGTAAGACGCAAAGCGGCGGGGTTCGAATATGAATACGGCTTAGCGGGGGATGGGACCGTGCCGCTCGCCTTGGCCTTGCTGCCTAGGCTCAAGACCTTCTACGTAGACGAGTTGCACGGCAATCTGGCCAACAATCCGGCCGTGATACGCGCAATCATCGAACTCGTTGGGCGCGGCCGGACTGGAGCGCTGCCGGGGCGCCCACGCATGCCGCGCTCGCCGCCGGAGCGTATCGACGATGCAGGTTTGAGCGCCAATGACGGCCCGAAAATCGACTGGCGGCGCCTCGATGACATCGAACGGGCGGCGACCCTGGCGAATTTAAATCAATAAAATCCGGCTTTTGCGGGTTATTTCACATATGGATTTCGCCGATCGCTGCAGACTAAAGCGTCTATGGAAATGCCGCCATGAACGCCCGGTCGGAACACGTCGTTCCACCCACGCAGCCTGCCGCAGTTGCGCCGCGCTTCGATCGAAAATTCATCGAAGAACACCGCCTCGTCGAGCGCTACTTGGAAAACAAGCTACCGCTCAAGGGCGCGCGCGAACTGGAAAATTGGTGTCGCGCGAATCCCGAATTCCTCAATGATCTGCGCCTATCCGAGCGCACCCATGCGAGTCTGAAGCTGCTCGAGGCGAGCGGCAGTCCGCAAGACCTGGGCGAACCAAAACCGCAATGGTGGAAAACACCATACCTGCCGATCGGCCTCGGCGCTCTTGCCGCGGTCAGTCTTTTGGCGTTCGGCACGATCTATAGTAAATATATCTTGCTGGGCAGCAAGCTCGAAAGCGCACGCGCACTGGCGACCCACGGCTCGCTGGCCGCGCCGAAGGCGCAGCACAGTTTTCGCGTGGCCCCGGATCATGCCGCGGGCATCGATAGCGCGCGCGTTACCGTCAATACCGCCTCGCCCGAACTCATCGATCTGCAGATCGACATGGGCTACTCGCGCGAGAACCTGTTCCGCATGGTCGTCGACAAACGCGATCAGGGCCGGGTCATGGTGGTGGAGAATTTGCTCAAGGATTCGAACGGCAATCTCAAACTTGCGTTCAATACCTCCGGACTGGCGGCCGGTCTCTATGACGTGCACATCGACACGCTGCCGATCCGCGGCATTTCCGCGCCGGCGGGTTGGCTGATTCTCGACGCGCATTAGGCGCATCCGCGGTGGCGCGCGCGGCGCAATCAATCTTCGCGCAAACTCACGATCGGCGGCGTATCGACGACCCGTCGCGTGGCCAGCGTTCCGCTGACGCCGACGAGCAAAGTACCGCAAACGAGGCCCACGGCCCACACCCAAGGATCGAGCGTGTAGTCGAGCGAGAACAGGCGCCGCGCCAACACCCAGCCGATACCGGTCGCGCCGATCGCCGCCAATGTGCCGGAGAGAAACCCCAAAGCGCAGAACTCGGCCGCAACTCCCTGCAGCACCGTCATACGACTGGCGCCAAGCGTGCGCAGCATCGCGCTCTCATAACGCCGCTCGTCGCGCGTCGATTGGACCGCAGCCAGCAAGACCACGACGCCGGCCGCCAGGGTGAATAAAAACACGTACTGCACGGCGAGCGACGCCCGGTCCATGATCTCGCGGATTTGCGCAAGTATCGCGTCGACGTCGAATACCGAGACGGTCGGGAATTGGCGCACGAGGTCGACGAGCGCGGGGCGTTGCGCCGAAGTCAGATAAACGCTGGTCATGTAGGTGCCCGCCGCACCATCGAGCAGACCCGGTGGAAGCACCAGGAAGAAATTCGGCCGAAAGCTGTCCCAGCGAATCTTGCGGATGCTCGCCACTTCGACTTTCAGGGGTTCACCTGCGACATCGAACTGCAGTGTGTCGCCCAGCTTCAAGTGCAGCGATTCTTGATATTCCGAGGCAATCGAGACCAGGGGCTTACCGTAGTCGGCCTTGGACCACCAGCGGCCCGCGATGAGCTGATTGTCCGGCATCAGGTCCGCGGCCCAGGTCAGATTCTGTTCGCGCTCGACGAACGAACGCGCGGTGTCGGTGCGTAGTTTCAATGCCTCGCTCGGTTGATCGTCGATGCCCGTAATCCGGGCACGTACCATCGGATACATCGTGGGCGAGCCGAGGCCGCGGGATTTCAAGAAATCGTCGAGCGGGCCGAGCTCCTCGGGACGAATATTGATCAGAAAATTATTGGGCACGTCGACGGCCAGGCTGCGGCGCCAATCGGCGAGCAGATCGCCGCGCACGACGGCGAGCAGCAATAGCACCATGATCCCCAATCCAAAGGCGACGATTTGCACGACGCTGCCCCCGCCGCGGCGCGACACGTTGGCGAGACCGTAGCGCCAGGCGACACCGACCCCGCCGCGCAGTCGACCGGTCAGTCGCACGAGTCCGAATCCGGCGAGCGCGAGCACCAGACCGGCGACGAGCACGCCCGCGAGCACGCTCGCGACGAGTTCGGTATCACGCACCAAGGTCCAAAGAATCGCGAAGAGCGCGGCGAGCGCGAGCAGATAGCTCGCGCCGTAGCGCAGCGGCGGCGCCTCGACCGTCTTGCGCAGCACGCGCGCGGGCGGCGTGTTTTTTAGTTGCAGCAGCGGCGGCAGCGCGAAGCCGACCAGCATCGCCACGACCGTCACGAGTGCGACCGGCACCGGTGCGAGCGAGGCTGCCGGCAGTGCGCCCCGGATCAGATCTCGCAGCAACCAAGCGAGGCCGGATTGCGCCACGAATCCGAGCAGCGTGCCTGCGCTAACCGCCATGAGCGCCAGCAAGCAGAGCTCGATGACGGATATCGCCAACACCAGGGCTTGCGCAGCACCCATGCACTTCAGCAACGCGACCGTATCGATGTGCCGCGCGACGTAGCGCCGTGCGCCCATCGCCACCGCCACGGCGGCGAGCAGCACGGACGCGAGGCTCGCCAAATTCAAGAACCGGCTCGCGCGATCGATGGCGGAGTTCAGTTGCCGGCTCGAGTCATCCACATCGCGAATCCGCTCGCCCGGCGACTTGTGCGCCCGCAAATACTCGCGCAGAACCTCGATCGCGGCCGGCGGACCGGCGAACAGTCCCGCGTAGGTTACGCGGCTGCCCGGCTGGATCAACTGAGTCGATGCGACGTCGTCGGCATTGATGAGCACCGCGGGCGCCAGATTGACGAAGCCGGTTCCTTGGTCCGGCCGGTAGTCGAGCACCTGCGTGACGAGGAAGGAGCCGGCCCCGAGCCGCATGCGGGAACCGGGCGGCAGATTCAACTGTGCGATGATGCGCGCATCGACCCAAGCTTCGCCCCGATTCGGTATGCGATTGGTCCTGCGCGCGACGCCGAACGGGGAATCGGCGATGCGCACCGAGCCGCGCAGCGGATAGTTTGCGCTGACCGCGTGTACCGAAGCCAATTGCGAAAGATCGCCGTTGAAGATCGCGGTCGCGAAGGACTCCACATCGGCGGTTTTCAGTCCCTGACGCAGGGCCTCGTCGAGGTATGTAGTGGGCAGCCGATGATCCGATTCGATGCGCAGATCCGCGGCGAGTACCTCCGAGGCCTGCGCCCGCACGCCTTGGGAAATGCGGCTCGTGAAGAATCCAACCGCCGTCAAGGACAGCACCGCGACGGTGAGCGCGAGCAGCAGCACGGAGAGTTCGCCCGACTTCAGGTCGCGCCATAGATTGCGCAGTGCGAATGTCACGGATTGAATCGCCACGGATTGCATCGGCTCAATCGACCCGATGGCCGGCGTCGAGCTCCAACTCCCGGCCGCAGCGGCGCGCCAAGGTCCGGTCATGCGTCACGAGCACGAGCGTGCTGCCGGTGCTGCGGTTCATCTCGAACAGCAGATCGGTGACGCGAGTTCCGGTGACGCTGTCGAGATTGCCGGTCGGCTCGTCGGCGAAGAGCAGCTCGGGGCGCGTCACGAACGCGCGCGCAATCGCGACGCGCTGCTGCTCGCCGCCCGATAGTTGCTTCGGATAGTGCGGCATGCGAGCCCCGAGACCGACCTGTTCGAGCGCTGCGGCCGCAACGCCGCGTGCGCCGGCCCGGCCGGCGAGTTCGAGCGGCAGCATGACGTTCTCGATCGCCGTCAAGGACGGTATCAGATGAAACGACTGGAACACGAATCCGACATGCTTGCCGCGTATCGCCGCACGGCCATCCTCATCGAGCTCGGTCAAGTTGACGCCGGCGATGAACACCTCGCCCGCGGACGGCGTGTCGAGGCCGGCGAGCAGCGCGAGCAGTGTAGATTTCCCGGCGCCCGAAGCGCCGACGATCGCCAGTGATTCCCCGGCTCGCACCGAGAGGCTGACATCGGAGAGAATGGTCAACGAACCCTCGGGACTCGCAACGGTCTTAGAGACGTGCCTCGCCTCGAGCACGATGTTGTCTTGCACTGTGGAATCTGACATCTGGAGCGCCTGTGAGTCGGCTTTTCATCCTATTGGTATTCAGCATTGCGGCATTCTCGGCCAAGGCCGATTCCGCCGCGATTCTGGTATTCGGCGACAGTATCAGCGCAGGCTTCGGATTGGCCGACGTCGAGGCCGGCTGGGTCGCCTTGTTGCAGAGTAAACTAAAGGACGAAGGGTACGGTTACCGCGTCATCAATGCCAGTGTGAGCGGCGAAACGACCGCTGGAGGGTTGGCGAGACTGCCGCGCGCACTTGCGTTGCACCATCCCCGGTTGGTGATCCTCGAGCTCGGCGGTAATGACGGCTTGCGCGCGCTCCCCATAGCGCCCATGCGCGCCAATCTCGCGAAGATGGTGGAGTTGTCCCGTGAGGCCGGCGCCTCCGTGCTGCTGCTGGGGATGCGAATGCCGCCGAATTACGGGCCCGAATACACCGAAGAGTTTCGCTCGACTTACAGCGTGCTTGGCAGAGAACTTACCGTACCGGTAGTGCCGTTCCTGTTGAACGACATCGCGCTCAATGCCGGTCTGATGCAGGCCGACGGCATCCACCCGAACGAACTCGGACAGGCGCGCCTTCTCGCCAATGTGTGGCCGGTCTTGAAGCCGCTATTGCGCAAATGAAGCGCCCGGCGCCGCCGCGCGTGCGGCTAGCCGGGCCCGTAGCCTCAAGACGCCGTCAACCAACTCGCGACGCCACCGTGCTTCGAGCATGCGCCGCTGTGATTCTTGGATGTCGAGTAAGTGCCGTCATTGCACTTTGCCGTTGCGCCCGCCGGAGGAGCCGGATTCGCTCCAGTAGCTGGGGCCGGCGCAGCCGTCTTGGCCGCCGCAGGTGGCGCAGCCGGGGTCGCAGCCGCTGGCGCTGCAGGTGGCGCAGCCGGGGTCGCAGCGGCAGCTTGGACGCCGCCATGATGGCTGCAGGCCCCCCGCCCGGTCGCCGTCGAGGTTGTGCCGTCCTTGCAAGTCGTTGCGGCGGGCGTCGTGTCGGCCGCGGCGGGCAACGCCGCCAGCGCCAACAGGCACGACGCGGCAGCGCTCAAAAAATATTTGTTCATCGACCGTTACTCCGTTGTTGCAACTCCTCAGCCGAGGATTGTAATCCGAATGCAGAGAATTCCAACGGCGCGGGCGCCGCTAGTGCGCGGCGCCGGCCTCCGGCGCTTCAGGCGGCGCTGCGGCCGCCGGCGGCGCTGCGCCGATCGGTAATATGTTACGCACCGTCAACAGGAACGGCGTGTGCTGATGCATGGACGCGGCCTGAAATATGGATCCTTCGACCTCAATGCGGGTATTTTCGGCGATGTCCGGCGGAAACTCCGACCAGCCGACCATCTGCAAATCATTGGCGGCCAAGCAGAGGTGGCTGTTGGCCGGCGCGTAAATGTAGGCGGTCTCATCCAAACTCAAAATGGGGACATGGTCGATCCCATCGCCGGCCGGATAGCTGCGAAAGTGTATCGTGCCGACCAAGGTGTGTTTGAACGGCTGCTGGAACAGACACGCCCCGCTGCCGAACACACACCCGGAGAGCGCGATGCAACTGCCTATGGCGATCAATGCCGATGTTCTCATGTGAGGCGCTCCGTTAATTGAACCGATCCTTCGTCCGGCAAGGCGCCGACCCGAACATTGCTGGCGGCACGCGGCGGTGCTATACACGCGCAATAATACGAGGAGTAATCCCTCTTGGATCGAATTTGGCTGAAGAATTATCCGGCTGGCGTGCCCGCGGACATCGATCCGGGCGAGTATTCATCCCTCAAGGCGCTGATCGAGGAAGCCTGCGCGAAATATCGGCACGCGCCGGCTTACACCAACATGGGCGCGACCTTGACCTATGCGCAACTCGATGAATTGAGCCGCGCATTCGCGGCGTGGCTGCAGCAGAAGTCCGGACTCGTCGGCGGTGATCGCGTCGCGCTCATGATGCCGAACATTCTGCAGTATCCGATCGCGCTGTTCGGCGCCCTGCGGGCCGGCATGGTCGTCGTCAATACCAATCCGCTGTACACGCAGCGCGAACTCGAACATCAATTGGCGGATTCCGGCGCAAAGGCCATCGTCATTCTCGAGAACTTCGTGCACGTGCTGCAAGCCGTATTGCCATGCACGCACGTCAAGAAGGTCATCGTGACGGGGGTCGGCGACTTGTTGGGATTTCCGCGCGGACCGATCGTGAACTTCGTGCTGCGGCACGTGCGCAAACAAGTGCCGCCATGGAATATTCCGGGCTCGCTGCGCTTCAAGAGCGCGCTGTCGTCGGGCTTGGGGCTCAAACTAGGCCCGGCGAACGTGACTCCGCAAGACGCCGCTTTCCTGCAATACACCGGCGGCACGACCGGGGTTGCGAAGGCTGCGGTGCTCACGCATCGAAACATGGTGTCGAATCTGCTGCAGGCGTCCGCCTGGATCAAGCCCGCGGTTCCCAAGGCGGTCTCACCGGTCGTCATCACGGCGCTGCCGCTTTACCATATCTTCTCGTTGACGGCGAATTGCTTCTTGTTCACGCACCTCGGGGCGCAAAATGTCTTGATAACCAATCCGCGCGATTTCAAGGGCTTCGTCGCCGAACTCAGGAAACACCGGTTCTTCTTCTTCAGCGGCGTCAATACGCTTTACAACGCGCTGCTGAACACCGCAGGCTTCGAGACCCTCGATTTCAGCGCATTGAAAATCAGCCTAGGCGGTGGCATGGCGGTGCAGGCAGTGGTCGCGGCGCGATGGAAGGCGGTGACCGGATGCATTCTGACGCAAGCCTGGGGATTGACGGAAACGTCTCCCGCCGCTTGCATCAATCCGATCGGCACGGATTTCAACGGCTCGATCGGACTGCCGATTTCTTCGACTGAAATTTCGATTCGCTCCGACGACGGCACTGAACTCGGGGTCGGCGCGGTCGGCGAAATCTGCGTGCGCGGGCCGCAGGTAACCGGCGGCTATTGGAACCGGCCCGACGAAACGGAGAAGGTGTTCTTCAACGATTGGCTGCGCACGGGCGACATCGGGCGCATCGATGACGGCGGCTTCGTCTATATCGAGGACCGCAAGAAGGACATGATTCTGGTGTCCGGCTTCAACGTCTATCCCAACGAAGTCGAAGGCGTCGCCGTGGAACACCCCGGCGTGCTAGAAGCCGCGGCGGTCGCGGAGCCCGATGCGAACTCGGGCGAAGCCGTCGCACTGTTCGTCGTCAAGAGAGACCCTGAGCTCACGGCAGAAGAGCTGATCGCGCACTGTCGGACCGAGCTCACCGGCTACAAAGTCCCGAAACGCATCTATTTTCGCGCCGAACTTCCCAAGACAAACGTCGGCAAGATCTTGCGCCGTTCGCTGCGCGACGAATTGAGGGACGCCGCGACGCCACCGACGCCACCGACGCCACCGACGCCACCAACGCCACCAACGCCATAGGCGCCATAGGCGCCGACGACCCGGTCGCTCCTGGGAATCTCAGCTCAAGATATAGTCGCGCACCGTTTCCACGAGCACCGCAACGCTTTCGGGGTCCACATCGGGCGTGATGCCGTGTCCCAGATTGAACACGTGTCCGACGCCGGGTCCGAAGTTGTCGAGCACGCGCAAGGTCTCGCTGCGCAGCGTTTCGGGCGATGCGAACAGCGCTGAAGGATCGAGATTGCCTTGCAGGGCAACCCGTCCGCTGACGAGTTCGCGCGCGGTCGCGAGGTCGGTGGTCCAGTCCACGCCGACCGCGTCGCAGCCTATACGTGCGATTTTGGGCAGCCAGGCGCCGCCGCCCTTCGTGAATACGATGGAAGGCACGATGCGCTCTTCGGCCTTGCGCGTAAGTTGGTCGACGATCTGCGCCATGTAGTGCAGCGAGAACTCCTCGTATTGCTTGGGAGTCAGGACACCGCCCCAGGTGTCGAATACCATGACCGCCTGGGCCCCGGCGGCTATCTGCGCATTCAGGTACAGTATCGTCGCGCGCGCGAGCACATCGAGCAGGCGATGCAGGAGATGCGGCGCCTCGTACATCATCCGCTTGATCCGCCCGAATGTTTTGCTGCCGCCGCCTTCCACCATATAGGTCGCCACGGTCCAAGGACTACCGGCGAATCCGATCAACGGCACGCGTCCGGCCAATTCGCGGCGAATCAGCGAGACGGCATCGACGACGTACTTCAATTCATGGCCTGGATCCGGAATCGGCAGCTTGTCGATATCGGCCGCCGTGCGCACGGGCCGCTGGAAAGTCGGACCCTCGCCCGCTTCGAATTCCAGCCCCAAATTCATCGCGTGCGGGATCGTCAGAATATCCGAGAACAAAATCGCCGCGTCGAGCGGATAGCGATCGATGGGCTGCAGGGTCACTTCACAGGCGATCTCGGGATTCGTGCACATCGCCAAGAAATTACCGGCTCGCTTGCGCGTCGCCCGATACTCCGGCAGATAACGCCCGGCCTGGCGCATGAGCCAAATCGGCCGGCGCGGCGTCGGCTCGCGCAGCAGCGCGCGCAGCAGTAGGTCATTCTTCAGTTTTTCGTTTTTGATCATGGAAATCAGGTTTTTTCGTTGGGATCAAACAGCCGGCCGTGTTCCAAAATGGCGTAGCGGTCGGTCATGCCGGCGATGTAGTCGGCGACCGCTCGCGCCCGGCCGGCCGGTCCCTGGACCGCCTCGCGACGCGAACCCGTTGCCCGATGCTCATCGGGCATCAGGCCGGGATCCGCGAACAGCGCATCGAACAATTCCCGCACGACGCGCCGCGCCTTGGAGGTCATTCGCTGCACCTTATAGTGCTTGTAGACGTGTTCCCGCAAAAATGTCTTCAGACTTAGATTCAATTCGCGGGTCGTCGCGCTGAATCCGATCAACGGCGCAGGATGCGCCCTGACTGCCTGGATCGACGCGACACCGGCGGTGCGCAGGCGCTCGGCGGACGAATCGATGAGGTCCGTGACGAGGTGATTGATCATACGGCGCAAGATCTCGTAGACGAGACGCCGGCCCGCGAGCTTCGGGTGCAGCGCGCGAACCTCGGCATGGAATTGGGCAAATAAAGGCACCGCCAGCAGTTCGTCGACCGATACGAGGCCGGCACGAATCCCATCTTCCACGTCGTGATTGTTGTAGGCGATCTCATCGGCGAAATTGGCGAGTTGCGCCTCGAGACCGGGCTGCTGGCGATTGATGAACCGTTCGCCGACGTCGCCGAGCTTGAGCGCGTTCTTTTGCGAGCAATGCTTTAGAATCCCCTCGCGGCACTCGAAGGTCAAGTTCAGCCCGTCGAAATCGGCGTAGCGCTCCTCGAGCTCGTCGACGATGCGCAGCGATTGCAGATTGTGCTCGAAACCGCCGAAATCCAGCATGCATTCGTTCAGCGCATCCTGTCCGGCATGGCCGAAAGGCGTGTGACCGAGATCGTGAGCGAGACAAATTGCCTCTGACAATGCTTCGTTGAGTCGCAGGGCGCCGGCGATGGTCCGCGCGATCTGCGCAACCTCCAATGAATGCGTGAGGCGGGTTCGATACAGGTCGCCCTCGTGATTGACGAACACCTGAGTCTTATAGACCAGGCGGCGAAATGCCGCCGAGTGCACGATGCGATCGCGATCGCGCTGATATTCCGACCGATAAGCGGGCGGCGGCTCCGCATAGCGGCGCCCGCGTGATTGCGCATCGTGGGCGGCATAGGGCGCGAGATTGCTCATCCGAAATGCTCGGTCAACGTCGCCTCGAGAGCGTTGCGCGCGTAATCGCCGCTGACGATCGCCCCGCCGAGCCGTTCGAGCAGGACCAGGCGAACCGTGCCGGCCATTACTTTCTTGTCCATTTGCATGAGCTCCAGGGCCCGAGCCTTGCCGATTCTTGGGCTCACCGTCGGCAGTCCCGCCAGCCTCAAGAGCGCGCGCACGCGCTCGAGGGCCGCTGCCTCGATCAGGCCGAGCCGGTTCGATAAATCCGTCGCGATCAGCATCCCGAGGGCGACCGCTTCGCCGTGCAAATACTCGCGGTACGCAGTGGCCGCCTCGATCGCATGCCCGAAGGTGTGGCCGAAATTCAAGATCGCGCGGATGTCGTGTTCTCGTTCATCGCGCGCGACGACCGATGCCTTGATCGCGCAGGACTTGGCAATCGCCCAGGTCAGCGCCTCGGGATCCCGCGCCAAGAGCTTCCGAATCTGCGATTCCAACCATGCAAATAAGTCCGGATCGCATATGAGGCCGTATTTGATGACTTCGGCGAGACCGGCGCGCAGTTCCCGATCGGGCAGGGTCGCGAGCGTATCGGTATCGGCGATCACGGCGACCGGTTGATAAAACGCGCCGATCAAATTTTTGCCGCCCGGGTGATTTACTCCGGTTTTGCCGCCGACCGACGAGTCGACTTGGGCGAGCAAGGTCGTCGGGAATTGTGCATAGGCGACGCCGCGTTGGTAGCAGGCGGCGACGAATCCGGCGATGTCACCGACGACCCCGCCTCCCAGAGCGAGCACGGTCGCATCGCGATTGAGCCGATGCGCGACCAGCGCATCGAATACCTGGCTCGCGGTCTGCAGCGTCTTATGTTGCTCGCCGTCCGCGAGGATGCACTCGGCGATGCGCCGGCCGGCGAGGCCCAAACGCAATCGCGCGGAATACAGCGGCGCGACGATCGAATTGCTGACGATCAGCACCGCCTGGCCCGGGACTTCGGCGTCGAGCAAGTCGCGGCGCGCCAATAACGCGGGCCCGATGGATATCGGGTAGCGCGCATGGCCGACGTCGACGGTAATGGTTTGCACGGGGACGATTATACGAATCTTATGCCGGGCAGTACGGTGTTCATTGCCCGGGCTGGCTCTGCAGACGGTGCAACTCGGAGTAGATTTCTTCGGCGACTAGCTGCACGCGCCTGGCGTCGGTCGACACCGTGATGTCGGCGATTTCGGCGTACAACTGTGCGCGGCGCTGCATCAGCGTCTCGAGCGTGAGCTGCGCATCGGTATCATTGAGCAGCGGCCGATGACGCGCATGTCGCGTACGCTCGATTTGTTGGCCCACCGAGGTCTCCAGATAGACGACGACGCCGCGCTCGCTGAGCACCCGGCGGTTGTCGGCCTCGATCACGGCGCCGCCGCCGGTCGCCAGCACGATGCCTTCCATCTGCGTCAGGCGATCGATCGCCTCTTTCTCGCGCTGCCGGAAACCCGCCTCGCCTTCCTTCTCGAAGATGAAGGCGATATCGACGCCGGTTTTCGTCTCGATCTCCGCGTCGCTATCGTAAAAGCTGAGCCGGAACAGGCGGGCGAGCTGACGGCCGACCGCCGTTTTTCCGGAGCCCATCGGCCCGATCAGAAAAATATTGCGCTTCGAGATCATGGTGGGCGCAGATCATAGTCTAGTCGACCCACGTGGCCTAAAAATTCGTCCTCGGTTCGAAGCGGGAGCGGCGCCGGGCGCCGCTCCTTAGCCGTCGCCGCTGCTCAATAAAGGGTCGAACCCTCGCGCAAGATCTTCGGCGTGATGAAGATCAGCAGTTCGGTCTTGTCGTTGATGTCGATGGTGCTCTTGAACAGATTGCCCAACACCGGAATATCGGCGAGGAACGGTACCTTGTTGGCCGACTTGGATTTGGTCGTCTCCAAAATGCCGCCGAGAACCACGGTCTGCCCGTCGTTGACCAGCACTTGCGTTACGATCTGGCGAGTATCGATCGAGGGCACCGAGCCGCCGGTGGCGCTCGTCACGTTCGCGCCCACCGTGTCGTCGCTGACGTCGATGTCCAATACGACGCGGTTGTCAGGCGTGATCAACGGCGTGACCTTGAGCGAGAGCACCGCATTCTTGAATTGCGTCGTCGTCGCGCCGCTGGATGCCGATTCCTGGTACGGAATCTCGACGCCCTGCATGATCGTCGCCTGCTTCTGGTTTGCCGTGATGACGCGCGGCGACGACACCGTTTCGCTCTTGCCGTCGTTTTGCGCCGCCGACAGCTCCAGGTCGAGCAAGTGGCTGCCGGAGAGCAGCGAGATGCCGATGCTGCCGTTCGTGTTCGAGGCGGGCAGATTGACTTGATAGCGACTGGCGAGCGGCGCCGAGGTCAGCAGCGAGCTGCCCGTCAGCGGCGTGGTGCCGGTCGACGAGCCGACGACCGTATCGGAGGCTGCAGAGGTGCCCGACACCGACAGCAGATTGTTACCCGCCGCAGTGGCCGTCGTAACGCCCAGTCGTGCGCCCAGATCGCGCTCGAACGTATCGCTGACGACGACGATTCGCGCTTCGATGAGCACCTGCCGGATCGGAATATCGAGCAGCTGGACCATGCGGCGGATGTCCGCCAAGCGTTCGGCCGTATCGTGCACCATCAAGGTATTCGTGCGCTCGTCGACCGACACGCTGCCGCGCTCCGACAGCATCGATGATTTGCCGCCGCCGGAAGCGGCCCCGGTCGGTTTGATGAGCTTGAGCAGATCCGTGACCTTCGCATAATTGACTTGCAAGAACTCCGTGTGCACGGGTTCGAGTTCCTGGACGTCCCTGCGGGCCGTCAGTTCGGACTTCTCGCGCGCCGCAAGCTCTTCGGTCGGACCGATGATGATGACGTTGTCCTGGCGTCTCTTATCCAAGCCCTTGGTGCGCAACACGATGTCGAGCGCCTGATCCCACGGCACGTTTTGCAGGCGCAGCGTCAGGTTGCCGTTCACCGAATCGCTGACGACGATGTTCTGGCCGCTGGTATCGGCCAACAATTGCAGCACCGAGCGCACGTCGATATCCTGGAAATTCAGCGTCAAGCGCTCGCCCGTGTATTCTTTTTTCTCCTCTGCCTGGGCTCGCTTCGTCGACGGCTTGATCTCCACCGTATATTGGGTGTCGGATTGATAGGCGAGCTGTTCGAAGTCGCCCTGCGCCGTGATCACCAAACGCGAGCTGTTCTCGATTCGCAAGGCATCGACCGTTTGCACGGGCGTCGCGAAATCCATGACGTCGTAGCGTCGCAACAGATTCTTCGGCATCAAGGTGTTGGCGAAGTCGACGACGATCTGATTGCCTTCCTGGCGGACATTGACCGGCGTGCGCGGATCGCTGAGTTGGACGATCACGCGACCGGTGCCGTCCGAGCCCCGCCGAAAGTCGATCGTCTTGATCGTGCGTTCCGCGGCTGCCGCGGCCTGGCCGGAGCCACTGCGCGCCACGGCGGATTTCGCGACCGTATCGCCGGGTTGCGCGCCGAGCGTGATGAGAATGATGTTGCCGTCGACCTTGGTCGTATAGGGCATCAGATTGTCGACGTTCACGACGAGGCGCGTGCGTCCGTTGGCCTCCGCCGCAACCACCGTGTCGACGCCGCCGGAGCGCACGTCGATGCGACGTGAACTGACGTCGAGCGTCGTGTTCATCAAGTCGAACGCGATGCGCGCCGGCTTGTCGATCGTAAACGGCAAGGGCTCCGGCGCGGGACCGCTCAATGTCAATTTGAGCTGAACCTGCTGGCCCGACAAGGTCTGCACGTCGATCGCTTGCAGGCTGATCGGGTCGGCGGCTCGCGCCTGGAATGTGATGGATGAAAGCGCGGCCAAACTCACCGCCGCCATCGTCACCATCCGCTTTATGGATCTATTCATGCTTTAAGTCTCCCTGTGGCCTCAGTCGGCCAATGCCAACGAGGCCGGTCGCTCGATGTAGCCGCCGAGGCCATCCGGGATGATCTCGGTGATACTAATTTTGCCGCCCGTAATGTCGGTGATCTTTCCGTCGTTTTGCCCGATATAGTTGCCCGGCTGCACTTTATGGACCAGTCCGTCTTTAGATTGAACGAGCCCATAAAAGCTCGATCCGACTTTGAAGGTACCGACCATCTTGAGCGTGTCGAGGGAAAATCCCTCGAGAAACTCTCGATTGCGCCGCGAGCTCGGCCGCAGGTTCGACTGTCCCGTGGTCGGACCCACCGGCTGAAACGGCGAGCGCATGCCGTTGGCGTTATAGGTGAACGTTTCGTAGGGCTTGACCTCGGGCAGCGCTTCGATGTGTCCGCCCGGCTTCTTCTTGCTCTCGGCGATCCATTTTTCCAGATCGGATTGGCCGCCGGAACAGCCGGCCACGAGAATCGTTCCGAAAACTGCGAGCAATACCGCGATTGGACCGGCGCCTCGCTTCACGTTGCACCTCCGACCTTCTTTTTCGCCGTCTTGTTGGCCGTTTCCGTATCTTCGATGTACCGATACGTCTTCGCCGTGATATCCATCGTCAAGTTGTCGTAACCCGCGTCCTTGCCCGTTCCCACCGGCTTGATCTCGATATCGTGCAGCGTCACGATGCGCGGCAACGCCGCGATGCCGCTCACGAAGCTGCCGAACTGGTGATAGCTGCCGACGAGTCTGATCTTGATCGGCAACTCGGCATAGAAGCCCTTGGTTTCCTCTTTCGCCGGCTGAAATAGTTTTTCCTGCAATCCCGCGGAAAGACCGGTCTGCGAGATATCGACCAGAAGATTCGGGACCTCGGTCTTGCCCGGCAATTGCCGCAGCATCGCGCCGAAACTGCGCTCCATTTCGGCGAGCTGCGCCTTGTAGGCGTCCAGGTTGGCCGCACGCTGCTGCTTCGTTTCGAATTGCGCGCGCAGGTCTTGCTCGTCGGCTTCGGCTTTCTCGAGCTGCGGGCGATCGTCGCTCCAGACGAACAGGTACCACGACAAACCGGCGCAAACGACGAATGTCAGCAACACGAAGAAGCCGCGGACCGGCCATGGCCAGCGGCCCGGATCGCGCGGATCGAGAGATTTCAGTTGGTCGAGCAGGTTCATTTCCCGGCAACCTTTTTGGGTGTGATTGCGCCGCCGCTGTCGATATCCACGCCGACGACGTTGGCGAACAACGTGAAGCTAGAGCCGCCGAATGGCGAATCCTTGGCGGACTCGACGACCTGCAGCTGCGGATTATCCATCCACGCAGACCCGTCGATGTTGCGCATGAATGACGAGACGCGAGTGCTCGACTGGGCGACGCCGTGGATCTCGAGTTTTCGCTGCGGCTTGCCGTCGGTTTCCTTGATCGACGTCAAATAGACGCCCTCCGGGACCGTGCGCACGAGCTCGTCGAACAGGTGCACGACTTCGGGACGGCTGCGCTGCAACGTCTCGATGATCGTCATGCGCGCAATCAGGCGCTGCTTGCGCCCTTCGAGATCCATGATATCGGCGATCTGCGAATCGAGCTTGCCGATCTCCTTCTTTAGGATCTCGTTTTTCTGCGTCTGCAAGGCGATCCAGCTCGAGTACAGCACTTTGCCGCCGACGGCGACCATACCGCCCGCGAAGACCGCGGCGAGCGCCGCGACCATGAATTCCCGGCGCCGTATCTTGCGTTGCTGTTCTCGCCAAGGTAGTAGATTTATACGGGGCATAGTGGCTCTTTCAGTCGAAGCTGCGCAGCGCAAGGCCGCAGGCAGTCAGTAGGGCCGTGGCGTCGCGCGCCACAGCTTGTGCTTTTGCTTTCGATGAGACCTTCATGTTGCCGAGCGGGTCGCCCTTCTCAGCCGCCACGCCCACGCGGCTCGAGATCACGTCGGCGACGCCCGGGATGTTGGCGCAACCGCCGCAGATCAGCAGCTGATCGGGCTGCGAACGGCCGCTGCCGGAGGCGAGGTAGAACTGCAGCGAGCGACTGACCTGCTGGGTCATGTCGTCGATGAACGGATCGAGCACCTCGGGCTGATAATTGCTGGGCAGGCCGCCCTCTTTCTTGGCACGGCCGGCTTCTTCCATGCTGAGGCCATAGGTGCGCATGATTTCTTCGGTGAGCTGCTGGCCGCCGAAGGCGAAATCGCGCGTGTAGATGACCCTCATGTTGCCGAGCACGCTGAATGTCGTGCTGCTGGCGCCGAAATCCACGACCGCGACCGTGCGGTCCAAGCCGCCGTCCGGCATCTGATGACGCATCAGAGCGCAGGCGTTTTCCAGCGCGAATGCTTCGACGTCGACGAGGTGCGCAGTAAGGCCCGAGGCTTGCACGGCTGCCCGGCGCTGCTCGACATTCTCGGTGCGGGTCGCAACCAGCAGAACGTCCATCATTTCGGGATCCTTTTCGGATGGACCCACGACCTGATAATCGTAGCTGACCTCCTCCATCGGGAACGGAATGTACTGGTCGGCCTGCATCTCGACCTGACCTTCGAGTTCGTTCTCCCCGAGGCTGCGCGGCATTTGGATTACCTTGGTAATCGCAGCGTCGCCGCTGATCGCGATCGCGGCAAGGCGGCTCTTCGCGCCCGAGCGTTTGACCGCGCGGCGAATCGCTTCGCCCACGGCTTCGGCGTCGACAATGGCCTTTTCGTTGATGGCATTGTGCGGCGTCGGCTCCGCTGCATACGATTCCACTCGATACTGCCCCCCCGACATCGTGAGCTCTATTAGCTTCACGGACGAGGTGGTTATGTCAAGTCCCAGCAGCGGACGATATCTTTTGACGAGCGACCACACAGAGTTTTCCTTTTTAGCTCAGTACCTTGGAGGTCGAAACTATTACACGAGATTAACTACGGGAACCAAACTTAGCAAGGAACTGTTAAATAGACCGTGACCGCACTCACGATAATCGTCGCCAAAATCCATCAGCTCGCGAAAATTCATCAATGCACCATAATGTCCGGACGATGTCGCAACGCAGTGGGCGGCAAAACTCAGCGTCGAGCTGCGACTAAGGAGGCGGGCGCGGATTGCCGGTAGATTCAGACTGCGCTCGTCGCGCGGGGAACCCGCCGATGATGCGCGCCAAAGTCTGGCAACCCCGCTGTCCTAGGCAACAAACCCTTAGACCGGTAGCTTTGCGTCCTCATCTTTCGATGAGTATGCCCCTGTAACCAGCGGTAATATGCATGTCTACTTCCGCCCTTGCAATAAGTTAGAACGGTTTTCTGTGGCCAAACGTTACGTAGTTCTCATATCCCGCATTTCGATTGTCCTGATAGGGGCGATCGCGCTGTTCGGCTTTGCCAATGTCTGCGCCTATGCCTATCTGAAGCCGGCGCTGCCCGACGTGGATACGCTGCGCGACGTGCAATTAGAGGTGCCTCTTCGGGTTTATACCCGCGACGGACGCCTGATAGCCTCGATCGGCGAGCAACGGCGCATCCCGGTACGCTACGAACAGATCCCGAAACTGCTGATCGAAGCCTTCCTGGCTGCCGAAGACGACCGCTTCTTTCAGCACCATGGCGTTGATTGGCAAGGGATTTTGCGCGCGGCGCTCGCAAATATGCGCGCCGGCGGCGTGCGCCAGGGCGGCAGCACGATCACGATGCAGGTGGCGCGTGACGTATTTCTGACGCCGCGGCGTGACATGAAGCGGAAAATGAGCGAAATCTACATATCCTTGCTCATGGAGGCCGAGTTCTCCAAAGAGGAGATCTTCTCGCTATACGCCAATAAGACGTTTCTGGGCGAACGCGCCTATGGGGTCGGCGCCGCGGCCGAAGTGTATTTCGGCAAGGCGCTCGATCAACTGAGCATCGCCGAGATCGCGACGCTGGCCGGTATTCCAAAGGCGCCTTCCCAGGTCAATCCCGTCGCCAATGCCGAAGCGGCCAAGAACCGCCGTTCGTATGTTCTGCGGCGCATGCTCGAACTCGGCTACATCACTCAAGCCGAGCACGATACGGCAAACAACAGCCCGGTCGAATCCCGGCTGCACGGACCTTCGATTGAGGTGGACGCGCCCTATGTCGCCGAAATGGTGCGCTCCGAAATGCTCGCGAAGTACGGCGAGGGCGTTTATACCGCCGGGTACAAGGTTTATACGACCATCGACTCCCGTTTGCAGGGCACGGCCGCGATCGCGCTGCGCGCCGGTCTGCTGGAATACGATCGTCGTCACGGCTACCGCGGCGCGACGGCCAAAGTGGAGTTGGGCAAGGATCCACGCCAGGACGTTTGGGATACCGAACTCGACCAGTTCCCGCTGATCGGCGGATTGCGGCCCGCGATCGTCCAAAAGGTCGACGCCAAGAGCGCGCAAATTTACGTCAAATCCTTGGGCGCGGTGACGCTGCCCTGGGACAAGCTATCCTGGGCCCGACGCGAATTGCCGGAAGAGAAAACCGACCGCTGGCCGATCCAGGCGAGCGAGATTTTGGCGCGCGGCGACGTGATCTACACGGTCGGCAGCACGGCGCAGAACCTGCAATTCGTGCAAGTGCCCGAAGTCCAAAGCGCCGTCGTCTCGCTCGACCCGAAAGACGGCGCGGTCGTCGCGCTCGTCGGCGGCTTCGATTTCTTCCAAAGTAAGTACAACCGCGCAATCCAGGCGAAGCGCCAACCGGGCTCCTCGTTCAAGCCGTTCCTCTATGCCGCGGCCTTCGACAAGGGCTACACGGCGGCAAGCGTGATCCTCGACGCGCCGGTCGTGCTCGACTCACCCGACCCGGATCAGTCGTGGCGACCCAAGGACAACAGCGGCGAGAAATTCTTCGGGCCGATGCGCTTGCGCGAGGCATTGGTGTATTCCCGAAATCTCGTCTCGGTGCGTCTGCTGCAGGATATCGGGCTGGAATACACGAGGAATTACGTAACGCGCTTCGGCTTCGACAAATCGCAGCTGCCCGACGACCTCACGCTCGCGATAGGCACCGCCGAGGCGAGTCCGCTGCAAATGGTGACCGCTTATGCCACCTTCGCCAATGGCGGCTTCAAGGTGAACTCGTATTACATCGGCCGCATCGAGGACGCAGCCGGCAATGCGCTGTTCCAAGCGGAGCCCGCAATCGCCTGTTTTGACTGCAGCCGGGCGATGCCGACGCCGGCACCCGCACACGGAGCGCTGCTCGATGCCAGCGATCGCGACGGCAAATCGCTGATTGCGCCGAAGGATCTTGCGCCGCAGGTGTTGCGCCCGCAGATTTCCTATTTGTTGGCCAACATCATGGGAGACGTCATACTGCGCGGCACCGGCGTGCGCGCCCGTGCCGTCGGGCGCGACGACATCGCCGGCAAGACGGGTACGACCAACGAGGCGCACGATGCTTGGTTCTCCGGATTCAACGGTGATCTCGTCACGACCGTCTGGGTCGGCTTCGACCAGGATCGATCGCTCGGCCCCGGCGAGGAAGGCGGCCGTACCGCAGTACCGATCTGGACGTATTTCATGCGCGAGGCGCTCGCCGGAACGCCGCGGCATCCGGTTCCGGTGCCCGACGGATTGGTGACGGTGCGCATCAATCCGGAGACCGGCTTGCTCGCGAGCGCCGACAATCCGAATGGAATCATGGAAAAATTCGTCGAGGGGAACCTACCAAAGCCGGAACTATACGAGGGCCCCAATACGAAAAACCCGATGAACGACGGCGACAAACCACTTTTCTAAAAACTATGCCCAAGAAATTTTCGCAACGTGCCGAGGACTTGCGCCGTGCGCTCGCCCAAGAGGCCGCCCGAATCATGGCCGAACACGGTATCGGGGATTATTTGCAGGCGAAGCGCAAGGCCGCCGATCGCCTCGGCGTCATCGACGTGGCGGTGCTGCCCAAGAACGTCGAAATCGAAGCCGCGCTGCGCGAGCACCAGCGGCTCTTCGGGCGGGACACGCACGACCACAGCTTGCGCGAGCAGCGGCGCATCGCACTCGACACCATGCGCATGCTGGATGAGTTTCAGCCGCGGCTCGTCGGCTCGGTACTCACCGGTACGGCGACCGACTACAGCGACATTAATTTGCATCTGTTCGCGGACCGCTCCGAGAGCGTCGCAATTCGTTTGATGGAGATCGGCGTTCCACACGAATTCTACGAACGCCGCGTCAAGATGGACGCGGAACGCAGCTTGAACTACCCGGCATTGCGATTCGAGGCCAACGGGCGCACCGTCGATGCCACGGTGTTCCCGATCGACGGCATCCGCCAGTCGCCGTATTCCCCGGTCGATGGCCGGCCGATGCGCCGCGCCGACGCCCGCGAAGTATCGGAGTTAGTCGACACCAATTGAGCATTCAAGTCACGGCTCGGACTTGCCCTGCCAGACCGCGAGCGTATCCGGCGATCCCTGCGCGCGCACGCCGTTGTCGGTGAGAATCTCCTCGGTGGCGGCCACCATCGCGGCGCGCGGAAACACCAAGGATTCCCCGGAGCGTTGGTCGAATTCCAAGGTCACGAATTCGTCTCTCAGATCGCGCAGCAGTGCGACGAGGTGATTCAGGCTGCGCACGCGTTTGCCGTTGACCGAATACAGCACCGATCCAGCGGCGTTGGAATAGCCCTTCGCGAGCCTGTGCGGGAAAAACGGCGACGCAACGACGACGAGTTCCTGCAATTCGGCGTCCGGCGGATCGAGTGCGCGCGTCAGCAGCGGACTCTTGATGATGCTGAGCGCCCGGATTGCGCCCGCCTTCTCCATGCCGCCGACGAATTCCCAGGTGCCCGTCGAAAACACCAACGGCCCATAGATGAAATAGCGCGGGTAGCCGCCCTCCAAATCGGGCAGCAGCGTGGGCCGGGTCGGCGAGACGGGCAGCGTTACCTGGAGCGGCTTGCCCGCGCGCACGACGGTGAGCGGCAGCGCGCCGTTCGCGGCGATCTTTTGGATCTGATAATGGAAATCCACACGTAGATCGTGCCCGAGCTTCACCATGCCCTGATTGTCGATCGGCGTGTCGCCGATGTGAGTGATCACGTCCCATTGTTTGAGCGGGTAGCCATCGTCGGCCTTGTACGGCAGGTGCACGACCACGCCCTCGACGGATTTCTGGAGTTTCAGAAATTCGCGCATCGCCGGATTCTCGAGCGTCTGCAGCTCGTCGTACATGGCGGGCTTGCCGTCATAGTGGCCGTCGGCAATGTCCTTCAAGAACAGCTCGATCTCTTCATTGGGGATGATGTAGCCGATGCTTTCATCGCCGGTCAGCTTGCGGAACGCCAAGCCGATCATCTTGTCGCCGGCGATCGCCGGACCGCCGCTATTGCCGGGATTGATCGCCGCATCGATCTGAATGCGCAGTCCGGAGACAGGGTACTTATAGGCGACGAATTCGATCCGCGAGACGATGCCCTTGGTGATCGACAGCGACGAGCCGCCGGTGGGATAACCGTATGCGAGAACCGTGTCTTTGATCTCGGGGAGCTTGCTGGCGCGCGATATCGGCGCGCGCGAGTCGAAGAAAGACTGGTCCTCGAGCTCGAGGACGGCCAAATCGATGCTCGGCGCGATGGCGATGACCTTCGCGGCCACTTTATCGCCGGCCTCGTTGGCTTGCACCTGGACCTGACTGGCATAGAGCACCACGTGTGCGTTGGTGAGGATTCGTCTGCCTTCGATGATCACCCCGGAGCCGGTTGCTTCGGTCGGCGCCTGCTTGGTCCATGGCTTGAAGGGGTCCGGATAGCGCATCGTCGAGAAGACCTTGACGACCGAATTTGCAAGGTCCGGCGCGGCGGCGGCCAGGGGAGTACAGAGCACGAATAGCAGCGTGAAACACGCGATGCGGGAAGGCGAGCGGCCGGTCATAACAGGCTTGAGTTCCAGTTGGTTTGAAAGCACCGCGATGCTACTTGCCGTCCAATGAAAACGCGAGCAACAGGTCGCCGGAATTCACGTAAAGCATGCCGCCAACGACGACGGGTCCACCGCGATCCAAAGAGCCGCCGCTGGCTTGGACGCGATTGGCTGTTGGATATGGCTTCGCGGTGTCGACATCCCAGACGATCTTGCCGTCGATCGTGGAAAAGCCTCGCAGATGTCCGTCCATCGAGCCCAAGAATGCGATGCCCGGAATGACCGTGACGGCTTGCGATTGCGCGTGAGAGCAGTCTTGCGGGCCCCAAGCGCATGGCGGCTGGGGCGACACGGCGTCCCAGCGCAGCTGGCCGGTCGCGATGTCGAGCGCAACGAGTCCGCCTGCGGGCGTCGGCGGCGTTGCTTGCGCCACCGTAGTCTCTTGCGCCACCGTAGTCTCTTGCGCTGCCGTAGTCGCTTGCGCTGCCGCAGTCGCTTGCGCTGCCGCAGTGTCTTGCGCTGCCGCAAATGCAAGGTAGACGCTGCGATGGTCTGCCGCGGGCCCCCATTGTGTCGCGCCGGCAGCACCGGCGATTTCGAGTTTGCTGCGCCAGACGATTTCACCCGCGCGGCTCGGATCCAGACCATAAACCTCCGCGGATTTTTGCGCCGTCACGATGATTTTTCTGGTCAAGGAAAGATTGCGCAACACCGGTGCACTGTCGAAATCAGCGCCCGGATTGAGCGACGGCAGTGATTTGATCCAAGCAATCTTGCCGTCCTCGAGGTTCAACGCGACGATCGCGTTGGCGGCGGCTTGCGGCACATTTGAATAAGCCTTACCGGTGGCCACGTAGAGCAGCTCGCGCTCGCCATCAATCGTGGGCGCGGATCCGATCGCCATTCCCGCAGGTTGATAGAGTTGCGTGCCGGCCTCGTTGATTTTGTACGGCTTCGGCTCCTCGGCGGACATGTATGTCTTCCAGATCACGTGCCCGGTGGAAATGTCGAGCGCCACGACGCTGCCGCGAAACGTGCAGCAAGCGTACTTGGGATCTGCGGCAACGCGCGCTTCGGTCGCGGAGACCGGCACGTAGAGGCGATTCTTGTGTAGTGTCGGGGAGCCGGCGATGCGTGCCAACGGATGCTCGTCGGCCTGGGTTTTCCAAAGCAGGCGTCCATTCTGCGCATCCAATGCATACACGGCGCCGCTATCGTCGCCGAAGAACAGCGCGCTCGGCGGCTTCTGGACATCGATATGCGTGTCTTTTTTCTTGGATTTGACCTTCTTTTTTTGGCCAAAAATACCTTTGATCGGCGCCAATTCGCCGACGACGAGCGCCGTGTGCGTGCCGGCAGCGGCATCGAAGCTCCAATAAGTGCACCCAGTCATCGCATCGAGCGCGTAGACGTGGCCCGCGGCGCTCGCCACGAACAATCGGCCGTCCACGACCGTCGGTTGACCGGCGTCCGCCACCGTGCCGTTGGGCGTAGTGCGCGGCACTGCGTTGGCCTCGCCGCCGGCGTAGCCGTAGGCCCATTTGAACCGCAGCCTGGAAGCATCCGAGGCGCGTATCGCCGGTTCCGGTTGGTAGCGAGAATTATCAATGTCGCCGCCCCAACCATTCCACTGCGCGGCTCCCACAGCCACCGGACCCGCCGATTTCGGGCACAGCGCCATATCCGGCACGACGGCAGCGAAAATAAGCGTGGGGCAGGCCATCGCAAGCCAGAGTAAAAACCCTGCCGCCCCCGCGCTCGGCGCCTTTGTTCGAAGCATTGGCACGCTTCAGCGCTGTTCGATAGCCAAGTAGTCTCTTTGCGTCGGGCCGGTGTAGAGCTGCCGGGGCCGGCCGATGCGCATGTGGGGATCGGAGACCATCTCTTGCCAGTGCGCGACCCAACCGGCCGTGCGTGCGATCGCGAACATCACCGTGAACATCGAGCGCGGAATACCCAAGGCGCTGTAGATGATCCCCGAATAGAAATCGACGTTCGGATATAGCTTGCGGGAGACGAAGTAATCGTCCTTGAGCGCAATTTCCTCGAGCCGCAACGACAACTCGAAGAGCGGGTTGTTGCTCTTGCCGAGTTTATCGAGTACGCGGTAGCACATTTCGCGAATGATCTTGGCACGCGGATCGAAATTCTTATAGATGCGATGGCCGAAACCCATGAGCCGCACGCTGTCGTGCTTGTCTTTGACGCGCGCGAGAAATTTGTCGATGTTGGCTACCGAGCCGATGTCGAGCAGCATGTCGAGCACGGCCTCGTTCGCGCCGCCGTGCGCGGGGCCCCACAAAGCCGAAACGCCGGCCGAAATGGCCGCATACGGATTGGTGCCGGTGCTTCCCGCGAGGCGCACGGTCGAGGTGCTCGCGTTTTGTTCGTGATCGGCGTGCAGAATGAACAGCAGGTCGAGCGCTTCGGCGGCGACCGGATCGATCGAGTACGGTTCGCACGGAACGGCGAAGAACATGTTCAACATGTTCGAACAGTAGCGCAAATCGTTGTGCGGATAGATGAACGGTTGGCCGAGCGAGTGCTTATAGGCCGCGGCGGCAATCGTCGGCAGTTTCGCGATGATCCGATGCGCAAAAATCTCGCGGTGGCGCGGATTGTGAATATCGGTGGTGTCGTGGTAGAAAGCCGCCATCGAGGCGACCATCGCCGAAACCATGGCCATGGGGTGCGCATCGTGGTGAAACCGGTCGAAGAAGCGCAACAGCTGCTCGTTGACCATCGTGTGGCGCGTGATCGAGTGGGTGAACGCATCGAGCTGCTCTTTCGTCGGTAAATTGCCATAGATCAACAGATTGGCGACTTCCAGAAAACACGATTTTTCGGCGAGCTGTTCGACCGGGTAGCCGCGGTACAACAGCACGCCGGCATCGCCGTCGATGTAGGTGATCTTGCTTTCCGTGCTGGCCGTGGCCATGAAGCCGGGATCGAAGGTAAACACACCCTGCTCCTTCAACAGAGGCGCGATGTGGATCACGTCCGGGCCAATCGTTCCCGATGTTGCTTCGAGCTCGGTGGTCTTACCGGTAACCGTGTTCTTGACTTCGTATTTGATGCTCATGCGCTCGTCCGGCCGGGGGTAAATAAAATGCGTTGCGGCCCGTCAGCCTTGCACGAGCGCAAAGCGGAATCAAGCTGAAGCCGGGGTATGGAGCTAAGCTTTGCGCACGCTTGCGGCGTGCGTCACGGCTGCGCGCTCAAGCGCGCGGTGTGGCTGCGGCGTACTTCTTGCGGAACTTGTCGACGCGACCGCCGGTATCCACAATCTTCTGTTTGCCGGTGTAGAACGGATGGCAATTGGAACAGACTTCCACTTGCAGATCCTGACCGATCGTCGAGCGCGTTTGGAACTTGTTCCCGCAGGTGCAGGTGACCGTGATTTCTTTGTAGTCAGGGTGAATGCCGGCTTTCATCAGGATAACCTCGAAATAGTGTTACGGCAGAATCGACCGCGCGCCTCATCGTGGGAGCCTGCGACCGCCATGCCTCGGATTTAAAATACCAACGCGTTCAACGCGTGACCGCAAAACGGGGCGTGGAGTCTAGCGGGCGGCGGCTTCGCTAACAAGCATTTTCGTATCGAAATCTCGGGCGCCATGCAGCTGCCGAATTGTCCACAATAATTGTGGATAAGTCTGTGGATGTCGGCAGCCGGTGAGTGCCCTTTCGGCAGAAATTCATATAAATGTTAACTTGGTCAAAAAATAGACAAGTCATTTTTTCCTTATTATTCAAATAATTACATCTGCCACTTTACCTATTGTAGTTGCAATATGCTGTAGGTACCCCTTTGTGCGAGGTCCGAGTGCCAATGTGCATAAGCTTAAGCGAGAAAACCGGCCTGAAGATCGTTTAGAAAGCGCCTACCCAGGTCGGTTGGGCGCCAGCCATCGCCATAGGCTTCAAGCAGTCCCCGCTCGCTCGCATTTGCCAGCGGAATCGCGATGCGCTCCGGGTTCAGCCCCGTCCTGGATTCGAAATCGCTGATCCGGAAGCCCTCGTTGAGCCTCAGGGCATTGAGCATGAATTCGAAGGGCAGTTCGCTGCTGTGGATCACCGCGCGTTCCCCGATTGCATCGTCCGCTGCGCGTAGACGATCTTGGTACTCGCGCGGCTGCTTGGGCTTGGCAGTGCGCACGATGTGGAGCGGCAAATCGATGCTGAGCTTGCCGTGCGCACCGGCGCCCAGTCCAAGGTAATCGCCGAACAGCCAATAATTCAGGTTGTGCCGGCAACGTGCGCCGCGCTGCGCATACGCGGAAACCTCATAGTGTTCGAAACCCGCGCTCCCCAGGACCCGTTGGCACTCGTTCAGCATATTCCACGCCAAATCCTCGTCCGGCAATGGGGGCGGTCGCGCATGAAAAACCGTGCCGGGCTCGAGCGTCAGTTGGTAATGGGAAATATGTCGCGGGCCGAGCGCACAGGCCGCCGCGACGTCGGCCACAGCCTCCTCGAGCGTCTGCAGCGGCAGGGCATACATCAAATCCAGGTTGAAGTTATCGATCTCGGCCGTGCGCAATTCATCGACTGCACGCAAGGTGTCATCCGGTGAATGGATCCGGCCCAAGCGCTCGAGAGCCCGCGGCGAAAAGGTTTGCGCGCCCAAGGAGACGCGGTTGATCCCGGCATCGCGGTAGCCTGCGAACCGGCCGCGCTCGATCGTGCCCGGATTGGCCTCCAAGGTGATCTCCGCGTCCGCCGCAAATTCGATGCGCTGCCGCAGCGATCGCAGCAATCGCGCGATTTCCTCCGGTGCAAACAAGCTCGGGGTGCCGCCGCCGAAAAATACCGTCTCGATGCTGCGCCCTTCGACCAAGGGCAACTCGCGCTCGAAATCGTCGATTAACGCATCGATATACGCGCGATCGGGATGCTTCGACTTCAATTGGTGCGAGTTGAAGTCGCAATAGGGGCATTTCCTGACGCACCATGGCATGTGCAGATACAGCGCGAGCGGCGGCGGAAGGATCTTCACGGCTGCGCCCCGCAGCTCTTGGCTACACCGCAGCGCGCCGCCAGCGCCTGCTGCAGCAGGCGCATCGCCTGGCCGCGATGACTGATCCGGTTCTTGTCGCGGGCGTCCAACTCGGCGGCGGTCAAGCCGAGATCCGGCAGCCAAAAACAGCAATCATAGCCAAAACCCCCGCGACCGCGCGGCTCCAATGCAATCTGGCCCTCCCAGACGCCTTCGGCGACCGTCGGCGTCGCCGCAGGCGCAGCGGGCAGAAATACCAGAACACACCGATATCGTGCCCCGCGTAGCGCCGGCGGTGTCCCTTGCAATTGCGCAAGCAGTTTGGCGTTGTTCGCCGCATCGTCCGCGTCGGGGCCCGCGTAGCGCGCGGAGTAGATCCCGGGCGCGCCGCCGAGCGCGTCGACTTCGAGCCCCGAATCGTCGGCAATCACCGCGGCGCCGGTGGCTGCCGCGGCATGACGGGCCTTTAATAAGGCATTATCGAGGAAGCTCGCGCCGGTTTCCTCAGGGGAAGTTACGCCGAACGCTGCCTGGCTCACGACATCGAACGGCAAGTCCGCGAGCAATGCCTGGAATTCGCGCAGTTTGCCGGCGTTCGCCGTAGCGACGACGAGTGTGCTCCGCCGACCCGGCCCCGCAGACCCACCTGGCTCCGCAGACCCGCGCGGCCGCATCGCAACGCTACCCGCCGCGGGCGCTGAGTTGTGCGGCATGAAGGCGCGCGATGCCCTGCGTCGCGAGATCCAATAATTGGTCGAGTTCATTGCGCCGGAATGCGTGGCCTTCGGCCGTGCCCTGAAGTTCGATGAACCCGCCGCCGCTATTCATGACGACGTTCATGTCGGTTTCGGCGTTCGAGTCCTCAGCGTAGTCCAGATCGATGACCGCCGTTCCCCGGTAGATGCCCACCGAGACGGCGGCCACTTGCCCGTGCAGCGGGTTCGAGTGAATGACACGGCGCGCGATCAGCGAGTCGACCGCGTCCGCGAGCGCGACGAAGCCGCCGGTGATTGCAGCCGTTCGCGTGCCGCCATCGGCCTGCAACACGTCGCAGTCGATCGTCACGGTGCGCTCGCCGAGCGCCTTGAGGTCGACGACCGCGCGCAGCGCCCGGCCTATCAGCCGCTGGATTTCTTGAGTTCGACCGGTCTGTTTGCCGCGCGCCGCTTCACGCGCGGAGCGCGTGTGGGTCGCACGCGGCAGCATTCCGTACTCGGCGGTAACCCAACCTTGCTGCTGTCCGCGCAGGAATGACGGCACGCTGTCCTCGACGCTCGCCGTACAGAGCACCTGGGTATCGCCGAAGCCCACGAGCACCGAGCCTTCCGCGTGTTTGGTGAAAGCGCGCTGGAAGCTCAAGGCGCGCAGCTCATCGTGCGCGCGGCCGCTCGGTCTGATGCTCATGCCGCGCGCCAGCGCAGCACGGCCGCTGTCGTATTGTCGCTGTACGGTGCGGAAGCCTCTACTGCCTGGGTACCGAGATCCGTCAGCGAATCGCGCAAGGTCTTGCCCGACGCCTGCGCGAAGCGCACGAAATCCTGGTCCTTGAGGCTCGCCCACATACCATCGGTGCATAACACCAGCATGTCGCCGGCCTTGAGCCGTCGGCGCGCCGAGATGGTCATCTCCGGCAGCACGGAATCGCCGCCGAGACAGCATTCGACGTAGTTGCGCATCGGATGACCGTGGACCTCGGATTCTGTGATCAGGCCTTCGCGCAGCAACACCTCGACGTGGCTGTGGTCCCGCGTCCGCTCCAGCACCTGCTGCTGCCGCAGTTGATAAATGCGGCTATCGCCGACGTGCGCCCAATAGGCGGCGGAATCCTGGACCAGGCAGACGGCGCAAGTCGCCCGCGGCCGCGCCTCCATGCCGAGCCCCGCACCCAGCTTGACGACCTCTTCGTGAGCGCGCCCCAGCGACAGATGCAAAAAGCCAAGCGGATCGAAAATTGGATGCGGCGTTTGCCAAAACGCTTCGAGCAACGTCGCCAGCGCCGTTTCCGCGGCGCGCGCACCTTCGGCGTGGCCGCCCATGCCGTCGATGACGGCGAGCAGCACCGCATGTTCGTCGGCCGCAATCCCGACGCGATCTTGATTTTCTTCGCGGTGACCAATCAGGCTCACATCCGCGGTTTCGAACTGCAATTGCTGCTCCTGAGCCTTCTGCTAGACTTAAATACGATTTTTTCTCCAACTTGGCCGATTATGCCGCAAACCCCCCATGATCCGTAGCATGACCGGCTTCGCGCGGCGTGAACGCCAGTTCCCATGGGGCATGCTCGCCTGGGAGTTAAAGACGGTCAATCACCGGTTTCTCGAAATCGGCTGCCGCCTGCCGGAAGAGTTTCGCTCCGCGGAGGCGGATTTTCGCGCCGCCGTCAGCGCTTCCGTGCGCCGCGGCAAAGTCGATTGTTCGCTGTTTTTTCGTGCGGCGATTGCCTCGAGTTCACTCGAGGTCGATGCATCGCTGCTGGCCTCACTGACACAGCGCGCCGGACAAATCGCGGTGCAAGCGGGTCCGGCTGCGTGCATCGACGTCATGGACATCCTGCGCTGGCCTGGCATCGTGCGCGACGCCTCGCGCGATATGGCGCCGATGCTCGAGGCGGCGCAAAGCTTGCTCGGCGAAGCGCTGCTCGAACTCGCGCGGTTCCGCGACAGCGAAGGCGGCCGGCTCCAGGAAGCGCTCGAGCAGCGCTGTGGCGGACTGCTCGAGTTCTCGGATCGGGTCGCCGAGCGCCTGCCCGATGTGCGTCTGCGCCTGCTCTCGAAATTGCGCGAGCGCGTCGCGCAACTGGTCGGCGATGTGGATCACGACCGCCTCGAACAAGAGATCGCGATCCTGGCGCAACGGCTGGACGTGGACGAGGAGATCGATCGCCTGCGCGGCCACGTCGCCGAAATTCGCAAGGCCTTCGACGGCAAGGAGGCCGCGGGTCGGCGGCTGGATTTTCTCATGCAAGAACTCAATCGCGAGGCCAACACGCTCTCATCGAAGTCGCAGGACATCGAAACCACGCGCACCGCCGTCGATATGAAAGTACTGATCGAGCAAATGCGCGAGCAGGTGCAGAACATCGAATAGCTTCCGGAGCTGTTTGGGCCCGCCGCGCTCTCGCTCGCATTTCTCTATAAATCAAGCAATTATTGACACCCAGCGTCCATGGACTTCCAGGCCCTGCCGCGTTAATGTTTGTAGCTGGGTGCGTAGCTACAATGCTAGCTACAACCGGGAGGAACTGCGTGTTCCTGGTCTAGCTACATAGGTGTGCCCATGGCGCGGGACAGACTGACGGCGCTGCAGGTCAAGCGAGCACATGAGAAGGGCGAACCGGTCCTGCTGCCCGACGGCGCGGGACTTTATCTTCGCAAGCAATCCGCTTCGGGCACGGCCTGGACGCTGCGCTACCGCTTTGGCGGCCGCGACCGGTGGATGGCGCTCGGCAGTTATCCGGACATGGAGCTGGCGGATGCCCGCAAGGCCGCGCGCGCCAAACGCACGCTGGTCGACGCAGGCCGTGACCCGCTGCTCGAGAAGCAGAGCGAGATCGACGCACAGCTCAAAGCCGCAGCGGCAAAGAAGGCGCGCGGCAAGTTCAAGGAGCTGGCCGAGGACTGGTACGAAACCGAGATCGAAGGCGGACACCTCAAGCACCCGGCGGTTCCGCGCCGATATCTCGACAAATACATGCTGCCCGAGTTCGGCAGTACCGTGCCCGCCGACATCACGCCAGCCATGTCGGCGCGCTTGCTCGCCCGTGTGGGGAAGAAAGCTCCGACGGCAGCGAATGATTTGCTGCGCTACATGCGGCGTGTTTTTAGGTTCGCCGTCCGCAGACATCTGATGGCGTCCAGTCCGGTCGCCGATTTCAATTTGAGCGACGCCGGCGGCCAGGAGTCCGCGCGGCAACGCACTTTAAGCCGCGACGAGCTCGAGCGGCTGTTCAAGGCGCTGCGAGACTCGCCGAGTTTCGGCGGCACCAATCTGCTCACCGTCAAACTGCTCCTGGCCCTTGGCGTGCGCAAGGGCGAATTGCTGGGTGCCAAGTGGAGCGAGTTCGATCTCGATGGCGCAACCAATTTAGGACCGGTGTGGCGACTGCCGGCCATGCGCACCAAGACCGCAGCACCGCTGTCGATCCCGTTGGTGCCGGCGGTGGTCGGATGGCTCAAGGCGCTGCGCGAAGTCGCCTGCGGCAGCGAGTTCGTACTTCCAAAGCGGCGCAGAGACCGCCGGCAACGTGCACTGCATGTCGGCATCGACACCCTGAACGCCGCTCTCGCCGGAGTCGATCACGGCCTCGACGATTTTACGATCCATGACTTACGACGCACCATGCGCACGCATTTGTCCTCCTTGGGCATTCGCAACGAGGTGGCGGAGCGTTGCCTCAACCACAAGCTGCCAGGCGTCCAGGGCGTCTACAACACGCACGATTATTTTGCGGAGCGCAAAGCTGCGCTCGAAACTTGGACGGCGCTCCTGCTGGAAATCGAGCGCGGCGAGCGAAAGGTGGCGCCGATGCGATCCCGTCGCTCCAACTCGTAACGTCAGGGAAGTAGTAACCATGCGCAAATCAGTCGCCCCCGGTGAGATCGCCCGCGCCATCCTCGTGCTACGCGGCCATCGGGTGCTGCTCGATGCCGAGCTCGCCGCCCTCTATGGGGTGACTACCAAGCGCCTAAACGAGCAGGTCAAGCGCAATGCCGCGCGGTTCCCCGAGGATTTCATATTCCGGCTGACCCCGACCGAGACAGTGGCTCTGAACCGGTCGCAAAATGCGACGGGTTCCCAGAAGCATCGCGATCCGCGCTTTGCGCCCTATGCTTTCACCGAGCATGGCGCCATCATGGCCGCCACGATCTTAAACAGTCCGCGCGCGGTCGAAATGAGCGTCTACGTGGTGCGCGCCTTCGTGCAGCTGCGCGAGATGCTTGCTTCTAACAGGGAACTAGCGCGCCGATTCGCACAGCTGGAAACCCGGCTCGACAAAAAACTCACCATCCACGATGAAGCAATCGCTGCCATCCTCGCTGCCATCCGCCAGCTCATGCACCCGCCCGTCCCGAAGCGCCGGCCAATCGGTTTCACCGCGGATCTTCGCAGGAAAGTGTAACGACTATGCATGGACGGCGGCATTTGTGTGACAACAGCGGCCGAATGCCTATCCTGCCTTCATTCCGATTCGCAGCGTTGTCGCACTCAATTGTGCGTCTCTGATCGACCCCTCTGCCGCCGTTGGCGACAGTCGGCTATCGGGTAGCAGAAACTGTTTACGCGTAGCAGTCAATCCTCAGATGGGGAGTCGTGCGGCAGTGATCAGCAATTGACAATCACTGGAGCCATGTGGGTTCGCTTTTTGAAATCGAACGATACATCCGGAACACTGTTGACCACTCCATTCACTGTGATTGGTGGGATATGCGCGACCACATTTAGCGGATTGCTGATCCCGAGTGGCACCTCGATGATGAGATTATTAGTGTCTATGTCGATCGGACCCTGCGCCGCAATAGCAGGCACCCCTCCAGATTTTCCCACTCTGTATCTGATGGACTTGATGGGGATCAGTTCGCCGTCGGCCACTACCTGGATGAGCGTGGGATCAAAAATAATTTTTGCACTTGGAAGGGGAGCAATGATCGCAACTAGTGAAGATCGATCCAAGTAAACATATAAATGGTGCCGCTGCGCATTCTCGCCGAAGAAAAACAAGGCCGCGTAGGGTGGGTAACCAGCACAATTTGTGTTTGCTACTGTGGCTCCCTCTGCTGAGGGGACATAGTAACGTTGGGTCAACGGGAAATAACAGCTAGCACATAGACTGGAAGCGGAAATTACAATGAGCAGCGCCAATCGGCGCGACAGTCTCAGTCTCATGTCGAAATACCCCCGATCACGCACGCCGTCATACAGACGCAGCCTGACAGCAAGCAGGATCGAGGACCAGCAAATCCGGTCTAGTGGCTCCAAACACGACCCAAGGGATCAAGTATCGATACCTTTGGCAGCTGTTGCACAGGCACCGACGCCGATACGATGGCTGCCCATCGACTCATGTCGACCCGAAGGCGACTGATGAACCTCCCAAGAGTGGCCATTGCGGAGGGTAAAAGCGGACATTCCCGGGCCTGAATTGCTTGCCAAAGCCCTTCGGGGCATTCTCCTTCAGTCCACAGAAAATGAAGAGGGGCGGATGGGGGAGGAGTCGCCAAATTTCAAGACGACACCGTCGGGAGCGGTGTTCCTGAGCCACGCCCCAAAGGACGCCGCGGCGGCTCGGCACGGCTATCTTCGTGCGCTCGTTGTGCCGCTGGTGCTCGTTGTATCGCTGGCGGCTGTGGCGCTGGCCGGGTGCTATTACGGCAATCGGCCGTTGACCTATCCATCGCCGGCGCCGACGCAGGGGGAGCGAATCGTCTACCCGCCCGTAGATCCCCGTGGAGCCGGCCTCAGCGACTTTGACCAGCTGTGCGGGGAACGCTGGACTCCAGCTGCATCGGGACCGACACGCAGCGCGGTGGCATTCGACAGTGATGGGCTGCAGCTGTGCTTTATGAGCCCGATGGTCGCCGGTCACCGCGGTGAGTTCAGCTGCATTGCCACGGCCTTCGATCATGTTGCGTCACGCGCTGGCTTGATCTTCCACGTGTTCATGCTCGGCAGCAATCTCGATCTCTCCAATGCGAGCGCCACGCTCGAAGTCGGCGGTGGCGCATCCAGTGTGGCGGCGGAAGTCGAAAACAGTCCGATCGGAGGTTCCGCCGACATGCCGGGCGCGGTGTTGGTGAATCCGCAGGCCGCGCCGCGGTGGCGCATGTACTCGCTGCCGCGCAAGAAGCTGACTTTTCGTTTTCCGCAGCCCTGCGATCCATTCGCACACTACCAGCTGACCCTCGGCGGTATCGCACGGGACGGCGCTGTGGCGCCAATACCGCCAGTGCGGTTCGAGCCGTTCAAGGAATGGCGGCCCATGCTGGTCGACTAACGCCGGGTATCTGGTCCTCTGTCAGCGCGCAACGAGCCGCGCTTTCAGGCTGTGATGCAGGAGTTGAAGTTTCTGCAGTGAGACGATCTGGCAGTGCCCGCTTAGCGGAAATCCAAGCCGTCGAGCCGGATGACCCCTTCTGGCCGGTCAGCGACAGTCGCAGAATCAACAAGCGCCCAATCACATCGTGGAGTCCCAACTCAGTCCTCAGTGACGGGTGAGCACCAAGCGCTTCAAGCAGCAGGTGCACCGCAACTGTAAACGCCGAGGAGACCAGTTCTTTAAGGTCGCAAATTGCGACTTTAAAGACCGGCCGCGGCCAGCGTCGCAGGTACTTGCCGTACGTCTTCACAGAACATGGCGCAATCATGTCCGCGACGATTCTCAACAGCACTCGCGCCGTCGATGTGCACGCCACGCTAGTTTCGAACCGCATTCTTTGGGGCACAATGTGGCCCTAAGAGTAAGCGGGAGGCTATCCTGCAAAGACTCTGAAATGCTGCGAAGATTCGCGGATGCAAGGCCGCTCTCTCGAGGCGCTGGCTCCCGATAACTTGTAGCTAAGTTCGTAGCTGGTGGCCTATGCGCAGTTTAGATGTCATGATGAATCAATGGGTTAGGTGCACTTCGCGCGAGCAAGTGCCGAACATCGAGTAGCGTACGCAGCCGTGGCGCTGTGCGGGGCAGCGCTACCGTGCGCCTCCGGGGTACTTATTGCGCACGACATCGCGCACCAGATGCGTGTCATAGACCAGCACGATCGAGGCGATGTGGCCGGTCTCGGGATCAAAATTGAACACATCGGCGCAGTCGAACGCCACGCGGCTGCCGTCCTTGAGGCGCCAGTCGTAAAGATAATAGGCGACCGCCCGCGTATGGCCTTCGGCGCTGACGAGCACATCGTGGACCGTCAGTGTCGAGTCGCCGGATGCGCTCGCGACCGTGGTCACGAAGTCACGTACAGGGAGCCGGCCCAGGAACGGGGACTGCACCCAGCCATCCTTGGTGAACAGCTCGCCTGCCGCTGCGGCGTTGCCCGCCTCCAGTGCCTTGAGATACTTGCGCACAGCCTTCTGCATGACGTTTCTCCCGGTTCACGGGCCCGATGGGCCCGCGCTTCACACGCGATGTCAGCCGTTCACACTGGTCGACATGATAAGGCGGCGCGCCGCCGTTGGGTCAATAGCCGCGATTATTGCTCGGCTCGCAGCTGCGTTCTCGCTACCCGTGCCGGCAGGCTCGGCGTTGCGGTGCACCATCCCTCCGCTCGTTCCGTGGGCGCTCACGCCGAGCGTCTTCCGGTTGCGGTGCATGGTGCCCGATGGGCTGATACCCGGGACGCTCGATGTCGGTCACGCGCTGCTCGTCGCAAGCATCGTGGTGTACACCGCAAGCCTGTTGCTGCGCTCGGCCTGGGCCGGCAGGCGACGCGCCAGAGTCCGTGCCGCAATCGTGAACCACGATGTGGCCCATTGACCGTCGGCCCGCTATCCTGCGCTCACTTCAAAAACCAGTGAAGTGTTTCGCGCGAGCAAGCCGGAGCACCGAGTAGCCATGCCATGACGATTAGCCGTGCCACGAAAAGCCGCAGTGAATGACCCTGTCGGGGGCGCCCGCAAGCGCGGGCATCTGTTTGTGATTGCCGCGCCGTCGGGCGCCGGCAAGACCAGCCTCGTCAAGGCCTTGATGGAGCGCGAACCTGGCTTGCAGTTTTCGGTCTCGTACACGACGCGCAAGCCGCGGCCGAATGAACGCGACGGCGAGGACTACCATTTCGTCTCCGCGGAACGTTTCGATGCAATGGTCGCAAACAACGAATTTCTCGAGCACGCGCGCGTATTCGACAACTACTATGGAACGGCGCTGGCCACGGTGCAGAAGGCGCTCGCGACCGGGCAGCAACTGCTGCTCGAGATCGATTGGCAAGGCGCGGAGCAGGTCCGTGCGCGGCTGCCCGAGGCGCGCAGCATCTTCATCCTGCCGCCGTCGCGCAATTCGCTCGAACTGCGTCTTCGGCAGCGCAGCACCGACAGCGATGAGGTGATCCGGCGGCGTTTGCGCGACTCCGTGCACGACCTGACGCATTGGCGCGATTTTGAATTCGTGGTCGTCAATGACCGGTTCGATGCCGCGCTCCACGATCTGCAGCAAATCGTGCGGGGTCGAGGCGCGAAACTACGCACCAATCGGCCGGAAATTCAGCAGCTTGCGGCCGAATTGCTCGCCTGACGACTGCTAGGCGGCTGCGCGCGGTTTCTGCTATTCTATCTGACCGCCTTATTAAGGAATGCACGGCATGGCTCGTATTACGGTCGAAGATTGCTTACAAAATGAACCGAATCTGTTCAACTTGGTGCTGTTGGCCGCGAAGCGCGCCCGGCGCCTGGCGAACGGTGCCGAAGCGACCGTTGAGTGGGAAAACGACAAGCCGACTGTCGTCGCGCTGCGCGAGATCGCCGCGGGCAACATCACGCTGGAAATGTTGGAAGAGCCCGAGGAACCCGTACAACAGGTCGTCAACGAGCTGGATATGCCCTCGGATTTTCGTGCGCCGCAACTTGGGCTAGGGGACTAAGACCCCAGGCTTAGCAGAGGAACGATGGACTATGCGTCTTCCATACTCGGTTTTCTACCCGGTGGAAGACGCTCCACTGGGATCAGTCAGCTTTTAGATAAGCTCGAGGCCTACCTGCCGCCCGCGCAAATCGAACGGGTGCGCGAAGCCTACGAATTCAGCGCCGAGCGGCATCACGGACAAAAGCGCGTTTCCGGCGAGCCGTACATCACTCATCCGGTCGCGGTCGCCGACATCCTCGCCGACTTGCGATTGGACGGCGACACGCTGGTCGCCGCGATCTTGCACGACGTCATCGAGGACACGCCGACCGCGAAAGCCGAGATCGTCTCGATTTTCGGCGAAGTCATCGCGGATCTCGTCGACGGCGTCAGCAAACTCGACCAGATCCAATTCAAGAACCGCCAGGAAGCGCAGGCCGAAAGCTTTCGCAAGATGCTGCTCGCGATGGTGCGCGACATCCGCGTCATCATGGTCAAGCTCGCCGATCGCACGCACAACATGCGCACGCTCGGCGTCATGCCGCCGGTCAAGCGCCGGCGCAGCGCGCGCGAGACGCTGGAAATCTATGCGCCAATCGCCGAGCGCCTTGGTTTGTACGCGGTCAAGCTCGAGCTCGAGGATTTGGGCTTTCGGGCGCTGTATCCGTACCGCTACAAGGTGCTCGAGCGCGAACTCAAACGCGCACGCGGCAACCAAAAGGAATTCATCGGCAAAATCGCCGAAACCTTCAAGAGCGCGCTGAAGAAAGCGACGATCGGCGGTCGAGTCGAGGGACGCGAGAAGCACTTGTACAGCATTTACAAGAAAATGCAGTCCAAGGGCATCTCGCTCAACGAAATGGTCGATGTCTACGGCTTTCGGATCATCGTCGACACGGCAGATACGTGCTACCGCGTCCTCGGCCTCGTCCACGGCCTCTACAAGCCGATGCCGGGCCGCTTCAAGGACTACATCGCGATTCCACGCGTCAACGGCTACCAGTCGCTGCATACCACGTTGTTCGGGCCGAACGGGATACCGATCGAAGTCCAGATCCGCTCCGAGCAGATGCACCGCGTCGCCGAATCCGGTATTGCCGCGCACTGGAAATATAAATCCGGCGATGAAGCCTCCGGCGGCATCGAACATGACCGGGCGCGTGAGTGGCTCGCCAACCTCGTGCAAATCCAGGAAGGCGGCAGCTCCGAGGAGTTTCTCGAGAGCGTCAAGGTCGACTTGTTTCCGGACAAGGTCTACGTGTTCACGCCGAAGGGCAAGATTTTGCGCCTGCCGACGGGAGCCACGGCGGTTGATTTTGCCTATGCGATCCATACCGACGTCGGCAATCGCTGCGTCGCGGCCAAAGTGGACCGGCGCTTGGTTCCGTTGCGCACGCCGCTGCGCAACGGCCAGACGGTGGAGATCATCACCGCCAAGGGCGCGACGCCCAATCCCTCCTGGTCCGGCTTCCTGGTCACGGCCAAGGCCCGCGCGGCGATTCGGCAGTATCTGAAGAATATGAAGCGCGGCGAAGCCGCGGAACTCGGCCGACGCCTGCTCAACCAAGCTCTCGAGGAATTCTCCCTCAATTTGAAGAAGATTCCGCAGCGGGAAATCGATTCGGCGGTCAAGGAACTGAATCTGCGGGATGCGCAAGAGCTGTTCGAAAAAATCGGCCTGGGCGAACGGCTGGCGCCGCTGGTCGCCAGGCGGCTGCAGCCGCTGCCGGAAGGCGCAGAGCAAAAGACCCTGGGCGGCGGCCCGCTCATGATCGCAGGCACGGAAGGCTTGCTCGTCACCTACGCGCGCTGCTGTTTCCCGATCCCGAACGATCCGATCATGGCCTATTTGAGTACCGGCCGCGGCGTGATGATCCATCGGCAGAATTGCGGGAATCTTGCCGAGTATCGCAAACAACCGGAGAAGTGGATTTCGGTCGCATGGGAAGCGACCCACGATCGCCTGTTCAGTTCGGAAATACAGCTCGAAGTCGGCAATCGTGTCGGCGTGTTGGCCGCGGTCGCCGCAAGCGTCGCGGAAACGGAAACGAACATCGATCATGTGGTTCTCGAAGAGCGCGACAGCGATACCTCCGCGCTCATTCTCGAATTACAGGTACGCGATCGAAAGCATCTGGCTCGCATCATCAAGACCGTCAGACGCATGCCGGACGTCCAGCGGGTTACCCGCACCTTGGCTTGAATCACGTCGACCCAACTCCAGTAAGCTCGCAACCACATGACCAAACAAATCATCTCGACGGCGAATGCGCCCGGCGCCATCGGCACCTATTCGCAGGCCGTGCGCGCCGGCAACACGATCTGGGTTTCGGGCCAGATCCCGATCGACCCCGCTACCAAAGAGCTGGTGCCCGGAGACATCGAAGCCCAGGTGCGCCGCGTGTTCGAGAACCTCAAGGCAATCGTGCTTGCGAGCGGCGCAAGCTTGGACGACGTCGTCAAGGTGACGATTTTTTTGATCGATCTCGCGCACTTCGCGCTCGTGAATAAAGTCATGGCCGAATATTTTCGCGAGCCATATCCCGCCCGTGCGGCGGTCGGCGTCGCAGCGCTGCCGCGCGGCGCACAAGTCGAAGTGGAGTGCATCGTCGCATTGTGAATGATCCACTTCCGGTGACCGCGCTGCGCGGCGTCGGCGATGCGTTGGCGGAGCGCCTGCGCGCGCTCGGCGTCGAGAACACGCAAGATCTCTTGTTTCTCTTGCCGCTGCGCTACGAGGACCGCACGCATATCGTTCCCTTGGGCGAGCTGCGCCCAGGTCAGCGCGCCGCAATCGAGGCGGAAGTGCAGCTCACCGAAGTCAGCTTTCGCGGTCGGCGGCAGCTGCTATGCCGTGTCTCCGACGGCTCCGGCTTTCTGACCTTGAGATTCTTTCATTTCACGGCGCAGCAACAGCATGCGCTGGTTCGGGGTCTGCGGATACGCTGTTTCGGCGAGGCGCGCCGCTCGGCACAGGGGCTGGAATTCGTTCACCCCGAATATCGAAACGCCGCGACGGCGGCGGCGCGCGCCGCCGAGGATCACCTGACTCCGATTTACCCGGCCACGGAAGGAATCACGCAGGGACGATTGCGTCAATTGGTGCTGGCCGCGCTCGAGCAGTCCTCCACCCAAGATCTGCCGGATTGGCTGCCCCCGCCGCTGTTGGCGCATGCGAATATGCCTTCTCTGCGCGCCGCCTTGGAATACGTGCATCGGCCGCCGTCCGACGCGCCGGTCGAAGCGCTGCTGGAGTGGCGCCACCCCGCGCAGCGGCGGCTCGCGTTCGAAGAACTGTTGGCGCACCATTTGTCGCTGAAACTGCTGCGCAAACGCATTCAAAGCGAGCCGGGCTGGGCGCTGCCTGCGAACGACGCGCTGAAAAAGCAGCTGCTCGCGGCACTGCCGTTTCGCCTCACGCATGCGCAAGCCAGAGCGCTCAGTGAAGTTGAGGCGGATCTCGCGCTCGCGAAGCCGATGCTGCGGCTCGTGCAGGGCGACGTGGGCTGCGGCAAGACCCTGGTCGCAGCGCTAGCCGCTACGCGTGCACTGCATGCCGGCCGCCAAGTGGCGCTCATGGCGCCGACCGAATTGCTCGCGGAACAGCATGCGCAGAATTTTCAGGCGTGGTTCAAGCCATTGGGCGTCGAGGTCGCGCTGCTCGCGGGTCGACAAAGCGGCAAGGCGCGCAGCGCGACGCTCGCCGCAATCGCGAGCGGTCGGGCGCCGATCGTCGTCGGCACTCATGCCTTGTTTCAAGAGAGCGTCGATTTTGCGGCGCTGGCGCTCGTGATCGTCGACGAACAACATCGATTCGGCGTACATCAACGCCTCAGCTTGAGTGAAAAAGGGTCCGGCGCAGGCTATCGGCCGCATCAGCTCATCATGACGGCGACGCCGATTCCGCGCACGCTGGCGATGACGGCCTATGCCGACCTCGATGTCTCGGTGATCGATGAATTGCCGCCCGGGCGTACGCCGGTGCAAACGGTCGTGCTCGCCGAACAGCGTCGCGAGGAGGTCGTGCTGCGCATTCGTACCGCCTGCCTGCAAGGCAGGCAGGCCTATTGGGTATGCCCCCTCATCGACGAATCCGACGAGGTCCCCTATCAAGCCGCAGAGGAGACGGCCGCGGCACTGGCCGAGGCATTGCCGGACCTGAACGTCGGTCTGGTGCATGGTCGCATGCCCGCGGCGGCGAAGCAGGGCGTGATGCAGCGGTTCAAGGCCGCAAAAATACAGCTGCTGGTCGCGACGACCGTGATCGAGGTGGGCGTCGACGTGCCGAATGCGACACTGATGGTCATCGAGAACGCGGAGAGAATGGGACTCGCGCAATTGCATCAGCTGCGCGGCCGCGTCGGGCGCGGCGATCACGCGAGTTCCTGCCTGCTGTTATATCGGGCGCCGTTGTCGAGCATCGCGCGCGAGCGCTTGGCAGTGATGCGCGCGACCAACGACGGTTTCGAGGTCGCGCGCCGCGATTTGGAGCTGCGCGGCCCCGGTGAATTATTGGGTACGCGCCAAACGGGCCTCGCCCAAATGCGGGTTGCCGATCTGCTGCGCGATGCGGATCTATTGCCGCGCGTGCAGATCGCGGCAGAGGCCTTGCTGCGCGATTGGCCGCAGAACGTGACGCCGCTCGTGCGGCGCTGGGTCGGTCGGGCTGAGCAATATGGCCGCGTCGGGTAGAATGGCGCCCATGATTCCCGGAAAGATATCCAAGCCTGGCGCGCTCGAATGGCTGCCCGCCGAACGCCTCGGCCAAATGTCGGTCGACGCGCTGCTGCGCCCCTGGCTGATCGGCAAGGGGCTGCTGACCCAGCGTCTGAAAGCGTTGTGCGGCGCGCGCTTCTCGTTGCGGCTCGTCGAGCAAAGAACCGATTTGCTGGACGAGGCGCATCAGCGCGGGCTCGGTGTGCAAGACGGCGCCGGGCTATTTCGCGAAGTCGAAATGTGTTGCGACGAGCACGTCTGGGTGTTTGCGGAAACGATCATGCCGGACTCGACCTTGAGCGCCCATCCATGGCTCGCCGAACTTGGCGATTCTGCGCTTGGCGAGACGCTCAGCGATTTGTCGGGTTTGCAGCGCAGCTCATACGAGTACGCATGGCTGCCGGCCGCCGACGCGCTATGCGCGCGCGCACTGCGCGCGGCGGATGTGAAGCCTCCAGGGCTTTGGGCGCGGCGTTCGAAATTGTCCCTGCGCGGCGCACCAGTGCTGGTCCAGGAGCTGTTCTTGCCCGCCATGGGTCGCATTTAGCCGTGGTTCGAGTCTAAGAGCCGCCCCAGCGTGCCGCTGCCCCGCACCGCAGACGAGTTGGCCGAGATCATACTCGAACGCTGGCGATGGTTCGCCTATCGCGTGCGTTTCCATCCGTGGACAACCCACGCGTTGCCGCAGTTACTCGACACGCTCGGGGAATTCGCGCGCCTGATGCGCTTGGATCGCCCCATCGGCACCTGGCTGCTGATGTGGCCGACGCTCTGGGCGCTGTGGATCTCCGGCCGCGGTAAACCGGATCCGCATATATTCATCATTTTCGTCGTCGGTGTCGTGCTGATGCGATCCGCGGGTTGCGTCATCAACGATTATGCGGATCGCGCGTTCGACCCGCACGTCGAGCGCACCAAGGACCGCCCAATCGCCGCAGGGCGCATCTCGCCGCAAGAAGCCTTGGTGCTCTTCGCCGTACTGGCATTTACGGGTCTGGCCCTGGCATTGCAGCTCAACAAGCTGACCTTGCTGTATGCGGTGGTGGGCGCGTTTCTGGCGATCAGCTATCCATTCATCAAGCGCATGTGGTCAATACCCCAATTGTATTTGGGCCTCGCGTTCGGCTGGGGCATACCAATGGCATTTGCCGCGCAGCTCGAGCACGTTCCGCGCGTCGCGTGGCTGCTGTTCGTGGCGAACGTATTGTGGGTCACCGTTTACGACACGATGTATGCAATGGTCGATCGCGACGACGACCTGCGCATCGGCGTGCGCTCCACGGCAATACTATTCGGCGACTCGGATCGGCACATCATTGCGCTCTTGCAGGCACTGACCTTGATCTCTCTGGTGCTGGTCGGGCACATCACGCGCATGGGCGGTTGGTATTGGTTCGGCTTGTTCGTCGGTGGATGTTTCTTCGCGCGTCAGCTCTGGTGGATTCGTCACCGCGACCGGGCGGCCTGTTTTCATGCGTTTCTCGACAACCGCCACTTCGGAACGGCCGTTTTCATCGGCATTCTGCTCAATTACACCTTCAAGTGACCGGTATCGGCGGTGAGCGGACGATGGCCGCGGGCTCAAGCGGCGCGCGGTGTCGTCAACCCTCAGGATCATTTTTGGTTGACTAGCCAAGCCCGCGACTGAATACTGCGCAAATGGAGCTATTTATGCAGGTGCGCAGCGATTGGACTTTGGCCGAGGTGCAGCAGCTGTTCGCGCAGCCGTTCATGGATCTGCTGTTCACCGCACAACAAGTGCACCGGCGCTTTCACACGCCAAATACCATGCAGGTCAGCACGCTGCTGAGCATCAAAACCGGCGCATGCCCCGAAGATTGTGCGTACTGCCCGCAAAGCATTCGCTACGAGACCGGCTTGGAGTCCGAGGAGCTGCTCGAACTCGATGCGGTCGTCGAGCGCGCGAGCGCCGCGAAGCGAGCGGGTGCGACGCGTTTTTGCATGGGTGCCGCATACCGCTCGCCCAAGCCCAAGGACCTGCGCAAGGTCATCGCGATGATTCGCGCCGTCAAGCAGCTGGGTTTGGAGACTTGCGCAACGTTAGGCATGGTCAGCGGCGAGCAAGCGCGCGAGCTGGCGGCCGCAGGCCTCGATTATTACAACCACAACCTGGACACGTCGGCGGATTATTATAAAAAGATCATTACCACACGCACTTATCAGGACCGGCTCGATACGCTGCAAGCCGTGCGCGAGGCCGGCATGAGCGTCTGTTGCGGCGGCATCATCGGCATGGGCGAACAGGCCGAGGATCGCGCCGAACTCCTGCACACGCTCGCCACGTTGCCGGTCCATCCCGAGAGCGTGCCGATCAACCAGCTCGTGCGCGTGCCGGGCACGCCGCTCAACAATGCGCCGCCGCTCGATCCCTTTGACTTCGTGCGCACGATCGCGGTCGCACGTATTCTGATGCCGCGCGCGCATGTTCGCCTGTCCGCGGGCCGCGGCGAAATGAGCGACGAATTGCAAGCCTTGTGCTTCCTCGCCGGCGCGAACTCGATTTTTTACGGCGAGAAACTGCTGACGACCGGCAACCCGGACACCGCAAGCGATCGCGCATTGTTCGACCGATTGCGGATCGTCGCCGAGCCGCCCGCGTCAGCGCAGTCCGGCGCGTCAGCGCAGTCCTCCGCGGCAGCTCAACCCCCCGCGGCAGCTCAGCCGCTCGCGGCGGCGGCGGTGCTCTCGATCGCGAAGCACGGCGCCGCCATGGGGTGAATGGCGGCGGCGCTGGCCGCGCAACTGCGCGGCCGAAACCGGAGTAATCTTGGTCGATGCCGTCGAACGCTTTGACATCGGAGTTGCGGCCGGAGCCAGGGTCATCCGCTGAGCTAGCGCGATTTGCAGAGCTGCAGCAGCGGCTGCCGGCGCTCTTCCGCGAGGTCTTCGCGGATCGCCTCGCCCCCCGCACGATCGTGGTCGTGCCGGGGCTCAGCGTCGACCAGGAACTCCTCGCGCGCATCGAAGGCCTGCCGCACTATGAGGAACGGCAGCTCACGATGCTCATGTTGCTGCGCATGCCGAACACCCGCATGGTGTTCCTCACGAGCGCGCCCGTCGATGCGTCGATCGTCGACTACTATCTGCAGCTGCTGCCGGGCATTCCGCACGACAATGCTCGGCGGCGCCTAACGCTGCTCGCGGCACATGACGCATCGCCGGTGAGCCTCACGCGCAAGATTCTCGATCGACCGCGTTTGCTCGAGCGCGTGCGCAGCGTAATCGGGGATCCGCGGCTTGCACATCTGTCGTGCTTCAATGCGACGCCGACCGAGCGGACCCTCGCGGTTCAGCTCGGAGTGCCGCTCTACGGATGCGATCCCGCGCTCGCGTGGCTCGGCACCAAGAGCGGCAGCCGCGCAGTGTTTCGCGAAGCGGGCATCGAGATGGCGGACGGCGCCGAGAAATTGCGGGACATCGGCGATGCGATTGCCGCGCTCGCTGTGCTGAAGCGGCGGCTCCCGGCACTGAGCCGAGCCGTCGTCAAGCTCGAAGAGGGCGCATCGGGCGAGGGCAATGCAAGCTTTGATTTTGCGGGCGCGCCCGAGGGTCCGCCGCTCGAATCTTGGATTGCGGCCGAGTTGCCGCGGCGCCTGAGGATGGAAGCCGCATGGCTCGGCTACGACCAATACGTCGAAAAGTTCGCCGCCATCGGCGGAATCGCCGAGGCTTGGATCGAGGGTGAGGACAAATGTTCGCCCTCCGCGCAGCTGCGCATCAATCCGCTCGCCGGCATTGAAACGATATCGACCCACGAGCAGGTGTTGGGCGGCCCCACCGGGCAGCACTATCTCGGCGCTCGCTTTCCCGCTCACGATGGGTATCGAATCGTCATTCAGGCCGCTGCGGTACGCGTCGGCGCGGTATTGCGGGACAAGGGCGCGCTCGGACGTTTCGGCGTTGACTTCGTATGTGTGCGCGAGGCTGCCGGTTGGCGCCACTTCGCGATCGAGATCAACCTGCGCAAAGGCGGCACGACGCACACCTTTCAAACGCTGCAATATCTGACCGACGGACACTACGAAGCCGCGACCGGGCTATTTCGGACACCGCAGGGCCAGCTTCGGTATTACTATGCAACCGACAACCTCGTGAAGCCGCAGTATCGGCGCTTGACGCCTCCCGATCTCATCGACCTCGCGATCGAGCACGATCTGCACTTCGACGCGGCCGCCCAACAAGGCGTGACCTTCAATCTGATCGGCGCGGTATCGCAGTTTGGCAAGCTCGGCATCGTCAGCATCGCCGGTTCGCCCGAGGCCGCCGAGGAATATTACGAGCGCACGGTCCGAGTGTTGGACGCAGCGTGTTGAAGATGAACAACCGGCCTATCCGCGCCACCAATCCGCGCTGCACGAAGCGCTGGCCCTGCAGCGCTGTGGTAGCTAAACTAATGCCCCAGCAAGGGATCCGCCTCGCGGCCCAGGGATACTCAAACGCAAAGGGAATAAATCATGCGCCATCCTCATCGTGTTTTCATGTGTTTCGCCTTTTTACTCGTCAACGGGCCGGTGTTCGCCGGCGCCGATCTGCAAAACATTCCATTGAAATGGACACCGACATCCACTGTCGCCAGCATGGGAACGGTTGATTTGAGCGGCAACATCGTTGCGACACCCATTCACGTCGACACTTTAGTCGATACGCGCGAAAATCCGGCGCTGGTCGCGGAGAACCGCGAGAAAGTCGGCAAGTTCCGGCAAGTGACGACGTCGACCAATGTCGCCGCTTTCGTCACCGACCATCTCAAGGAGAGCCTGCACAGCGCTGGGTTGAACATCGTCGACGGCCCCGCGGACATCACGGTCAGCGGCGAAATCCGCCAGTTCTTCGTTACCGAAATGTCGACTTATAAGGGCGAGATATCGATATTGATCCGTGTCAAGAACGGCGCCGGAAAGGAGCTGTGGACCGGAGCGGTTGGCGGCGATGCCGAGCGTTTCGGCCGTTCCTACAAAGACGAAAACTATTACGAGACGATCTCCGACATGGTGTTGCGCGCGTCCTATAACCTGCTGGCAAACTCTGGATTCCGCGAAACGCTGAAAGCACACTGACCGGCCGATCGCGCGCCGGGGCAACGGTCATCGGATGTCATTGACGCGATGATTGGTACTTTCGTTTCGCCTTGGGCTTGCAAGCGATACCGAAGGAAAGTTCATCGTGTCGCCCGCTGAGGCCTTGGCCTTTGTGTATTCGAATGGATTGGTGCTGGAGTCCGGTACGGGACCGGTTCCCGCGCTCGCAGAGACCGTTGCGGGCGGACCGATCCGCGGTAGCTGGTGGTCGCACGCGCAAGGCCGAGAGATATTCGCGGTGACCCGCGCGGTCAGGGACAGCCCCGATGTGCTGGTGTGCCGACTCGTAGATGGGAAAATAACCTACGTGCACCGGCGCCTATGGCCTGCGGTGGTGCGGCTGGCTCAGCGGTTTCCAATCGCCCGCCTGGCGCAGATTCATGAAGTGCACACCGCTTCCGGAAAGCACGCTGCAGAAGAAATCAAATTTCCCGATTGGGTTTCTCATGAAGTTGCCGCCGAAGCGTCCAAGCTCGACGAGCAGCGGGCGCTCGGTCAACTGGCGCCTTGGAGTGGGAACGTGGGTCCAGTCCGCAAGCCCGTGCGCCGCAAGAAGCGGACCCCGTGATGCGCGGGACGGTGCCCATCACGCCAGAATTTCGTGGGTACGGTTGCAGCCTGCCCCAACGACCGCGGCTCGTCGGTCCGCGACCGAACACCCGGCCTCTCAATTCAGCGCAAAGGAACCGGGGGCGGGGAAGCGTCCCAATCGATTTGCTGCGTCGACTAAACTCGCGGGCAGGGCGAATCATGCCCGCTGCAGATTCTCCGCTGCGAACTCCCAGACCACTTTGAGCCGATCGCCATCGAGCATGAGCCATGCCCAGCCGGAGCCAAATTGCGTCGCTGCCGCTGTTGCCAATTCGTGTTTGAGCGCCGCGGTATCTCCAAATGACGAATTGACCAGCGGCTGCATTGCGCGGGTGACATTTCCGCCGCCATGAGACTTGAGACTCCGCCAATAAAAGGCATCGTTCCACGCTTGCGCCGCGTTATTGAATATCTTTTCATGCTCGATCTTACCTGCGGTCGCAAGCATGATTTGGTCCAGCGACATGCCCGCGAACTGCGAGCCGGCGACGAGCTTGTTCAGTTCATCCACGTAGGCCTTGTTGTGCCTGCCGTAATGGATACGCAACGCATTTTCTGAAATGACCGGCAACAGCGCCGCGAATCCGTAGGGTAGCGGCGGAAGCACATAGTTAACCGTGGCATTCCCTTCGATGGGCGCAATCGCTCGAGATCGGTAGCTTGACGCTTGTGTTTGATTTTGCATGACTGACCTTTGATTTTCTCGCTTCAATGAGTCTCCGTTCCCGGATCACGAGGGCGCCAAGATCCGGCGCAACAGTTCTGTCTCGGTCCGGGGAGACTTTCCCCGGTGGACGGCAATTCCAATCCAGGGAAGATGGTAGGTGCGCATCGCCTATTGTTTCAGTGCACCACCGCACTAAGTGCACCACCGCACTAAGTGCAC
>Ga0187859_10000070_pt1 | contig 72519 bp, 59 predicted proteins | sample June2016WEW_10_1_2_FD_133019 | JGI IMG/M metagenome (GOLD analysis project Ga0187859, IMG submission 133019) | Peatland microbial communities from SPRUCE experiment site at the Marcell Experimental Forest, Minnesota, USA - June2016WEW_10_10 | ecosystem: Environmental > Terrestrial > Soil >...
CCGTCCGTAAATAATGGAACGGATTGGGCGCGCGCCAATAGGCCTTTCCTCGATATGGGAGCGCGAGATTACTGGTCCGTAATTCATGGACGACGCCTTAGCCTGCAACAAGAATGACATGTCGCCGATCTCGTCGAGCAGCAGCGTCCCGCCGTCGGCTTCCGTGAACAGACCTTTTCGCGGTTGCACCGCGCCGGTGAAAGCACCACGAACGTGGCCAAAAATCTCCGCCTCCATCAGCTCCTTTGGGACGGCCGACATGTTCACCGCGACAAAGGGGCGCCGGCTACGGTTGCTTCGCGCGTGGATGGCGCGTGCCACCAGCTCCTTGCCCGTTCCGGTTTCACCCGTGACGAGTACGGGGGCGCTCGATCGAGCGACTAGGTCGATGGTGGTGCGAAGGGCGGTCATGGCGGGACCGGAGCCGACGAGATCGAAGCCTCCGACCGGTGAGGGAGGGCGAGAAGGTCTCGCAGACTTGGTGCGGTGGCGCCGCGTCTCCAGCGCATCGCGTACGATCCGCTGCAGCCCGTTCGAGTCGCAAGGCTTTACGACATACTGGAAGGCGCCGCGTTTGATGGCGTCGACTGCATGGGGGACGGCACCGGCCGCGGTGATGAGGACAACGGGCAGCGCCGGGTGGGTCTGCTTGACCCGATCGAGCAGATCGAGCCCGCTCAAACCTTGCATGATCACGTCGGAAACGCACACATCGACGCGACGGCTGTCGAGGCAGGCCATGGCGGAAGCGGCGTCCGAAGCGAGTTCGCAAGCGTGCCCGTGCCCGTCGCTGGAGAGGAGGCTGTCGAGTAACAAGCGAGTGTCGCGGTCGTCGTCGACGATGAGCACGCGGGATTGCATGACCCTCCGAATGTAGTCACTTTCACCTCACTCCTGCTGCTCCGCATCGCGCAGGTCGTTCACGACTACGGAGACGTCTGTCAGGTGGTCACCGAGCTGGCGGTCGAGGAGCAGGCGCCGATCTCGGGCGAAGAGTTTCGGACGCTCAATCTCTGTCTTGACGATGCCATTGCGGGGGCGGTGACAGAGTACGCGCGTCAACGCGAGCAAACGATCGCGGATCAGGGGACTGAACAGCTAGGCGTCCTCGCCCACGAGCTGCGCAACGTGATCAACACGGCGATGCTTTCGTTTGAGGCTATCAAGAGCGGCCGCGTTGCCCTGGGCGGCAGCACGAGCCTCCTACACGGCCGTAGCCTGATGCGTCTACGTGATCTCGTCGATGGCTCACTCGCGGCCGTGCGTCTAGATGCTGGGACCGTTCGTCTCGAACGTATCTCCGTTGCGGACTTCATCGGAGAGATCGAGATCGGCGCGGCGTTGCAGGCGCAGGCTCTCGGTGTCCACCTTATGGTGACGTCCGTCGATCCTACGGTGACCGTCGAGGGCGATCGACAGACCCTCGCCGCGCTCATTTCGAATCTGCTTCAGAATGCTTTCAAGTTCACGCGCGACCACGGCGACGTTGCCCTGACGGCTCGTGCGACCGCCGACCGCGTTCTCTTCGAGGTTGAGGACGAATGCGGCGGCCTCCCGCCCGGAAAGACCGACGATCTGTTCCGCCCGTTCGAACAGCGAGGCTCCGATCGCAGTGGAGTGGGGCTTGGCCTCTCCATTTGTTTCAAGGCCGCCAAGGCGAACGGCGGCGAGATCCGCGTTCGCGACCTCCCCGGCAAGGGATGCGTCTTCACCCTTGATCTCCCAAGGAAACCGCCGCCTCCGTTGTCGGCAGTTGGTGGTGGAGCGAAGCGGACGGCAGGCTCTGGGGTCGCTGGCGCCGACGCGCGATCCACCGGGACGAGGAAGAAGGCCCGCGGTCGCTGAATGGCCTGCCGAAGGTCCGGGTTATAGTGTCCCGGTCCATCAGCCCCTTAACCTAGGGACAGCCGACGGGACTTTTACTCCCAGGCTTTCGCCGATCCGATCGTTCTTCACGGCGCCGGGTATAACTACGATGGTAACGGGTTGATTCCATTGGCAAGTCTCTCACTTGCCAGAACGACAGCTACTTCGCCGCACTTGCAGTGTAAGCCGTTCACCAACGACGTCCGGGACGGGATTGAGCTGGGAACGGCTTCGTGACAGGCGACCGCCTGGCGCGGACCTCGGCGGGTGGCTCAGCGGACGAGAGCGCGCGTGGCAGCGGGCATGGGCAACGCGTCCGGATGGCCGACGTAGCGACAGACTCTTCGGGGTGCGCCGATCCGCTGCCAGTGCAGCATGCGCTGCTCGCCGTCGCGCAGTCCTAGATACACGGCGATCGCGAGACTCGGAGCGCGTCTTCGGGAGCGTGGAGTGAGCATCGAGTCGACGACGAACGCGTTCGAAGGGGAGCCGCAACTGAGCCTCGTGTCCGGCAGAAGGCCGCAGGCGGTCCTTCAGGAAGGCGATCACTCGGTCGAGCGCCTCGCGGGTCGGGTGCCCGGGCCGATCGACGAGGTGCATGGTCAGGACCGAGTGCGACTTCGGATCGATGCCGGCGGCGTTGCCCGGCGACGAATCGATCTCGATCGCGATGAACGCGTCGCCCAGCTCGCGTCGCAGCTTCGCGAAGCGTTCCGCCGGGACGCCGTTGTCGCTCGTGAAGCGGAGCCCCATCACGCAAAGCCCGTCGCGTGTGCGCGTGCGCTGCTTGATGCGCGCAAGGTCCGCAGCATCGACGCTGACTGCCGCGCGCTTGCGCGCCGAGATGGGCGCAGGCAGGCCCGGCTGGCTCATCACGGGGGCGAGGACTGACGGGTCGACGGCCATCGCAAGCGCGTAGCTGCCCGTGAAGCACATGCCTACCGCCCCCACGCCCGGGCCACCGCACTCGGCGCGCGCTCGCGTGGCGAGCGCGCGCAGCCACGAAATGATGCGCGGCGCGCGATCGGCCAACAGCGTGAACTCGCGCGCCACGCAAACCTCGGCTATCGCACGCATCACGGCGCCCGTCGTGAACGGCCGACCCGGTCGGCCGAAGAGAGAGGGCATGTAAACGGTGAAGCCGGCGTCGACGAGCCGCTGGCCGAACTGCGTGACGAGCGGATGCAGCCCGGGCATTTCGTGAATGACGACGACGGCCGGACCCGAGCGCGATAGACCTCACGCGTCGTGCCGTCGTGCTGAAGGTTCACGACCTCGAATCCGGGGACCTGGTCAGTCATGCGGCGCGCAACCTACCGCTGGAGACGCCGCAGTTCGAGAGCCTCGTGGCTTTCTCGCTCATCGCGGGCCTGATTGAGCGTATCGACAAGCGGCCCGGAGCTGGCAAAATCGAAGCCTCCCGTCGCTCCGCCGAGACACATCGAGTCCTTCCGCAGGGTCGACCGGGTCGCGCCCGGCGAGTGGACTGTTCGCTGGACTGCCCCCCTACTCCGGGGTCGCATCCTGCGACGTACCGTTCTTCTCGCCGACCCCAGAGTCTCGCTGACCAAAGCGCCGCTTTGGAGGGCTGCAGCGATGAGTCACGGCCGTTTCGAGATGTGCGTCGTCGCAGGGAAGGTGCAGAACGGACGGGCAGCGACAGGCCGCTTCGTGAATCTACCAGGCTCCCGGCAATCCCTATCAGGGATGCTCGACCAGCTCCCGGCGCGCCGCCTCGGCTTCGAAGCCGCTTATGGGCACCGTGGCGAGGCCGTCAGCTACTCGTGGGGGAGCCACGTCCGACCGAGCGCCGCGCGGACGATGGTTACCGCGTACGCGTGGTCGACATCCACCGGCGTCGTAAAGGACAGCCCGCGCCGCCAGCTCGCGGGAGCTTCCGGATGAACGCCGATAAGGATTACCCAGCCACGTCCGGACGTCCCTTCGACGATGGCCGGCGTCCCGTCAGGGTACTTGCCGATCACCGCGCCCCAGCCTCCAAGCTGCGGGCCGTCCTCCCAGTACTGCTCGAGCGTCGGTGTCCCAGGGCCGGCGATCACCACGGCAGCCTTGTGAACGCGGTAAATCGGCGTAAAACCCGAACTGCACGTCCGCGAGGTCGAGGCTCGCATAGTGGGTGGAGCGTCCCGCGAGGAATGCGCCCGCACAGATGCCCAAGTAGCCGAGACCGCTCTGGACCGCGTCGTGGATGCGCATGATGGCGCTGGGCTCGACGTTCCTGCCGATCTTCAAGAAGTTCCCGCCGGGAACGATGAGCAGCTGGTACGACCGGAGCTCGGGCTCGGTCATGGCATTCAGCTGCGAGGTGCTCACGAGGGAGTAGCCGAGGTGGATCTCCCTCAGGATCGTCTCGACGGTTGCAACGTCTTCTGCCGATGTACCGGCTCCAGCGAAGAGCAGGATGGGCGCGTCGCTCGGGGGATTCAGGGCCGCGCCGCGGTTTTCGCAACCAGGAAGGGCGGCGACGCTAGTAGCTAGCCCCCCACCCGGCGGGGCGCCGGACACGCGATGCGGGAAACGGGCGGCGAGCGTTGTGGCATGCTGGGGGGCGCGTCGGCACAGAGGTCGGGTTTTCTATGGTGTTACGAGCCCGTTAGCTACGTTGCAGTGCGATTTCGGCGTTGAGGTGACGCGTGGCTTCGAAAGTGCAGGCGAGGTCTACGCAACCGAAACGCCTGCCGGCGAAGCCGCCATTGCCGTCCACCGCGGCCCCTACAACCGCATGAGCGAAGCGTACGACGCGATCGAAAAATGGATGGCGGCGAATGGGAGGGAGTCCGCCGGCAACACATGGGAGATCTATGGAGACCCGACGCCAGATCCGTCCGAGACCGAAACCACGGTCGTGCATCTCCTGAAGTAGTGACGTCTCGCTGCGCCGCGATCTACTGCGGGTGAGCTGCGACGAGCAGAGGTGCTAGAAGCAGCGCCCCCGACGTCGCATCGTGCGCGTGTACTCGGACCGCGTACGAGCGAGCGGTTCAGCGTTGGCCGTATCAGGTTCTCACAGCCGGCTTCTGCCGCCGCCTGCGCCGCCGCTCGCACCACGCGTGACTGGTTGATTGCTTCGCCCGTGGATGATGCTTCCCCACATGCGACACGAACGGCGCGGAGCGAACAAATAGAGGGATGTGCCGAACCGAACCCGAAGGGCAAAGCCCTCTTCGCTCTCATGGTTTGCCGTGCCGGGCGGCTTGGGTAAGCAGGACTCGGGAGAGCCCGGCTCCAAGGCTAGACGGCTCCGGTTCACCGTCAAGGCCCTGTCGGTCGACACGCGCGTTGCCGGCGAGCAGCGCGTCGACCGCCTCAGTCGATCCTGCCGATACGGCGAGGTGCAGCGGGGTCTCTCCGTCGTCGTCTGAGACATCGGGGTTGAGCCCGTTCGCCAGTAGCGCCGGGATCGCAGCGATGTGGTGGGTCCGCACGGCCCAGCACACGTGCCGGTGGTCGCCGCGCCCCCAGCGCGCCGTGCCGGTCGGGCGAGCACCCCGCACGCACGCGCCGATCAGGCGATCCGCGTCGCTCGCCTCGGTGTCATGTGCGCCGCGGCTACGGAACAGCGCCGCGGCATCGTCGCGGGCGACGCGCACCGCGATTGCGAGCGGCGTGTGCCCCTCGATGTCGCGCGTGGCGATCGACGCGCCGCCGTCGAGCAGCACTTCGAGCATGGGCACGCTGCGCCCGAGCAACAGTACCGCGTGCAGCGCGCCGCCGCGCCGGCCCCATCGCCGGCCGGCATGATCCACCCACGCGCCGTGCGCGCGAGCAGGATCCGAGCGGTCTCGCGATCGTCACGCTCGACCGCGATCTCGAGCGCCTCGCGCAGCTCCCACAGCTGCGCCGTCTTCAGCGCCTCATGCACCGACGCGCCGCGCGCACCGCGACGTGCAGCGACGGTACGTGCTGATGCTTCATCCGCGCCCGCCCGTTTCGATCATTGCGGCCGTAGCTGAGGTATCTCCCCGGCGGGAATGAGGAGGGCGATGCTTCTGGGCTGTCTGTGAAGACGGCGAATCAGTCCGCGTCGTTCCAGTTCCACGACCATGCGATGAACGGAAGGGGGGGTGACGCCAAAGTAGCGCTGCATGTCGGCCTCGGCGGGAGGTCGACGGTGCAGCAGGACGTACGTATGAATGAACGCGAGATACTGGCCCTGCTTGTCCGTGAAACCGGCTTGGGGGAAACGATCGACATGGGGGCGGTCTCCGGATCCGAGGCTCCGCGGCGAACCATCACGCGCATACACTATCGCGTCACGCTGTCGTCGGAGAAACGGGGTCTACACCTCGCGCGGTTCCACGGATCGCGAGGAAGGCCAGCGATTCACGCCGCCATCACGAAAGACCGCTTCCGGTCTGATGGGGCAACGTCGGCCAGCTCGCTCGGCTTCGGCGTGTGGCGTTACCCCGTGGCTTCTGCCGCGCTCGAACTGCGCGCGTCGTAGGGGGACTCACGCTCGTCGTAGGGGGAGCCGTTTTTTACTGGGCCGCTGCCCGCCGCGTGGCCGGCAATGATGCATGGACCCTGCGGAGAGCGCGATTGTGCGGCGCGCTGATCGTTGGGTTCGGGCTGCTGACGCTGGGACTCAGTATTCGGGGGACGTGAATGCACGCCGACAGGCGACTGCAAGAGACCGCGATCTGACTCCGCGCACGAGCCGGCGGCTCGTCAGCCCGCGGTGCCGATCGAAATGCGCGCTGGGCGCAATTTTCGCCCTTTGCGACCCGTCGGCCATCGTTATCCACGGAGGCTGCCTTGACCGTATCGAGCGGAGACTTCAACGTGGCAAGAGCGATGCGAAGGCGGTCTCCGCGCGAAGTGCATGCTCATCGACAGGAAAGCTCAATGCGATACGGGCAGTTGAAAATTGGAATGGTCTTCGCGCTGGCGCTTGGGCCGATTGCATGCGGCAGTAGTGCGGGCACGCCGCCGTCTGGCGGGGCCCCGGGCGATGGGTCGAGCGGCTCGGAAGTGGCCGTGCATTCCGGCGCAGGGACCGTACCCGCCGGATCCTCGTCCTCGAGCAGCAGCGGCACGTCGACCGGCAGCTCGTCGGGCGGCTCAACGCCTCCGGGCGGCGGCCAGCCCCCGCCATCGTCGGTCGCCTCGGGGAGCAGCAGCGACGCCTCCGCAGGCAGCCTTAGCAATGACGGCGGTGGGTCGTCTCAGAGCGGCGATGGCGGTAGCGGCGATGGCGACACGGTCGGCAGCGGATCGACGAGCGGTGACTCGTCAGCCGGCGGCGGCGATGGCGGCCAGCTGAATCAGAGCGCGCTTCCTGCCATCACCATCCATATGGCCGGCGATTCGACAATGAGCGACTACACGGCCGCGACGACCCAGGAGGGTTGGGGTCAAGAGTTCGGGCAATACTTCATCAGCACGGTGACCATCGACAACCAGGCGCAGCCTGGCGCGAACATCCAAACCTTCTACGCGGGCAAGTGGAAGACCCTGATCGCCAACGTCAAGGCTGGAGACTACGTGATGGCGGCGTTCGGCATCAACGACAGCGGAACCACGCACGGTCCAGTCTCCGTCCCGGATTTCACAACCGAGATGGGCGTCATGGCCAGCGAAGTGGCCGCCAAGAATGCGACGTTCATTCCGACCACCTCTTCGCCGCTTCAAGTATGGGTCAATGGCGTGGAGACCAACACGCGTTTGCAGCCCTACGTCGACGCGACGATCGCGTTTGGAATGACGAAGGGGCTGCCGGTCGACGACCTGAACGCGCTCGGCGTCGCGTACTACAACATGGTCGGTCAAACGGCCGCGGCCGCGCTCACCTTCAACGGTGACAAGGCCCACTTCGACAAGGCCGGCGCGACCGAGATGGCTTCGCTTGCGTCGCAGGCTTTGGCGAAAGCCAATAGCCCTCTGGCCGCGTACTTGAGGTGATCGCGCGGATGGGCTCGGCGGCAGAGGCGCCATTTCGAGGTCGAAGTCTGCTCGGTCGGATCGCGCGCTGGTGCGACGGACGACATCGACGCCAACCCGGGCGCTCCGGGGCCGACAACGTCGCTGCCAAATGGGCCGACGCGTTTCCCGTCCGAGTGGCCATCCATGACCTGCTCGATGCCGTAAACTAGATATCGCGACGACCGTTACCGAAGCCAGCAACATGGCATCTACTCGCCCATCTGGCCGGAGAAGAGCGTCTCCTGATCTATGCGCTCGCAAGCCGCGGCTTCGGCCCCGTGGTTCCAAGGACGCCGGCGGAACGCGCGGCGTGAATCGCGCCGGTCCGGGTGTGCGTCCAGCTAAGGCTGGCGCGTTTTGTGGGAGCCAGTCCCACCGAGGCTAAGAACCAGAGGCCTCGTAGCTTGAGTGGTAGGAAGGAGAGAAATCGATGACCTAAAGCCCACTGACAAAGCCATCGCAAAGGATGGTGAGCGAGTCCCCGGGCCGTAACGAAAGTGAACGCAGAGGTGGCCCCGAAAAGGAGAAACCCCGGAGGCCGAGCCCTCAACCGGAGGGTGAAGGCAGCACGGCACACCACAAACTGGTTGACGTGGTGGACCGCTCCGGCGGGGTGGTAGCGACGGCACGGAGACAAGAACGCGCTGGAAACTGGAGAAGCCCTCCTCGCCCCGACGAGAAATCGACGGAAAAAGGTAGGTCGTATAACCGGCAACCCCGGGAAGTCGGCCGAAGGCGAAAGGGTGGCGGAGGGGCCGGTAGTAGCGTCGAAGCGGGGTAATGCCCGTGGAGCGAAGCGGCCCTGCTGTTGGTAATTCCTCTTACGAAATGGAAGGCAGGGGCGATATGATAAAGGCGCCTATTAGTCTGCAGGACCTGAGACGGAGGATATACGCGAAGGCGAAGGCTGAACCGACCTGGCGTTTCTGGGGACTGTACGTCCACGTCTGCAAGACGGGAACGATTGAGGCCGCCTACGAGATGGCCAAGCAGAACGATGGAGCGCCGGGTATCGACGGCGTCACCTTCGAGGCCATCGAGGCAAGCGGCGTCGAGAAGTTCCTCGGGCAGATACGGGACGAACTAGTCTCGCATCAGTATCGACCCATGCGGAACCGTCGGAAAGCGATACCGAAGGATGGGGGCAAAACTCGCGTCCTCTCGATACCTGCAATCCGCGACCGTGTGGTCCAGGGGGCACTCAAGCTCATTCTGGAACCCATTTTCGAAGCTGACTTCCAACCGGGGTCCTACGGCTACCGCCCGAAGCGGTCGCAGCATGGCGCGGTCCGCCGGGTAGCGGAGGCCGTCGTCAGGAATAAGACCCGGATCCTCGACATCGATTTGCGAGCCTATTTCGACAACGTTCGGCATCATGTGTTGCTCGAAAAAGTCGCAAAGCGCGTGAACGACGATGCGGTTATGACTCTCCTGTCGATGATTCTCAAAGCATCCGGTAAGAGGGGAGTTCCCCAAGGCGGGGTAATTTCACCCGTGCTCAGCAACCTGTACCTCAATGAGGTCGACAGGATGCTCGAGCGCGCCAAACAGGTCACGGCCGAAGGCAAGTACGCATATGTCGAATATGCGCGCTTTGCTGACGATCTTGTGGTCCTCGTGGACGCCTACCGACGCCATGCCTGGTTGCTGCAGGCGGTCAACCGTAGACTCCGGGAAGAATTCAGCAAACTTCACGTGGAAATCAACGAAGACAAGAGTCGACTCGTGGACCTCTCGAAAGACGAGAGCTTCGGATTTCTCGGCTTTGACTTTCGTCGCATCCGCAGTCTCCGCGGTGAATGGCGCCCGCATTTGACGCCGCAACGCAAGAAACGGACGGCGCTGCTGCGCAAGCTCAAGGACGTGTTCCGACGTTTTCAGTCCCAGCCGGTGGAGCGGGTGGTGCAGATTATCAATCCGATTCTACGCGGATGGGTGCAATACTTTCGAGTGGGTCACTCGAGCCGATGCTTCGGCTTCGTCAAGGACTGGGTGGAGAAGAAGGTGAGGCGACATCTGATGCGTGCCCGGAACCTGCCCGGTTTCGGCTGGAAGAGGTGGAGTAGGTCATGGCTCTACGGAACGCTCGGGCTCTTCAATGGGTACCGAGTGGCTCCGCGGCAGGACATGCCGAAAGCGCTCCCAGCACGATAGGTCCCATAAACCTTGGCGCGAAGCTGGCAGGACAGCGGAGTGCGGGAAATCCGCCTGCTCCGTTGGACGAGGCGGGGACTGGAAACGGAGCGATGGAGAGGCAAGTGAGGCACCGTCAACCGAAAGGGACGGAAACAGATTGGCCCCCCTGCACGCCACCGCGCCAGTCCTCGACCCTACCGCAACGCCGAGCTTCTTGTACGCGTTCTTGAGATGCCATTTCGACGGTGTCGAGCCCGATCGCGAGCGTGGCCGAGACGTCCTTGTTGACCATTCCTTCTTCGATCAGGCGAAGGATCTGGAGCTCGCGAACGTTGAGCGGCTCAATCAAACGAAGGCCACACGCCCGCCGCGGGCGCGGCGCCCGTCCCCACGACCGGTGCGACCGCGATTGTACCCGCGTGCGCGACCCCCAGGAGGCGCCCGACGTACGGTGACGCGGGCAGTCGGCGAAGCAGCGGGTGCAGCGCCTGGCCTTCGTCAGCAAGCGTTCGGACGGCGCCCTGCTCTTCGCCGAGGACGAGCGCGGCGGCGACTTCCGCGCGCGCGGCGGTCCCGTCGCCGGCGGCTTGAATTGCGAGGGCGGTGACAACTCGCACGGAAAGCTCGAACCGACGTCGACCTTCGGCTTGGGCGCGATCCCGAAGATCGGCGAGCAGGGGCAGCGCGGACTTCGCGTGTCCGCGGGCGATCGCGACGCGCGCCCGGGCGAGCACCCAAAGCTCCCACGGTTGCTGACGATGCGCGTCCGGTGGACGGGGGGCGCTCGCGGCGTCGCATCTCCGGGCCGCTAGATCCACCTCGCCCGCCGCGAGGTGGATGCGCACCTGTTCGTGCATCGCCGCCGCTGCGAGGCGCTCGAGCCGCCGCGATGCGGCCTGACGCGCGCACTCGTAGAGCTCCGCGAGCGCCGCGTCGTGGTCACCGCGTGCCCCGTGGAGTCGGATGCGCGCGACGTAGATCGCGATGGGAATGTCGGGGATGCCGCTCTCGCGCACCGAGAACGCCGCTTCGAGCAGCTTGCTCGCGCCGGCTAGATCGTCCCGTTCGTAGCGAATCGCGCCGAGGAACGCCGACGCCATCCGCGTCGCGTAGCCGTGGCGGCCGACGTCGCGCACCGCGACGTCGAGCGCGCGCTCGAAGCTCTTCTCCGCGCCATCGAGATCGCCGAGCTCTTGCTGCGCCAGCCCCTCGATGCATCGTCCGTACACCGCGCTGAAGCTTCCGCGCGCGCGGTCTTGATGTGGACGTCCTCTCGTCACGGCGCCACGCGCGGCCGCCAGGTGCCCGCGGCGCAGCTCGGCGAACGCACGCACGTTCGCCGCCACGCCGAGCAACCACGGCTCCGTGCGCAGGTGAGGCATCGCTCGTTCGAGCAACGGCGCGATGCGCTCCGGATCGTCGAGCTCGAACCCCACGTTGACCGAGCGAATGAGGTCGAGCTCCGCGGCCTGCGCCGGGTCAGTCGGTGCGAACGCGTCGAGCATGGCGCCGGTCTCGCCGGGCAAATGCAGCAGGCACCTGGCCCAGGCGATCGCGACCTGGAGACCCGGTCGATCGGCAACGACCGAAGGGGAGAGCTTGTCGACGAGAGCGAGCAAGAGAGACATCCGGCTCTGCTCGACGAGCAACATGGCGTCGCGTTCGACGAGCTCGACGGCACGATCGGCGGCGCTCGCCGAGCGCGCGTGGCTGACGGCCTCTTCGATCAGGCCTTGACTCGCGAACCACGCCGACGCCGCGAGATGGAGTTCGCGGGCGGACGAGTCCGGCGAGGCAGCGAGGCGTCGTCGCAGGAATTCGACGAACACCTGATGGTAGCGGAACCATCGCCGTTCGGCGTCGAGCGCGACGAGGAATAGGCCGGCCTCCTCGGTTCGATCGAGCAGGTTCTGGCTACCAGTCTCGCCGGTCACCGCATCGCACACCTCGGCGCACAATCGATCGAGCACGGAGGTCTTGACGAGGAAGCGCGCCCACTGCGCATCGAGGCGATCGAGGATGTTCTCGGCCAGGTAGTCGGCGACCGCGCGGTTTGCATGTGCCAAGCCGGCGATGACTGCATCGGCTTTGCGATGGGCCGCGCCGCGTAGCGAAATCGACACGAGTCGGAGCGCGGCCGGCCAACCCTCTGTACGGTCGCACAGCTCGCGGATGGCGGCGGCGTCGAGCACCGGCTGGCCGCTCTGATTGAGCAGGGCATCGGCCTCGTCCGCGTCGAACCGCAGCGCCCGTGCGTCCACCTCCGTGAGCTCGTCGTGCGCGCGCAACGCGCCGAGCGGAAACGGCGCGGGCGGCCGCAGCGTGAGGATGAAGTGCAGGTTTTCCGGACTTCGCGCCACGAGAAAGCGCAGCAGCTCGCGCGCGCGCGGATCGGTGATGCAATGACAGTCGTCTAGGATCAGGGTGACGCTCTTCGTCGCGGACGCGATGGCGTTGATCGCGGCGGCCAGGACACGCGACGGCGCGTCGGGGGCTCCGTCGGCGAGCAGTGACGCGAGATCGCTGTCAACGGCGGGCTGGGCTCGATGGAGCGCGGCGAGCAAGTACTCGCAGAGCCGCTCGGGGCTATCGTCGTCGGCTTCGAGGCTGAGCCACGACACCGCGTCGCCGGCACACGCGAGCCGCTCGCCCCACTGCGCCGCGAGCGTCGTCTTGCCGAAGCCGCCGGTGGCAGCGATCACGCACGCGCGGCAACGCCGAGCCTTGTGACGTGCGGCGACGTCGGCCAGCACCTGCTCCCGCGTGATCCATTGGGTGCTGCCGCCCGGTGGGCGGAGCTTCGTCGCGATCAGCATGCGGTGACCAACATACGCCACCCGAGCGGGTAGTGAAGATCGCCACCCCCCGGGGTGGTGCCTTGCTCGCGGGCAGGGCGTAACTGTGAGCCCACAAGGAGACGGTCACATGGCCCTCCCCGACAGCATTCGGGATCGTCTCGCCACGTCGTGCGCGCCAACGCCGTGGTGTTCGGTCTGCTCGTCACGGCGCTAAACGAACTTCTGGTCGATCCCACTGGAACGGCCGACGCAATCGGCAGCGGTTTGAAAGGAAGGAACGTCATGGAACGCATAGAGAGAGCAGAGCCATCGACAAGAAGATCGTGATTGTCGGCCTGGTCGCCGGGGTGTTCGCCGCGATGTCGTGCTCTACCCGGGCTCTCCGATCACGGTGGTCAATCCGATCTCTTTGATGTGGCTCTTCTGGGCCTATCCATGTCATTCCCGGCGTGGCTCGTCATCCTCGAGTTCTTCGCCGTCAACCTCTGGAGCGCTTTCCAGCCGAACGACGCGGGGAGTGGAGTCGCGTTCGTCGCCCGTCGGAGGCTTCATCGCCGGGCTCGTTCCTGTCGCAGCGCCAAAGCGTCCTCTGTCCCTTCCCGGGCCCTGCGTTTCATCGCATGATCTTGCGCATGCCGCGCGCCCCTTACGTGCGCTTCCACGTCCGAGCCGCCGATCCAGGTCGCCGAACCTCGGTCCAGGACATCGTCACGACCCTTGTCGAAGACATTGGTGACGGGCGCCTTCCGCCCGGCGCTCGCTTGCCTCCCATACGGCTGCTTGAGCAGCAGCTCGGGCTGTCGAAGAATACGGTTCAGGTCGCATACGACGAGCTGGTCGCGCGCGGTCTGCTCGAAACACGGGAGCGCGAAGGCGTGTATGTGGCGACGGCTGCGCGGGCGATCGGCACCATCCGGCCGATCGCGAAGCCGCCGGCAGCGCGCTTGCGCCCCGCCGCGCTCTCGACCCAAAGTCCGCCGCCGGGAACGGTCGCGCTCTCGTCGGTCTTCGTCGATCCCGCGCTTCTGCCCCGTGAACGTCTCGCCGAGTGCGCCCGCTCCGTTCTGCACGGACACGGACTGGAGGCGTTTTACGAGCCGCAAGGGTACGGTCCGCTCCGCGAGCTCATCGCCGAGCGTCTCCGCGCGCGCGGAATGACCGATGTGCGCGCCGCAAACGTTCTGGTGACGACCGGGTCGCAACAGGCCATCGACGTACTGGCCCGGACGCTCTCGGAGCGCCGTGTGGCGGTCGAATCGCCGGTGTATTGGGGTGCCCGCCTGCTGTTCGAGAGCCACGGCCTGGCGACGACGGGTCTTATGCTGGACCCGTTCGCGGGCGTGCCCCTCGACGAGTGGGAGAAGCGCATCGTGTCCGGTCGGCCGGCCCTCCTTTACGCCATCACGAGCTACCAGAATCCGACGGGGTACTCGTACACGTCGCACGAGCTCGAGGCGATCTTGACCATGTCCGAGCGGCTCGGTTTCGCCATTGCCGAGGACGACTGGGGCTCCGATATGCTCTCGGGCAGCGAGTACCGCCCGATGCTCCGCACACTCGGAGGTCCGAACGTGGTTTACATCAACTCGTTCACCAAGAAACTCTTGCCTTCCCTTCGCGTGGGCTATCTCGTCGCCGGCGACGAGCTGATGCCGGCACTGCTTTCGGCCAAGCGCCTCGCCACCCTCGGAAACGCCTGGATCAGCGAAGCGATTGTCGCCGAATTTCTCGGGCGCGGGTACTACGATACGCACCTTTTGGCTCTGCAGCGGGAACTCGACGAGCGTTACACGCGCTGCCTCGAGCTACTGCGCGTCTGCATGCCGGAAGGAGTGCGCTGGACCACTCCAGGGGGCGGCCCAACGCTTTGGCTGGAGCTTCCCAAGGCGGTGGCCCTGGACCGACTCGGAGCGCGTTTGCGGGACCGTGGAGTCAGCATCGAGTCGACGACGAACGCGTTCGAAGGGGAGCCGCACCTGCACGGCTTTCGCGTGAGTTACGCCTTCCTCCCACCCGAGACTCTCGAGCGGGCCGTCGAGATCGTCGGAACGGCGATCGCCGAAGAGCGGTCATGACCCTGGCGCTCGCCTATTCAGCCGTCGCGTCTACTGTCTTGGCGGGTGCGGGCGTGGATGGTTGGGCGCATCCCCACGCCGGTCGACAGCGACCTCGTCGTCTACGAGACCGCGGCGATTGTCCCACACCTAGGCGACCGCGCCGACGCCGAGCTCGAACACGGATGAGTTCAGGCGGGGGGCGCCAGCTGGATCGACCGCGAAACGGGGACGAAATCGAAAACGGAAGGTTCATCGCCATGCGCTCGAGCGTGGGCTAGAAAGGACCCGGACCATGGAAACCAGGCGAATTCGCAAGGTGGTCAAAGCTCGTGCGACTGTGGAGGGGGCTGGGGTGCATCTGCATCGCGCGATCGGCCTCGGAGAGCCCGAGGAGTACGACCCCTTTCTCTTGCTCGACGACTTCCGCTCCGATCTTCCCGAGCAATATCGTCGCGGCTTCCCGTGGCACCCGCATCGGGGAATGGAAACGATTACCTACGTCCTTCGCGGACGAGTCGAGCACGGGGACAGCCTGGGCAATCACGGCGTGATCTCGCCAGGAGACGTGCAGTGGATGAGCGCCGGCAGTGGCATCATCCACCAAGAGATGCCCCAGGGCGATGAGAGCGGCGCGATGTACGGCTTCCAGCTCTGGGCGAATCTGCCCGCCGCGAACAAGATGTCGGAGCCGCGCTATCGGGGGATCCACAGCGCCGACATCCCGGACGTGACCGACGCGAGCGGCGCGACGATCCGAATTGTCGCCGGCGTCGCCAACGGCGTGACGGGGCCCGTACGCGATGTCGTCACCCAGCCCGAGTACCTCGACGTGACGGTGCCGGCGGGTCAGACGTTTACGCGTGCGACCCCGCGTGGACATACCGTCTTCGCCTACGTCATCGCGGGCAAGGCGGTCTTCAACCACCAAGACGATCCGTATACGTACGAAGCGGAAGGGGACTCCTACTTCGACCAAGAGCGCGACGGACTGATCGGCGATCGGCACCTGGTACTTTTCGCAGACGGCGATGCCGTGGTCGTTACGGCCGCCGGAGACGGGCTGCGCTTTTTGCTGATCTCGGGAAAGCCTATCGGGGAGTCGATCGCTTGGCGTGGCCCGATCGTCATGAACACGCAGCAAGAGCTGCGGGTCGCCTTCGACGAGCTCGACCAGGGAACGTTCATCAAGCACGCGCGTCGCACGCGCCCCTGAATTGAGCGGAACCGAGCTACTACGACAGCCGCATCAAGGAGCCGCCATGACCACCCATTCGAAGAAAAACGCACTCACCCGAGAGACCCTCCTCGCGCTGCTCACCGACGCCGAGGTGGCGAAAGTCAGCGTGGCCGAGGATGGACCGCGTCTCATTGAGGGCGACGAGTACGTCGACCTCGCGGACCCGGCCGCGGGTGTGCAGCAGGTGCAGGCGACGCCGCGAACTCCGCCGGGCCACGCCCTTCCGCGGAGCGCCGTATCGGACGCGACCTGGGCGAAGATCGTTCGGGCCGTGGCGAGGTGAAAGTCGGGCGTGTTTCGCGGCGTCGACCGAAGCGGGCGCGAGCTCCGACTCACCCGCGTGTAGATCTCGAACGGCTTGGGCCGTCAGCCGCGGCTGCGTACCGGCGCGAGGGCCATCGCGACAGCCGGTTCATGACGGGCGACAACCGCGACTGCGTCGACTTCATGCGCGACCCGCAAAACGGCTTCCCGTCCATGCTGGTCCCGTCCAGATTCGGTACCGAGTACTCCCTCCGGACGTAGGCCGGTCCAGATCGCGCCGTCGAGGGGATGGGAGGCTGAAGGCGGCTTCGCGGCTTCACCCGCGTGGTTGGATGGGCGCCTGTGTGCGCCGCCCCCACGCGACGAAGAGCGCGAGCGCAATGAGCACGAAGTTGAACGGTGTATTCGCCGCCTCGCCGCGCGAGACGTGGAAGACGATCGCGCATCCCTGCAACGCGACGCATCCCAGCGCGGCGAGCACGGTGAGGCCGGGCTTGATCCGAGTGATCGACGGGAGCACGAGGCCGAGGCCGCCGAGGATGTCGATCACCGCTGTGGTGTACAAGAAGCTCGGCGACACTTGCCCCATCCACGGCATCTTCGACGCGAGCTCGGGGACCGGCGTGGCCACCTTCCAGAGCCCGCCGCCGACGAACGTAAGCGCCAGGAGGCCCTGAACGATCCACAGGCCGAGGTGGAGGCCCTTGCGCGACGGATGCATGGGTTCCCGTTGGGTGGTTGCGGTCATCGTGCTTTCCTCTCGCGTGCCTAGACGGTCGCCTGGGTATCGGACAGGCTGCGCGAACAGACCGTCGGACTGCGTGCCGGAGTACTCGGCGGGCCGCGTTACCTTTGTTCCACGTAGAGTTCCATGACCTCGGCGGCGCTCAGCGCCCGATCGTAAATGCGAAATTCGTCGACCTCCCCGTCGAGGTAATGATCCGTGACGTACTGCGAGCGCCCAATCCAGTTCTGCGTGGTGACGCCCAGGGCCGCCGGATCGAGCGTCGTAGCCGCACTTTGAGCGACCGCGGCCCCATTGTGATAGAGGGTGGCCGTCGCAGCAGCTTGGGTGACGGCGAGGTGTTGCCAGCTTTTCAGGGCAAGAATGCCGCTCGTCAGCAGCGTCTGTTCGTCCGGGTGGCCGCCCCTCGTCACGGCATAGCGCAGCGCGTTCCCATCGGTCGTTATGAACATGTTAACGGTCGTTCCGGTGCCGAAGTCGAACAGGCGGTCGCCGAAGCCCACGGCGCCCCGGGTCTGGTAGATCCACGCAGAGATCGAGAAGTCCGTCAATGCGCTGACGATGCCGATCGGCAGCATCACGTATTGATCCGTGCCGTTGAACGTTGCCGCGTTGCCGCGCACCCCCGGCGAGAACGTCGCGCCGTTCTCCATCGTCGCCGTGGAACCGTGGCCTGACGAATCCGCCGAGGTGGTGCCACTGGTTTCGTCGAAGTGGTAGAGAGCCACGAGACCGATGTCGAGGCTGCCGTCCTGGGCATCGGATTCGTCCGGCGCGCTGTCCGTCGCATCGAGGGCAGGTCCGTCGGCAACCGCGTCCGGCTCGGTCGACGCTTCGGAAACGCTCACGCCGGTCGCGGACTCGCCGCCGCTCGACTCGCTGCTCGTCGTCTTGTCCATGATGGTGTCGGCTATGGAGCCGTCGCCACCCCCTGTGACCGGCGCGTCGGTCGATGCGCCGCCAGAATCGTCGACGGCGTCGTCACACCCGGCGCCCACGCATGTGAGCCCAGTGTCACAGCAAGCCCCGCTGGCGTCGCCGGTGTCTCCAAGTTCCGGTACCTCGGGAAACCCGATGATGCCCGCGCAACCGGCAACGACCATCGGGGTAGCAAACACCAGTCGAGGCGGCCCCATGTCTCAGAACACTCCCCTCAGCAACATCCCGCCGCCACCCGGTACAACGCCCGGCGAAACGAGCACCCCGGTGATCGCTGGCGGATTCCTTGCGCTGCCCGCAGTGAAGACGAGCACCGCGCCGCCGACCAGGAGCGCGGCCCCGGCAATGGACGCGGCGGTCGAGATCGTGCCGTCGGTCATCCCGTTCGAGTGGTCGGTGAGGGCGCTGGAATGGCCGCTGATTGTGCAGGACGCAAAGCTCGGGCAGTCATTTTGCTGCTTCTTCTTCTCCGAAAGGGTCAACAGTCCGAACACGCCGCCAAGCGCCAAGCCCGCCAAGCCAACACCGCCCGTCACCATCCCGAGCACTTTCTGCGTCGCCATTGTTCCGCTCGTCGCAGGCCGCTCGGCATCCGACCCGGGTGTCGCGGCCGGGGAAGCACCCGTCGTGGACATCGGTGCCACGAGGCCGGCCGCACCCATCGTCACCACTTCTCGACGCCCCTTCACTCCTTCCGTGATGACGAGTGTTCGCGTGACCGGCGGCTGCCCGGCGATCTCGAATGTAAACGCGTGATGTCCGACATCGACCCGCAGTGCAGTGCCGTCCAAGAGGTCGGTGAGCAGTTTGCCGTCGACCGTGACCCTCACCGCACTCACGTCCCCACCCGATGCGTCCTTGACTTGGAACGCGATGGTGGGCTGAGCCTTCTCGAGCTCGTCGAGCCGCGTGGTGCAGTCGTCACGGACAATCGCCGGGCAAGACTGATTCGCGCAGAGGAGAAGCATTCCTCTCGCAGCCGAGAACTGGCCTTCGCGTCGAAGTTCTTGTCCCTCGCCATTCGCGTCGATGCACTGGTCCTTGGTGAGGGTCGCATCGGCTCGAACCGGGACCGACGCGAACGCAGAGAAAACTGCGATCGGCGCAATCAGGAGCAAGGCCATCCTTTTCGGTCTCACAGGCATTCCTTCTTGAAAAGCCGGTTACCCTTGGTGTCAAAGTAGTAAGGTGGATCGCACTTCGCGGCCGGGGGTGAAGGCGTCGATTTGGCGGGAGCCGGCGTCGCCGGGGTCGCCCGTGACGGAATCGCGGGTGTGATGGGCACGACGACGGCGCGGCCGCCGACCGGCGGATTCGTCTTGGACGGAGCGGGGCCCTGGGGAGCGGCGACCTCTGCGGACCACGTCGGCGGAGCGGGCGGCAGAGTCTCTATCGGCACGGCTTGCGGAGGTCGAGCGTCATACGGTTCCACAGGACCGACTGCTGTGTGCGACAAGGGGGGTCGGATTTCCGGCTGCACGGCCGCGGCATGCTCGGTGCGGTTGGGCCGACTTGTGAACACCGCGACGCCGACCAACGCGATGCCCATGCCCGCTGCGACGAGAGGCGGCCCAAGCGAACCTCGGCGTTTCCTCTTGTCGGCCGTCGTTCTACCCAGGGGCGCCACCGATTCCGCCGACACCTGAACTCCCGAACCAGGTCGAGAGAGCGGAACCGCCAGCGCGCTCATCGAAAGGCCCGCTGCCTGAATGATCCCGGAGATGCGCTCGACGCAGGGCTTGGCCCGCTTGGGAGCGAACGGCTGAAGCGCGCGCGCGAACTCGGCCACGTTGCGATAGCGCTGGCGAGGGTCCTTCTTCAGACAATGGGCGATGACTGTTTCCAGCCCGATCGGCGCGTCGGACCGGAACATCCTCACGCCCGGCTCCGGTTCGTTTGCGACGGTGATCGCCAGCTCGGTGAGTGAGTCCGCCTGGAAGGGCGGGCGGCCGGTCAATAGCTCGAAGAGAGTCACGCCGAGAGCCCAGATATCCGTCTGCGTGTCGACGTCCTTGGACGAGCGCATCTGTTCGGGCGACATGTAGTGAGGCGAACCCATCACCGCCGACGCCTGGGTCAAGCCGTGGTCCTGGGCCGTCAGGTTGCCAGCGACCGATCCCGTGCGGCCGGTGATCTTCGAGATGCCGAAGTCCAAGACCTTGATCGAAAGCTGCCCGTCGGAGCGCCGCACGCAGAATAGGTTCGCGGGCTTGAGATCCCGATGAACGATCCCGAGCGCGTGCGCCTCGGCTACCGCGACGGAGGCGTGAAGGACGAACTCGACGGCTTGCTCGATAGGCAACGGGCCGCGCTCGGTGAGCCAGTGGGCCAGGTCCCCGCCATCGAGGTACTCCATGACGATGTACGGGGCGCCGTTCGGAAGCGTGCTCACGTCGATCACGCGAGCCACGTGTTCGCTTCGGATCTTCACCGCCGCGCGCGCCTCGCGGACGAAGCGCGACACCGCGTCCGCGTTTCCGAGCGCCTCGGGGAGCAGAAACTTGAGGGCCACCGTCTGATCGAGATGCATGTCATGGGCAGCGACCACGGCGCCCACACCCCCGATCCCCAGGACGCGCTCTACGCGGTACTTGTCCGCGAGGATCTCACCCAAAGTCACGCCTGCAACTTGTCCGGGACCGTCCTGCGCCACTTCCTTCCTGCACCTTCCTGAACGTCCGGAGGCGGCGACGGGGCCCAAACCCAGCACGCACCATCATTGCAAACCACAAATTCGGGCCCTCGTCGAGACCCACGACCGACCATGGTCGCATTTCCGCTTTGGGCGCAATTGGCGCCCAAAGCTCACGCCGCCTCGACTGGATGAGGTCGCTCGCTATACGATCTCGATCGCTTTCACCTCGTCGAAGACGTGATCGATCGCGTTCCGGGCCTCGGCCCGCGCGCAGCGCACGTGAAGCGTATCCCGTCGGCCAGCCGCCGATGGGATACCGTGAAGCAAATGCTGCGCGACAAGCTGGTCGACCACGGTCAATACATTCGCGAACACGGCGACGATATGCCCGAAGTTCGCGATTGGCGTTGGCCGGTGGCCTCGCGAACCAAACCGTGAAACCGGGCCGGGCCGTATCCGAGGGCGCCTCCTGGAGCACCACCAGCGAACGCATCCCGGCTGACTCGCCCCGAGCAGGTTCGAGTGATCGGTTCCAGGCCCACGAGACGGCCAAAGGGCTCGCGATCTAGCTCGCGGCCAGCGCGCCGGAGATCATCAGCCCGGAGGGAATGGCTTGGGTGATGGTCGTTGTGTCGATGCCGACAGCCGCCATCATGGTCTGGCCCCAGGATGCCAATGAAGCGGCCGGAGTGACGTCGCCACTCGCCGAGCCCTGGCCACTCTTCGAATCGATGGCGACCGCTTCGTATTCCCCGCCCGCGCCGGGAGCCACCCCGCCGATGACTCCAGGGTTGAAACCCTTGCCGATTGCGATAGCGACGTGATGGTCCGGGTTGTGTTGCCGGCCCGTGCCCGCGCCCGTCGAAACCGCAAGCGTGCGACCAAAAACATTCAAAGACATGAACGTGACCTGGTCCTGGAGGTTTGCAGCGTTGAGCGCGGACATGAGCGCCGCAATCCCGGGCACGCCCGTGAGCCCCGCCGCTGCATTGTAGGTTCCGTTGGCCGTGACTCCGGCGGTTTGTTGCGTCTCCGTCGCCAGATTGGGGTCCCGATGGTTGTCTCCCCCGAAGGGGACATGAATGGTCAACACAGGAGCCACTTTCATCTGGATGAGCGCCAGGGCAGCCGAGATCTGTGAACCGACGGTATTGTCCTTGATGGAGTCGAGGAGCGAAAGCAAACTCTGACTGATGTTGCGTGCCTGCTGTTGGGAGGTTACGAGCGCATCGATGTAGGATTGCTGGGTGGGCGTCGCCTCATTCTTGTAGAGCGCATAGAGCTGGTTCATCGTGTCGTCGCGCAGCGCTTGGAGCGAAGTGAGCGGCCCGGTGGGATTGGTGAGGGTGGCCTTGAGAGCCGTCGGCGGGATGAGGGGTTGCGTTTGCCCCCCGTACGTCAGGGCTTCCGAGGGGGACGCCGCACCGAGCGCTATCGGCTGCGGTTGAATCGTGCCGAGCTGGGGCGCAAGCGTCTTGGCGATGAGCGACACCAGCATTTCGTCCGATTGCGTCTGGTCCATGAGCTTGAGCACGTCCGGCTCTTTGGGATGGATCGGCGTCTCCGTTGCGATGTGCCAGAAGGTCGTCCGGTTCAACACGCTTTGCCAGAGAGCGGATGCGATCACGTTCGGCACGGCTTGCCATGGCTGCGCCCAGGGCAATGCGGCGCCGTACGTCTGGGTTCCCAGCATGAGTGGCGTCGCGACCATCAGCGGATCGGCGCTGTGGGCAATCCCGGCGGTCATGGCGGAGCCGTTGATGTCGTCGTAGGTGCCGGGGCAATTCGCATTGATCGGATCGCCGTTGCCCGATGTCTGAAAGATGACGAATTGCGCCAGCGGATTGGCCGCCGCAGGGTTGGCGAGAGCCTTTCTGGGATTGAGCAGCAAAGCGGCGGGCAAGCCCGTCGCGAGGGCGCGCAGTCCCACGCAGCCCGCCCCAAAAAGAGTCGTCATCACGAACCCGCGACGTGTGAACATAGAAAGTACCTTATTTCGCGACGTGTCAGTCACATTCCGATGGATACGGCCGATGGCGCGATGCATGCGGCAATGAAGGTGGACTGCAGAGCCTGCGTCGACGTCGTGCCCGGTACGGCAAGGGCCGCCGCGTTGTGCAGTGTGAGGATCGAGAGCGCCAGGGGGTAGCGTGGGTCGCTCGGTACGAGACCCATGACGATCTGCGCGAAGTCGGCAATGGCCTGCTCCGGTGCCGCACTCGACCACGTGACCGTCGCGACCTGTTTTGCCGATGGGACGTCGATGACCAGCGCTGCGAGCGCCTCGCAAATGTTCTCCGTCCCCGAGCGGTAAAACAGCGTGGGGGAGTTCGGAAGAACGGGTGTCACCGCGCCACGCCCATAGCCGTCGGAGGGCAAGCCCTTGGCGATTTGCGCGATCGTGGTCGAGACGGCGGTCGTCGTCGGCGACAACGCGCAAAGGTCCTTGAACCCGAATCGGAAATTCATCGCCGCACACAAATGATCGCGTCGAGACACAGCGATCGTCTCGCCCTCGTCCGCCGTGGTTTGCGTTGTGGTCGCGCCCGTCGTGAGAGGGGAGGAGAGAATCGCGGTGACGAGATCGTTCCAGACGTAGCCTTCGGACTGAAACTCGTTGACGATCCGCAAAAATTCCGGGTCGTTCGTTTCGCAGGGCTGTGAATTGGCGTATTCGCAGAGTTTTTGGACCCATGCCGACGCGAAGAGCGGGTGGGTCGATAGAATTTGGGCCAGGTCGAAGACGGTTTGGGGAAATGCGATGACCCCGTGGAACGCGAACTCGCCGGGCTGACTGACCAGGCTTGCCGTGTCCTGCGCGTGGTAGTTCCACGAGTACGTTGCCGAAAGGATCGACCTGCTGGGGTCGAGCAGCCTATGGCAGACGTAGCAGCCCGGGGAGGCCGCGTGCACGACATCCAGGCCCGGCAACCCACCGTCCGGACCGGCAGTGGGCATCGTGGGATCGACCCCGTCGAACATGGCACCGAGGGCCACGATGAGCGCCTGGTTCATCGTGACGCGCATCGTGTTGCTGGTGTTCGTTTGCCAATTGGCAAAAAATGCCGGTGTCGTAAAGAATCCGACTCGCGGAAGATTCAAAACGAGTGTGTTCGACTGCCGAAGCGTGGGCAGGTCGTAAAATGGGCTCGTCGCTTCACCGGACATCGGCTGGCGAACCGTCACCATCCTCCAGTCATCGAAGTCGTCGGCCCCTCCGGTCGCCGCGTTGCCCATTTGCGGAGCATTCTTGGTCCCGCCAAATTGAACACATTTGACGGAAGCGACCGTGCGACCCACGATCGCGCCGTACAGGAGATAATGAAGCCCCAGGCCCGTCGCGGGATAGGTAATCGGGTCGGTCGCGCAACCGGCGCCTTGATTCGCGACTGCGCTGTACGCGCCGCCCGCGGCGACGTCGGAATCCGTCCATTGCATGAAGTTCGGGCTCGTGGGGTCGACCGATTCGCTCAGTGGCACCGTCGCGCTCCCAACGGTCAGGACGAGTCCGGGATTGGCCTTGGCGAAGTCGTCGACGACGCTGCCGCTGTCGTTGACCTGCCATGTGTCGAGAAACGCGTAGGCCTCCATCAACGCGGTCGTCATCATGAAGGTCGTGGTGGTCGCCACTTGGGTCAGGGGCTGCGTACCGTCCACCACTTCGGCAACCATGGTGCGCGCGAAACTCTCGGTCGCGTTTTGGAGCAGAGCGTTCGCGGTCGAGCCGTTGACGTCGATCTGACCGGGATAGACCTGGTCGGAAAAGTCCGTGACGCTGACTTGGGTTTGCTGCGTGGCGAGCGCGAAGAAAACGCGCATTTTCTCTTCGTAATACGTCGTCCCGGCTAGGGCGACCGGGTCGGTAAGCGTCATCCAGCCCTTAATGAGCGCCTGCAACTGTGCGACGGGATCGGTCGCGCCCACGACGGACTGCACTTCCTCGTCGGTAGGGGGCAAGCCGACGAGAATGTTCTTGACCTTGGCCACGTAAATGTAGGGCGAATTCGGCGTGAATGCGCTCGCCTCAGGCATGGGCGAGGCGGCCGGCTCGTTCGACGACGCGGCCGAAGCCGATCCTGCCGACGAGGAGGTAGGCGCCGAAGATGCGGAGTCACTCTTGCCGCAGCCCGCGGCAACGCCGACGGTGCCGGTCACCAAGGCCAGCAGGGCCCAAGAAAAGAAATGACGGTAGCGCGGACACCCCACGAGCTTCAGCGCCTCTTGCTAGCAATTTTAGTGCCGAAGCAAGATCGCTGCCGCGAAAGGTCACTTTGGTGCCGACGAGCCATTTCGGTCACGGTGGCGGGGTGGACCACGGTTCAGGCCTCCGAAGCCCGGAAGGCTACCGCATTTTACCGGTGCGTCGCGCTTCGCGGTCGACCGCGGTAGGGCGGGCTACGGGCGCGGCGTCACGGAATCAGCACGATCTTGCCGCGGGTGTGGCGCTGCATGAGATCGCGGAAGGCGTCGCGTACGTGATCCAGGGGGTAGGTCTTCGCCACGGGGATCTCGAGCTGCCCCTTGGCCATGAGCGCGACCAGCTCGGCGAGCACTTTCCCGTTCGCAGACGCCTGGCTGCCCTCGCCCTTGACCTTGTGTTTGGCAACGGCCTCGAAGTCGATGATCGTGTTGATGCGATCGGGGCTTACCTTCAACTCGAGCGCGAGATCGACATAGCCCTTGCCGAAGGTATCGATAAACGCGTCCACCCGTCCACCCGCGGCGGCGCGGATGCGGTCAGCCACGCCGGGGCCATAAGCCACCGGAATAGCGCCGTGTGCGAAGAGCCACTTGAGGTTCGCTTCGCCGGCGAGGCCGATGACCTTGGCGCCCTCGAGCCTCGCGAGCTGCACCACGATCGAGCCGACACCACCCGCCGCGCCAGACACGACGACCGTGTCGCCCGCCTTGAGCGACACGGCGCGAACGCAGGAATAGGCCGTCGTGCCGGCGACGAAGAGAGCGCCGGCCTGCTCCCAGGGGACGTTGGCGGGTCGCGCCGTCAGATGGTCGGAGTCGACCACGACGAGTTCGGCGTGGGAGGCGCGGTCGTGCGTGTAGCCGACGACCTCGTCCCCGGGCCGGAACGTGGTCACCCCCGCGCCGACCTCTTCTACGATGCCGGCGAAGTCGGTCCCCTCGCCCGAGGGAAACGTGGCCGGAAAGCGCCCGGCCAAGGCTCCCTCTCGAATCGCGGCCTCTCCTGGATTGATGCCCGCAGCCTTCACCCGCACCAGGACCCTGCCTTGCGCGGCGATGGGCCGCTCCACGTCCCGCACCTGCAGGACGTCGAGGCCACCGTAGGTATCGAACTTCACGGCTTTCGGCATCGCGAATGACTCCTTCCTTGGCATTGCGCGGCCTCAGGCACCGTGAACCGACGCGATCGGCCGCCTGCTGTCGGGAAATCCTCAGAACGACGCTTTAGGCGGCTCCATGGCGCCGGTCTTCGGGAGAGCGGCCGGACGCGCGAGCGGGAGATTCAGAGTGCTTCGAGCGCCTGCGCAGCGGCGGCGATCGTGGCTGCGATGCGGACCGCGTCGTGCACGTGGTCCGACGTAAGGCCGCCCTTGAGCACGGCCTCTTCGTGCGACCGGACGCAGGTCTCGCAGTTGTTCATGGCGCTTACCGCGAGGCAGAAGAGCTCGAAGTCGGCCTTGTTCGACGTCACCTGCGCAAGGCGCTGCATGCGAAGGCGCGCCGGCTTCTGCGCGTATTCCTCTTTGTCGACGATGTGCCGGAACCGGTAGAAGACGTTGTTCATCGCCATCAAGATGGCGGCGGCCCGCGCATCCTCAATGACCTCTTCGGTGATTCCGCGGGCCTTCGCGTCTTCGAGGACGGCCGAGGTGAGGCGGGTACTGCGCGCTGCCTCGGCGCACGCGATGGCGACGCCCCAGGTCTGGGCCTCGTTCAAGGTGCCCGGCGTGAGAACGTTCTGCAGGTTGATCTTGATGTCACGCGCCGCGTGAGGAAACGTCTCGCGGAGCTCTTCGAGGGTCGCCATGGGATGATGAACAGAATCCAGGGGGTCGTGGAGCGTTCGGGGAGTGGCCGAGGCTGGCTGAGAACGCGAACAGCCGTCGCGGGCGCGAACACGCCGAGGCGCGCCACGCCCGCCGGTGGGGCAACGCGGATCAGCCGGCCTTCTTGAGCTGCCGGGTGAGGGTCTCGTCGCCCTGCTTCCAGTTGCAGGGGCAGAGCTCGTCAGTCTGGAGACCGTCGAGGACGCGAATCACTTCGTCCACGTTGCGGCCCACCGAGAGGTCGTTGGCGCTCGCGAAGCGGACCACGCCCTGCGGGTCGACGATGATGGTCGCGCGGAGGGCGACGCCGGCTTGGGGATGTAGGATGCCGAGGTCCTGCGCGAGCTTGGGCGAGTAAAAGAGGAGCGCGTGGTGGATGCCGCGGAGGTCGCTGTGGTTGTTGCGCCACGCGAGGTGCGAGAATTCGTTGTCGGTCGAACCGCCGAGGACGACGGCGTCGCGTTCGGCGAAGGCCTTGAGCTTCTTGTCAAACTCGACGATCTCGGTCGGGCAGACGAACGTGAAGTCCTTCGGGTACGTGTAGAGAACGAGCCACTTTCCAGGGAAGTCCGAGGAGCTGACGTCCTTGAACTCCTTTCCCTTCTCCGTGCCGACGCACGCGGTTGTCTTGAACTCGGGGAGGTGCATTCCGGGGTTGATCATGTTTTTCTTGCTTCCTTGGTTTTCTTTGTTTCTTTGCGGGAAGGCTGGGTCGCGGGCGGGCTCGGACGGACCGACGGACGGCGCGTCTTTCGGCCCCGCAGGACGACCATGTATTCGCGGACGTCGTAGCCATCGAGCCGCGCGTCGCCCACCTTCACCGCGTCCCACGGGACATCTTCGATCCGGCCCGTGACATCGTCAATGAAGTGATGGTGCCGCTCGATCTTTGGATCGAAGACCACCCTACCCTCGGAGAGGACGAGCTGCTTCAAGAGGCCCTCTGTCACGAAGAGGTTGAGCGTGTTGTAGACGGTGGCGCGCGACAGGTAGGGCCATCGCTTGGTGACGCGGGTGTGCACCTGCTCGGCCGAAGGATGATCCTCGGTGGTGAGCACGTACTCGGCGACGGCCATTCGCTGCGCGGACGGACGAACGCCGGCCGCACGCAGGCGGCCGGGAAGATCGTTCTCGTTCACAACATTTGGATTTAGTCTAATTTTTGACGCTGTCAAGATAGATGACGTTCTCTCGCAGGGCGATCCGGTGGAGGCCGCCATCGCAGCCTTTTGCGAAAGACCATCGCGTTGTCGGCGCCCACTTCTCAGCCATCGGTGCGGTTCATGATTCCGAGGTGGGCCTGGTTCGACCAGAGCCGAAAGCCGTTCAAGGTCCTGTCGCCGCACGAGCCGAGGGATGTCCTGCCGCGTTCCGGCGACGTCCCATTTGGCGTCGATGGCCAGCCGGTCGCACACACCCACCGGGTGCTGGCTCGCGCGATTTCGCTCGGGGAACCGCCCATCGTCCCCCCGTCGCGGCGCGCGTTCCTAGGTTCCGAAGGGCGGTCACCGCAGAAGATTCGCTGCGAGAGCAGCCAGATCCTGGCGGGCAAGCTCGACCTCGGCCCTGACCTCGTCGAGCATCGCGGCGCGCAAGCGCAGCGAATCGACGTCGTACGAACCTCCACGGCCGAAGAGCATCGCGGCGGTCGCTGAATCTGCGACCTGTTGAAATTGCTTCCAGCGCCCGACAATCCCATCGCGAATCGGTGCGCGCTGACTGTTCGAGAAGGCGGCGCGCGTCAGGTACGTCCAGATGACCGGGGGATACGTCTCCGACGTCGCAGGGCCAACCCAAACGTCGGCGAGGAGGTTGCGCTCGTGCTCGTAACTCGTTCTCCGCGGAACGAAGAACGAAGCGAGACCGAGACCGGCGGTCACGGTGCCTCCGGAAACGGCCAGCGTGTCCTGCGCGAGAGCGGGCGCACCGCGGGTAGAAAGAAATACTCCCGCGATGCCCGTGAGGGTCGCTGCAGCGATCGAACCGATGGTCAGGCCTTGCACGCTGGTCGCTTGTGCGCGCGCCAGGTAGTCGGCTGCTTGCTCGGCCCTCTCACTCTCGCAGTCGAGCTCCGCTGAAGCGGCCCCAATGGCAAGGCTCGCGAGCTCGACCCTCTCGACGATCTGCACGCGGGCGCAGTCCGACCGGGTGACTTCGGCGGTCATGCCGCTTAGACCCACGAGGGCGGCCACATGCTCCTCGCGCGGCGCGCTGTCACCGGGTGGCGGATCGGGAGCCAGGGAAAGAGCAGCCCGCGAAGGGGGTGCGCAGTACCCACCGCGCACCGTGGCCGTTATGCAGCCAGGCAGCGCCCCGAGCAAGAAGACGCTCGCCCACAATCTCGACGGACTCTCAGCGTAGGTGACAGCAGAGCCGCCAGCGGCGTGGTCGAGCCCGGCGCGCGGACGCATCGGGCGGGGACCTTGTCTGCGAGAAGGATCGCCGGTGCCCTGGTCGATCTGCTCTTTCTCTCTGGGTGTCATGCAGCAAAGCAGTGAAGTGCGCCCAGGCTCGACTCACACGAAGGATACTACGAGCCAGCGAATGGGTCGATCACCTACATGCCACGGATTGAATTGCGGTGAGCGCAATCGTGTAGACGATGTCGTCCACCAGCGCGCCGCGCGAAAGGTCGTTGACTGGCTTGGCGAGCCCTTGCAGCATCGGGCCAATGGAGACGACTTTCGCCGATCGCTGCACGGCCTTGTACGTCGTGTTCCCCGTATTGAGATCGGGAAATACAATCACGGTTGCACGTCCCGCGACCGGGCTTCCGGGAGCTTTCGCGAACGCCACGTCCGGCATGACCGCCGCGTCGTACTGCAGGGGTCCGTCGATGAGCAGGTCTGGGCGGCGGGCCCGGGCAAGGGCCGTGGCTTCTCGCACCTTGGCCACCTCTGCTCCAGAGCCACTCGTTCCGGTCGAATAGCTGATGAGCGCCACCCGCGGTTCGATTCCGAACGACTCCGCGCTCGCGGCGGACTGAAGCGCAATGTCGGCGAGATCTGCGGCGCTCGGATGCGGGTTGATCGCGCAATCTCCGTAGACCAACACCTGATCGGGCAGGCACATGAAGAAGACGCTGCTCACGAGGCGCACGCCAGGTGCTGTTTTGACCAATTGGAGTGCCGGACGGACCGTGTCCGCGGTCGTATGCACGGCGCCTGAAACAAGACCATCCACGTCGCCCACAGCGAGCATCAACGTTCCGAGGATGACCTCGTCGTGGAGCTGATTGATGCCTTCGATCTCGGTCAGCCCCTTGTGTTTTCGGCGTTCGAGCAGCGGCGCCAGGTACCGCCCAATCACGGTCTCGGGATCGATGATCTCGATCTCGGAAGGTAGCTCCACGCCCTGGTCGGCGGCGGCACGCCGAATCAGCGCCGGCTTGCCGAGCAGCACGCAGCGCGCGATCCCGCGCTCGTGACAAATGGCCGCCGCTTGCACCGTGCGGGGCTCCGCCCCTTCCGGCAGGACGATGCGCCGATTGGCCGCATGCGCGCGCTCGATGAGTCTATAGCGGAACGCTGCGGGCGACAGTCGCTGAATGCGCCCTCGATGCCACTTGGTGCGGATCCACTCGCGATCGAGGTAATCGGCCACCGTGCTCATGACCAGCTCGATGCGCTCGGTATCATCGACGGGCAGCTCGGTGTCGAGATGAAGCAAGGAGCTCGTCGCCTCCAAGGTCATCTCGTCCACGAGAAGGACCGGCAGCCCCAGCTCGAACGCGCGGCCGCATAGGTCGAGCACCCGCGCGTCGGGCTCGACACCGCAAGACAGCCACAGGCCGGCGACGGGAACGCCTCGTAGCATCATCAGGCACGTGGCCATGATGACGTCATTCCGATCGCCAGGAGTGACCACCAGCGTGCCGGGATTCATTGCGCTCAAGCAGTTGGGCACGGTCATGGCCGCGAGGCGAAAGGTCAACACGCGGCGGTCAAGGTCGCCGGGCCGGATGACTCTCGCAGCGAGCGCGCGCGCGAGGTCTCGCACGCGCGGCGCGCCGAGGAGATCGCGACGCGGAATGGATCCTATGCATACGTACCCGGCCGTGCGCAGGCCGCCCGCATAGGCGCTCGTCGAAGCAAGAACGGGCGGCGGAGGGTAGGAAGAAAATTTCATCGAGGTGGGCGTGGCAGACGGCCGCAGGACCTCGGGCACTTTGTTGAGGACCACGCCCGCGATGCGATCGGATGGGTAACTGCGGGCCGTCAGCTGAACGGATTGCACCAGCGTATCCGGGCTTGCGTCGGCGGGTGCGCACACGAAGATGAGGTCGGCGTCGAGGGTCCGCCCCAGACTTGCGTTCAACTGAGTCGCGAACGGCATGTCTTCGGTGGGGACAAGGCCCTCGACGACCACCACGTCGGCGTTTTCTTGGATGGACCGGACTCGGGCGACCACCTCCTCCATCAGGCGCTGCTCATTGCCCTCGCGCATGGCCCGTTCGGCGTGCTCGCGCGTGACAGGTTCCGGAGTGTCAAGGTGCGTGCTCGCACGGATAATCTCCGTGGATCGCTCGGACTCGCCGGACCCTCCCAAGCGCGGCTGCGCGATCGGTTTGGCGAACCCAACCCGAATGCCTTCTCGCTCGAACGCACGAACGAAGCCGATGGCCACGGTCGTCAGGCCCACGTTGGGGCCGGTGGGAATCAGCAGGAGAAAGTCAGCCATGGGTCACCTGGAAGCCCCTCACCCGCTCAGGAGGCGCGTGTCCCGGGCGATCATCCACTCCTCGTCGGTCGGAATGACCCAAATCGGCACCGAGCCCTCCGCGCTGATGCAGCCCGAAGGCAGGCCGTGGCGTGCGTTCGCCTCTTCGTCGACGCGGGCCCCGAGCGGCCATAGCCGCTCGACAACCTGGCGGCGCACGGGCGCAGCGTGCTCACCGATGCCGGCGGTGAACACCAGCGCGTCCACCCGTTCGAGCGAGGCTGAGAGCGCGAGCAAGCAGGATGACAGCCTGTGACAGAAGACGTCAATCGCGAGGGCGGCCGCCGCGTGACCTTGATCGCGCGCCGCCAGCAGCGTGCGCATGTCGTTCGATAGTGCCGACAAGCCGAGCAGCCCGGACCGCTCGTTCAACTCGCGCGTGACCCCTTGGGCATCCGTCCCGAGTGCCGACGCCATGTACGCGACGAGACTCGGGTCTACGTCGCCGGAGCGCGTCCCCATCACCAGCCCGGCAAGCGGTGTGAGTCCCATCGTCGTATCGGCGCTCTTGCCGCGCTTGACCGCGCAGGCGCTGCAGCCGTTGCCCAGATGGGCCGTCAGCATGTCGAGCTCGGCAGGCGGGCGTCCGAGCCGGCGGGCGGCCTCCTCAGCCACGTACCGATGCGATGTGCCATGAAAGCCGAACTTGCGGGCGCCGTGGGTTCGGTACCACGCGTCGGGCACCGCAAAGCGGTACGCGCGCGGTGGCATCGTCTGGTGGAACGCGGTGTCGAAGACTGCAACTTGAGGAACGCCCGGAAATGCGGCTCGAGCCGCGCGAATGCCGGCGAGGTTGGCGGGGTTGTGCAGGGGCGCCAGACGGCACGCTTTGGTGATCGACGCCTCGACACGCTCGTTCACCAGGACCGACTCCGTGAACTCTTCTCCCCCATGAACGACCCGGTGACCGACGCCCTCGACCTCCCGGTGCAACCCGCGCTCCGTGAGCCGCTCCAAGACGGCGGCGAGCGCTCGTTCGTGGTCCGCAAGGGGCAGCGCCACGACACGCTCCACTCCTGCCGCGAGACGCGTGGTGAGAACGGCGCCCTCCGTACCGATCCGCTCCAAAGTCCCCTGGAGTGACCGGCCGCCTGTCTGCGGCTCGACGAGCGCAAACTTCAACGACGAGGAGCCGCAATTGAGTACCAGAACGGCCATCTCGTGTCAGCCTAAACGAAATCGCGAAGCCGCGAATCACTAGGCGCGTTTGCCGTCTCGCCGATCTTCAGCGACGCGGTCGCGCTCGCCAGAAGCCGATCGAAGCACGCTCAATGACGGCGCTTCGAGTGAAAAGTCCGTGGCAGTCGAACATGAGACGCAATGGGCGCTGGAGTTAGATCGACTCGAGATAAGCGATGAGGTCGGAGAGGTCTTGGGCGGACAGTTGCGAGGTGGTGCCGTGCGCTGGATTGTCGCAGCCTCCGTCGAGTGCAAAGCGCTCTGCGAGCGTCTGAGCGCAACCGTCGTGCAGGAAGGGAAAGCGCCAGCTGACTCCGACCAATGGCGGGACCTGAAACGCTCCACCCGTTCCGACATCGAGGGTCTGGTTGTTCGTGAACTTCGCCCCGGAGTGACAGGTGGAGCATCCTGTGTCGCTTCGCTCGAAGAGGACCTGGCCTCGGCCCGCGGCGGCGGCGTCGACCCACGATGGAGCGGGGGGCGCAGGGATACCCTGGACCCAGCCTTGAAGGGCGCTCAACTGAGCGGAGTCGAGCGGGGCGCCCGCCATTCGGTTCGTGTACACGTCGTTGGTGAGCACGGTGAAGTCCGCCTCGTCGCCGGGCCAATGATAGGGGGCGGTGCCCTCGATCGTGCCGCGCATTGAAGGCGTGCGCCGCAAATCGCCGTTGAGTGTCCATACGAACCCATCGTCGCCCCCCTCGGGGTGGCACGATGCGCAGGCGATCAACGCGCCGGCGCCGGTGTGGAAGATATCGTGCCCCGAATCGTCTCGCGACGTGTCCGAGAGTGCGATGGCCGTCGTGAGACCCGAGAATGGGGCCTGGCTCAGGATCGCCCCCACCGTGCCCGCACCGACGACCCCGCCCTGGTTCGAAACGATGAATAGCTGGGCGGGTTCGCGCGTCTGCACGAGAAGATCTCCCTGGAGGTCGAATGCGACGGCAATCGCCTGGTTGGAAGTGATGCCTGGCGTATTCGACGCCACCAGAATCGGGCTTCCGCCGTCCGTCGCCGCGTCGGAGCCACCGAACGCCAGGACGGGGCCATTCTGCACTACGGTTGTGGCGCCGCTGTCTGGATCGAAGGTTGCCGTGGCCGACGACGGCAGCCCACCCGGGAACGTCTGCATCGTGTTCGTGCCGTCGAGGCCGAACAGGGTGATCGGGCTCTGGCCCTGTGCGGTGAGAAACGCGCTGCCGGGAGCCGCGACGGCCACGGTATTGCCATCGGGAGAGAGCGCGACGTCGACGGGTAGAATTCCATTGATCAAAAAGGTCGCCGTGGTGCCCCCATCGGGGCCCAGGATGCTCAGCACGCTGCCGACGATCCCGCCCGCGCCTGCGGAGAGACTGCCGTAGGCGCTCGGGACCCCGGTCGGAATCGATTGTTCGGCCTCGATCTGATAAACGGCCACAATCGACTGGTCGGCCCCATGAATGCTGCGCCAGGCGACGTGCGGCGCGAAGTCGGGTTCAGGGGAGAGCAGGCTGTCGCGGCGCGTGACGCTGCCGTCGGTCGCGACCCGGAGCACTTCGGCCGAGCGGAAGGTCGTGATCGCCAGCGAGCCATCGCTCTGCACCAAGACGTCGCGCAGATCGCGTTCGACCGTGACCGAGGACAACGCGGCGCCGCCCGCGGCGGGCAGCGCAAGGAGCTCGCCGGTGGCGCAGGCCACCCATACCGCGTCGCGGGTGGGATCCCAGGCGACGCCGCGAGGAGCGGGGCAAACGCTGCGGCGCTCGAGAATCGTGCCCGTCGTCGGATCGATTGTTACGAGCGCACTCCCACCGCGAAGCGCGACATGAACGCGGCCAGCGCCGTCTTCCACGAGGCGACCGGGTTCGTCGCCCGGCTGGAGCGCGACGGTGGCCGTGACGGTGGCTGTCGCGGTGTTGACCACGTAGACCGCGGCGCGGTCGGGATCCGAGGCGATCGCGGTCACGCCATCGGCCAGAACGAGCAGCGTTCCGCCCGAGATGGGAGGCGGCGCGACGGAGGCCACCACCGTCGGTCCGAACGCCGGCGCGACCCCGCCGGCGGTCGCAACTCCTGCAGCTCCTCCGCCGAACCCCGTCGCCGTTCCGGCCGGGCCGCTGGGCGGGAGGTCGCCGGCTGGCGACGAGGCGGCGGTTCCCGTGGGGCCGCCCGTGTAGCAACCGCTCGCTGCGATCACAAAAAGCATCAGCGTCGCAACCGCTGCCGACCAGTCGCTCTTCGTCATTGTACTATCCCCCTCGTGGGCTCTGAAAGGCCGTGCCGTCGATGACGTTAATTGCCAGACGCGGGTATTTCCGTTATTTTTTTACAAGGTCAGAGGCCGTTTCCCGGGGGAAGCGGCCCCGTTCTCGCCCAGCGCACGAACGATCCCGCGCACTTGGGTTCCGTCGGACGGGACGCGAACGATCGTGCTCAATTGGGACGACGCCATCCGCGCCACCCTTGGAGGGCGCGCCTCGTCCGCGCCGGCGGTCGAACCGGTTGCGCCCTCTCTCGGAGTCACACCATGAACGCCCTTGCCCCCCTTGCCATCGCTGCGGCGTTCGCAGCCGCATGCGCCGATGGAACGTTGCCCGCACGAGGCGCTCGCGACGCGTCGAACCCGGAGGCGCCTGAAACACCGCCTCAGGCGGGCGACGTCTCACCGGTCTCTGGACCTGCCGCCCATGGTGACGACGGCGGTTCCAGTCCGCCGGCGCGCGCGCTTCACCACCGCGAGGCGCGCGCCTCCGCGGGCTCCGGAGCGTCGCCCTGATGCGGCGCGCTCTCCTGGCCCTCTGGCCACTCGCGGCGCTGGCTTCCGCGTGCGCCTCGACGTCCGCGGCGCCTGCCTTTCGCGACACAGCGCGGCTCGTCGAGATGCGCACGGGGCGCCGCATCTTCTGGAACCAGGGAGGCGCCGACGACGAGGCGGTCGCGCGCCGCATCCGCGAGCTGTCGAGCCGCGACCTTTCGGTCGACGGCGCCGTCCAGATTGCGCTCCTCGACAACAAAGAGCTGCAGGCCGTCTACGAGGATCTGACCATCGCGCAAGCGGATCTCGTCCAGGCCGGGTTGCTCCAGAACCCTTCGTTCTCTGGAGGCGTTGCCGTCCCGATCGCGGGGTCCGACGTGCAGACGGGCTTCAGCCTCGGCGTAGCTCAGGACTTTCTTTCCGTCCTGACCCTCTCGGCGCGCAAGAAGATCGCGGGCGCCGAGCTCGAAGCAACCGAGCTGCGCGTGGGCGATGCCGTTCTTCGGACGACGTTCGACGTGCAGGCCGCCTACTACACGCTTGTGGCCTCGCAGCAGACGCTGGCGATGCGCCGGACCGTGCTCGAGACCGGCGACGCGGCTGTGGCCCTCGCGCAAGCCCAGCACACGGCGGGCAACATCAACGATCTCGACCTCGTCGACCAAAGGATTCTCTACGAGCAGCTTCGCACGGATGTCGGGCGAAGCGAGGCGGACGTTTTGACCGCGCGAGAGACGCTGACCCGGCTTCTGGGGCTGTGGGGATTGGAGGCCTCGTTTCGCGTGCCTCCGAAGCTGCCTGAGCTCGCGCCCGCCGATCCGCCGCTCGACCATCTCGAGGCGCTGGCGATCCGCGAACGACTGGACCTGGCCTCGGCGCACGAGCAAACTCAGGCGCTCGCACACGCGGCCGCGTTGGCGAACAACTTTCGCTTCATCGGCTCGCCGGTGGCGGGGGCCAGGTTCGAACGATCGCCCGAGCGCTACACGGCCATCAGTCCGAATGCGTCGATCGATCTGCCGATCTTCGATCAGCGGCAAGCGGTCATCGCTCGCCTGGAGGCCCAGCTCCGTCAGGCGCAGGCGCGCGAGAGCGCGCTCGCCGTGGACATTCGCTCCGAGGTCCGTGCCGCGCGAGGACGCCTCGTCGCGATGCGCGATGTCGTCGAACGATACGCGAAGGTCGTGGTGCCGCTGCGCGAGAGCGCCGTGAGCCTTTCGCAAGAGCAGTACGACGCGATGCTCCTCGGGGCCTACCCGCTGCTCGCCGCCAAACAGAATGAGGTGGACACCTACCGGCAGTTCATCGACGCCCTGCGCGACTACTGGATCGCGCGTGCCGATCTCGAGCGCGCCGTTGCTTGTGCCATCCCGCGCGGCCCGCTTGCTCTTTCTCCCGAGGGGCCGGCCATGAACGAGCATCGATCGCATCTACCCAACCGTGAGGTGCAGCCGTGATCACGCGACGACGTATCCTTTCTGCCGGGACTCTTTTGGCCGCGGGGCTGGGGCTTGTCCGCATGCGCAGCGCCGCGGGGCAGACGCCCGGGATCGCGCCCGCCGCGACCGGGGGGGCCTGGGCGCCGGTCATCACGCCCAATGGGAGCACGATGCCTTGGACGCTGAGAGACGGCGTCAAGGAGTTCCGTCTCGTGGCCGAGCCGGTCAAGCGAGAGTTCGCTCCGGGCATGCTCGTCGACTGCTGGGGGTACAACGGTCAATGCCCGGGCCCGACCGTCGAGGTCGTCGAAGGCGACCGCGTCCGACTCTATCTCACGAACCACTTACCCGAACGAACGAGCATGCACTGGCACGGCGTCCTCCTGCCGAACGGAATGGACGGCGTCGCCGGCCTGGTCCAGCCGCACATCGACCCCGGCGACACCTATGTTTACGAGTTTACGCTGCGCCAGCACGGGACGCTCATGTACCACCCGCACTCGGACGAGATGGTGCAGATGGCGCTCGGGATGATGGGATTTTTCATCATCCACCCGCGCGGCGGTCCACGCGTCGATCGCGACTTCGCGATCCTGCTCCACGAGTGGGCAATCGCGCCGGGTACTTCACGCCCCAACCCTGCGGTCATGACCGACTTCAACACGTTCACGTTCAATAGCCGCGTCTGGCCGGGCACAGCGCCGCTCGTCGTCAAGAAAGGCGATCGCGTGCGGATTCGCCTCGCGAACCTGAGCATGGACAGCCACCCGATCCATCTTCACGGCCACCAGTTCGAGGTCACGGGGACCGACGGAGGGCCCATCCAGCCGAGCGCGCGCTTTCGCGAGGTGACGACCAACGTCCCCGTCGGCGCGACGCGCGACATCGAATTCGTGGCCGACAATCCCGGCGATTGGGCAGTTCACTGCCACAAGTCTCACCACACGATGAACGCCATGAGCCACGATCTGCCGAACCTGATCGGCGTGCGATCGCCCGACGCCGAGGCGAAGCTCCGGGCCGTCTTGCCCGGCGCCATGACGATGGGCCAAACCGGTATGGGGGACATGATGGACATGGGCCGCCCGAGAAACACACTTCCGATGATGACGGGCACGGGGCCGTTCGGGGCGATCGAGATGGGGGGCATGTTCACCGTGCTCAAGGTTCGGGAAGGCATCGCGAGCTACGACGACCCCGGGTGGTACAAGCATCCGGAAGGGACCCGCGCTCGAAAGGTCTGAGGCTCACACACGGGGCAGCCAGCGACCCGGCAGTTGAAATCGATGCATCCGCACTGAGCGCAGGCGCCGGACGTTTGCCGCAAACGGCGTCTGGGAGCTTCGGGCGCGGTCCAGGTCCACAGTCGCCTACTTTCCAGCAGCGGGTTCTGGTGCGCGAGAACACACCGTGACGACGCGCTACTCGTGGCGAATCGCGCGCGGCTTCATCGCTCCGCACGTCGACACTGCGCTCACGGAACCTCGTTCGGATTGCTCTTGGGCGAGGTAGCGGGCAACGCGGACTCGCTTGGCGTTGCGTCTTCGGTTTGCACGTGCAGTCCTTCGACGAGCCGCTCGCTCGGCGTCAGCGCTACCATGTCCCCTTCGGAGAGCCCACTGGAGATGGCCAGTCGGTCGCCGAAGTCTCCGTCGATGTCGACCTTCTTCCAGGTGACGACGCCATCGTGAATGAGGGCGGCCCGGGTCCCCTTGGCGTCAAAGACGACCGACGTTGCCGGAACGAAGAGCGGATGGTCCTGCCGATTCACGTCGAGCGATACCTGGGCGTACATGCCCGAGACAAGGGTGCGGTCGGGGTTCGGGATGTCGACTTGCGTCAAGAGCGAGCGCGTGGCCATGTCGAGCTCGTCCGCGGTCCGCGTGACCTTTCCGGCGAAAACACGGCCGGGCGTCTCGCGCGTTGTCGTCGGCGCGTTCATGCCTACCCGGATCCCCGCAGCGTACAGCTGAGGCACGTGGATGAATACGCGTACGATATCGACCTCGGCCACCTTGAAGAGCGCCTGTCCCTGGCCGGTGCTCCCGGCCGTGACGAGCTGGCCGACCTCCGCGGTGCGCAGGGTCACGACGCCGTCGAACGGAGCCACCAGCGTTCCGAAACTGCGCAAGTCCTCGTATCGGCGGACGTTGGCCCGGGCGCTCACGTAGGCCGCCTCGGCCGCGGCGACGTTGGCCTCCTGAACCTCGAACGACGCCTGAACCTGGTCGACCTGCTGCTGCGAAACGACGCCAGACGGCCCGAGACTCGAGTACCTCCGGTTCGTTTCCCGGGCGAGCGTGAGCTGACTCTTCGCTTGCGCGATGCCCGCCTGGGCTTGCTTCGCGGCCGCCTCGGCCTGCCGCAATTCGTCGTCGACGTCGGGGATTTCGAGTTCGACGAGCACTTGCCCCTTCTTCACCTGCGAGCCGATGTCTACGAGCCACTGTCGCACGAATCCGTTGGCTCTCGCGTAGACCAGGGTTTCTTGCAAAGGGTCGATCGAGCCCGGCAACGTGAGCCCCGCTTTGCCCGTCGCGCGCACGGCTCTCGCCACACGCACTCGCGGCAGTGCCGTCTCGGCGCGGCGCTCCTCGTCTTGCATCGCAACGCGGTGGAGCACCCGCGGCAGGACGCCGACCACGAGCAATGCGGCAAGGCCTACGCAGACGGCCGCCGCGACGCGCGCAAGCGCGCGACCCGAGGGGCGATGGTTGGCAGGGTCAAAAACCTCGCCCTCGACGGGTCCTGCACTCTGCACCGCCTTGACCGGATCCATCACGGCTCGATTCCCTGAAGCTCCGTAGATCGCGGCGGGCGCCTACGCCACACGCTGTAGACGACGGGGACGAAGATCAAAGTCATGACGGTCGCCACCGAGAGGCCACCGATCACGGCGCGACCGAGCGGCGCGTTCTGCTCGCCGCCCTCTCCAAGCCCGAGCGACATCGGGAGCATCCCGAGGATCATCGCGAGCGCCGTCATCATGACCGGGCGCAGGCGCGTAACCCCCGCGAGCCATGCGGCGCGCCGGGCGTCGTCGCCCTGCTTGCGCTGATCGTTGGCGAAGGTCACCATCAAGATGCTGTTCGACGTGGCGACGCCGATGCTCATGATGGCTCCCATGAGCGCCGGCACCGACAGGGTCGTCCGGGTGGCGAAGAGCATCCATACGATGCCTGCGAGCGCGCCCGGCAGCGCCACGAGAATGATGGCGGGGTCGAGCCACGACTGGAAGTTGACCACCATGAGCAGATACACGAGCAAGATCGCCGCGAGAATCCCGTAGGATAGCCCCCGAAAGCTCGCGTTCATGCTCTCGACCTGGCCTCGGACCACCAGGCTCGTGCCGCGGGGCAAGGTCTCTTTGGCCTTGGCGACGATCGCGTCGATCGCGGCCGAAACCGAACCCAGATCCGTCCCCTGGACGTTCGCCTGCACGTCGAAGGTCGATCGAACATTATAGTGCGTCACGTTTACCGGAGTGGAGTCGCGGTGTAAGGTCGCCAGGTTGCCGAGCATCTGGGGCGACGTGCTGACGGGCAAGTGCACGGGCGTCTCCTGCAACGCGTCGATCGAGTCGACCTTGTACTGCGGCGTCTGTACCGCGACGAGGTACTGGACCCCCGCCTTGCTATCCAGCCAAAAGTTCGGTGCGACCTGTCCGCTCGAGCTCAGCGAGACCAGCGTATCGTTGGCCACGTCCCTCTGTGTCAGCCCTTGCTCGTTGGCCTCGGTCCGGTCCACGTTCAGCCGTAGTTCGGGCTGGTTGACGACCTGCGCCAAGTGAACGTCGACGGCGCCACGAACGCGCGCGATTTCGCCGCGGAGCTTTTGCGCGATGGCGTAGTCCTCATCGTTGTTCGAGAGCGGGCCGACGATCTGCACGTCGACCGGAGCGGTGAGTCCGAAGTTGAGTACCTGGGTCGTGATGTCGGGAGCGAGGAAAAACACATCCGCCGCCGGCAGATCGATCGGAAACCGGCGCCGTAGCTCCTTGATGATCTCCGGGGTCGGGTGATGCTTCTCCTTCAACTGGATGAGCATCTCGCCGTCGGCCGACGAGATCATCGAAGGATCGCCGAGTGTCAGATTGATCCCGCTGACGGGCAAGCCCACGTTGTCGATGATCGTCTCGAGTTCGCCCGGTGCAATGACGTCGCGGACGATGTCTTCCACGCGGACGAACGCCTGCTCGGTCGTCTCGATCCGCGTCCCGGGCGCGATGCGGACGTGGAAACGAATCTGCCCTGCATCCACCGAGGGAAAAAAGTCTCTGCCGAGGTTCGGAAAGAGCGTCGCAAGCGACGCCACGATGAAGATGCCAACGGTCAAGGTCACGAGCTTGGCGTGGTCGAGCGCCCAGTCGAGGTAGCCTCCGTACGCGCGACGCAAGCGCTCGAAATGGACGTTGAATCGCTCGTGAACGCGCCAGATGATGTCGCGCTTTTTGGGGGCGCCCTTGGCGTTCTTTTCGGATGCGCTTGCGCTCGGCTCGCTCTTCTCACCGTGCGTGTCCCGTTCGTGCACGCCGCCGTACAGATCGATCTCCGCCTCGAGCATGTAGTGGACCATGGTCGGGACGAGCGTGCGCGAAAGGAGGTACGACATCATCATCGCGAACACGACCGCCATGCCGAGCGGAGTGAACAGCGACCGAGCGGCGCCCGAGATGAACACCACCGGGATGAAGACAATGCAAATGCACAGGGTGGCGACCAGCGCGGGCACCGCGATCTGCTGCGCGCCGTCCAGGATGGCCCGCACCAAGAGCTTCTTCATCGCCATGTTGCGATGCACGTTCTCGAGCTCGACCGTCGCGTCGTCGACGAGGATGCCGACCGCCAGTGAGAGCCCGCCGAGGGTCATCAGGTTGATGGTCTGTCCTAGGCACGCGAGACAGATGAGCGAGACCAAGATCGAGAGCGGGATCGAGGTCAGGACGATGAGCGTGCTCCGCCAGCTGCCCAAGAAGAGGAGGATCATCAGCGCGGTCAACCCCGCCGCGATGCTCGCCTCGATCAGGACTCCGCGAATCGCGGCGCGCACGAAGAGCGACTGATCGAACAAGAGATCCATCTTGTACTCGGGCGGCAGCGTCGCCAAAAGGCTCGGCATGATGCCGCGGATGCGGCTGACGATGTCGAGCGTGGACGCCCCCGCGCTCTTCAAAAGCGTCATCAGGACGCCGCGCCGTCCATTGGCGCGGACGAGACTCGTCTGCGGCGCGTAACCGTCTCGCACTTGCGCGACGTCGCCGATGGTCACCGTCGATCCTTGGACGGTCTTCACGGGCAAGGAGGAGATCTCGTGGATGGCGTCGGGGCTGCTGTTGAGCCGGACGAGCAATTCTTGATCCCCGAGCTTGGCGGTGCCCGACGGCAGGACCAGGTTCTGCGCTTGGATGGCGTTGTTCACGTCGTTCGGCGAGAGCCCGAGCGCGTAGAGGCGCGGCAAGTCGATGTCCACCATCACCTGCCGCTGTTTGCCCCCGTAGGGCCAGGGCATTTGAACCCCCTGCACGGTGGCGAGTCCGGTGCGCAGAAAGTTGCTCGTCAGGTCGAAGAGCTGCTGCTCGGATAGCGTTTCGGAGTGAATCGACCCCTGGATGATCGGGACATTGGAAGCGCTGTAGTTGACGACGAGCGGCGGGGTCGAGCCGACTGGAAATTGCTTGAGCAAGGTCTGCGAGATCGCCGTGATCTGCGCATTGGCCATCTCGATCTTCGTCCCGGGGTAGAAGAAGACCTTGGTCACCGAGACGCCGTAGAGCGACTGACTCTCGATGTGCTCGATGCCGTTCACGGTGGTCGTCAGCGCGCGTTCGAAGTTGCCCGTGAAGCGCTGCTCCATCTCGTCGGGCGGCAGGCCGCCGTACTGCCAGACGATGGCGACAACCGGGATGTCAATCTCCGGCAGGATGTCCGTCGGCATCTGGAGAATCGAATAGACGCCGGCGACGACGATGAGCATCCCCATGACGACAAACGTGTAAGGGCGCCTTAGAGCGAGGCGGACGATCCACATGGGGCCGGTTACGACTGCCTTCCGGAACGCAAGCTACCGTATCTCGACGGGTAGAGCCCACTGAATTCCTCGCATGCGCCGCAGGCCCGTCGCGATCCGCGATCGCGTTCTTCGCGCAGGAACGTGCTCGGGGCCAAGGCCCTGGTGTAACGTGGCGCACGCGCGCTGTGCTTCGTGCTTCGCCCGCCCTTTCCATGCGCCCTCGATCGTGCCACCACCGGGTCCACGTGCTCCTCGGAGCGCTGCTCTTGTGTCTCGACGCGGCGGCCCAGCCCGGTCCGCTCGGGGTGCCAGCCCCTGCGTTGGACGCACCGCGTCCTCCCGCGCTCGGCAGCAACGGCGCGCCGATCGAGCAGGTGACGTTCGATGCCGCCGTGAAGCTGGCGCTCGATCGGAACCCGACGTCGCGCCAAGCGGCGGAGGAGATCCGTCGCTACCACGCGCTCATGGAAGAGGTGCGCTCATCGTCCTTGCCCACGCTGTACGGCACGGGAAACTACACTCGTCTCGACGCCAATCGCGTCGTCAACGGGATCATCGAATTGCCGCGCGACGGTCTCAACCTGTCGGTGACGGTCAGCGCGCCGGTCATTGCCCCGCGCGCCTGGGTACTCTGGGACCAGGCGTCCGACCAGGTCGACGTCGCACGCTTGAACGCGGCGGACGTTCGCCGAACGCTCGCGATCACGACGGGGCGGGCCTACCTCGCGGTCATCGCGCAGAAGCGCTTGCTCGATGCCGCCATCACGGCGCGCGACAACGCCAAAGGGCACTTCGAGTTCACGCGCGCGCAGCTCGCGGGGGGGGTGGGCAACCGGCTCGACGAGGTGCGCGCAGCCCAGGAGCTGACCTCCGACGAGGCACTGATTCAGAACCAGGAGGTCGCCCTGGTCCGTGCGCGCGAAGGGCTGGGCGTGCTCGTTGCACGAGATGCCGCAGTGGACGCGACCGACGAGAGTCTCTTCGCGAAGCTGCCGAGCTTGAACGAGGCGCTGAACGGATCGCAGAAGACTCGCCAGGACGTGCGCGCGCGCGAGCGCGCCGCAGCGGCGGTCGCTCGAACCGTGCGCCAAGCGTACGCGGACTACCTTCCGTACCTGAATCTCCTCGCCTTCCCGTTCTACCAGGACCCGCCGATCCCCACGGTTCCCCGAACGGGCTGGCAAGCGGAGCTCGTGCTGACGATTCCATTTTACGACGGCGGCCTTCGCTATGGGCAAGAGAAAGCGCAAAAGGCGCTGGCGAACGAGGCGCAGCTCGACGTCGAGGCGACGCTCCGGCAAGCCAAGAGCGACGTGCGCGTGGCGTTCGAGGAGATGCAGAGGGCGGACGTTGCGCTCGATCAGGCCGAGCAGTCCTCCGCGTTCGCGAATCAGGCGCTCGTGCTCGCCAATCTTGCGTATCGCGCGGGAGCGACGACGAACCTCGAAGTCATCGACGCGGAGAGGCAAGCGCGGGATGCCGCGACGCAGGCCGCGATGGCCGAAGATACGTCGCGGCAGGCGAGGTTGGATTTGCTGGCGGCGAGCGGAAGATTCCCGTAACCGGGCTCGGCCCCTCACCGGATCATTGCCCCAGGCTCCGGGCGATCGCGACTTGCGCGATGGCTTGCTCGTACTGCGCGCGGGTAAGGTTCAGGCGTGCTTGGGTGAGTGCCGATTGGGCGTCGAGAAGGTCGGTCGTCGTCGCGCTCCCTGCCTTGAGCAAGGCTTCCGTGACCCGGTAGGCCTCTTCGGCGCTCGCGATGGCTTCGCGCGCCACATCGACGGCGCTCGTCGCGGCGCGCGCCTCCGCGAGATCCGTCGCCACTTGGAGGCCGATCTGGCGCCCCTGGTCCTCGAGGTCGTGCTGGAGGACGGTCGTCTGCTCCGCGGCGGCCTTCTGCGCGTGCCATGAGGCACCCCACTCCCAGACGTTCCAGTTGACCTTCAAGCCCACGAACACCGCGTTGGTGGGAGCGAGGATCTGACCGTCCAGGTGATTGTAGGCCGCCTCGGCATCGACGTCGGGCAGCAGCGACAGCATCCGCGCGCGGCGGGTGTGGTCGAGCGACTCGACCTGCAGTCGGAGCTGTTTGAGCTCCGGTCTCGCGCGGGTGGCCTCGCGTTGCGCGTCGCTCAGCGCGGGCAGCGCCGCGCTCGCCCGAGCGAGCAGCGACTTGGGCTCCACGAATTCGATCCCTTGGCCATCCATCGGCAGTCCGAGGGTCGCCAAGAGGCCCGCCTGGGCCACCAGTCCTTGCGTATGCGCGAGAATCTCTTGCTGCTTCGCGTTGGCGACGGCCACCTGAACGCGGAGCAGGTCCGCGTTGGTCAAGACCCCCGCGTTCACCCGCGCGAGGGTAACCTGCACCTGCTCGGCGAGCTGCTCCTCGGAAGATTGGGCGATGTCCTCGAGCGCTTTGGCCTCGAACAGGTGAAGATAGCCCACCTCGACCCTCTCCTTCACGTCGGCTCGTGCCGTCGCGAGCTCGGCCTCGGTCGCGTCGGCGGCGCGCGCCTGCGCGGCCTGTTCGTGTGACAAATGGAAGAGCCCCATGAGGGGTTGATCCGCCGAGACGGCCAGCGTGTTGATGTCTTGGCGTCGCACGCTGAAGTTCTCGCCACCGAACGCGATCGAGAAGTCGCTATTGTAATGCTGGTATTCGTCGGAAACGTGCACCGAGGGAAGCATTCGGCCCGTGGCCGAATACTCCAGCTCCCTGGCCCCCCGCACGTTCGCTTGGCTGGCGAGCAGCCGCGGGTTCGAGGCCATCGCTAGATCGACAGCCTCCTCCACCGTGATGCTGCGAACCGATGGTTCGGCTCGCGCAACCGTCGGGTCGAGCGCGGCCACGACGATCGTTGCGAAAAGGCGCAGTCGGCGCATTACTGGCCGACCCGCACGGTCACGTCCGCCGAAAGCCCCGCCCGCATGGGTGTCGACTCCGGAAGATTCACCCAGGCAATGCGCACGGGCACTCGCTGCACGACCTTCACGAAGTTGCCCGTCGCATTGTCTGCCGGCAAAAGCGAAAAGCTCGACCCCGTTCCGCCCGAGATACTCTCGATCCTGCCCTCGAATGTGCGGCCCGGATAGGTATCGACGCTGATTTCGGCCTTCTGTCCGGCGTGCATCCTTCCGAGCTGCGTTTCTTTGAAGTTGGCCACGACGTAGGTTGCGGTCGGCACGAGCTCGATGACGGGCTGACCGACGGTGACGAGTTGCCCCGGGTGAACCGTGAGCCGGGAGGCAATGCCCTCGGCGGGCGCGACGATCTTGGTGTACGAAAGCTGCAGATCCGCCAGGTCGAGCGCGGCCTTGGCACTCTCGACGTGGGCATGGGCGAGATCGGCTTGCGCGTGGGCGGTGGCAATCTGGGCGTCGACCGGTGCGCTTTGGCTGAGGCGGCCCTGGGCCTCCGAGACTTGAGCGAGCGCCGCGTTCCGGGTCTGGTCCGCGAGCGCAACCTCCGCGCGAGCCTGCGCGACGGCGGCCGTCGCCACATCGAAGACCGCCTGGGCGTTGTCGAGGTTTTGCGAAGGAATGGCGTTTGCCGCGCGCAGCTCCTTGGCGCGGTTCAGATCGAGCGCCGCTTTCTTCGCGTCCACCTCGGCGCGCGTGAGCGCCGCGCGTGCGGCCTCCCTCTGGGCCTGTGCGCTCGTCACCCCAACCGATGACCCGCTCACGACGGCGCGCGCGCTGGTGAGGCCGCCCTTGGAAGTGGCCTCCACGACTTGCACCTGCGCGTCGGCAGCGGCGGCTTGCGCCTGCGCGGTCCTCAGCTCCGCCGCGGCCTCCTTTTCCCGCGCGGAGTAGTCCGCATCGTCGATCTCGGCCAAGACGACGCCCTTTTCGACCAATTGGTTTTCGGTGATGTTCACTTTCACGACGAGCCCCGCGACCCGCATTCCTACCGGGACGATGTCGGCCGCGACCTGACCGTCGTCGGTGCTTTCCTGGTTGACGGTGAGCAGGTAGTAGACGCCAATCCCGCCGAGAAGGACCACCGTGGCCAAGGCGACGATCGTATAGCCACGCCGGGCGCGGCCCGATCGGCGTGCGGACGCGGCTTCGGACAAGGCCGCAGCCACGTTGCGCCCGTTGGTGTCGGAGACGTTCAACGCCCCCCGCGGGCTACCGGACGCATCGGAACTTCCTTCGAGCGGGGACTTTCGGACATCGGCTTCCATCGTCATATCTCCACGTGCACGTCGACCGGCTCGGCTTTGTCCGCCTTCATTGCCTTCGGCGCCTTGAGAAAAAAGAGCAGGGGCAAGACCAGCGCGAAGAGGATTCCGGACAAGAGGAACATCTTTTCGAAGGCCAGAACCGTGGCCTGCCGATCCACCAGCAATTCCATCATGCCGAGCGAGGCCTGGTGGGCGGTGGTGGCGTCCAGCCCGCCGCGGCCTGCGAGCAGCTGCTGGTCCATGGCAAGTCGCGCAATGACCTCCGGTCGCCCGGCGTAAAGATGCGCCGCCACTCCGGCCCGGGCCGCAGTCTCCTGGCGCGAAAGAACGGTCGCAAAGATGGCGAGCCCGACCGAACCGGAGATCTGCCGCACGAGTGAATTGGATCCCGTGGCGTCGGCCAGTTTGTGGCGCGATATGGTGGACAGCGCCACGGTGGTGAGGGGCACCCAGAGAAAGCTGAACGCCAGCCCCTGGAAGAAGAGCGTCGAAACGACACCGCTCGCCGATGTGTCGAGCGTGTAGTGGCTCATCTGCAAGGCGCTGATGCAAAACAGCACGACGCCCAAGCCCACGAACACGCGCGGAGGAACCCTGTTGTACAGGCGCCCCACGAACGGCGTGGCGATCATCATGACGATCGTGCGCGGCATCAGGGCGAGGCCGGACTGCATGGCCGTAAAGCCCAGCACTTCCTGCATGAACACGGGCAAGAGAAACGTCAGGGCCATCAGCATCGCAAACATGATGCCGCCGATGAGGGTGCCAGAAAGGAACACCGGATCGCGGAAAAGCGAAATGTCGACGGCCGGCACGGGGGCCGTCAGCTCTCGCACGATGAAAAAGGCGATCGCAATGGCCGCGACGACGAAACACCCGCTGATGAGCGGCGAGGCGAACCAGTCGTCCTGGTTGCCCTCCTCGAGGGCGTATTGAAGCGACACCAGCCCCACGCTGAGCAGTCCGATGCCGGCCCAGTCCATGTTCTTGCGCTGATTCTCCGCCGCGAGCCGGTTGGCTTCCTTGATGTCCTCCGGCTCGTGTACGAAGTTCGTGACCATGAAGACCGCGAGGACACCGACGGGCAGGTTGATGTAGAAAATCCACGGCCAGCTGTAGTGGTCGACAATGTAGCCGCCGATCGTGGGACCGATGGCGGGGCCGATCATGACCGCCAAACCGAAGAGCGCCATCGCCATCCCTTGCTCCTTCGGCGGGAAGGTCTGACGCAGGATCGCCTGCTCGGTGGGCTGGAGGGCGCCCGCGCCGAAGCCCTGCATGGCGCGAAAGGCGACGAGCGTGGGCAGGCTGCGCGCCATTCCGCAGAGGCCCGAACCGATGACGAACAGAATGAGGCAGGCAAGGTAGACGCGCTTTTGGCCGAACAGCCTGCCCAGAAGCGCCGTGAGCGGCATGACCAGGACGGTGGCCAGCGCAAATCCCGTGGTGACCCAGGTGATCTCCTCGACGGTGGCGCCGACGGCGCCACGCAGGTGGGGAATGGCGACGTTGACGATCGACGAATCGATGGCCCCCATCAGCGTGCCGAACGTCACGGAGATGGTGACGACCCACTTGTTGACGGGCCGTGCAGGGGCACGAGCGGGCCCTCGGGAGAACGCGCTATCCAGGGTCGCGGTGGTCATGCGAGCTCTGCGCCTTGCAGAAAGACGTTGACCAGGGCTTCCGCGTCCCCGACGTCGAGTGGCTGGAGCTTGAGAACCTCGCGAACCGCGAGGCCCCGCATCATGCCGGCGAAGAGCCAGGGGTAGAGATGGCTCCGCTCGGCGCAGAGCGCGCCCCTTGTTACACCCCGAGCGATGATCCCTTCAATCCGCTGGAAGATGAGCCGGTAGCAATCCGAGGGCAGCGTCGCGGCGCGGGGATAGCTCGACTGCAGATGGCTGAGCTCGCCCTCGAGCAGCATCTTGAAAAAGGGTCGATGAGACGACAAGAACGTGAAGTACGCCGTGATGAAGGCGACCAGTTCGTCCCGAACGGGCGCGCCTTCGACCGCCGCGAGTGCCACGTCGAGCACCTGGGTGAGGCCGTCGCACCGGGCTCGAAGGAGCGCGGCCAAGAGAGCGTCTCGGTCGTCGTAATGGTTGTAAAGCGTACCGACCGCCACCCCGGCACGTGCGGCGATAGCGCCGACGTGCGCGTCACGCAAGCCTTCCTCGGCGAAGACTTCTTCGGCGGCCGCCGCAATCGCGGCGGCGATCTGCCGTCGCATGCGTTCTCGCAGCCGAGTCGGGCCCGGAGGATGGACTGGCTGTTCGGCGGGAGGAATGGCCGGTGCGATTGGTGAAGGGCGGCTCACGATCGATACGATGCGGACGAATACACCTTCGTTGCGCGGGTTGTCACGGCTGCCGCGCTCGGGTCGCAACTCCAACCGCGCGTGTCCTCGCCTGGTGTCGGGGTGGGGCCGGACCCCCCGGGTCGCGCCTGACCGCGCACCGGCGTGAGGGTGCGGACGACGAGCGGGGCCATGACAGTCTCAACGAAGAAGCGCGCGCAACGCCTCTTGCGCTAGCGCGTTCTCCTCCGGAAGACCGATCGAGATCCGCGCCCAGCCATCGAGAGGCGGAAACGAACGCCCGATATTGACTCCGGCCGACAGCATCGCGGCGGCAAACTCCCGATGGGGACGCCCCGTCTCGAAGAATACGAAATTTCCGTGCCATTCGCAGGTTCGGAGGTTCAACTCCCGTAGAGTCGAAAGCCACCGGGCACGCTCCGCCGTGACCTGTTCCCGCACGGCCGCGAGGTAGGCGCCGTCGCGCAAACTGGCCGCCGCAGCCACCACCGAAAGCCGATTGAGCGATCGGGGGATCCCGACGCCCCGGCGGCGCAACATCTCGGCCAGCGCGGACGGGACCACGGCATAGCCCAAAGGCAGCGCGGCCAGCCCGTAGCACTTCGAGAACGTTCGGAAGACGGCGACGTTCAAGCCGGCACGGACGAGCCCGACACACGTCCGGCGCTCGACCTCTCCGGTGAACTCAAGGTACGCCTCGTCCACGATCACCAGAGCTCGCGTGGAGGCTTCGCGGACCAGGGTCTCCAGCGCCGCCACGTCCGAGAGCGTGCCCGAGGGATTGTGCGGGTTCACGACAAAAAGTGCCCGGGTGTGTGCGTTGACTCGCGCGCCGAGTGCCGGCAGATCGTTTTCCAGCCGGTCGTTGAGCCGGACAGCGACGGCGACGCCTCCCGCCGACTGAGCCGCCTCGGCGAGAGCTCCATACCCCGGCGTCGAGTAGATGAACTCGCCTCCCGGACCGCCTTGGAGGGCGAGATGAACACCCAGTTCGTCGAGGACATCACCGAGCACGACGCGATCCACAGGGACGCCTTCGCGCGCAGCGATCTGACGTTGGAGGTCCACCGCCTCGCCGTCCGTGTAGCGAGCGAGCCCGTTCAGGGCGCTGCGGATCGCATCGACCGCCAGGGGCGAAGGCCCGAAGGGGTTTTCGTTCAAATCGAGGTTTGCGTGCACCACGCGGGGGGCAACGGCGGGTGCTGCGCTCGCCGCCGGCCGGGCGTGCACCGAACAGGACTCCAACGCGAGTTCTGCAAGCGCGAGCAGTCCGCACCGGAGCCAATCGCGGCGATCCCACAATTCGCGCGGTCTCATCGTGTCTGCCCGGATCATCGTTCGACCTTTCATCTCAAATGCTCGATGCTGTCCACGATAACAGACGTCTCAATCCGAGCCGGAACCGCCCCGACGCGGTCCAAGGGTCGCCACCGGATGCGCTCCCGTTCGCTCTGGACGTGAAGTATGCCGGGGCTACGCTGCCCGGCGTGCCGGAAACCGCTGCGACTTCTCCGAGGCCGTCTTCCCGAAAGCCCGCCGGCGACGCTGCGAAGCCACCGTACGCGTCGCTATTGAGCTGGGTCCTTCTGGCGATGCTTGTCGCCGGGGGCTGGGCATACCAGCTCCACGACGCAAAGGAAGAAGCCGTACCCGAGATCCGATACAGCGACGTTTACGCGCTTCTCGACTCCAGCAAGGTCGATTCGGTCACCCTGAGAGGCCTTCAGATCCGCGGGAAGCTGAAGGAAGCCGAGAAGGTCGATGGCCAATCGATCACCACATTTCGCTCGCTCCTGCCCGCGGTCGAGGACCGGGCTCTCTTGCCCTTGCTTCGCGAAAAGGGAGTCGCCGTTACGGTGAGGAGCGAGGAGCAGCCCCCGCTGGTCCGCATCCTTACGGCGGTTGTCCCGTGGGTCCTCATCCTCGGGGCGTGGGTCTGGATGTCGCGTCAGGCAGCGGGCGCCATGGCCGGCGGCCCGCTCGGGCGGATGCTCATGGGCCGGTCCACCCGCGTGGATCCCGCCGCACGGGTGCAGGTGACATTCGACGACGTGGCGGGCCTCAAGAGCGCGAAGCGCGACCTCAGTGAGATCGTCGACTTCCTCAGGGCTCCTGCCGACGTTCGCCGGCTGGGCGGAAAGGTGCCTCACGGCGTCCTCCTCGTAGGACCGCCGGGAACGGGCAAGACGCTGCTTGCGCGGGCGGTTGCTGGAGAGGCGGGCGTTCCCTTCTTTTCCGTGACCGGTTCCGAGTTCATCGAGCTTTTCGTGGGTATGGGCGCCAAACGTGTCCGTGACCTCTTCGAGCAGGCCAAGCAGGTGTCGCCCGCGATCGTCTTCATCGACGAGATCGACGCCGTGGGTCGAGCGCGAGGCGCCGGATTGGGCGGAGGCAACGACGAGCGCGAGCAGACCCTCAACCAGCTCTTGTCCGAGATGGATGGCTTCTCACGCAACGAACTGACGATCGTCCTTGCGGCCACCAACCGGCCAGACGTCCTCGATCCCGCTCTTTTGCGCCCGGGCCGCTTTGACCGACGCGTGATCGTCGACCGACCGGAGCTGGCCGCTCGCACGTCGATCCTCGCGGTGCACACGCGAGACAAGCCTCTCGCCCCCGACGTGGACCTCGGGGTCGTTGCAGCGATGACTGCGGGATTCTCCGGCGCGGATCTCGCCAACCTAGCCAACGAGGCCGCGCTCGGGGCGACGCGGCGCAAGGCCGACGCGGTCCAAGCCAGCGATTTTGCCGCCGCCTACGACAAGATCGTGCTCGGCGATCCTCGCGAGGCCAAGCTCGACAAAGTCGAGCGCGAGCGTGTCGCCATCCACGAGTCGGGCCACGCCGTAGCTGCCTTCTTCGAGCGGCTGGCCGAGCCTCCGGCCCGCGTAAGCATCATCCCGCGCGGAATGGCGCTCGGGGCCACGCAGCAGACGCCTGGAGTGGATCGGCACCTGTTGTCCCAGCCGGAACTCGAAGCGAGACTTCGGGTTCTCATGGGCGGATACGCGGCGGAATCGCTCGTGCTCGGCTCCGTCTCCTCCGGGGCCGCCGACGACCTTCGCAAGGCGACGGAGATTGCGTTCGAGATGGTCGGTCACTACGGCATGAGCGAACTCCTGGGGCCAGTCTTCTACGAGCACCGGACCTCGCAGCCGTTTCTGGGGCAGCAGGTTGCCCTCGGGGGAACGACGAGCGACGCGACTGTGCACACCATCGAGCAGGAGACCGGTAGCCTGCTGAACGAGGCTCTTCGTACGACACGCAACGTCTTGTCGACGCACCGGTCCGCCCTCGATGCCCTCATTGCCGCGCTTCTTGCACACGAGACACTCGAAAAGGACGAGTTGACCCAGTGCTTGAGTGAGGCGTCTTTGCCGGACACAGTTGCGCCCTCCCGATCGTCGGCCGGCGCTGGCCGGACGCAACCAGCGTAGGCGCCATGCCGTGACGGGAACCACCCTATTCGGTGCTCTCGTAGCTGGCGCGATCGATCGCAGCCCGGTAATGCTCGCGCGCATCGCCGATCACAGCATCGCCGTGCGCGGGCAGGACGTTGGCAAACTCGAGGCCCAGGATGCCCCGAAGGTCCTCTCTTGGGGGCTTGCCATCCTTCAACCATGCAGGACCGATGTTGTACGCGCGGACGAACCCCATCCAGGGCATGATCATCCGAGCAAGCCCGTTGAAGTAGGCGTCGGTCTTGGCCCAGTTCTGGAGGCAGTCGCCCGCCACCACCGTCCCGCCGTGGCGATCGAGGATGAGCAGTGCTTCTGGCGGGCTCGAACGGATCGTGTAAAGGCGCGCGCCGGACAGCGGCAGCTCGGTGCCCGCTCCCATCGCGACGTCGGGTTCGAGGTAGACATCCTTTGCGTTTGCGTCGAAGCCGGCAGTGTACCGCTGGCCCGCGACGGCCCACACCTTCGCCTTGTAGCGTTCACGGTAGAATGGGTCGTCCATTCCGTGACCGCCGGCGAGTCGGACGAGGTCGGTGACCTTGCCGAGCGCGTCGAGCGAAGCGAGGCCCGCTTCGTCGAGCCGGACGCAGTTCACCAGGACAATCCGCTCGCCCTCACGCACGATCGTCATGTTGCGGCTGAATCGGACGGGCGGCATGGTCATGCGGACAGTGCCCGTGACGAAATGGATGTTCGGCAGAACTTCGCGGATCGCGCCATGGGGCAGCGCGGGCGGGTGGGGGCGAACCACGAGAGCCATCGGACCGGTTCTACCGGCGGTCTCCATCGTCGGAAAGACCCAGGGAGCGGCCGGGCGTCGGCGGTCGAATCTCTTCAATCATCGGCGCCCGCGCGAACTCGCATCACAGATTTTGCAGTTGGATTCCGAGCTGCAAGGAGTTGGCCACGGGTTCCGGCCCGCCGGACGAGCCTCGATCGACATGCTGGTAGGTGGCGACGACTCGGGCCATATAGCTCTTGATGACGAGGGCGAGCGCGCCGTCGAACACCGTCCACCCCGGATCGATGGCCTGTTGCAGCCTCACGAGCGGCTGCAGTTTTCCGATTCCGAGGTCGGGGGTCAAATAGCTGAGAAGCAGATAGAACGAATCATGGGGCGCTCGGGCGATCACGCCGTCGGTGCCGATCAACGTCGATGACGCGCCGGTCACGTAGCCCTGGGCAAACGAGTATCCCTTGTTGAAGTTGTAAAATTGTCCTTCGACCGTGAACGTTCCGGAGTCGGTGGCCTCCTCCACGAGAGCGTCGGCCATGACGAGGGCTGTGTTTTTCGGCGTCGCGGTCGTCGTATCGATGGAGCCTGACTTCTGGTATTGGGCGCCCAGTCCGATCGTCGCGACGCTTTTCGCGCCGTAATACGTGCTCGACCCAAAATAGCCGGGCTCGCTGCCCTGCAGGCTGTAGGAGATGCGACCCGAAACATAGGGCTGCGTGCCGGGGCCGGAGACGTCAATCCCATAAACGCCGCCGTAGTACTTGAACTTGTCTTCGAACGCGTTGCCCCAGAGGGTCACGCCCTGGTCGCGGCCGTTCGCATTGTCCTTCGGTCCGAGTGGCGGACGTCCCGCGACGTAAAAGCCTGGATAATTCCAAGGGCTCATGAAAAACGGTCCCGTGAAGTTCGATCGATCGGAAGGAACGAGCAGGCGGCCGGCCCAGATATTGAACTGCTTGATCGGCTGGTATTGGGCGATGAGGTCCATGACCCCCACGGCGCCCTTTGCCGCCTCGAGGTCGGTCCCGACGACCAATTCGCCGTTGAAGTTGGCGACCCAAGAAAATTGCTCAGTGACTTTCCCGTTGAAGCGCGCTTCGACGGTCGAGTCGTACGCGTTGTCGAGGTGAACCTCCGTCATCTCCTTCGGCTTGTCCGGATCCTGCAAACGGAGCCCCGCGCGTACACCGAAGCTGTAATTGATCTTGAACGGGTTCGGGGCCGGCGGAGCCGGAGGAGGCGGCGGCGGCGGCATCATCATCGGTGCGACCGGCGGCGCCGGCGCCATGGCCATCGGCGGTGGAGGCGGAGCCACCACCGCAGGGGGCGGCGGCGGCGGCGCGTCCGGAGCGGGCGGGGCCGCAGCCGGGGGTGCCGCCGCACTGCCTGCGTCGACCGCCGCTCCCATGGGGGCGGCGGCGGGAGACGTTTGGGCGAGCGCCGTCCCGGACTGCGTCGCGATGGCGACCGTAGCCAAAACGGAATGTAAGATTGCAGATCCGGCTCTTCTTCGAAGCATCCGACTCTCCTCTCGAAACATGCGATCTCCAAATGCCCCGGCGCTGTGCCGACGCGACGGCCGACCACGGCCGACTCAGCCGTTCTAATCGACGCGAGATGTCGTGGCGATTTCGTGTGCATAAACAATCGGTGCATTCGAAGTTCGCCGGACGCGTTCTGTACGTCCTTATACGGGGATTGGCATCGGGAGTTATTGCGTTATGCGGTCCCCGCCAGGAGTAACGGGATGCATACCGCAACGAAATCGCTTTGAAACACTTTGCCCGTTACGAGAGTCGGCATGGATTACGTGGCGGCAACGCCCTATCCCTGGCCGTTCGACGGAGAGCTTCGGCGCGACAACACGGCGCTCCTCGTTATCGACATGCAGACGGATTTCTGCGGCGTGGGCGGATACATCGACTTGCTGGGATACGACATTTCACTCACGCGCGCGTGCATTCAGCCGATTCGGCGCGTGCTTGGCGCATTTCGGGCGGCAGGGTATCCGGTTCTTCACACGCGGGAGGGCCATCGACCGGACCTTTCCGATCTGCCCGCCAACAAGCAATGGCGGTCGCGTCGAACGAGCTCGGGAGTTGGAATCGGCGACAAGGGGCCGTGCGGGCGTGTTCTCGTCCGCGGCGAGCCGGGCTGGGACATCATCCCCGAGCTTGCCCCAAACGCAGGCGAGACGATCATCGACAAGCCCGGAAAGGGGAGCTTTTGTGCCACTGATCTTGAGCTCATTCTTCGGCTGCGAGGCATCCGCAATCTCGTTCTGACGGGGATCACGACCGACGTCTGTGTGCACACGACCATGCGGGAAGCCAACGACCGCGGGTTCGAATGCATCATTTTGCGCGACTGCTGTGCGGCGACCGATCTCCGCAATCACGAGGCCGCGTTGAAGATGGTCACGATGCAGCAGGGGGTATTCGGTGCGGTGGGCGAGTCGGGGGCCCTGCTCGGCGTCTTGGCCTGATGCTTATCCAACATACGGCCAATTTTACGCCACTTTGATGAGAGCTCGCATCGATCGACGTGTCGACCGAGGATGAGGACACGGTGCTTACCTTTAACGTTGGCGCAATAGGACGGAAACAGCTCGCCTTCTAGCGTGCGGAATCGATGCTTTGGCGCCACGTGCAGCGGTGTTGCCAATCGGCTTTGCGGGTCTCCGAACAATGCCCCTTGTCCGGCGTCCGGTGGACTCAGGGGCCTGGAGACGCCCACCATGATTGAGGTCACCGTCGACGCCGAGCCGCAACCGGTATCGATCGACGTCGATCGCACGGCTCTCGTCATCATCGACATGCAGCGCGATTTCCTCGAGCCCGGTGGGTTCGGCGAAGCGTTGGGCAACGACGTTTCGCGCCTGAACGCCGCGGTTCGCCCCTGTATGGCTTTACTCGAGAGCGCGCGGGACAACGGTCTGTTCGTCATTCACACGCGCGAGGGGCACCGCGCCGACATGGCCGACGCGCCGAAGGCGAAAGTCGAGCGTGGCGCCCCTTCGCTCCGGATCGGAGACAGCGGGCCCATGGGGAGAATTCTCATCCGTGGCGAGCCGGGACACGACATCGTCCCCGATCTTTACCCGCGCCCGGGCGAGGCGATCATCGACAAGCCTGGAAAGGGGGCGTTCTTTGCAACGGACCTGCACCTGATTCTGCAGAATCGCGGCATCGAAAACCTGATCGTGTGCGGCGTCACGACCGAGGTCTGTGTCAACACCACGGTGCGCGAGGCCAACGACCGGGGATATCGGTGCATCGTCCCGTCGGATTGCTGTGCGTCTTACTTTCAGGAGTTTCACGACGTCGCCCTGCGCATGATCAAGGCCCAGGGCGGGATTTTCGGATGGGTTTCGGACTCGGCCCGAGTCATCGAGGCGCTCTCGTGACGAGCCCGAATCCCCGAGGTGAGCGCCCCGAGCGCGAGGAGCAGATGCCATGGCGACAGAGATGACCGCGGCGATTCCGGGTACGGCAGCAAAACCGAAGCTCTGGACTCCAGGCGACTGGAACGCCTACTTCGGCTTCGGAACCAACATTCTGGTCAATTTGCTCACGCTGACCGGGCTACTGAGATTCGTGCTGAAAATGCCGGATTCGCTGGTCTTCGGGCGAATCTTGCCCGCCACCGGTCTGATGATGTGTCTCAGCACGTTGTACTACGCCTGGCTCGCGTACCGGCTCGCTGCGCGAACGGGCCGCACCGACGTCTGCGCCTTGCCGTCCGGCATCAGCGTGCCGCACATGTTCGTCGTCACGTTCATCATCATGCTCCCGATCGCGGCCAAGACCGGCGACCCCGTCAAGGGTTGGGAGGCCGGGCTGACGTGGGTCTTTATCCAGAGCTTCGTGCTGATGGCCGGTGGGTTCATCGCTCCGTTCATCCGAAGGGTCACTCCGCGAGCGGCGCTGCTCGGTACCCTGGCGGGCGTTTCAATCGCGTTCATCTCGATGCGACCCGCGCTCGAGATGTTCATGACCCCGGTCGTGGCGATTCCCTGTTTTGCGATCATTCTGGCAAGCTGGTTTGGCGGGGTGCGCTACTTCCGCGGGACGCCTGCAGGTCTGGTGGCCATTGCCGTCGGTACGGCGATCGCCTGGACCTCCAGCGCTCTCGGACTGCACTACGGCGGGATGAATCTCGCCAATTTGACCGATGCGCTGTCGGGGTTCCATTTTGCGGTTCCCTTGCCCGCCGTCGATCACGTCTTCTCCGGCTTCCAATTTCTCGGAGTCATTCTGGTCACGGCCATCCCGTTCGGAATCTACGATCTGGTCGAGGCCATGGACAACGTCGAGAGCGCAGCCGTCGCGGGCGACTCGTTTCCGACGACGCGCGTGCTCACAGCCGACGGCGTCGTCAGCTTGATCGGCTGCCTGATGGGCAACCCGTTCATCAACGCCGTGTACATCGGCCATCCCGGCTGGAAGGCCATGGGGGGCCGCATCGGCTATTCCGCGGCGACCGGCCTCACGGTCATCGTTCTCGCGTGGCTGGGGATCATCTCGGTCATGATGGCCGTCATTCCCGTGGTCGCCATCTCGCCCATCCTTTTGTACATTGGCATGCTCATCGGCTCGCAGGCGTTCCAAGAGACGCCGAAAAGCCATGCGCCCGCCATCGTGCTCGCGTTGACGCCGCACGTCGCAGCGTGGGGCAAGTTGCAGATCGACAACGCATTGGGCGCGGCGGGGACCAGCGCCTCGGCCGTGGGCCTCGACAAACTGGGCCAAGTGGGAGTCCTGTATCACGGGCTCGCAGTCATGGGAGGGGGATCCATCCTTGGAGGGCTCGTGCTCGGCGCGATTGGCGTCTTCATCATCGAGCGCCAATTCATGAAGGCATCGACGTTCGCGCTCGTGGGCGCGATACTGACCTTCTTTGGCTTCATGCACGGCGAAGCCCTGGGCATCGGGCAAACTCCGACCGTCGCCTTGAGCTACTTCGTCGTGGCCGGGATTCTCGCCGGATGCGGCAAGTTCGCTCACGTGACGCAAGGCGCCCCGTCGCACGCCGCGGTGGAGCACCAGCCGATCCTCGAACCAGGCGAATGACCCGGAGGGGGGGTGGACACCATTCGCGGGCGGCTTTGGCAGGCCGTTGCCAAGCGTCGTCGTTACACGGCCAAGTGTTTGCGCACGAGTTCGTCGGACAGTTCGCCCATCTTTCCCGATGCCACGACCGTTCCGCGCTCCATCAAAAAAAATTGCTCGGCGATTCGGCGTGCGAATGGCAGCTTCTGCTCGATGAGCAGTACGGAGACCTTCTCCTCCGTATAGAGCCGCCGAATGACGTCGCCAATCTCGTGGACGATGTTCGGCTGGATCCCCTCGGTTGGCTCGTCCATGAGCACGCATTTGGGTTGCAGCGTCAGAGCGCGAGCGATGGCAAGCTGCTGCTGCTGCCCGCCCGAAAGGTCGCCGCCCCGTCGACGCATCATGGCGCGCAGGACCGGGAAGAGGCGAAAGACGAGATCGGGAATGTCGCGAGAGCGGCGGCGCACGAGCGTGCCGACGCGAAGATTCTCCTCGACGGTCAACTCGGGAAAGATCTCGCGGCCCTGTGGGACGTAGCCGATGCCCACACGCGCGCGCTCGCTCGGATCGGCGCCCACGAGCTCGCGCCCGTCGAATCGCACGCTGCCCGAGCGTATCGCGACGGTGCCCATGATGGCCCGCAGCAGCGTCGTTTTGCCGACGCCGTTGCGCCCCATGACGCAGGTGCACGAGCCGTCCGGAACCGTCAGCGTCGTGCTGCGCAGCGTGTGGCTCCCACCGTAGTATTGATTGACTTCACGCGCTTCCAGCACGTCATGCCCCCAGGTAGACTTCGACCACGCGCGGGTCGCTCTGCACTTCTTGCATTGAACCCTGCGCCAGCACGCGCCCCTCGTGCAAGACGGTGACCGTCGTCGCGATGCTGCGAACGAAGTCCATGTCGTGTTCCACGACGACGACGGTGTGTTTACCGGCGAGAGAGGCCAAAATTTCCTCCGTCCGCTCGATTTCCTGCTGGGTCATTCCCGCGACGGGCTCGTCGACGAGCAGCAATTGCGGCTGTTGGACCAGCAGCATACCGATCTCGAGCCATTGCTTCTGACCGTGCGACAAGAGACCGGCAACTCGGTCGCGATGCTCGGTCAGTCCAGTAAGCTCCAGCGTCCGCTCGATCGCGAGCCGCTCCTCGGTGGACAATCGCGCGAACAACGTTCGCGCGACGCGCTTGCTGCCGTGGGTCGTGAGCTCGAGATTTTCGAACACGGTATGGTTGGGAAACACCGTGGGTCGCTGAAACTTGCGACCGATACCGAGGCCCACGATCGTGTGCTCCGAGAGCCGCGTGAGGTCGCGCCCGTCGAAGCGCACGCTGCCCGAAGTGGGTCGCGTCTTTCCTGTGATGACGTCCATGAGCGTCGTCTTGCCGGCGCCGTTCGGCCCGACGATGCACCGCAGCTCGCCCGCCTCGAGCGACAGGGTGAGCTCATCGAGCGCCCGGAACCCGTCGAAGCGCACCGTCACCTTGTCCACTTCCAAGAGCGCCGTCATGGCCGCGGCTCGTGGTGGACCGGCGCGCCCGGAACCGCCGGGGCCGGGACAGGTCCCTGGGGCTTCGATCCCGGGGGGCGAAGCATTCCGATGAGGTTGCTGCGAGCGCGGGCGAGGGCGGCGAACACGTCCACAATCCCGCCAGGCAAGAGCAACGTCACGAACACGAAGAGCCCGCCCAGCACGAAGAGCCATGCCGTGGGGAACGTCGCCGTGAGCCAGCTCTTCGCTCCGTTGACGAGAAGAGCCCCGACGATGGCTCCGGCCAGGGTGCCACGGCCGCCCACCGCGACCCAGATGGCAATCTCCACCGAGTTCGATGGTTGCATCTCGCTCGGATTGATGATGCCCACCTGGGGCACGTAGAGGGCGCCTGCGATCCCGCAGATCACGGCCGAAAGCGTCCAGATGAAGAGTTTGTACGCCACCGGGTCGTACCCGCAGAAACGCACTTTCGCTTCGACATCCCGCATCGCCGTCAGCACGCGCCCGGCTCGCGATCCGACGACGGCGCGGGCGAGTAGATACGTGAGCGCTAACCCTGCGCCGCTGACCGCGCACAGTACCGCCTTGGTGGAAGGGTCGCGGAGCGAATAGCCGAGGATCCTTTTGAAATCGGTCAGCCCGTTGTTTCCGCCGAATCCCGTCGCATTTCGAAAGAACAGCAGCATCGCCGCGTAGGTGAGGGCCTGCGTGACGATCGAAAAATAGACGCCGCCGATCCGGGACCGGAACGCGAAGAACCCGAACACGTAGGCGAGGATGCCCGGGGCCAGCAGCACCATCAGCGCCGCGAACCCGAAGTGCTCGAACCCGTGCCAGTACCAGGGCAGCTCCTTCCAATCGAGAAACACCATGAAGTCCGGCAGCGAGCTCCGATAGTTTCCCTCGGTCCCGATGGCCCGCATCAGGTACATGCCCATCGCGTAGCCCCCGAGGGCGAAGAACAGGCCGTGGCATAGGCTCAGGATGCCCGCGTAACCCCACGCGAGATCCATCGCGACCGCCACGATAGCGTACGTGGTGAGCTTGCCCATGAGAGAGACGAAGTACTCGGAGGTGTGCAGGGCACTCGTCTCTGCGGGCAGGACGTTCAAGAGAGGGACGACGACTCCGGCGAACAAGCACGTGGCAATGACGACCCCGACCTCCCACGCGGGTCTCCCGCGCTTCGAAGGGGGGGGAGGCATCGTCACCTGCCCACCATCCTCCAGAAGAGCGCTCGCGGCTCGGCGCGCCTTCGGGGGCGGCGGGGTTATCGACGCGGTCACGTGCCCTCCAGTCCGCGTCCGCGCGGGGCGAACAGCCCCTGCGGTCGCTTCTGGATGACCAGGATCACCGCGACCAAAACGACGATTTTACCCAGAACGGCGCCCGCGATCGGCTCGAGCACTTTGTTGAGGATCCCGAGAGAGAACGCCGCGACGACGCACCCGACGAGCTTTCCGACGCCGCCGAGCACGACCACCAGAAAGGAGTCGACGATGTAGCTTTGCCCGAGCTCGGGGCCGACGTTTCCGAGCTGCGCGAGGGCAACCCCTCCAAGACCCCCAACCCCCGATCCGAGCGCGAACGTCCAGGTGTCCACGCGACGCGTGGCGATGCCCATGCAGGCCGCCATCGGCCGGTTTTGGGTGACAGCGCGAACCCGCAAGCCGAGCGACGTACCCCGGAGCATGTAGGACACGAAGCCGACGACGACGATCGTGAAAAGAACGACGGCGACTCGGTTGTATGGAATGACCACGTCCTCGAAGACCTCGGTGCCGCCCGCAAGCCAATGCGGGTTCTCGACAGCGACGTTCTGCGGCCCGAAGATCGAGCGAACCGTTTGGATCAGGAGCAGGCTCAACCCGTAGGTGGCCAGCAGCGTCTCGAGCGGGCGCCCGTAGAGGAAGCGGATGACGGAGCGTTCGAGCACGGCGCCGACCAGCATGCAGGTACCGAGGGCCACAGGAACGGCAAAGACCAGATACAGCGACTCATGCTGCGGCAGATGATCGTGAAAGAACGTTTGCGTCTCGTACGTGGCATAGGCCCCGAGCATCAGCATTTCGCCATGCGCCATGTTGATAACGCGCATGAGCCCGAACGTGATGGCAAGACCAAGTGCCGAGAGAAGCAGGATGCTGCCCGTGCTCAGGCCGTACATGAGGTCCGCCGCACCGTCGACCATGAATTGCTTTCGGGCGAGCGCCCCGAGCGCGCTCGCCGCGGCGCTGCGCACCCGCGCGTCCGGCTCGGCGTACGTGCCGTCGTCGAGTTTGGCCGAGAGCCCCTCGAGCAACGAACGGAAGCGGATGGATCCCGATGCCTGGATGGCGGCAATCGCGCCAAGTCGCCGCTGCGGATCGCGGCTCGCCAGGTCGAGCTCGGCGAGCGTAGAGACGAGAGCTCGGCGCACGCTAGGGACCTTCTCGCGCGAAAGCGCAGAGCGCATGGCCGGCACGTCGTCCTCGTTCGAGCGATTCGCCAGGGTTGCTACGGCGGCCAGCCGCACTTCCGGTGCAGGCGCATCGAGTTCCAGTCGCGCGATGATCGGCTCGAGCGCTCGGCGGACCTCGTTGTCCATCGTCGGCGGGTGGCCGGCGCCTTCGACGGCTTCACCCGTGACGGCATCGTGCCACACGCCCTTGCCGTCGCGGACGCCAACCCTTCCCCCGTCCGTGATGACGACGTTGCCGTCGCGCAGCCCCTCGAGCAATGCGAGCGCCCGCGTGTCGCCTCCCGCGCCGATCGCTTGTGCGGCGCGCGCAACGGAGTCGCCCGACGGCTGTGCCAGCGCGCTCACCGCCGCGGCGAAGTCGTTGCCTTCGGCGCGGATGAGGGGGGCGGCGAGCAGGCACGCCGCGGCCACGATGTAGCCCAGCAAGCGCGCGCCTTGGTGGGGTCTCGGCCGGGCGGCGTTTCGCGTCATGGCCCGAGCGATCCTCTGACGCTCAGCGGTGCGCGACGGCGTCCGAGCTCGCGTACTTCGGCTCGGTGCAGTTGCCGCAGACCCACGGATACGTCCAGTCGGCCACCTTCTTCGCGCTCTCCGGAATGAAGGGGCTCCAGGCCTGCGCCCGAATGGGTCCCTCCGACTTCCAGACGACTTGGAACTGCCCGTTGGACTGCACCTCCCCGATGAAGACGGGCTTGTGCAAGTGATGGTTTTTTGCGTCGAGCGGGATGTCGAAGCCCGAAGGCGAGCGAACTACCTGGTAGCCCAGTGCCTGGCGCACCGCGTCGACGTTGGTTGTGCCGGCCTGGGCAACCGCCTGGGCCCACATGTGAAGCCCGATGTACGTGGCCTCCATCGGATCGTTGGTGACGCGCTTGTCGCCATCCGGCAGGTTGTGTGCCTTCACGTAGTTTTTCCACTCAGCAATAAACGCCTTATTTTCCGGCGTATCGATCGACATGAAATAATTCCAAGCCGCCAAATGCCCCACGAGCGGCTTTGTGTCGATGCCGCGAAGCTCCTCCTCGCCGACGGAGAACGCCACGACCGGAATGTCCGAGGCCTTGAGGCCCTGATTCGCCAGCTCCTTGTAGAACGGCACATTCGAGTCGCCGTTGATGGTCGAGATGACCGCAGTGCGCTTGCCGGCCGCGAATTTTTTGATCTCTGCGACGATGGTTTGATAGTCGTTGTGACCAAACGGCGTATATTCTTCTTTGATATCGTCGTCTTTCACACCCTTCGAGTGAAGGAAATAGCGCAAAATCTTGTTCGTCGTTCGCGGGTAGACATAGTCCGTTCCGAGCAACACGAATCTCTTGGCACCGCCGCCCTTCTCGCCCATGAGGTATTCGACGGCCGGAATGGCCTGCTGGTTCGGCGCGGCGCCGGTGTAAAATACGTTGTACGAAGATTCTTCGCCCTCGTATTGAACCGGGTAAAATAACAGCCCGTTCAGCTCCTCGAATACGGGCAATACCGACTTGCGCGACACCGAGGTCCAGCAGCCGAAGACCACCGCCACCTTGTCTTTTTGAAGAAGCTCGCGCGCCTTCTCCGCGAAGAGCGGCCAGTTGGACGCCGGATCGACGACGACCGGCTCGATCTTGCGGCCGAGGACTCCGCCTTTGCCGTTGATCTCTTCGATCGTCATCAATGCGACGTCGCGCAGCGACGTCTCGCTGATCGCCATCGTTCCCGAGAGCGAATGCAGAATACCGACCTTGATCGGCCCCCCCGGCGCTTCCGCGGGAGCTGCGGCCTTCGGGGCCTCGGCGCTTGCGGCGGACTCCGCCGGCTTCGACTGATCGGCCGGTTTTGCTTCTTCCTTGCAACCGAGGAACGCGACTTGGCACAAGGCAGCGAGCACGACGGACCATCGTCTCATCGGAGGAGGACAAGTCATCGGGAGCTCTCCTTTTTTTGGAAATGTCCGCCGGTAACGCTTCGGCGCGACCGTGACGAGATTGCCACGTCGCTTGTTTCCGTGAGTTGTCGCCCCGATTAACTTTTGCCGTTCGAAGCTACCGCGTCAAAGGGACGGGGCGCGCTCCCGAACGTGTGATTTGCCGAGTGCCGAGTCCCCATGAAGCGAGGCCCAGCCAAAGGCTCGAGGTCATCCCGCGCTCGTGTCCATGACGGCCTCGGCCCTTGCCTGCAGGACGAGATCGACCACTCTGTCGATCCCAACGTCGTTTTTCGCCTGCGCGAAGACGAAGGGCCCTTCGCCTCGCATCGCGCGGGAGTCTCGAGCCATGACCTCCAAGTCCGCGCCGACGTGGATCGCCAAATCCGTCTTGTTAATGACCAACAAATCGGACTGGGTGATCCCCGGGCCGCCTTTGCGGGGGACCTTGTCGCCCCCGGCGACGTCGATGACGTAAATGGTGTAGTCCACGAGTTCGCGGCTGAACTGAGCGGCCAGATTGTCTCCCCCGCTCTCGATGAGCAATAAGTCGGGACCGACATCGGCCGTCAGCTGTTCCAAAGCGTCCAGATTGTGGCTGATGTCCTCGCGAATCGCGGCGTGCGGACAGCCACCGGTCTCGACGGCGCGGATCCGCTCTGCGGCAAGCGCCCGGTGACGATGCAAGAAATCGGCGTCCTCGCGCGTGAAGATGTCGTTCGTCACGACCCCCAAACTCAAGCGCTCGCGCAGGCGGATGCAGAGCGCGAGCGTGAGCGCCGTCTTGCCGCTGCCGACCGGACCGCCGATCCCGACCGTGAAGGATCGAAGCGAGTAGTCGCGCCGACGCGCCGGGGACCTGTCCCGGAACAGGCCGGGGTGGCGCCGGTGCTCGTGGCGGTGGTCCTGCCGATCTCGGTGCTCGTGGTCGTGATCGCGCTGCTCGTGGTCGTGATCTCGCTGCTCGTCGTGGGCCATGGATTCGTACCTCAGCTCTGAAATAGTCGCGCATACAGGCGATCGTGAGTCGCGGCGACCACATCGACGACCGGCGCTACGTTCGCCGCTTCGCTCGCGCGCAGTCTCGCGCACGCCGCTAGGACCCGGTCGAGCGTCGGGCCGTGCCGGTCCTGGATCCGCTGGGCCTCGTGAGGCCCGACGACGCCCAGGCGCACGGCAGCGGACAGAATGGCTCGCAATGCGGAATGCAAATACAGCCCGAGCGCGTCGCTTTGCTCCAGACCGAGCACGGCGAGGGTCGCGCCGAAAAGCGGCGCATGATGGGCGGCCACGTCGCGGCCGCGGGTGCGCTCGGCGAGCGCGGCGATGGCCGGTCCGTCGAAGACCCGAGCGCACGTCCCGATGAACGCCCGCCCCTGCGTGCGGCTCGCGCGGTTGGCCACATGATTCGTGAGGAACGCGTCGACGCGACGATCCATCGACTCGATTTCGTGCGGGGCATTGAACGTGGCCGTGACGAACGGAAGTGCTGCATGCCCGACGTTCCAGAGATGGACGCCGGCGTACGCGTCGAGCTCATCGACCGTGCGAGGCTGCCCGCGATGGACCATCGCTTCGAGGCCCGCGGAATGGGCAAATCCGCCGACGGGAAAAGCCGAGTCGGCCATCTGAAGCACTCTCCAGCGCGACGCGGCGGTCAAGGGACCTCAAAATAGGTGATAGAGTTGGGCGAGTGGCAGTGTCGCCGCCGGCTCGCAGGTGAGGCGAACTCCGTCGGCTCGAACCTCGTACGTTTCGGGGTCGACGGCGATCGTCGGCAGGGCGTCATTGTGAATCATGTGCCGTTTTCCGAGGCCGCGGCACCCTCCGACGGACAGCACTCGCTTGGCGAGGCCGAGCTCGTCGAGTCCTCCCTCGAGCTCCGCGCGTCGCGACACGAACGCAATGCTCGTGGCGCCGGCCGCGCGCCCGTACGCCCCGAACATCGGACGCATCATAAGGGGCTGAGGAGTCGGAATCGACGCGTTTGCGTCTCCCATCTGCGCCCACGCAATGAAGCCCCCTTTGACGACGATTTCAGGCGTCACGCCGAAGAAGGCCGGCCGCCAGAGCACCAGATCGGCCCATTTGCCCACTTCGACGCTCCCGATCTCGGTCGACATGCCGTGGGCGATCGCCGGGTTGATCGTGTACTTGGCGACGTAGCGCTTGATGCGCACGTTGTCGTCGTCGCCTTGTTCCTCGGGGAGCCGGCCGCGATCCACCTTCATCTTGTGCGCAGTCTGCCATGTCCGGGTGATCACTTCGCCGACGCGGCCCATCGCCTGGCTGTCGCTCGACACGATGCTGATCGCTCCCATGTCGTGCAAAATGTCCTCTGCGGCGATCGTTTCTCCGCGGATCCGGCTCTCGGCGAACGCGACGTCCTCGGGGATCGTCCGGTCGAGATGGTGGCAGACCATGAGCATGTCGAGGTGCTCGTCGAGGGTGTTGACGGTGAACGGCCGGGTCGGATTCGTCGAGCTCGGGATGACGTTCGACTCGCCACAGACGCGAATGAGATCGGGGGCATGCCCGCCGCCGGCGCCCTCGGAGTGATACGTGTGGATCGTTCGACCCTTGAACGCCGCGATCGAGTCATCGACGTACCCCGACTCGTTCAGAGTGTCGGTGTGAATCGTGACTTGCACGTCCTCGCCTTCGGCCACCCCGAGGCAGCAATCGATGGCGGCTGGCGTCGTCCCCCAATCCTCGTGGAGCTTCAGCCCGACGGCCCCCGCGCGGATCTGGTCGACGAGGCCCTCGGGCGAGGAGGTATTGCCCTTTCCGGTGAGTCCAATGTTGATTGGCAGGACATCGGTCGCCTGCAGCATCTGGCGGATATGACGGGAGCCGGGGGTGCAGGTCGTCGCGTTCGTCCCGGTCGCAGGCCCCGTGCCTCCCCCGACGAAGGTCGTCACGCCGGAAGCGAGCGCCTCGTGCGCCTGCTGCGGGCAGATGAAGTGAACGTGCGCGTCGATCGCGCCCGCGGTCACGATGAGCCCTTCTCCGGCGATGGCCTCGGTCGTGACACCGATGATCATCCCCGGAGTGACGCCGGCCATGACGTCCGGATTGCCCGCCTTGCCGATTCCGGCGATCCGGCCACTCTTGATTCCGATGTCCGCCTTGACGATGCCGGTCGCGTCGATGATGAGCGCGTTGGTAATCACGCAATCGAGCGCGTCGCGGTCGCTCACTCCGGCTCGTTGCCCTTGCCGATCGCGCAGTACCTTGCCCCCGCCGAACTTGCATTCGTCTCCGTACACCGCATGGTCGCGTTCGACTCGGGCGACCAGGCCGGTGTCGCCCAACCGAACGCGGTCCGCGACGGTCGGGCCGAACATGTCGGCGTAGTGCCGGCGGTCGATCCCAGCGCTCATGGGGCGCTACCGGGCGATTGCGCGACCGAGGCGAGGGCGACCAGGCGGACCGTCTTCCGATCGCCCGGCTCGAAGCGAACGGCGGTGCCGGCCGGGATGTCGAGGCGTCGGCCGGCGGCGCGCTTGCGATCGAACAGGAGCGCCGCATTGGTCTCATCGAACGGATAGTGACTTCCGACCTGGATGGGGCGATCCCCGACGCTCTCGACGACCAGATCGATGACTTCGCGCCCGTCGTTGATCACGATCTCGCCGCGAACGACGAACAGCTCGCCGGGTATCGGCGTTCCCGCGTGTGCGCTATCGGCGATCGGCGCGAAAACTTCCGGCCGCGGCACCGGCAGGAACGTGCCGTACAGGGCAAGATCGAGGTCGACGGTGGAGAGCGCGATGGGACCATGAACCGTCACGAGCTTCGTCCCGTCCGGGAAGGTGCCTTCCACCTGGACTTCCGTGACGAGATCGCCCACGCCCGGCATGACGTGCGCGCGTCCCAGAATGCGCCGGCCGCGATCCATCAAATCGGCCACCGACTGGCCGTCGCGGATGAACTCCAGAAGCTGGGTGGCGATGAGCGCGACGGACTCCGGGTAGTTGAGGCGGATGCCGCGAGCCAGGCGCTTTTGCGCGAGAAATCCTGCCCCGTGCAAGACCAGCTTGTCGACGTCCCGAGGCGTCAGGTGCATTGGGCCGGAGCATGACGCATTCGTTTTAGCCCGTCACCATTTTCGAGCGAGAGGGTCGTCGCCGAGCCATCGTGCGAGAAGCGCGAAACTCGGACGCAAGACGCGGGACGCGTTCTCGAAACGATCCGCGGCGACGCGCACGACGACGCCGTCGTCGCGCAGCGGACTCGCCGCCCAAACGGTGGTGGCATCGTCGGTGGACGGTGCGAGCGGTCCAAGCATCGCTCGGCGCACGTCGGCGAAGCGGGGTCCGATCGCGACCAGCGATGCGACCCATTCGTACGGTCCCATCCGCTCGGCGATCGATCCATGAGCCGGATCCAGCAGCGTCGCGTCTGCGAAGATGGGTTGGTCGGCGCGCATGATCTCGGTCCTCGATTCGAGACGAGCGAACTGCCATCGCTCACCGCGCGCAGCGCGTCCGCACGATGTCGCGTCGAAAAGAAGGAGTGACGCATTCGCCGCGAGCGAGACGTCGATCCTTTGGGTGTAGCGAGCCCCGGCGAAGGGTACAACGGGGTCGGGCAGGATGGCCATCGTCGCGCCTTCCGCAACGTGAGCTTCGAGCCGCTGGGAACAGCCGCGCGGCGAGCGGTATACCTTCGTGGATGCCTGAGTGCACACCAGGCCCGACGAGTGCGGCTCGGCTTCGAGGATCAGATCGACCGCATCGCCGTCGACCAGCCCACCCCCGAAACTCGACAGAAACACCCACGCGGCGTGCCCGTGATTGCGCGGCGTGAGGATTCGCAGTGGACTCGTCGCAAACGCTCGGGCGAGGACCGTCCGGTCGCCTCTGCGCCGGAAGGTGATCGATCCGCGCCCCGGCCCTCGTGTGGTAAGAGCATCGCGTGCGCGTGAGCCCATCGGGTCAGTCGCTGCCATTGGACATCGCTTCGCTGCGGCGAGGGTACCGCGACTCGAGCATCCGCTGCGTCGATGTCGCGGAAACCGTCGTCGCCGGGATCGCGGCCGATGCCACGGCGGGAATTTGGACGGCGCTCCGCCCGAGCGACGAGGTCGTCGCCGAGGCGCGTTCGCTCGAACGGGCGTATCCGCCGGGGTCCCGGCCGCCGCTCTACGGGCTCCCGTTCGCCGTGAAAGACAATATCGACGTGGGCGGGGTGACGACGACTGCGGCGTGCCCGGAGTTTGCGTACTTGCCCGGCGATTCGGCACCGGTGGTGGATCGGATCCGTGCGGCGGGCGCGCTTTACGTTGGCAAGACGAACCTCGACCAGCTGGCGACCGGCCTCGTTGGGGTTCGGTCGCCGTACGGCATCCCGCCGAATCCCTTCGATCCTCGATATGTGTCCGGCGGCTCGAGCTCGGGCTCCGCCGCCGCAGTGGCTCGAGGATTGGTGAGCTTCGCCCTGGCCACCGATACCGCCGGCTCGGGCCGCGTCCCGGCGGCACTCAATCACATCGTAGGGCTCAAGCCGAGCCGTGGGCTTCTTTCGACCCGCGGCGTGGTACCTGCGTGCCGTTCGATGGATTGCGTCACGATCCTTGCGCTCACGTGCGAGGACGCCACGGAGGTGGCCGCCGTGGCGACGGCATTTGATCCGCGGGATCCCTATTCGCGACCCGAAGCCTCCCGCTTTCGATGGCGAGCGGACGTCTCCGGCCGGCGCTGGCGGGTCGGGATTCCAAGGCCGGAGGACCAGTCGTTCGACGACGAGCAGGCACGCGAGGGGTTCGCCGCGGCTCGCGCCACGCTCGAGCAAATGGGGGCCGCGTTCGAGAACGTCGACATGACGCCGTTCTTCGAGGCCGGGCGGCTTCTCTATCAGGGCCCCTGGATCGCCGAGCGGCTTTCGGGATTCGATGAGTTCATCCATACGCATCCCGAGGCGCTCCTGCCGGTCATTCGAACCATTTTGAATCAAGGAGCCGGATTTCGAGCCGTCGATGCCTTTCGCGGTCTCCATACGCTGGCCGCGCTGCGCCGAGCGGTGGAGCCGCTATGGACCACGCTCGACGCGCTGGTGCTTCCATCGGTCCCCGGCACCCCCCGAATCGACGAAGTCCTTGCCGATCCGATCGCGGTCAACACGCGGCTCGGGCTCTACACGACATTTGCGAATTTGCTCGACTTGGCGGCCGTGGCCGTGCCGAGCGGAATCCGTCCCGACGGTCTGCCCGCGGGTGTCACGTTCGTAGGGCCTTGGGGCAGGGATCCCGTACTCGCCGCATTGGCGTCCGCCTTTCACCGTCGCAGCGGCGGCCCTCTCGGGGCCACGGGATGGCCTTGGCCCGCACCCGCCGAGCGGGTCGAGGAACCCCTGGAGGGCCGCCTGCTGCTGGCCGTCGTCGGCGCTCACCTGTCCGGCATGCCGCTCAATCATCAGCTCACCGAGCGCGGGGCCCATTGCGTGCGCGCGACCCGGACGGCGCCTTCGTATCGGTTGTACGCACTGCCGGGCACGCACCCGCCCAAGCCGGGCCTTGTTCGTGTCACCGACTCTCACGGCACGAAAATCGATCTGGAGGTGTGGGCTTTGCCGCACGAGAGCGTCGGCTCTTTCCTGGAGGGCGTGGGCGCTCCGCTTGCGATCGGAACGATCGACCTCGAAGACGGGGGCAAGGTTCACGGCTTCCTCTGTGAGGCGCACGCGGTCGCCTCGGCGACCGACATCTCGTCGTTCGGCGGATGGCGCGCCTATGCAACGCGTCAAGGCTGATGCTCGAGTCCTCAAAAAAGCAGGGGTCCATTCGTGGCCGCCCACGATCCGCAACGATCCTTCGGTTCTTCAAATCGTAAACGGGGGCTAAATTTCGCGCCCGGCACGCTCGGGACACCCTGCGGAAACGGTGCTAGCCCATGATCGGCCTATGAAGCTAGCGGGCCTCGCGACTCAGCTCGATCCGACGCGGGTCGCGATGGGCGTGGGCCGGATGCGGATTTTGAGCCACGAGGTGAGCATTCTGGAAGCACTCAGCGATTTTGGAAGGGTGGGGCCGCCGACGCCGCCGACGCCCAACAACCTGCAGGATTCGTCGTGAGCTCGAAGGCCCCGGCCCCTCGCGACAGCCCGTCGGGCAGCGCACGCCCTTCGGGTTTTCAGGCGCAGATCAAGGGCGCGACCATCGGCGACCTCGTCCAGATGGAATGTCTGGCCGGGTCGCGGCGGGTCGTCCGCGTGACGTCGGGAAGCAACATCGGCTTTCTCTATTTCCGTGGAGGAGCGATCGTCCACGCCGTTGCGCGTACTCTGAGCGGCGAGGCCGCCGCCCTCGACATGCTGTCCTGGAACGAAGGCTCCTTCGAGCCGGCCGAGCGCGAATGGCCGGCGAAAGACACCATCGCCTGCAATTGGCAGACGCTGCTCATCCGTGCGGCTCAGCTTCGCGATGAGCGCATGGCGCCGAGCCTGCTGGCGCTTCGCCCCGGGGCAGCGGGCCGGCAAGTCGGCGAGAGCATCGAGATCGAGGCGACGCCCATTCTGGTCGCGGGCCATGTTTTGCGGAGCGAAGATTTCGAAGTTGTTCTGCGCCTCGATCCGGGCGGCGGGATCATGGAAAATCAAGGCGCGACCCAGGACTTCGCGGACATCGTCGCGTACGCGTGTCGCCTGACCGAGCTCGTGGGCAATCAGCTGGGGGTCGAGCGGTTCCGAGCGATGGAGTGCATCTTCAAGAGCGGACGCTGCTTTGTCGTACTCGAGCGCAACGGAGAGGTCATCGCACTTCGGCCGAGGCCATCGACCGAGGTGTCTGTGCTTCGCGAGTTACTCGGGATCTAAGGAGCCAGCCCATGCCGAGCATCGAGGGGACGCTGCGAACGCTTCGTGACGTTCAGGGGGTGTACGGCAGTTTTGTGATCGCCGGCACCGGCGCGCTCGTGGCTCGTGATCTCCCCGCCGTGTTCGACGGCGACCTCTTCGCAGAGGTGGGCCCACGCATCACGCGCCTGTACGAGACGTTTCTCACCGGTGGCGAAGAGCTCGATGCGTGCATCCTACGCTACTCGGAGCACAAGATTTACCTGAAGAGGATGACCTGGGGACTCATCGGCATCATTTCCGGTGTGAGCGTCAACATGCCGGCGTTGCGAATGGTGGCGAACCTCGTCGTCCGCCGGATCGATCCCGAAGTCGTCGCCCCG
>Ga0187859_10000076_pt1 | contig 70145 bp, 81 predicted proteins | sample June2016WEW_10_1_2_FD_133019 | JGI IMG/M metagenome (GOLD analysis project Ga0187859, IMG submission 133019) | Peatland microbial communities from SPRUCE experiment site at the Marcell Experimental Forest, Minnesota, USA - June2016WEW_10_10 | ecosystem: Environmental > Terrestrial > Soil >...
ATGGGCAATGACCGGGGTTTTGCTATGTAGCGCCCCGTTGATGGTGAACAACCCCTGCGAATCCCCGGATTGCTCCGCCTCGTACACGGTACCCGATTCTAGTGCCATCGGGATAGGATCCGCCTTGTAGGCACTCGCATCGTAAAACTTGCCGTCGATCAGAATCGCCACAGGAACCAACGTAGTCTTGCCGTTGCCGTCGAACTGCAAAACCCCCACAGCTCGCGGCCCTTTGCCTTTTTTTGTCTTCTTGCTTTCCCGGGAGGGAGTTGTCTCGGGGCTGATCCGCGGCGCTCTGCGCTCTTGCGCCAGACTTCGAACAACGGCCGCTGGAGCTAGAAAAAACACCAGGGCGATGACGAAATGCCCCAATCTGCGGTATAAGGATTTTCTGGAGACAATCCGTCCCGGTCTTGGCTTTTTCAACGCTAAGGCTTCGGACGCCGTCTTCAACCCTGATTTCCCTGGAAATGAGACCCTCATGAATATCAATGATAAGGCTCCCGAGTTTACTTTGCAGGACCAGAACGGAATGGAACTCTCGCTCAAGGACTTGCGAGGCAAAACAGTAGTTTTGTATTTCTATCCCCGTGCCGATACTCCCGGATGCACCGTCGAAGCTTGCGCCTTCCGCGATACCTACAAGCAGATTCAGAAAACCGGCGCCGTCCTGCTCGGGATCTCTCCCGACACACCTAAGGCGCAGAAAAAATTTCAAGACAAATTCAAGCTGCCCTTTTCCCTGCTCGCCGATGCCGACAAGAAAGTCGCCAACGCTTACGGGGTCGTGCAGGAAAAAAATATGTACGGCAAGAAGGTGATGGGTATCGTCCGCACCACTTTCATAATCGGCCCGGACGGCAAAGTCCGGCACATCTTTCCCAAGGTAAAGCCGGAAGGCCACGCGGTCGAAGTGCTGGCGCACTTGAAAGAATCGGCCAAGGGAGCGGCGTAGGGGACGCCCCCAGCGACATCAAACCGCAGAAATTGATCTCGTTTCGCGTACCCCATTCTGGCTTCTTGCTTTGTCCAATTCTCCATTACTTTCGCCGATCCGCCCGCTCGACCGCGTATTCTTCGGTCGCGGTCCGCGGCGCGTGGCTCGCGACCTCCTGGGCAAACTGCTGGTCCGTGACCTCGGCAAGCTTCGCCTCGCCGCCCGTATCGTCGAAGTCGAAGCCTACCTCGGCGAGAGCGATCCGGCAGCCCATGCCGCTGCCGGCAACACTCCCCGCACCTCAGTCCTGTTCGGACCTCCCGGCTACGCCTACGTTTATTTCATCTACGGCAATCATTACTGTTTGAACGTCTCGTGTGAGCGCGAAGGCCGAGCGGGGTCTGTACTCTTCCGCGCGCTCGAACCTCTGCTCGGTATTGAAGAAATGGCGCGAGCTCGAAACATCACGCTGGAGAGTCCCCGCGATCTCTACCGCCTCACAAGCGGCCCCGGGCGCCTCGCCGAAGCGTTCGGCATCACACGGGCTGGAGATAACGGATGCGATCTCACCTCACCCAGTTCCGGATTGTGGATCGGAGAAGACGGCTTTCGCGCCAAGGGTATTCAAATAACTCCGCGCATCGGCATTCGCAAGGCTGCCGACCATCCGCTGCGTTACATCCTGGCCGCCAACCCTTTTGTTTCCAGAAAACCGCCAGCTCAAAACTCAGCCACCGCCCGAATTTGACAACGGGTGTAAACTGTTTCCCGGGTTAAACGTGCGAAACCCGCAAGGGCCAGGGTATTTGGCCGGCCCCTCTCCCGATTTTTTTCAAAAGAGACTAGAGAGGACGATGCGATTTTTTCGACATCCGCCTAACAGGCCTGATCATCTTATTGCTTAGGAATTCTTTCTTGCGCCGGTTCGCTCCATTTCGTTCTTTGATCGTCGCTTTGATAATTCTGGCGGCAACTCGACCCGCCTTTTCGCACGGTGTGAACGGGGCCGTAGTTCACCCCTCTGATCCACCCGCTGCCTCGAATATTGTGATCGGCTTCGTGGGTGGGTTCGTCAACCACGACAATCCTCATCACGGCCCGGTTCAACTGGCGCAGCGCATTCGCCAAACCCTTCCCAAGGAAACCTACGTTCGCGTTTTCGAGAACCGCCGCAGAAAGCTTGCTCATGACGTCATCGTCAATTTGCTCGACACGAATCGCGACGGAATACTCTCCGCCGAAGAGAAAGTTCAGGCCCGCATCATCCTGTTCGGCCACAGTTGGGGAGCAGCCGCAGCCGTGATGCTGGCTCGTGATTTAAGGCGCGAAGGTGTTCCAGTTTTGTTGACCGTGCAAGTGGACAGTGTCGCCAAACTCTGGCAGAACGATTCCGTTATTCCGGACAACGTCGCCGAAGCGATGAACTTTTATCAGACACAAGGCATTGTCCATGGCCGTCGCCAGATCACGGCAGCGAATGCCACAAAGACGGAAATCTTGGGGAATTACAGGATTGATTACAAAAAAACTCCCGTAGAGTGCCCGCAAGCCTCCTGGTGGGACCGAGTCTTCACCCCGGGCCACATGCAGAGCGAGTGCGATCCTAACCTTTGGTGGCAGATCGAAACCCTGGTCACGGAGCGCCTCTCTCCGCAAGCCACCTCCGTCGCCATCGCCCCAACGAATCCTCCGCGGTCAACCCGTTAAGCTAAAGCTGGATGTTATCGATAAGCCGCGTCGTACCCACGACTGCGGCAACTGGTACCAGCGCGCCCTGCCTGACTGTTTCGACTGGATCCAGGCTGTCGGCATCCACGATTTCAAAGTAATCGAGACGCACCGATTTTTCCCCCGCAACTTCCTCGCAACCGGCAGCCACCAGTTTTGCCGCGCTAGATTCGCCGCCCTCCCACAATTTTCTAACCCGCAACAGCGAACGATACAGGACCAACGCCTGCCTTCGCTGTTGCGGATCGAGATAAGCATTCCGTGAACTCATCGCCAAACCGTCGGCCTCACGCACAATCGGGCAGGCTACGATCTCCACGGGAAAGTTCAGATCCCGAACCATGCGGCGGATGATCGCAAGCTGGGCCGCGTCCTTCTGTCCAAAAAACGCCGCGTCCGGTTCAACCGCGTGAAACAATTTCGCGACCACCGTAGCAACGCCACGAAAATGCCCGGGTCGCGAGCGCCCATCCAGTTTGTCGCTGAGCCCCTCCACGTCAACCCACGTCACCGTTCCGGTTGGATACATCTCCTCCACTGAAGGAGCAATGAGCAATTCCACTCCCTCTCTTTCCAACAACTGCCGGTCGCGGTCGAATGTTCGCGGATATTTGGTCAGATCTTCCGAGGGTCCAAACTGCGCAGGATTAACAAAAATCGACGCCGCAACAACATCGCAGGTAGCTTTGGCCGCCCGCACCAGCGACAAATGACCTTCATGCAGCGCTCCCATGGTGGCAACAAATCCCAATCGCGTGCCCTCGCGCTGCGTATCACGGCAAGCCGCACGCATGTCCCGGATGGTATCGTAGACTCTCATTCGGTAGGATCGATCTTTCAGGAGGAAGGGATCCAGTTGATCGCAACGTGTGCGCTCTGCAATTCCCCGGCAACCAACCCGCGATTTCGCCGGAGCGCGATCTTATCTTGCTCAGAACTGGTTGGCTTTGCGTCCACGAGCACCGCGACTGCGCGCCCATAGGGCCAAGCCGATGCCGGCAATTGCGCCAGCGTCTTCAGAACTTCTTCCGGCTTCACAATCTGTTCTTCGTTCGCCGCAACTCCAGTGAGCAGCCCGACCGACTGAGGGCGGATCACGAGATAGGGGTTGCGCCAGTGCTTGGTCTCCTGTAGTGACGGGAACTTTGCCGGATCCGCGGGCGAGATGGCCTGCAGCACACTCTCGGGGTCCGGTGCGGACGGCGTTTTCTCTCCCCCGCAAGCCGTTAGACAACAGCTCGTGGTCAGACCGAAAACAATCAAGAGAACGGATGCCCAACCGGCTCGCGGACCCAGTCCGTCAACTGCCCAAGAACTCACCGCACCACCATGGAAACATCAGTCTTCACCGCCCAAACCAGAGCAACCACCCACCCGATCATGGTCCAGCCGAGAAAAAAGTTCAGCAGCACAATCGCTGTAATATCCCGTTTGCTCCGGGCAAGAGCAATGATCGATGGCAGAAAATACATCACGAAGCCAAAGCCGAAGAATGGAAGGAAAAACGCTGGCAGAAGCATAAACACCGTCCCCACTAGCCTAGCACCATCGCAAGCGCTTTGTTAAACCCAGTCCCGCCCCATCCGCCTCGATCCGCGAAAATCCGTGGCCGGAAATTCACCGCACCATCGACCGCTTCCGCGCCAGCACCGTATCCAATCCGGCCTTCGTTTCTTTGGGCAGATGATAAGACTCCTCATCCGACGGATATTGCAGCGACTTCACATCCGCGCGAAACGCCTGCACCGCATTGGTTATCAGCGACCCGGCATCGCCGTAGCGGCGCACAAATTTTGCCGGCGGCCCAAAGGTCAGATTCACGATGTCGTGGAACACCAGCACCTGCCCATCGCACTCCGGCCCGGCTCCAATCCCAATCGTTGGCGCGCTAATCTCCGCCGTAATCATCGCCGCCACTTCGCGTGGAATGCCCTCCAAAAATACGCACGCTACGCCCGCACGATCCAGCGCCACGGCATCCCGCATGAGTTGCTCGATGCCGCTAAGATTCTTGCCTTGCACCTTGTAGCCGCCCATCACGTTCACCGACTGCGGTGTCAGCCCGATATGGCCGGCCACGGGAATCTCAGCGTCAATGATGCGGCGAATCAGCTCCGCTCGTTTTTCGCCGCCTTCTATCTTTACCACTTCCGCTCCACCTTCTTTCACGAAGCGCGTGGCGTTATCAAGAGCGGTTTTCGGGTCGACTTGATAAGAACCGTAAGGCATATCCGCCAGCAGCAACGCATTCTTCGTGCCGCGCCTCACAGCCTTCACGTGGTGCAGCATCTCGTCAACCGTAACCGAGAGCGTGTTCTCGTAGCCCAGCATGGTTTGGGCAAGTGAGTCGCCCACCAGAATCATCTCGATTCCCGCGTCGTCGACGAGTCGTGCGGTCGCGTAGTCGTAAGCGGTTAGGCAGCTGATGGGTTGGTGATGGAGTTTCAGGTCCCGCAGAGAAGCGGTCGTGATCTTATGGCGAGGCTCGCCAATCGGTGTAAGACTCACTTTGTCCTCCAGTGCCCCTCCAGCTCAGCCGGATAGAGCCTGTCGCGCATCTTCGTGGATGCTAGAGCTATTGTAGCGGTAAAAGGGTCGTTCGTCGACAGCGGTTTTTCGCGAATGGAGGGGAACGATCTTAGCGCCTTCCCTACGCCTACGGTGATATCGAAACATGCTTTACCCGTTCCGATTTACAGCACTTCGCGAGCAAAAGCGCCGCGTCACACATTGCTATTCTTCGTTCTCGCCCATCTGCTGCGTAAGGTAGCGTTCGTATCCGAGTTCTCTGATTTGGTGCATCTGCGCTTCGAGGAAGTCGACGTGCTCTTCTTCGTCCTTGAGCAGTGTCACAAATAGGTCGCGCGAGCCGTTGTCGCCTTCTTTGGTCGCGATGGCGACGGCGTCGTTATACTGCTTCACCGCGCCAACCTCCAGGGCCAAATCGCTTTCCAGCATTCCCTTCACCGTCCCGCCGACCTTCAACTCCAGCGGCATCATAGACGGGCTGCCGTCGAGAAACAGGAGTCGTTCAATCAGCACTTCGGCATGCTTCATTTCGCCGATAGATTGTTTCTTGATGGAATCTGAGAGCTTGTGGTATCCCCAGTTTTCGCACATCTCGGCATGCAGGAAATACTGGTTGATGGCGGTCAGCTCCTCGCGAAGAGCCTTGTTTAGTTCGGCGATAACTTTGGGATTACCTTTCATGGCGATCAGAGTATGGCAGAAAGGAAGACATACCGGCAAGGAACGTCATCACACCGGGTGCCCACAGTTGGCTCAGAACAAAAGCACCCCAGCCTTGTCCATGTGTCTGAAACCATCCGTCGCCCAAGCGGCCAGGACCATCAGAGTCGCGTTGTAGCCTACGTGGGCCAGAAAGCTTGCGGCCACGGATTTCGTGATCGCGCGTACGGTAGTGAGCACCACGCCGACCAGAACGATGATCAGCACGGCCGACCAAGACCGGTATTGCAGGTAGTGCATCAGGCCAAACGGCAAAGCCGTCAGAAAAATCCCCAGAGGCGCGCCCATCTTGCGCGCCAGGACCGGATAAAGAAATCCACGGAAGAAAAGCTCTTCCATCAGAGGTCCGAGGGTGATGGCAAAGGCAGCGGTCAGATAGGCATCCAACGGCCGGTCGAAAAATTGATCGAACGGTGTGCTCTTGGGCATGGGAAGAAATCGCCCTAAAGCGTCGAAGCCGAGCATAAGCACGCCCACGCCCACGAAGCCGAAGCCGCCGAACCCGGGCCAGTTCCAGCGAACGGCTGACCAAAATCGCGTGTGATATTTCCCCTCAAGCAGCAGAAACATGTAGAGCGCCACGGGAATGTAAGCCAGGAACTCGGAGAGCAGCGCCAGCGCAGGCTTCTGCGCCACTTCGATCCAACTGCGGTGGGGATAAGCGAAGCGGAGCGCGACCACGACGATAACGACTTGGACGGCAAAAAGAATGGCGAGGGTGAGGATCGCGATGACGAGAACGTCCCAGCCAGTCCAGACGGGGCTCTCGCCAGCCTTGGACGGGCGCGGCGGCGTGGCTGTGGGCGGAGGAAATGGGTAGGTGAGCGGCGGGGCAGACATCTGCGGCTCGCTGGGTAGCGAGAGTGGATCGGTCTGCGGGTTTTCGGATGAGGACAAAAAAGACCTTTTCGAGTTAAGAACTGTGGGGCGATCGCCATGGCGTATCGCACCGTAGTTCTGAGCTGTTGAATGCAATCAGGATTCTACGACAGTTGGCGGTGCCCATGGGATCGGAGCTGTTCATACAAAATCCACAGGAAAATTCAGGCGGCGTCTTGACAGTAATGTGAAGACGACTATATCGTCTGTCGAAAGCTAGCTGAGGCTGTCCAACCAGGGGGCTCGGACCGACAGAAACTGGCAGTTCTCATCGGCTCCTTCCTCCTAAATTTGGCTGCTTCCATGCGGACGCAATTACCTACCATTTCTAGCCAAGCCTGTGGTGTGCCCGGCGTAGCGCTGTGCGCCACATTGACGATTACAACCACAACGTCAATGGCGGCGGGAACCTACCACCTGACCATCACTGGAACAAGCGGCAGCCTGACCGAGACTGCGACAGTCACATTGGTCGCAAATTTGCCGAACTTCTCAGTTTCGGCTTCACCAACCTCGCACACCTTTTCAGCGGGTGGGAATACAACTTAGATCGTATCCACAAAAGCTTTGAACGGATTCACTGGAGTCATCTCCCTGGAAGCAAGCGGTTTGCCTGCGGGTGGTTCAGCGGACTTTAGCCCGACTTCCGTGACTAGGGCTGGGTCTTCTACCTTGACTATCGATACAACTGCCTCAATCAAGGCTGGGACGTATACGGTTACCATCACAGAAACGAGCGGCAGTCTGACTCACACGACCACAGTCAAACTTGTCGTTAGCGGCGCGGATTTTTCCTTGGCGGTCACCTGAATCCCAAAGCGTAGCTGCAGGTAGCAATGCCGTTTAGACAGTTTCAACCACGGCGTTGGGTGCCTTTACCGGCGTGGTGGCTCTGAGCTTAGAGGGACTGCCTGCTGCAACGTCAGGTGGGTTTGTGCCAGCTTCCATCAGCGGCGCGGGCTCTTCGACGTTAACCATAACCACTTCGACGACGACACCAGTTGGAAACTTTACCTTAACTGTCACGGGAACCAGCGGCACCCTGACACATACCGCTACCATCGTCCTTACGGTGGATGCGAGCTAACGCCAGTTTCAGATTTAAAGGCCGCCAGCCCGAAAAGCTGGCGGCGTTTTTATTTAGAGGTCCACACCTTACGCGCTTCTCTTCCCGTTCCCCGCAAAATATCCCGCCAGCGCCTGCCCCGTATACGACTTCTTCACTCTCGCCACCTGCTCGGGCGTGCCCTGCGCCACGATCCGCCCGCCTTCTTCGCCGCCTTCGGGGCCCAGGTCGATGATCCAATCGGCGTTGCGGATCACGTCCAGATTGTGTTCGATGATGATGATCGAATTGCCCAGGTCGGTCAACCGGTGGAGGACATCGAGCAATTTTTTTACATCGTCGAAGTGCAGGCCGGTGGTGGGCTCGTCAAGAAGGTAAAGAGTTTTGCCGGTTTGGCGCTTGCTCAGCTCGCGGGCCAGTTTGATGCGCTGCGCTTCGCCGCCGGAGAGCGTGACCGCAGATTGACCGAGATGAATGTAACCGAGACCGACATCCACCAGCGTTTGTAGCTTCTGTTTGACCTGCGGAATGTTTTCGAGAATCGGCAGCGCGTCGGAAACCGGCATCTCCAGCAGGTCGGCGATGGAGTTGCCGTTATATTTCACCGCCAGGGTTTCGTGGTTGTAGCGCCGCCCGCCGCAGACCTCGCACAAAACATAAACGTCCGGCAAAAAATTCATTTCGATGCGGCGCTGGCCCTCGCCCTGGCAAGCCTCACAACGACCGCCCGAAACATTAAAGGAAAACCGTCCAGCTTTGTACCCGCGCTCGCGCGACTCCGGCAGCATGGCGTAAAGGTCGCGAATCGCTGTGAATACCCCGGTGTAAGTTGCGGGATTGGAGCGCGGCGTCCGCCCGATCGGCGACTGGTCGATGCGGATTACCTTGTCGATATTCTCCGCGCCGACGATCGCTTTGTGCTCGCCCGCTTTTTCGCGTGAGCGGTAAAGCTGCCGGGCGAGAGCGCGGTAGAGAATGTCATTGACCAGCGTTGACTTGCCGGAACCGGAGACGCCGGTGACGACAGTCATTACGCCGAGGGGAAAAGTCACGTCAAGGTTTTTGAGATTATTTTCCTTCACCCCAAGAACCGTGAGTGCTGCCCCATTCTTCTGACGGCGCTCGGGCCGCATCTCAATCTGCACCTTGCCTGAAATGTAGGCCCCGGTGAGCGAGTTGGGCTCGCGCATAATTTCTTCGGGAGTTCCGTGGGCTACCAGGTTCCCACCATGGCGTCCGGCGCCCGGGCCCAAATCGATGACATAATCGGCGCGGCGGATGGTTTCTTCGTCGTGCTCGACCACGAGCACCGTGTTGCCGAGGTCGCGCAGATTTTCGAGCGCGGTGAGCAGGCGGCTGTTGTCGCGATGGTGGAGGCCGATGGAGGGTTCGTCCAGAACGTAGAGTACGCCCCGCAGTTTCGACCCAATCTGCGTGGCGAGACGGATGCGCTGGCCTTCACCGCCCGATAACGTGGCAGCCGACCGGCCGAGCGAAATGTAGTTTAGCCCCACCGCGTTTAGAAATTGCAAACGCTCCACTACTTCATGCATGACGCGCCCAGCAATCTTTTCTTCGCGCCCCGCGAGTTTGATGCTCTGCGCCACTTCGAGGGCCCTCGAAATCGGCAGCGCAGTGAAATCGGCGATCGACATGCCCTTCACCTTCACGGCAAGACTTTCCGGACGCAGGCGTTTGCCCTGGCAAGCGGGGCATTCGCTTGCCGACATGTGATCCATCAGCCACTCGCGGTAGCTTTCGGAAGTTGATTCCTCAAGATTCTGTTTCAGGTATCCGAAGATTCCGCGGAAGCCGGTCTTGCCGCGACCGGACTCACCATTCAACAGCAGGTCTTGAATTTTCTCCGGAAACTTTTCGAAGGGCGTGTTGAGATCGATGCCGTGGGCTGAGGCCGTCACTTGCAAACTATGGATCAGTCCCTGCGACGCCGAACCGGGACCAAGCCCACCATCGAGCAGCGGCTTCGACCAGTCGGTGATTACCTTCGCAGGATCGAAATCGTAGCGGCTGCCGAGGCCGTGGCATTCGGGGCAAGCTCCATACGTGCTGTTGAAGGAAAACGAGCGCGGCTCTAGTTGCGGCATGCTGATGCCACAATCCGGGCACGCGAGCTTTTCGGAATAGAGTTCCTCATCGCCGCCGACCACGGCCACCTGCACCAGTCCGCCAGCCAATTTCATCGCCAGGCCGACGGACATTTCCAGGCGATGCTCGATTCCGGGCTTCACCAGGAGACGATCGATCATCACTTCGATAGTGTGGTTCTTGCGCTTGTCGAGATTGAGGTCATCCTCCAGGTTGACGAGTTCGCCATCAACGCGGGCGCGGGTGTAGCCGTGCTTCAGCAAGGTCTCCATCTCTTTCTTGAATTCGCCTTTGCGGCCGCGGACGATCGGCGCCAGGATCATGACGCGATCTTCAGGAGTGAGAGCCATCACGCGCTGGACGATCTGCTCGGCCGACTGCCGACTAATAGGGCGGCCGCACTTGGGGCAATGCGGAACTCCGATGGAGGAGAACAAAAGACGAAGGTAGTCGTAAATCTCGGTGATGGTGCCGACGGTCGAACGGGGGCTGCGGCTGGTGGTCTTCTGCTCGATGGAGATCGAGGGGCTAAGCCCATCGATCGCATCTACATCAGGACGCTCCATTTGATCGAGGAACTGCCGCGCGTAAGTGGACAGAGTTTCTACATAGCGGCGTTGCCCTTCCGCATAAATCGTGTCGAAAGCCAGTGAGGACTTGCCCGAACCGCTCAGCCCGGTCACAACCGTCAAGGCGTTACGCGGAATCTCCACGTCGATATTTCTGAGGTTATGCTGGCGCGCCCCGCGCACCGAAATCTTAGTGATGGCCATTCGTTTGGGCCGGATAGCCCTTCCGTAATGTCGACAGGTCTACAGATATGTCTGACAGTAGGAGTGCACAGCTCTACTCCGTATCTTAGTCGTCAATAGCGGCGCCCGTCAACGAAGGTAGATTGAAGATGCCGCATAGACGAAAGTTGATTCGGTGGCATCTGAATACTGCAATTTCCTAAGTTTATCTGGACAGGGTGGTGTCGTGATTTCGCTTTTCATGCCTCTGATTCTCTGTGTTACCGTAGTAGCCTCGGTTGGAATTGGTGTCATCGCAGCCTACGCCGCAGTCATCGGCATCTTGCAGGCTTGCGGCCGCGCATCGCAACAACCACCCGCGGAGGGGAGAGCGCGACTGGTTCTCGTTCCTACCCAAAATCACGCCAGCGGCGACTAGGCCCACCGCTCACCTCGAATTCGTTCCTGAGTCCTTCGCTGCTTCTATCGAATCGCAGCTTCCGCTCTGCCCCTCCGTAATCATTCAGGGTCACTCCCAGCTTACCGCGTTTTACGACACCAATCTCGGTGTGGGACAACTTCTCCAAGATCCGCAACTCAGCATTGTTCGACATCGAACATACACAAATGGCCGAAGTTCGTAATACTCCGGCATCTCAATGAACAAGGCCGACAATGAGCGCATTCACGAGCTTTGCTCACTGATTGCGTCAGAACAGGACCGTCGGAAGTTTTTTGAACTGGTCAAGGAACTGAATCGGATCCTCAGCGCCAAGGAGGAACGTCTCCAGAGCAACAAGCCGCGCGATCAGGATGGCGAGTGATTCGCATGCTGGTACCGACTCACATTCGTTAGATTCGGTTGTAAGAAGGCAGGCGGTATAATGCCACGTTCCACTGGACCTGAAGAATATCTTCTCCGTATATTCGCCTCCCATTTCTCCCGGAAAATACATCGGATCATGGGCCTAATTACAGACTCCCCGCAGCGGACCGAGGTCCGTGGCCGCATCCAAAGGGATTGACGGAGCTGCCTGGTGCAGGAAGACATATCATTAAAAAGCCTACAAGACGGAGCCAGCTAATTACGCCGCCAGCGGGTGAACGCTCCGCCACCTCCTGGGTTCCCATCTCGAGCCCATGGCTTTGCCGCAGCATCACATTTTGCATGAGCCCGAGGACAAGATCGAATTCACGTATTTTCTGAACGAGAGCATGACCTCTATCGTCGCTCTTAGCGGCGATGGCAGAAGTGTTGAAATCGGTATCGTCGGCAAGGAAGGTATGGTGGGAATGGCGCTGACCGCTGGGCTGCACCGGGATATCTTCCGGGCCATCATGCAGATGTCAGGCAGCGGCGTGCGCGTAAAGTCGCAAGTGTTCCAAAGCGTTTTGCTCGACACTCCGGTTCTGCGATCGGAACTCAGCCGCTTCGCCCTGATGCAACGAACGCAAGGGGCACAACTTGCCGCCTGCAATCGGTTGCACGAAACCGAGCTACGTCTGGTGCGCTGGCTGCTGATGTGTCAGGACCGCGTCGATTCCAAATTGCTCCCACTCACTCATGACTTTCTGGCGCAAATGCTGGGCACCGGACGACCCAGTGTGAGTTTGGCCGAGGCGGTCCTGCAGAATGCCGGACTGATCGAAAACCAGCGCGGAACGGCAAAGATACAGAACCGCAAGAACCTGGAAGCCGCGGCTTGCGAATGCTACGGCGTAATTCAGCACTTCAACGGCGGACTGGGGTTGAAATAGGTATTGCGGCTGCTTGGCATGACTACGCAGAGCAATTGCACCGGACGTTCACTCTTCACTTACTTCGATTGAACCTCGACTGGGTCCGCCAGGTTCGTGAGCCGACCGTCTTGCTTCCCAACAGTGATCCTCCGCCCGTGCTTCAAGTACGCGGCAATAACGCCGGGCTGTGCCCAGTCCAAGTCCCACCCGTTCTCGATAGCTAGAAGCGTATACGCACCGGGAACCACGCCACGCAACAGGAAAGTGCCGTCCAGATCGCTTTGGTCCCGGAGAAAAAGATCGCGGTCGATCTCAGGATTGTTCGGCACCAGAACCACCATCGCACCTGCGAACCCCTTCCCCGCCCGTGTCACTATTCCTTGTATGTCCATACTGCCGCTCGCTACTGTAAGCGATACCGCCGGTGAGGAGCCGGGGGCTACCATAAGGGTGTGACCCGAGACTTCGGCGCCGTCGGCCGCGAGGTGCGCGATCGAATAGGTTTTCCCGGGACTCCACACCACGACTTCATAGCGGCCGGTAGGGACTCTCTGGAGTTCCACCGCCCCCTTGGCGTCGACGGCTCGAGAAGCAACCATTTCTCTACTTCCAGAGCGTAATCCGACAGTAAGGTACCGCGGAATCACAGCTTCGTCGGGAATTTGCAAAGACACTTTGACGCTACTCAAGGCATCGCTTTTAGAGATGTCGACTTGCTCTCCATCTTTCGTGAGATCGACTCCGTTCATTTGAACGCCTTGGCCGGGTCCGAACAGACGGACGTTGTAGCGGCCGGCGGGAATGCCAGTGATTTCCATCAGCCCCGGAGAAAGGCTGCGAATCATTGTGGTCTGGACGGAGGTGTAACCGTCAAAGGCGGGTTGTTGAAGTTGCGGTGGGAAAAATCCGTGGTTTCCAGCCTCGGGCATACGAAAAAGCAAGCGGAGAGACGGAACGGGATTCAAGTGGAAATCCGCCTCCACGCGTTCGCCGCCGCGGATCGGGATAGGGAAAGCGCTGTCTGGGTCGGTGACGTCCGGGTAGTAGGTCACGGGATAGGCAACATCGAGAGATCGATCAACCGCGCGTGCGGCTTGGGCTTGTCCATCGGATTCTGAATGACCTGGCTCTGAAGGCGGATGCATGGCATACCAGGGTTTGCCGCTCGCCGACAGAAAATAAGTGCCGGGTTTGAGCGGCGTGAGTTCGTATTCTCCCAGGTCATCCGTCTGGGCGGAGCGGAACTGGCGAATCTGATGCACGCCGCTACTGTGGTCGTCGTAATACAACGTCACTGTCGCGTGACGAACTGGATCTCCAACTTCGTCCAGGACTTTGCCAGCGATCACTGCATCGGGCGCGAGCCGGAGCGGCAGGGCTTCGGTGTCGAGGCTTGCGCCGGTCACAATCGCGGTGGAAAACTGATCGTGCTGATCGTAGCTGCCCGAGATGAATCCGCGTTTTGCGCCTGACAGCGAATACTTTCCCGCCGGTAGCCCGCTGAACTCATACTTGCCATCCTCAGAAGTGATCACAAACTGAAACTTCTGGGAATCCTTCGCGTCCCGAATCGTTACTCGGGCGCGGGCGAGAGGACCGTTGTCCGCTTTGCTTACCACGGTCCCGGCGATTCTGTAGCCGCCGGCTGGGATGGGGGCTGTCATGTTGTTCGCGATCTGCGGCCCGGCCCAGCCTCGCGCTGCGAACAAACAGAGCACGGTCGTCCAGAAGATCAACCGGAACGACCGAACCGAGATTGAGCACGCCACCATGTTTTCTCGCCGTGTCTACTCGCCGGACGCGACCTGCAATTGCAGGTTCACTTTCTGGCCAGGGGCAAAATGGACAATCTGGCCTTTCGTTTCATAAATCTTCATCGCTTCCGCGTCACGATAGGGAATATCCCGTTGTTGACTGCTAAAAGCAAAGACACGGTAAAAACCGGGCGCGACCCGATAGTCGAACTTGCCGTCTGCAGACGCGGAGAATTCAAACAACTGTCCGGGGCTATCGGGTAAGGGCAGACAATATACATAGCCAGGCGATGCTAAGCGGTTTGCGCCGGCAGGTGTTGTAGGAATGCCGAGCAACGTGCCTTCCAGTTCTGCGTTATCGTCACGCATAAGGATGTCGATGACCGTACTCGCGCCCGGGACGACGACCAATGGCTCTCGCAGCAGGTCCCTGCCGGCCATGGTGGCGGAAGCGATATAACCGCGATGCGCATGTGCTCGTAACCAATATCGCCCTGACCTCAGATTTTCCAGCACCAGAGAATCGTCGTTCGCTCCGGTGGGCTGACGAAGTGATCCGCCTCCTCCCATCTCAAAATCGTCCGCGGGATCTGCCCTGATGTCTAGGTCCAGCCGCGGCCCATGCAATGCAAAAGTCTGTTTGCCGTCACTCCACGATCCGGAATGGAACCCATTGTCGGATGTGAATTCTTCTTTAACGTTTACCGGGATCGAATTGCTTCGAGTAACGACCATGCCGGGACCCTCCGCTGGCGCTCCCGCCACAGCTATGTTCACGGAACCGCTAGCGGAGTTGGGTCCATACACGCTTGCCTCCACAAGATATTTCCCATTCGGCAGCTGACCCTCGATCGTTTGGGTTGCGTGGTTGTAGCCGAGGGAATAGCCGGGGCCGCGTTGCCCTTGCGGCGACACAGTGATAGTCATCCCGCCGTTCTGTTCCGCATTGCTGACTGTGATTTTTACGGGATAGTAGGGCTGCCGGACAAGCGAAAGATCCGCCTGAAAGGTTTGACCGGGCGTCAGCTGAATCGTGGCGGCACCGACAAAGTCGGTGGCACTTGGGTAATAGACCGGAGGGAATCCGTAGAGTTGACCGCCGGGAACTGCAGTGATGGGATCGTTATCCATCCACTCGCGGGTTAGGACCTTATAAGTACCGGGCTCCAGTTCAGCAAAGCGGAACTCGCCGTTTGAATTGGTGCGCACTGAGTTTTTCTGCATCCAGCGAAAACTGCCGTCCTGCACTTGTCGGAAGAAAAGTTGCACATCGACGCCATGGGCGGGTTCGGCTGCGGACAGAGTTACGCGACCTTTAATCAGCGCCTCGGGCGTTAGAGAGATCGTGAGCTCATTGCCAGGAGTTAGCTCGGCCCGCAATCTCTGATTCGAATCATCCACAAATCCCGGCTTGCGCGCCAGGAGCCAGGTGAGACCGCCAGCGGCCCCGGTCGGCCACATTTGGCGGGGTTGGCCCAAATAAGAGGAACTGCTTCCTGCGTCGGTCTCAACTTTGGGCAGAGTAAATTCAAAGTGACCCTCACCGTCGGTGAGGGTGGCATAGCGGTTGTCGGGAGAAAAGACCAGAGCGCGGCCAATGGGTTCGTGGGTCACGGCGTTGACCACGGTGCCACGGACTACGCTGGGTGGGTTGTCGGGTTGGATTTGGCAAGATGCTCGTATCGGATGGGTGCAGGCACATCCCAGAAATACAATCAGGACAAACGTAAAGGATTGAAGCCTCGTATAGATGGGGGCCGACTGAACTTCAACTCGCGCCGTTGGAACATCAGTTCGCAAGGAAATTTACTCCTGCTTGCTTATCAATCCCTGGGGCCGCGGGCGTGTATTGATTAATCGCGATCAATCGGTCGTGCAGTTAAGCATTTAACTTCTTTCGCTTGCAGCCGTCAAACAGAGGCGGTCGCGACGGCCCCGCCGGTCGGAACCCGTGTTAGCATTTCGGTATCGCCCGCGCCCGCTGGTACGCATGCTCCGCACTTGTCCCATCCCGGTTTTATTACTTGCTGTGATGCTGCTGGGCGTTCTTTTAGATTCCTCCGCTCCGGCAGCCGACCAATCACCCTGGCTGGAAGTCCATTCTACGCACTTCACCGTAATCACCGATGCCGGGGAGAAAAAAGGAACGGAAGTCGCGCTGCGCTTTGAGCAGATGCGAGCGGTGTTCGCCATCCTGTTGATGAAAGACCGACTCAACGAGTCTGCGCCACTGACCATCCTCGCTCTTAAGAACGATAAGAATTATTACCAAAGTGCGCCCTTGCATCAAGGGCAGCCAATCAGCGCCCCGGGATTCTTCGTCCCCGGCACAGATCAGAACTTTATCGTGCTCAACCTGTTCGAAGAGGAATCGTGGCGCGCCGTAGCGCACGACTTCGCTCACCTCCTTATGAACTACAACTATCCGCCGGTGGAGGGATGGTTCGACGAAGGCATGGCGGAATATTTCAGCTCCATCCGAGTAGACAACAAACAAGTCGAAATCGGGGGCGACCCGGAAATGACCGGTGCCTTCACCCAGGATCTGCTGCAGAATCAGCACGAGGTTCACAATCCTCCGAAGTCGCTCACCGAACTGCTCGGGGGCCAAGTCTGGCTCGCGCTTCCCGACTTGCTCACCATGAAGCACGACACTTCCACCTATGCTGAAGCCACGCACCACACCCTGTTTTACGCACAGTCATGGATTACGGTGCATTACCTGCTACACGAGAAGAAGCTTCCCGAGACAGGAGCATACTTTGATCTGGTCGAGAACCAGCGCGTGCCGGTGGAAGACGCTATTCAGAAGGCGTATGGAATCTCGTCAGCACAATTCGATCAGGCAGTAAAAGACTACTTTCATTCGCTGACGCCACTCTTCACAGCGCTCGATGCATCGAAACAGCCAAATTCCCAGCCCGATCAAAGGCAGGTCTATCAGTTTCCCGCGCCGGTGGGTCCGAACGATAGCGCGATTACCACCAAACCGATGCGCGAAAGTGATGCCAAGGCGCTAACGGCTGAAATACAGACAAGAATTCCGGAACGTCGCAATGTTGGTCTGCAGGAACTGCAAGCGCTGGCCACTACGCCGGACCCGACTGCTCCCGGTAAAGCCAACGACAGGAAAGCCAGTAAAGTGCGCGACGAAGATGCCCGATTGGTGGCGGCCACGGGAAATGAAATCGCCCATCGTGCACTGGCGTGGGATCATCTGCAGCGCGGTGAGTTGGATGCCGCCGAGGAAGAATTAAGCGATGCTGTCGCCCTCGATCCCCGGGACTTGTGGATCCGTTACTATCTCGCGGTGTTGAAGTACCGCGTAGCGCAAGCCAAGCATGCCGACATCCAGGGATTGCCCAACATGATGCAGGATCTTCGCGCTGTGCTGGAGTGGTATCCCGAGTTTGCCGACGCCAATGACCTGATGGCGATGGCGCGCATGGTGGGTGGCGGTCCAGTCGCGGCCACCCAGGCAGAACACGCCGCCATGCAACTTAGCCCCCGTAACCAGGAGTACGTCTATCACATGGCGGAAATCTACATCGAGGGCAAGCAGTGGGAAGCCGCGCGTGCGCTGTTGGAACACTTGAAGACCAGCAGCAATGCACAAGTCGCCGCGGAGGCGCGTGAGCAGTTGGCTCGCCTGGCGAACCAGCAGAAATATGGACTCTCCATTGCCTCCACCGCTCCGAGACTTTCTCCCCAAAGTTCCCCTTTTGATGTGCTGGACCAGGACGCCGCAAAGCGCGCGTCCGAGGCGGCGACGGCCAAAAACGCGGCCGCTGGAGATCAGCGAGCGGCCAAATTTCTCCAGGGCCGTCTGTTGGGAGTGGATTGCTCTCACTCTCCGGCGGCCGTTCTCACCGTAGCCTCGGGAAAAACCGTTCTGAAGCTGCGCACTCCCGATTACAAATCGTTGCTGCTCATCGGAGCCGAGACCTTCTCGTGCGCGTGGAATGATCGCTCGGTATCGATAAACTACAAGCCTGGCGGCTTGTCGGATGGAGACTTGGTGTCGGTCGAACTGCGGTGAGGTTGACTTCGATCGGCGACTTCCGAATGACCACACGCGTATCCGTTGCGCGACCTGCAAATGAAAAACCCTCCCGTTTGAAACGGGAGGGGCGGCGATTTGTAGGAACTTACTAAGCGCGGACAACATTGCCCGCTTGAAACCCCTTCGGGCCTTTCAGCAAATCAAACTCCACGGTCTCACCCTCATTGAGTGAGCGGTAGCCGTTCTCCTGTATCGCGGAGAAATGTACGAAAACGTCCTCCCCCGTGGAGCGCTGGATGAATCCATATCCTTTCGCCCCGTTGAACCACTTCACTGTTCCCTTCTCTCTCACGGAAAAACTCCTTTCAGCATCGTTAAGAATTGTTCCCCGGATTTCCAGTATGTTGTCCCGGTGAACCGGAACGCCCCCTCAAGAAAGGCGGTGGAACTTGGCTGAGCCCTTTAGTGCCGCAGAAATCGCCCAAAGCAAAAGCCCCCTCGGTTCAGTGCCGCGCAAACTGCGGCGAGAACTTCCGGAGCCTTGGACCATCGACGCTGATATCTACGACCCTACTCAAGACGTCAACCTGCCTGACAGACTCATCACGCGGCATTCTCCGCCGATGAGCACACGCGATAATAAGCACTACTAAATCGTTTGACAAGAAGAATTAGAAGACTAACCCAAAAAATAACCCCCGGTCATACTTAAAACTTTAACGGGGTATAAGAAACGAGGCTGGCAGGAGGTCGAACTTTCGTGTCGTCGGAACCGCCGACAAGCAGGCAAACCCTTGGTAGGATTAGGGCAGAGGCCCTGTGCCGGATCAAATTACTACAACGGTTAGTAGACCCACTGAGATCGCTGCTCCCCCTCCTCAACGCCCTCGCCGATCGCGTTCATCCGGGGTCATGGTTTCGACTCTCAAATACCTGCTGCGAACCGATGTGCACACATTTGCATTTTCTGTCGCTGCCAATTCGATTCTCGCGTTCTTCCCTTTTGTAGTGCTCTTGATGACGCTCATCCGGCGCGTCTTTCATTCGCGCGTGATGTATGACGTGGTTGTGGAACTGCTGCGGGATTACCTGCCCGCCGGACAGGAATTCGTCATCCGCAACCTGAATGCGATGGTGAATAGCCGCCACAGCGTTCAAGTGGTTTCGCTCATCATTTTGTTGGTGACCTCTTCCGGCGTGTTCATGCCGCTGGAGGTCGCCCTGAACCGCATCTGGCGCTTTGCCAATAACCGATCCTACGTCGGTAATCAGCTGATCTCTCTTGGCCTGGCCTTTGGTTGCGGGGTGCTGGCACTGCTATCCATTGCCATGACCGCGGGCAACGTGGCTTTGCTGGAATTCCTGCTGCGCGGCCACGGAACGGGGTTTATTCGTCTCGTGGGATTTCTAGTGATGAAGCTGTTCGCTATCGCCGCCAGCATAACAATCTTTTTTTTGATCTATTGGGTGCTTCCCAATGGCAAAGTTCCAGCGCGCGCCGTATTGCCGACGGCACTCATCATGGGATTATTGTCGGAAGCTCTGAAGTATGGCTACATTCTGGCTCTGCCCTGGCTGAATTTCGCCGAAGTCTATGGCCCTTTCGCACTCTCCGTCAGCATGATGTTCTGGGCGTTCCTGTCAGGCTTGCTGTTGCTGGCGGGGGCAAATCTCAGCGCTGAAGAGCATCAGCGGCGGCTTTGACGCTAAGCGAACCGCCGAACCGTTCCGGATTTGCCGCAACTCAGTTTTTGTTTTCTATTGTTTATTCTTCGACAGCGTCGCCAGTTCCCGGCGTGCTTCCTGTGCGGGAATGAAGTCAGGATCAGCATTCTTCCAGATGTCGAGCAGTTGTTGGTAGCTACGTGTCGCCGCCGCGCCGTCGAACTGCGTCTGGGCCCGAGCAATTCCTAGCAGGCAGAGCACAAAGTCGGGGACCTGGCCGGGCCCGGCTGCGCCTTCTTCTAACGATAAATTGCGATGGCGAACGCCCGGCTCAGTGTTCGAAACTTTCCCCCAAACCTCCAGCGCGAACAACTCCACGGCCGCCGGTGCGAAATGGTACGGAATGCTTCCCAATCTGACCGGCGAGGCAAATAGCCCCATGCCGGATGACGTCCATGCGGACACGCAACCCGACGATCGCTGATGACGATTGAGCGAAAACAGCTAAAAGAGGAATCAGACTCGACGCGGACGCTGCTTCACTGAGATTGACTTGACGACGAGCTTGCGCCGCCTTTTGTCCGGCATTGAGACCTTAGCGCGGTTGAGAGCCACGTTGATGAGGTCACGGACTTCGGGATCGTCGAGCACTTTGGCATCAGGCTCGCCAATATCGTACAACCGAATATTTCGCACGACGTTGCCCTTTCCCTCCAGTCGCTTTGCGGGATCGGGCAATCCTGCTCCTTGCAGGAAGCACAGGCTCACGCGGCGCGGCGGAAGCACGATGGAGAAGATCGCCTCCAATGGCCGCTCGGTGGGGCCAAAGCCAATGACCAGCCAGTTGTAATTGTCGTAAACTATCTCGACAGCGCCAGGCACGAGCTTCCGCATCTTCGCGAGCGCACGTCGGGCAAAAGCGGCAATCTCGGGGTCGTATTTCGCGAGGAAGGAATCGAGTTGCTGCTCAGCATCGGCCTGCGCTGCGCCAGCCGGGGAGTCCTTCGGTTTGCGGTTCGTCGATTTCCGAGTAGGCATACTCCGGCTCCTGATGCATCGGTCCCGGAGGCACCATCGAGTGTAGAGCCCCTCAGGAGCCGTCGCTACAGATCCCCCACCACCATTTCACGGGCAAAGCCCGGAAACCCCAAGCCCGCCGGTCACTTCTTCGTCCACTGATCCACCCAATCGTTCACCGTCTTGTACCAAAGCTGCGAATTCTGCGGCTTCAGCACCCAGTGGCCTTCGTCCGGGAAATACAGCATCTTCGACGGCACGCCTTGCATCTGCAGCGTCGTGAACAGCTGGAAGCCCTCGCTCACGTCGAGCCGGTAGTCCCGCTGCCCATGCACGACCAGCGTCGGCGTCTTGAAATTCTTCGCGTACTGGTGCGGCGACCACTTCTGATACATGGCGCGGTTGTCGTAAGGAGTGCCTTTGAACTCCCAGTCGTTGAACCACAGCTCTTCAGTCGTGCCCCATGCGGATTCCGCGTTGAACATGCCATCGTGCGACACCAGGCATTTGAAGCGGTCGGTGTGGCCGAGAATCCAGTTGATGGCGTATCCGCCGTAGCTGGCGCCCAGCGCACACTCCCGGTCTTTATCGATGAACGGGTAAGTCTTTTCGGCGTAATCGAGTCCCTTCATCAGGTCCTCATAGGGAGCGCCGCCCCAGTCGCCGTTGATGGCGTCAATGAACTTCTGCCCGTAGCCGGTCGAGCCGTGGAAGTTGATCATGATGACCAAGTATCCGTTAGCAGCGAAGAGTTCAGGATTCCAGCGATAGCTCCAGTCGTCTCCCCAGGCGCCTTCCGGTCCGCCATGGATGAGGAACTTCACGGGATATTTCTTGCTGGCATCGAAGTTCGGCGGCTTGACCAGGAAGCCTTCGACCGTGTCGCCGCTGGCACCGGGGAACCAGAACGATTCCAGGGGGGACACAGCGACGTGAGCGAGGACGGCTTCGTTGGGATCAGCCAGCACGTCGCCGAAGTGATTTTCCTCAGTTATTTTCTGCAGGCCAGGCTTTGCCTTCTCCGGGTCGAATTTCATGTTGTATTTGAAGATCAGGCTAGGGTGCTCCAGCGACATGCGCGTCAGCACGATCCATCTTGCATCTGGGGTGACAGTTGGGTCGTCGTTGTAACCTCCGAGAAGAGCGGCGCGCTTGCCGTCGGTTCCGGTCCAATACAAGACCGAGCTTCCCTTGTCCTCGGCAACGAAAAAAATCCGCTTCGAATCTGGAGCCCAGGTGAAACTTCCCACCCAATGATCAAAGTCCTCCGTCAGATTCTTCTTCTCCCCCGTCTTGCGGTCGTACAGCATTAACCGGAACCGGTCGCTCTCGTATCCCGGACGCTGCTGGGCGCGGTAGGCGATGGAGCGGCCATCGGGGGAATAGAGCGGCGTCGAGTCGCTGGCGGGATTCTCGGCAGTGATGTTCTTGGCCGGCCCTCCATTGACCGGGACGATCCAGAGATCGTTGTTGGTGGAAGCCGCCGGGTTCTTGTCGTGATTCGAGGTGTAGCAAATCTCCTGGCCATCGGGAGAGAAGGCATAGTCGTCCTGCCCGCCCAGCGAGAACACGGGCGCGTCGAAGTCGCCAGGGGTGAGATCGCGGTACACGTGAACCTGCGTAAGAACTGGGATCACGAACAGATGGGTGCTCTTGCCTTCTCGATAGGCATTCCAGTGGCGATAAAGCAGCCGGTCGAAAATCAGCGCCTTGACCTTGGAGTTGTTCACGTCTTTGACCTTCTTCGCGTTGCAGGCCGGCTCATCGAGTTGGCCGTCGCACTCGGGATACACATCCGATGTGAAGAGAATATTCTTCCCATCCGGCGACCAGAGTTCGCCGCCTGCTTCAGTCGGCATCGAGGTCAGCTTGTAGACTCCCGCAACCGCACCAGCCGCACCGTCGAAATCCGCAATCCACACCTGTGACCCGCCTTCTTTCGTCGAGAGAAATGCAAACCGCTTGCCATCCGGCGCCCAGCGTGGGCGATCGGCATCCTGATCGCCAATGATCTCCCGCTCCTGCCCTCCCGCCGTGGGCACGATCCACACATGCGGCGTGTTCGTATTGGCGTCGAGATCCACATCGACCACGCTAAAGATCACCCACTTGCCGTCAGGCGAGACCTCCGGTTCGCCCAGGCGTTTGAGCTTCATCATGTCTTCAAAGGTGACGGGATGCTGGGCCTGCGCAAGGGCAGAAAATGTGACCGCGACTAGAGCGAGAAGAACGGGAATAAAACGACGCATGTAAGGTGCCTCCCGACAAACGGCAAACCGATGAGTGTAGCAGCATTTGAGCGCCGCCGCCGAAGCCTGATCTGCCTGCTTTTCTGGACGGCAACCCCTGAATCGATATGGCATCCAAGGTAACGGCAGAACTGCAGCGCCCTACCCCCGGCCTCACTGAGCGGAGAGGGGTCGGGGGAGGGTCGCCGCGGTGGGGACGGTAGCTGCGGTACTCTCCCAGTCGAGCGCCCTGCCGATCTGCCATCCTCGCCATCATTTTTTTCGATAAGATAGTCCTATGCACTGGGCGCACCGTATTTTCCTGTTTCTTGCTTTATGCATTTCGCTTCCTTCACCGTTGGCCGCACAGGAAGGGCCCCTCGAAAGCGATCCGCCCAAAGGCATCTCGGCTGAGGAGATGATTCAGCGCTTCGCGGCCAAGGAGAAGGAATTCAAAGAGGCCCGCGATCACTACACTTACCGCCAAGACATCAAGGTCGTGACCCTGGACGGTGACACCGTCACCGGAATGTACCAGGAAGTTTTCGATGTGCTTTTTGACGACAAGGGTCACCGCATCGAAAACGTAGTGTTTGCGCCGCAGTCCAGCCTGGAGCAAGGCGGCCTTTCACTGGATGAAGGCGACGTTCAGGACTTCCGCAACCGCTTGCCCTTCGTGCTCACCAGCGACGAGATTCCGGAATACAACATCCTTTACGTTGGGCAACAGACCGAGGACGAGTTGCACTGCTATGTCTTCGACGTCGCTCCCAAACAGATTGTGGGCAAGAAGCGCTATTTCCAAGGACGCATCTGGGTGGACGATCACGATTTTCAGATCGTCAAAACCTATGGCCAAGCCGTCCCGGAGATCCGCGACACGAAAAAGAAAGGCAATAAGGAAGAACATCTCTACCCCAAGTTCACCACTTGGCGGCAGCAAATCGACGGCAAGTACTGGTTTCCTACCTACACGCGCGCCGATGACACGCTGCACTTCAACCTGAACGATATTCACATCCGGGAAATCGTGAAGTATGAAGACTACAAACGGTTCAGATCGAGCGTGAGAATTCTGTATCAGGGGCAGGAAGTCCCCAAATCGGACCAGAAAGATCAGAAATCGCCGCCCGACCAGACTCCCAGTCCGGACCAGAAGAAGCCGGACGCGCAAGCGCCACAGAAGTAGCAGTCAGACGAAACCGAGGTCCCTCGCTTCGATCGGGATGACAAGGTGTGTGCCCTGAATTTGGCGGTATGCTCGCTGTGGGGGGCGCGCTGGCTGAAAGCTGATGGCTGATCGCTGACAGCTCAGTAGAACAAATACTTGCGCCACTTATCATCCGACCGGCCCATCAATCGCATGATGTGGCGGCTGGTGTGCAAGTTAAAGGCGCGGGGTTCGCGCATCAGCTTCATTCCGGCTTCGATGGGAAACTGGTTTCCTTTACGGCGATTGCAGTGGTGACAGCAGGCCACAAGATTTTCCCAAGTCGACGACCCTCCGCGAGAGCGAGGGATCACGTGATCCAGCGTCAGTTCGCCGGAAGGCAGCACGGTGGCGCAGTACTGGCATGTGTTGCGGTCGCGCAGCAGAATGTTTTTTCGCGACAAAGCGCGGCTCTGGTGCGGGATGCGGCGATACTCCAGAAGGCGAATCACTGAGGGCACGCGCATGGCGATACGAGCGGCGTGCAGAAAGTGTCCATTCTCCTCTTCCGTCATGGCCACGCCCTTGAGCACCAGGACCAGTGCGCGGCGCGCGGCGCACACATTGATGGGCTCATAGGAGGCGTTCAGGACGAGTACGGGCGCATGCAGCGCGTGCCCATTGCCATCGCGATGCGTAACTTGCCCTGCGAACAGGCTACCGGCGTGCCTGCCCGTGAATCCCGCATCGGCTTCGATTCTGGCTGACATGGTGCTCTGCTTCGTTCCCTCCAACCGCGTCCCGATCTGATCAATCCCTTCCTTACATAAGATGCCGGATCGCCCGGCGCATATTGTTCACTTAGATGCCGGCCGCACGCGCCAGGCGAATATCCGGCGTGTCGGACGTAGCCCACTCACCCGCTTTCGCTTCATTTGGCAACTGAAACTCTACCTGCTGATCGGACGCCTTCAGCGTCCGGGCGACCGTCGCAACCCAAACCTTCGTCGCTCCGGCGCGCCGCAGAACCCGGGCACACTCCGATACCGTCGCTCCCGTGGTGTAAACATCGTCCACCAACAGCACTTCCCGTCCTTTCACGGCTTCTGGATCGGTCACTCCAAACGCGCCGCGCACGTTCTCGCGGCGCTGGTGGCTCGTCAGAGCCGTCGGGGACGGTGTCTTGCGCTTTCTTTCGAGCGCTGTTGGGAACAACTGTAGGGGTCCCGCCACCGGGCTGAGTTTCATTGCCGCCTTGGCAATCAGTTCCGCATGGTTGAACTCACGCTGGCGAAGCTTGCTGCGGTGCATTGGCACGGGGACTAGCGCAATGGGATCGGCCGGCAATTCAGCTTCTAGCTCCGCGACCGCCTCAGCCAGCATGCGCCCGAGGACGTTCGCAGCCGGACGCACACCCGCGTACTTCAACAGATGAATGAGTTCGCGCAACCCACCCTCGTTGCTACCGTAGGCCACGGCGCGCGCAAAGACAGGCTCAACCCGGCGGCATAATCCGCAGCGCGGCTCGCCGTCATGCGAAGAAAGAGCGTAGGCAGAGAACACCAGGTCGCGGCAAACCGAGCACACTCCCGCTCCGATTGGCTGCGTGGCTTCGAGGCACTCGTGGTAAACAGGTAGACGAGAAATCTCTACGGAAGGCGCTCCACAGATTCGACCACCGGAAGGAAACAGGACGGCAAACAGGCTCTGCGCAACTTGGTTGGAAACTGGGCTAGCCCAGGATCGCCCGCTCCCGCAAGCAATAGAAGCCCCTGCCACTGCGGCTTTGGCCTGGATAGCCCGAATTCGGTCTCCACTACTGCTGAAGACGGCCTCCGTGATGCCCACGAAAAATGGGACTTCGCCTGCTTATCCGCCAGTATAAATGGCGTTTGGCCGCTAGGCAACGTTGCGCGTGTCACGGGGCGCACCCACCGGGACCGGTTGCTTCCCGGTCACTTCCGACAGCCTCTCTCGCGCCGGCATAAAGATCAACCGGTAGTCCCTGCGAAAGCATTCTGCGCAACGCACCGGCTGAAGTAGAAAGATCGGAAGAAAGTAACGTTCGGTGAACGTGCGGCGGCGCGAACGGAAGGCCGTGTCGCTGCCACAATCGCCGCAGTGAAACTCAAAATATCGTTGCAACCACTGCTGGTCAGGGGAGTTCTTGGTCACGCTGCACCTCGGAATGATGAAACATGAAACTAAGAAGGGCTCCGAACGATTAACGCTATTGTACCCTAAGGCAACGAACAAGCAAGAGGCAGTGTTCCTGGTTTACTATCCTTCCTGGAACCCGCATCCTACTTGTAAAGCAACCTGCCCGCGTGCTAACGTGCGCCGTTCCAGTGTTTTGCATAGAAGCAAGAACTCATCCCATCGCGAGGATTTTGCCCATGAGTACGGTCGCCCCAGCACCCATCCGGAAGAAGCACGTCCCTTACGTTCCCGAAAACATGGAAATGAAAGAGTTCACCTTCCGCGCGCTGCTGATCGGCTTGGTGATGACGGCAATTCTGGGCTCCGCCAATGCCTATCTCGGACTGAAAGCGGGAATGACCATAGCGGCAACCTATCCGGCGGCGGTGATTGGGATGGCGCTGTTGCGGTTGATGAAAGGCTCCTTGCTGGAAGAAAACATCGCACGAACCGTGGGTTCGATCGGCGAGTCGGTTGCGGCCGGCGCAGTATTCACGATTCCCGCATTCGTTATGGCCGGTTTGTGGCCGGGCCTGACCCGAGAGAAATATTGGAACTCGGTCGCGCTGATGGTGATTGGCGGAACGCTCGGCATCCTTTTTGTGACGCTTCTGCGACGCGTTATGGTGGAGGACCCCGACCTTCCCTACCCGGAATCGGTGGCTGCTTCCGAGATTCACAAGGCGGGGCAGCAAGGCGCCAAGGCCGCCAAGATTTTATTCGCCAATATGGGCTTTGGCGGATTCATGTACCTTCTGGGCGCGGTGAATATTTTCTCGGCAAACAACACTTTTCCGGTCACCATCAGTGCGCTGGGCAAGAGGTTGCTCCTGCGCACCGGTACCAATCCCAACGTAGCCACCACGATTACCGGAGGAGCAACATTACTCACTGCACCTGACATCAGCCCGGCGTATCTTGGCGTGGGCTACATCATTGGTCCCCGGCTGGCTGCGCTCAATTTTGCCGGAGGCGTGCTGGCCTGGGGCCTGCTGGTTCCACTTCTAACCTTCACTCTTGGCCCTTACATACAAACGGCGCAGCCTGCGGGACAAACTCTGGCATGGCCGCTGCTGGCAGGCGCGATCTACTACTCGATCGTTCGGCCCATCGCCGTCGGAGGCATGTTGGTGGGAGCCTCCTATACCTTGTTCAAAATGCGCAAGCAGTTGGGAGCGGGCATGGCGCGTGCAGTCTCGGACCTGAAGAAGTCCGCCGCCGCGCATGAGGCCACGAATCGCACCGATCGCGATCTCCCGTCGAAAGCGATTTTTGCCGGAGTAGGCGTCGTCTTCCTGGCCATGATTGCGCTCTATTACTACTTCATCGGCAGCGCGGGAAATCTGTCGCCCTCGCAAGTCATTACGGCCTCCGTGGTGGCCGCTTTGGTGATGATTGTTCTAGGATTTTTTTTCGCCGCAGTGTCCGGAAATCTTGTGGGCCTGATTGGCTCGTCAAATAATCCAGTGTCGGGACTCACGCTGTGTACGCTGGTCATTGCCGCACTGTTGATGGTGGCCCTGGGAGTATCGGGAACCGGCGGCGTCGCGGCCGTGTTGGGAGTCGCGGCGGTGGTTTGCGTGTCGTCTGCCGTTGCCGGCGAGATGCTTCAGGATTTGAAGGTCGGACACATTCTGGGCGGAACACCGTCCAAGATGCAGATTGGGGATCTGTTCGGCGTGGTAGTGGCATCGCTCGTTTTGTTCTTCCCACTGGCTGTGCTCGACAAGGCATACCACTTCGGCAGCGCGGCGCTTCCCGCTCCGCAGGCGGGCCTGATGGCCATGTTATCCAAAGGCATTGTCGGCGGTGACATGGCGTGGCCACTGGTGATAGTCGGAATCCTGCTCGGCATTGCCATGATCATGATCGAAGTGAAGAGCGTCATGCTTTTCGCGGTCGGGATGTATTTGCCGCTAGGCACGACGTTTGCGATTTTCGTAGGCGGCGTGATCCGCTGGATCACCGACAAACTCCGCGACCGTCGCGGTTATAACGAGGCGCAAAAAGCTCGAGTCGAGAACTCCGGCGTGCTGACCGCCTCTGGACTGATCGCAGGCGAAGCTCTCTGCGGCTTGGTGATCGCCGGACTGGTTGGCTCGGGCAAAGATGTGACTCTGGTCCACTGGACGCCTTCGTTCTGGGTGGCCCTAGCCGCTCTGGCCGTCTTGATATTGGTAATGATACGGGTGCCGCTGGCCAATGCTGGAAGTCCGGACGAACCGGCGCCTCCTACGGCGATCATGTGAGTGGCCCGGGAACGCCATCCTTTATCTGATGTCCATCGCCGCAAACATTGCATCGACCAAGGAGCGCATCGCCGCGGCGGCGAGACGATCTGCGCGTTCGGCCGACGAAATCTTGCTGCTGGCCGTCAGCAAAACTCAGCCAGCAACGCGCATTCGCGAAGCTTACGAGGATGGGCAGCGTCTGTTCGGAGAGAATCGCGTCCAGGAACTGGATCGCAAGATCGACGCCCTTCGCGACTTGCACGCCGCCGAGTGGCACATGATCGGCCACTTGCAGACCAATAAGGCCGCCCGCACCGTCGAGCTGTTCCGCGCCGTGGATTCGATCGACTCGCTGAAGCTGGCGCAGAAGCTGGACGCGGCGGCCCAAGTGCTCAGCAGGAAATTGGATGTGCTGATCGAAATCAACGTCGGTGGAGAAGCCACAAAGAGCGGATTGGCGCCCAACTCGCCTGCGCTCGAAGAATTGCTGATGGCCGCGCCTCGGCTGGAAGCGCTGGCCTTCCGCGGATTGATGACCGTACCCCCCTTTACCGAAGATCCCGAGGGCGCGCGTCCCTACTTTCGCATGCTGCACAAATTGCGCGACACGATCGCCGCCCGCAAACTGCCAGCGGTCGCGATGGATGAGCTTTCCATGGGCATGTCACACGATTTTGAAGTAGCGATCGAAGAAGGATCGACCTGCGTACGCGTGGGGACAGCAATTTTCGGCGAGCGCTCCATTTAAGCGCGGAGGATCAGCGTGAGATTCTTTGATGGCATTTGCGCCGGAACTCTATTTCTTCTGGCGATCATGGATTGCCTGTTGGTACCCAGAACGTACACGGGTAGAATCTGGATCTTTGGAACCGGCTTGGCCTTGCTGTTCACCGCGATGTTAAATGTGCTGCGCATTCGCAATGCCCGCGGAATACAAGGTCTGCGGCTGTCTTGCATCACTGCAAATATAAGCTTGCTCGCGTTCGCGATCGCGCTGATGGCAAGCATCGGAAAATCGCGTACGCTGCACAACCCGCAAATATCTGTGTTAGCGACTTTACTGCTGATCGAAACCGCCTTCTCGCTGGAGAAGAACGCTTGATCCCCATTCGAGAGTCGGCAAGCGGCGCCACGTTTGCAATAAAAGTCCATCCCCGCGCCAAGAAGAACGCCATCACCGGCGAACTTGACGGCGCGTTGAAGCTCTCCCTGACCGCCCCGCCCATCGAGGGCAAAGCTAACGACGCTTGCATCGAATTCTTCGCAAAACTTTTGAAGGTGCCCCGATCTTCCGTTACCATTGCCTCCGGCCAGACCAGCCGGAACAAGGTGATTCGTGTCTTAGGACTCTCGGCCGAAACGGTAGGCAGACGGATTGCTTTGTAGCGCCGCCGGCAAAATGTCATCGAGTCAGATGGGGAGCCACATTTGAGCTTTTCCGAACGCTTGACAGAAATCCGCACCGGCTTCGAACGTCCCTTCTGGGTCGCCAACATCAGCGAGCTTTTTGAGCGCCTTTCTTACTACGCGGTCTTTGCCGTGCTCGCTCGCTATCTGCACGAGGGCCTGCACTTCGATGTCGAGCGGGCCAGCAGCCTGACCGGAATGTTTGGCGGCTGGGTCTGGTTCCTCGCCGTTGGTGGCGGCGCACTAGCGGACCGGCTCGGTTTCCGGCGCGCACTCTCCCTCGCTTACCTTATTCTCACCATCGCCTACTTCACGCTAGGGTCGATCGGCTCCGCCTGGCTCGCTCCGCTTCGCGATCACGTTCCGCTGGTGACGTTTGTAGCGTTCATCCTGATATTGCCAGCCCTGGGTGTTGCTCTGGTGAAGCCTTGTGTTGTCGGAACCACGGCTCGCGCTTCCAAGGAGAACGTCCGCTCCGTGGGATACTCCATTTACTACACGCTGGTGAACGTCGGAAGCACGGCAGGCCCGTTGCTGGCATCTTGGGCGCAAGCGCACGGCGTGGTCGAGAATGTATTCCGGATCGCGGCGTTAAGCGTGTTTCTTATGTTCTTTGTCGTGCTCTTCTTGTTCAAAGAGCCGCGCCCGGCTGAAGAAGGCAAGAGAGCAAGTCTGACTCAGGTGGGTAAGAACTTCCTGACCGTGCTCTCGAATCCGCGCTTCATGTTGTTTTTGCTGATTTTCACGGGATACTGGATAGTCTTCTGGCAGGAATTCATCGCGCTTCCTCTGTACATTTCCGCATACATCGATCCCAAGGCCGACACGGCGCGAATTCTGGCGACCGATCCCATCGTGGTCATCTGCTTCACGATGCTGATCGGCCTTCTCACCAAGGGCATGCACGCCTTTCACGCCATCGTAGTGGGGACACTGATCACGAGTCTGGCCTGGATTCTCCTAATCGTGCATCCCTCAGTTTGGCTGGCTGTTGCCACACTAGTCGTAGTCGCGATCGGCGAGATCACACAACAGCCGCGCTACTACGACTACATCTCGCGCCTCGCACCCGCGGGGCAGCAGGGGACCTACATGGGGTTTGCGTTTCTACCACTCGGCATCGGTTCGTTCATCGCGGGCAGGTTTAGCGGATGGCTTATGCATCATTTTGGGGAAGAGATGCACCGGCCGAAGCTCGTCTGGTGGTCGGTCGTCGCGGTTGGCCTGGCCACAACCCTGCTGCTGTGGATCTACGACCGTTTCGTGCGGGTAGGGACGGGAGAGTAGATTGAGGGACGCGCGTTTAGACCATTTCACCGGCACTGCCGCAGTCGTTGCAGCGCAAGTTCGTAAGGCACTGAAAGATGGCGGCTCCGCCCAACACGCCGCCGGCGTGCAGTGGTTTTTCAAAGACGAAATCAAGTCCCACGGATGGCGCACCGCGGCGTTGCGGCGCGAGGCCGTTCGTTTTCGGCGGGAAATTCGGAAAGCCCGAGGGCTCCGTTTTCTGATCGACGTTGCCGATCAGCTTTTTTCCGGATCGGTCCTGGAAAAGAAAGTTGCCGCTGTCTTCTTACTGGAGAAACTTGATGGCGAGTTTAGCGATCGCGAATTCAAGCTATTCGGATCCTGGCTCGATCGCATCAGCAGTTGGGCAGATCACGATGCGCTGGTGCATTCTCTGATTTCTCCGATGATCGCGGCCAAACCGCAACGTGCAAAGGTCGTTTTCCGCTGGGCAAAGTCCCCCAACCGCTGGCACCGGAGAGCGGCCTGTGTAGCCCTGATTCGCGGAGCCCGCGCCAAAATGTTCTTCCCAGAAATCACCCAGCTTTCGGACTCGCTTCTCTCGGATAAAGATGACATGGTGCAGAAAGGACTAGGCTGGCTGCTGCGAGAAACCGCAAAGGTCGATTCCGGGAAAGCCGTTCCATACTTGATGCAAATTCGGGAAAGCGCTCCCCGTCTGGTTCAGCGTACCGCCTGCGAAACGCTGCCACAGGACGTCAAGAGGCGGATTCTCTCATCCCCAGGAGCGCACACAATAAAACCTCGCAGATGATCGCGAATCGGCGCCGCGATTCGCCCAAATCAATTCCATTGTTTACAATAGAGGTTTGCCCATGGACCTGTCCGCCATCCAATCTGCGCTACGCGAACGCAACATTGACGCGTGGTTGTTTTACGATCACCACCATCGCGATCCCATTGCCTATCGCGTGCTCGGTTTGTCTGTGGGTTTAATGGTCACGCGGCGGTGGTTTTATCTAATACCGGCGCAAGGCGAACCCGTGAAACTGGTGCACAAAATCGAGGCCGGACACCTCGACTCCCTGCCTGGCAGTAAGCGCCAGTATTCCGGATGGCAGGAATTGTTTGACACCCTGAAGTCGGTGCTCGCTCCTTATCGCGACATCGCCATGCAATATTCTCCAAACAATATTGTCTTCACCATTTCCTTGGTTGATGCGGGAACCGTCGAACTGCTGCGCGGCTTAGGTAAGAACGTAGTCAGTTCCGCCGATCTGGTCGCGCAGTTCGAAGCCACGTGGAGCGAGGAACAGATCAAGACCCATTTCGCGGCGCGCGATAGTGTCGATGCAATCGTAACCTCGGCCTTCAAAGAGATTGGCCGGCGGGCGCGGAACGGCGGAACCACCGAACACGAAATCCAGCAATGGTTTATGGAAGCGTTCCGCCGCGAGAATCTGATTACCGATGATCCGCCGATCGTGGCCATCAATGCCAATGCCGGCAATCCGCACTATGAGCCACGCGCCGATCATCCCGTTGCCATTCGTGAGGGCGATCTGGTTTTGCTCGATGTCTGGGGCAAGAAGAACATTCCGGACGCGGTCTACTACGACATCACCTGGATGGGCTTTGTCGGCCAGGCTCCGTCCGCCCGCATTTGCGAAGTTTTCGAGATTGTGCGTGACGCGCGTGATGCCGGAGTAAATGCCGTGACCGACGCGATAGGCGCCGGACGCCGGATCGCAGGATGGGAAGTGGATCGTGCCACCCGCAACCACATCAAGCAGAAAGGCTACGGCGAATATTTCATTCACCGGACGGGACATTCCATCGGCACCGACGTCCATTCCAATGGAGCCAACATGGACGATCTGGAAATCCATGACGAGCGCCAGCTTCTTCCTAACTCTTGCTTCTCGATCGAGCCGGGTATCTATCTGCCGGAGTTCGGGGTGCGCAGCGAAGTGAACATGCTGATTCGGCCGAAGTCGGCGGCTGTCACCGGCAAGATTCAACGCGAGATCGTAACTATCTGATGGCAAATTCCACCCCAGCAAAAACAAAAGTCGAGCCGGCACAGTCCGCCAGCATGATGTCGATCATCGCCCCCGCCGTGGGCTGGCTTGTTCCCGGGGCAGGCCATCTCGTTCAACGGCGGTGGATTCGGGGCCTGCTGCTGTTCTTCTCAATTGGAACTCTCTTTGTGCTCGGACTTTTGATGCAGGGCCACATCTACAAAGCCAACGGCGGCGACATCCTCGACATTCTTGGATTCGTTGGAGACCTGGGCGCTGGCGGACTGTATATTGCGACCCTCGCCTTGAACGGAGGCCAGGGAGCGATTGCCTTTGCGATTGCGGATTACGGTACCAAGTTCATGATCGTTGCCGGTTTGTTGAACTTCATTGCGGTGGCGGATGCCTACCACATCGCCATCGGAAAGAAGCAATGAGCCAGCTTTCAGCTATGGGCCGTCAACGGTCAGCTAAGAACTCTTGTGGGGGGGAACAATGACCGTTCAACTCACTCACTTCACAGCCGCCTTGGTGTTCGCGCTTTTCGCGTCCGTTGTCTTCGGCATCACGCATCGCGAGACCACTCGCGACATGATCCGCTATGGCCTCTACTGTTTCGTAATGTTCTTGGGTGGCATTCTGGTGGCAGGTTGGGCCATGTGGTTAGTGCGAAAATAATTTCTTAGCCGAGGCTTCTAGTTTCTGTCTCTTTTCGGACCTCTTTCGCCTGCATAGTAGTTTCCCTTACGCCTATTTTCTCCTCGCGCCGATAAAGTGTACAGCACCTGGGAAAGGCTAAGGGCCAAGAACTAACGGCTAAGAACTTCTTTTCATCCCTCCCATACGAAGGCATCAAATATTCGCTTCGACTCAAAATTCAGTCGGCGGTAAAGCGCTACCGCCCGCGAATTGGCTTCCGTTACGGTCAGCGAAAGCATGGAAAATCCCCGCTTACGCAGGCTGCCAACCGTCGCGGCCAGAAGAGACTCGCCAATGCCGCGCGAGCGATATTCAGGGAGCACGCACACTTGCGTCACATGCCCCACATCGCCCCGCACCCGCGAGCAAAGAATTAATCCGATCAGGTTTTTTGCCTTGCGATCGAAAGCGGCATATGACGACTCGGCATCGAACAACCCGCATCCTGGAAAACGCACAATATTATTCAGGAAACGCAGTGATCCGCCCAAGGTATGGTACTGGTCGTTGATCTGGGCATCGACATGCCCGCGATATGCGGCGGTTATTACCGCAGCGGCGGGCTGGTAGTCGGCTTCGGTCCAACGCCGGATTTCGACTTCGGGATGAGTTGGCGGCATCGCCGGAGAGCCGCTGCCCAGCGCGAGAACCATGAACAGCCGTGGATGGCGCTGAAATCCCTGATCTAGAAACGGCCGCGCCACGCTTCCCGCTTCGTGCGCCAACAACTGTGCTTCCACGCGGTGAATTCCCGGCGACTGCTGTAGCGTTTCAATCACGTGCGTTAGCAGCTTAAGTTCCACTTCGCGCGAGTTTGGAAGACGGTGGCCATTCGTCACGAACAGATCGCCGACCACACCTTTACTGCCTTCATACACAAAGAATGTGTACCCGAAGATCCGGCCGCGCTCGATGGCGGCATAGCCGGGAAGAATTTTCGCGTCCACATAGCGCAGAATCATTTCCGCCGATCCGCTGTAGTCCCACGAGAGCAGATTCGCCCAGACTCGGCCCTCGTCGTCGAGCAGCGGACGTATATCTACCGAAGAAAAATGTCTGAGGTCGAGAATCTCCACGGGGCTCCTGCAAACTCGGCTCAGTATTCCGGCCTGGTTCGCGGCGGCAGAACTCCGAGTTTAGTTCGTTCTCGGACGAGAGGCAAACAGACGGAACACAGGGCGGCAACATTTACGGCTTTGCGGAGCGCTCTAATGCGGGGAATTCGCCACTGCCGCCGCAACCCAGTAATAGTCCACGTGCCGCGAAGCGTAATGCCCAAGATAAGAGATGCGGCGGCCCGCTATACGCCTTGCGATTTCCACCTGCGAATTCTCCGGAGCCACCAACAAATGCTCTTCCCGGGGAACGCTTCCCCAGTCGTAGTTGAAAGTCAGTTGGTTCCGATAAAACGTGAGGCCGTACTCGAGTTCACGAGGGACATGGTAGACAGCGAGCGGCAGCGGACGCGTTTCCACAGCGGCGATTTCCCGGGCCAGCGGCCGAGATGAGAATGTCTGGTCGATCGCCGCGGAACCAAGTTTCAACACAGCTCCCACCGTGAGCACGACCGGAATCAGCGTAACGAAGCGCAGCATGCGCAGACCGTTCTTGCGCGCCAGAGTGAGCGCGATTCCGGCACACAGTACAAATGCGATGGCAAGAGCGACGAGCATCGGCTGCCCTCCGGGAAGACGATGCTGCGTAACCAAATATGCAATCAGCAACGCTGGAACAATCGGAGCGGCAGCGAACAACGCGTGCAGAATTACAAGCCACGTCGGCAGTCGTTCCGCTTGATTCCGGCTCAGACGATTTTCCAGGTAATCCGCCAACAGTAGCGCCCCTGCCGGAATCGCGGGCAGAATATAGCCCGGAAGTTTCGACTGTGACGCGGAAAAAAATACGAGAGGCACCACGAGCCAACAGCAGGCAAAAATCCCAAGCTGGTTTCCCATACCATCTCGCCATCTCGCAATCGAGTGTCGGTCGGTCCACCATTTCCGTACCGACTGAACCAAAGCTGCAATTGCAAAAATCGTCCACGGAAGCAGCGCTAACGCCGTTACGGGCAGGTAATACCAGAACGGCTCGGTGTGGTGGTAGAGATTTTCCGAGAATCGTCCCAAATTATGTTCAACAATGAACTCATGGAAGAATCCCGGGTTGCGCGCCTGCACCCCAAAATACCAGGGCAGCGCAATCACGCAAAATAGCACAATCCCGGGCATCCACAGAGTTTTCAGAACCAGCCGCAACTCGCAAACTGCCGCTGCGTAGAGGAGGATCACCACCAACCCGAGAAACGGCGCTACCGGACCTTTTGCCAAGGCCCCTAAAGCCAAGAATCCATAAAACCCGGCAAGGTAAATTCTGCTTCCAACTTCGCGCCAGCCCCACCAGCCAAGCATGCCAATGGTAAAGAACGCCGCCAGCGCCATGTCCGTTGACGCAGCATGCGCATAGCCCATGACTCCTGTAGTCGAAGCCGCGATCAGGGCTCCGTCAAGCTCGAACCCATGCCGGAAGCGGCGCAGAAAGAAGTAGATTGCCAGCACCAGGAAAGTAGCGTCGATCGCCGATGGCAACCGCGCGGCCCAGTCGCTTACCCCGAAGATCCGGTAAGCCAGCATGGTCTGCCAGTAATACAGGGGTGGCTTTTCCAGCCAGGGCTGGCCGCCCAGCACGGGTGTGATCCAATCGCGGCGCAGCAGCATTTCGCGCGCCACCTGCGCATATCGTGGTTCGTCTGCTCCGATCAGCCCAAATTGCCCCAGGCCGTAGAAGAACAAAAATGCGCAGAAACCCGCGAGCAAAAGCAAGTCGGTACGGGTACGATTCGTCATGCGGATGAGATTCCGGGATCTGCGGGCATCGGTGCTGCGCTGCCGGGAGCCAGTCAATCAACAATCAAGAATCGGAAATCAACAATTCCCGGACGAGACACGTTGAATTCTTTATTGTACGGAAGTACCGCCGCGCAGATTCTGCAGAACCTGATCGAGCGCATGGACCAGCGGACCATCGACCGAACACCCGCTGGCGCATTCGTGACCGCCACCGCCAAAGCCTTCCGCCACGCGCGCCACATCCACCTTGCCCTTGCTGCGCAGGCTTACGCGAAAACGTCCGTCGGGAAGCTCGCGGAAGAATGCGGCAACCTCGACTTCTCCGATGGAAAGAACGTAATTGACCAGGCCTTCGCAATCTTCTTCTTTCGCTCCCCAACGGTCCATTTGTTCCTGCGTCACCCAGGTCCAGCCGATGGGGAGTTCGGAGTTAAGGTTGCGCAGTGCTTCTCCCAGCAACCTCATCTTGGCCACGGAGTGGGCAAAGTAAATGTTGCGCGCACAATGGGAGGGATCGGCTCCGGCTAACACCAGTTCGCGCGCGAGCGCGAAGGTGTGCTCGTTCGTTCCCTGAAACATGAACGACCCGGTATCGGTCATCAGCGCCGTATAAAGGCAGGTTGCCATCTCCGGAGAGAATGGCGTTCCCGCTTCGCGAGCCAGGCGAAACACCATCTCTCCCGTGGCTACCGCATGGGGATCGATCCAGTTCACGTGAGCGAATGGCCGTCCGCTGACGTGGTGGTCGATACTGATCAGGAAGCGGTCCTCCAAGCCCTCCAAGCGTGTGCGGTGGACGCTATCACACTCCAGAATAATTGCCGCTTCGTAATTCCCGCTGACGCGATCGGCCTGCAGCACCTGATCCGCAAACGGCAGAGCACGATAAATTCGCGGGACGCCGTCGTGCAGCACGACGTCGGCCTGCTTCCCCATAGCCCGCAGAATCTGGCAGCAAGCAAGCGCCGATCCGATGGCATCTCCGTCGGGCCGGGCGTGCGATGTAAGCACGAACCTGTCTAGCTGTTCGATATGATGGAGCACATCCCGCAACATTTCCTATACCTTTTCTGCACCTGGCTTCGATTGCGATTTCATTCTCTTTTTCGCTCGCGCCAACAGTTCTTCCACCCGCGCCTTTTCCCGCTCCGAACGGTCTAACCGGAAATACAACTCGGGCGCGCGCCGCAGCCGCAGGCGCTCCCCCAATTCGTGTCTTATATATTCTTTGGCCGCGAGCAATCCCTCAAGACTTCGCTCCGCTTCCTGGTCGTCGCCATCCACATCCACCAGAACCTGCGCCGAACGACCGTCGTCGGCCACATGGACTGCAGTCACGCCCACCAGGCCAATGCGCGGATCCGCTAATTCTCCTTCCACGAGCGTTTCGATTTCCTCGCGCAAGGCCTCGCCCAAACGCCCGCGATGGTATTTGAGCCCACGCTTTTCCAACATTCACCCCGAAGTAAAACGCATGAGAATATCAGAAAATCGATGGCATGTGTTGGCTTTCAGAGCTTATTGTCTCGCACTTTGGTGGCCGGCAGATAAGTACAGAGGTAACAATGCGATAGCGGCACAGTCGTCGTTAGGCGGTGGCCGTAAGTCGCGGCAAACTCTACTGGCTGCACAAAAGGAGAGTCGAGCGACAAGACGACGAACGTCCAACGTCGATCTTCGCTAAAGATATTCCACAAATGAGTCGGCAACTTCCGCCCCATGATTGTTGGCGATGCGCGTGGCCTGTCGTTCGACGTTCTTCATCAGCCCATCCAGATAGTCGCGTGAATCGGAGACGCTCACCACGCCAATGGTGGCGCGATTCCACAAGCCGCTGGCGTCGAGTTCCGCGACCGAAACGTTGAAGCCCGCGCGCAGACGGTCTTTCAGGCTGCGCACCACCTGCCGTTTGTCCTTAAGCGATTGTGCCGCTTCGATGTGAAGTTCGAGGGTAAGAAAAGCAATCAAAGGCAGTTTCCAGTGTCCAGTTTCCAGTTCTCGCGCCCACATGCAAACCCGGAAACTGGACACTCATTCTAGGCAATCACTTCCGCGGCAATGCGTTCCGTGGCGAAGGCCTCGATCACGTCGCCAACTTTTATATCTCCGTAGTTGGAGATCGATATGCCGCACTCCATCCCGTTCGTAACCTGGCTGGCGTCGTCCTTGAATCGGCGCAGCGATCCTACCTTGCCCTTGAACACCTGCACATTGTCGCGCAGCAAGCGGACTTCGGAGTCGCGCTTGAGCAAGCCGTCGCTCACCCTGCAACCGGCCACGGTTCCAACCTTCGGAATACGGAAGACATTGAGCACGTCGGCTCGCCCCTGATAGTGCTCCTTGAAGGTAGGCTCGAGTAATCCGCTCATCGCACGTTTGATCTCGTCCTGCAGTTCGTAAATGATCGAGTGCAGCCGGATATCGACTTTCTCCTGCTCCGCGATTTCTTGCGCCTTGCGCTCTGGCCGCACATTGAACCCAATAATGATTGCGTTCGAAGCGGAGGCCAGCAGAACGTCGGTCTCGGTAATCGCGCCCACACCCGAGCGCAGCAACTTCAAACGAACCTTGTCATTCGAAAGCTTCGTGAGCAAGTCGGTGATCACTTCCACTGAGCCCTGCACGTCGCCTTTCAGGATGACGTTCAGTTCCTTGGTTCCAGCCGCTTTGATTTGTTCCGCCAACCCTTCCAGCGACACGCGAGAGCTCTTGGCGAGTGCAGCTTCGCGCGATTTCTGTTCGCGGTATTCAGAGATACCACGAGCCTTGTCGCGATCGGCCACCACCACAAACTGATCGCCGGCCTGCGGCAACGCTTCCATACCGATAATTTCCACGGGAGTAGAAGGCGGAGCTGTTTTCAACTGCGCTCCACGATCGTCAAACATCGCCCTCACTTTGCCGTACACGTTGCCAACCACAAAATTGTCGCCGGCGTTTAGGGTTCCGTTTTGCACCAGTACAGTTGCGACCGGGCCCCGGCCGCGATCGAGCTTCGCTTCCAGCACGACGCCCGTCGCCGCGCGTTCGGGAGTCGCTTTCAGCTCGCCCAGATCGGCTACCAGACAAATCATTTCCATCAGCAGATTCAGATTTGTTTTCTTCTTCGCCGAGACGTCAACGAACACCGTCTTACCGCCCCACTCTTCCGGCACCAATCCGCGGTCGGCCAGCTGCTTCTTCACGCGATCGGGTAAAGCATCTGGCTTGTCGATCTTGTTTACTGCCACAATGATGGGCACTTCTGCGGCGTGCGCGTGATCAATGGCCTCGAGCGTCTGCGGCATGACGCCATCGTCCGCAGCCACAACCAGCACGACGATATCGGTGGCTTTTGCACCACGGGAACGCATGCGCGTGAAAGCTTCGTGGCCCGGCGTGTCGAGGAATACAATTTCGCGTCCGTAGGCCGGCGATTCCGTGTCGGTGATCTGCACCTTGTAGGCGCCAATGTGTTGCGTGATTCCTCCCGCCTCGCCTTCCGCCACGTTGGTCAAGCGAATCGAGTCGAGCAGCGTGGTCTTGCCGTGATCGACGTGCCCCATGATCGTAACCACGGGTGGACGAATTCCGGTTTCAGGAGCAGACTCTTCGCCGGCGGCAGCCGCATCAATTTCCTTCGCCGTCTGCTCTTCGAAGGTAATCACATTCGTGTCCGCGCCGAAGAAGCGTGCCATTTCGCTGGCCAGTTCCGCATCGAGCGTCTGGTTGATTGTGGCGAATACGCCTTTCGACAACAGACGCGAAATCAAGTCTTTGGCGCGGATATCCAACTTCTCCGCGAGATCCTTTACGCTGATGCCTTCCGTGATCGTGATGCTGCGCGTGATGGGCTGGGGCTCATTCGACACCACCATGCGCGGTGGCGGCGTATAGCCCTTCATCGGGCCTTCCTTCACGCCGCGCGGAACATAGCGTTGACCCGGACGGCGCGCCGGTCCACCCGGACGGCTACCAGGTCTCGTCGTTCCCGGAGGTGGAAGAGCCGGACCTACACCCAGCGGACGCGCGCCCGCCGGCGCTTGTCGCGTGGGATGCATCGGACGACGTTCGCCAGGACGCAATGGCGGACGCGGCGGACCTCCGCCCGGAACCGGCGGACGCCGTTGGAAAATTGGTTGCCCAGGAACCGGACGTCCTGGAGCCGCACGCATCGCGCCACCAATCGGAACTCCCGGCTGTACCGGCGGCGGAGCCGGGCGCACTGGTGCTTTGTACACCGGTCGCGGACCCGTTTGCGGAACAATCATCCGCGGCGCTGGTGGTGGCGGAGCGACTGGCTTTGCCGCAACAGGAGAAACTGGCGGAGCGCTTGCCAAAATCATCGAAGGCGCTGGCGCAGAAAGGGGCGCTGTAGGCGATATCGATGGCCGCGCAGGAGGCACAGCCACTGGCGAAGATGTAGGCGCTGATGCTGCTGGAGGAGCGACTGCGGGTCGCGGCGTAACAATTGGAACCGGCGGAGCCGCGCTTGCGGAAGCTGCAGGAGGTTCTACCGCTGGCTTCACCACCGCAGGTGCAACTGTGGTGGGTCGGCTCACTGCAGCCGGCGGCGCCGCCGGTGCTTTTTCCACCGGAGGTTGCGCGCTTGGCGACATTGTCGCGGCCGGCGGCACTGGACGGGCTGCAACCGGCGGAACCACCGCTTCCTTCCGCTGCGTAATCGCCTTCAGCACATCTCCCGGACGTGAGATGTGCGACAGATCGATCTTTGTCTTGATTTCTTCTTCGCCCCGAGACGCGCGAGAACCGGATTTGCCCGCCGACGAGGAACCTTCTGCGGCGGAACGGATGTACACACGTACCTTCTCCGCTTCATGCTCTTCCAGAGAGCTGGAGTGCGTCTTCTTCTCGGTCACCCCAACCAGCGGTAGCGTATCCAGGATAGCTCTGCTCTTTACTTCCAGCTCTCGGGCTAGATCGTTAATTCGAACCTTACTCATCCGGCCTTTCGTTTCTCCGCGTTGTAGTTAGGTCTTCATTGCGACCTCACGGAGTCAGTTTCTTCGGTCCCACGTCTTCGAACCTATTCCAGCGTGTCATCACTATTCTCTGGTTTCGGAAGCGGATTCCGCTTCCGGCGGTGCAGGCTGCTCATCGGAAGTTTGCGCCTGCCCTTCGTGCTCGTCTTTGGTTGCTGTCTGCGCTTCACCCGAGGCTTCTTCAATCGCAGTTTCGCTGGACGCTAATTCCTCGCTCGCCACGGCTTCTGCGGGAACTTCCCCGTCCCTCTCGACAGCCTCCGCCGCACTCTCGCCTTCCGCCGGCGCTTCGTCCGCGACCGCCGCATCCAGGCTGGCAAAGTAATTATTCACCGCCAGACTGATTTTTTCCACCGTCTTGGGTCCGATGCCCTCAATCGCCTCAAGCTGCTCCGGCGTCATGTCGGCCAGAGCTTCCACAGTGGTAACACCCGCCGCGCTCAGCTTCTCCACTAACCCATCGCCCAAGCCGGGCACGCTCTCCAAGGGTGTGGCCGTCTGTGGCACCATCGCCGACATCTGCTGTTCAACTTCCTGGCGCTTTTCTTCCTCGCTCTTAATGTCGATCTTCCAGCCCAGTAACTTTGCCGCCAGTCGAACGTTCTGACCCTTCTTGCCGATCGCAAGCGAAAGCTGGCTATCATCCACCACCACTTCCAGATGCTTCCCGCCTGAATCCACCACCGTGACTTTGCTCACCTTCGCTGGCTGCAAAGCCTTTTCGGCAAAAGTCACCGCATCTTCGTGATACTCGATGATATCGATTTTCTCTCCGTGCAGCTCGCGAATGATCGACTGCACCCGCATACCCTTCATGCCCACGCAGGCGCCTACGGCATCCACGTCTTTGTCCTTCGACATGACGGCGATCTTCGTGCGCTCACCCGCTTCACGCGCGATTGCGCGGATCACCACCGTCCCGTCATAAATTTCCGGCACTTCGGTCTGAAACAGATGCTGCACCAAGTCCGGCAGGGCGCGAGACACAACCACGCCCGGACCTTTCGAAGCTTTTTCCACGCGCGCAATCACCACCCGCACCCGCTCGCCGATGGCGAATGACTCCAAGCGCGACTGCTCCTTGCGCGGCATGCGCGCCTCGGCCTTGCCGATATCAAAGATGACATCGGGACCTTCCACTCGCTTCACCGTAGCGTTCACCACTTCGCCCACGCGTCCGATGTATTCGTTGTAAACGGTATCGCGCTCCGCTTCCCGCACCTTCTGGAAAATCACTTGCTTCGCCAGTTGTGCCGCAATGCGACCGAGGATTCCTTCCGTGACCTTCGGAATCCGCAGCTCTCCGCCAACTTCCAGATTGGGATCGGCCTTGCGCGCCTCTTCCAGCGTGATCTGTAGCTGCGGATCTTCCACTTGCTCCGCGGTCTCAACTACCGTTTTCACGGCGTAGGCATTAATCTTGCCGCTTTCTTTATCCAATTCGGCGTGCAGATTTTCCTGAGACTTATAATACTTGCGCGTCGCCATCACAATGGCGTCTTCCACCGCAGTCACCACAATCTGTGGATCAATCCCTTTTTCGCGGCTCAACGCGTCGATCGTGTTGTAAAGCTCACTCGCCATAAAAATTAGACCATTTAATAATTGGGCAATTGAGCAACTGAAAACCAAACCCAATCGAGTCTCAAATTGCGCAATTCCCTATTACTCAACCACTCACTGCACTTCAAATCTCCGGCACCAAATTCGCCTTCTCCACATTGGCGAATTCAATTCCGATTTTCTGTCCTGGCTCTGCGGTCGCGCCCATCTTCTTGCGCGACTTCTTGCTCGCCACACTCAGGTCTAGTGTCAGCCGGCCTTCCCGAAAGCTTTCCAGCCGTCCTTCAAAGTACCGGTTATTGTCGAGCGGTTGCCTGGTTGTCAGCTTCACCCGGCTCCCGACAAAGCGCTCGAAGTCGGATGCTTTCGTGAGCTTGCGATCCAACCCCGGCGACGAAACTTCCAGCGTATAGCTACCCGGCACCGCATCCTCAACATCGAGAAGGGTGCCAAACTCGCGGCTGAAGTTGGCGCAGTCTCCGTGCGTCACTCCGGCCAACGGATCACCTCCGGCAACCCCGTGCTTGTCCAGAAACACGCGCAGCATGCGGGCTTTGCCACTCCCGCGAAACTCCACTTCGACCACTTCGAGCCCGTTGGAGGCGGCTACCCGCTCCGCAATCTCCCGCACGCTATCAAGCTCAAGTGCCATGCATCCAATAACTTGCAACTCACCTCGCGCGGCCGACTTCACCGCAACGAAAAAGTGGGCTTGCGCCCACTGGTGTGCTTCGCCAAATGCCGGTACTACACAACAGTTCTCAGTTTTCTAATATACGCCCGGAAGGGGGTAAAAGACAAACTGCGACGGCGAGAAGGCGAGCTTCTTATCAGAGTCTGAAACACCAGCTCGTTATAAGACAAACAATTTGCCGTAAACTCCGGTTGCGTAACGATTACGATGCCCCTCAGAGTCGGAGCCGGGGATGGTTATGTTTGCTCGCCGCGTGTCCCACCCGCTTTCCTGCCCACTTCTATTTTTCGTTTCCGCCTGGGGTCAAACTCATGGCGGGGGTAGCGGACACACTCCATCTGCCTCCGAACGCAGTCTCCATCGAGGGCGTGGAAGGGCAAAATCACCTTAACTTCGACTTCGCTCTGGCGGCTTTCGTCAACAGCAACAAAAAAGGCCAACCCTCTCTGCCCTCCGGGAAGACCAGCTACGCGCCTGTGGCCGAGGCCCAATTGGCAACCCTCGGGCCAACGGAATCGGCATGAAAAATGTAATAGAACTTGGCCCGGGCCACCGTCCGCATGGGCATCCGCGATAACGTCACCGGCAAAATCGGCAGCGTAACCGCACCCTTAACCGTAAATTAGAATTGCCAACTCTCTAATCTCAATTGCGTTGTCTTTCTGCCTTGCCCAGCCCCAGCAGTGCTCGTCCGGGAAACACATCCGGCACGATCTTGCCTTCGTCGACCACCACCGTCCCTCCCACCACCGAATAGCGCACGCCCACACTCGGCTCCATCGGCTTCTCGAAGGTAGAGCGGTCGCAGATAGTGCCCGCATCAAACACCACAATGTCGGCATCGACGCCCTCTTGCAGTCTGCCCTTTTGTCGCGCCGCGGGCGTCGACCGCTCCAACATCTCCGCCGGCATTAAACTCATCTTGCGGATCGCATCCATCAGGGTGATCGTTCCCTTCTCGCGAACGTACTGCGCTAGCACCCGGGAGTAAGTCCCAGCATTGCGCGGATGACCTTCCGCGCCGTCGCTCGCGATCATCACCAGAGGATGAGGAATCACCTTGTCCACAATTTCCTGCGTGTTGCCAAAGACCAGCACCCACTGCGTCGAGTTGGAGTTATGCAGTTCGTCAAAGCGTTGCTTGGTGAGGTGCTCACCACTATCGGGGAGTACGAGGTCGCCATAATCGATTCCGAGCTTCTCCCGCCATCCCGGGTTGAATAACGCCGAGTTCACCGCGGTCATGCCTGCAATGTAGGGATACGCCTCTGTGGTTACATCGAGGCCGCGCGCGCGCGCTCCTTCCACCATCGAGAGACACTCCAATGAATCGCGCAGGCAAGTGCTGTTGATGTGCACGATGTGCAGCGAAGCGCCTGTGATAGCCGCGGCTCCAATCACCTCGCTGACCGCCTCAATCGAAGAACCGGGCTCGAGGCGCCCGGCACTGCGCAGGTGGGTATAGACGGGCACGCTGCGCTCGGCGGCCAGACGGAACATGTCAATTACCTCCAACCGGGTTGCTCCGGGTGTGTATTGAATGCCCATCCCAACGGCCAGACCGCCCGCATCGAGCTCCGCTCGTAGGCGCTCGCGTATCGCTTCGATTTGCTCCGGCGTGGCCGGCTGATCAGTAGCTGGCCCGCTTTTGGGTAAAATCTCGGGTATGCCAGGGTGGGCTCCAATGACTTCGGCCGGCAACGGCGCCCCGAACACCGCGGCCCGCGCCGCCACATGGCTGGCCGACGTTCCGTAGTGAATCAGCGAGTGCCCTTCTTTGGATTCAAGGAACTGGGCGACATCGGGCGCACCGATCTCCAGTTCAAGCGCCGTAGTTACACCGTCCAGCGCCTTGACCCGCTGGCTTGCCATATCCTGGCCGTGCTGGTGTAAGTCGATGAAGCCGGGAGCAACCACCAGCCCGTCGGCGTGAATCACGCGCCGTCCGCTGAGCGCCTGCGACGAGATGCGAACGATTTTCCCATCGCGGATGCCGACGTTGTGCACCGAATCCAGCCCGGTCTCGGGATCCATGACTCGACCAGCTTCGAGCACCAGATCGTATTGCTGCGCCGCCAAAAATGTTGAAAGCACCAGAAAACAAATACAAACAATCAGACTGCGCATATTCGCTCCGTTAAAGACAAGCGATCATATCAAGGCTTCGATCACAAAACGCTTTGTCATCCCGACAACCCGTGCTTTTCTTCACGCGCGGAGGAATCCCAGTCGCCACGGACCGGCGGGTACAGTAGGGGTTACGCCTGCACGGTGGTTCCACTGAAGAGGCAAACCAGGGATTTGCCTGAATCCCGTGCCCTCTCTAGAATGAAGAATCACTTACATGCTGGAGAATTTCTGAGAACCTTATGATTCATTTTCCGGTACCCGAAGCTCTTACCTTCGATGACGTTCTTCTTTTACCCGCGCGTTCCGATGTAATTCCGGCAACTGCCAGTACCCAGACGCTACTGACCCGCAACATCCGCTTGAACATTCCCCTCGTCAGCGCAGCCATGGACACCGTCACCGAGTCACATATGGCCATCGCGCTGGCTCAGCAGGGCGGGCTCGGCATCATCCATCGCAACCTTACCATCGAGCAGCAAGCCAATGAAGTCGACAAAGTGAAGCGTTCGGAAAGCGGCATGATCGTCGATCCGGTCACCATGTCGCCCACCGACAGGGTCAGCGATGCGCTCGAAGTCATGCGCAAATACAAAATTTCCGGCGTGCCCATCACCGAGCAGGGCCGTCTCGTTGGCATCCTCACCAACCGCGATCTCCGCTTCGAAACCCGTTTTGATATTCCCATTGATCGCGTGATGACCAAGAAAAATCTCATCACCGTTCCCGTGGGCACAACGCTGGAAGATGCCGAAGAAATTCTCCACGAGCATCGCGTCGAAAAACTTCTCGTCGTCGACGACAAGTACAACCTCAAAGGCCTGATCACAGTAAAAGACATTCAGAAGAAGCTGAAGTATCCCAATGCCGCCAAGGATTCTCAGGGACGCCTGCGTGTGGGCGCCGCCATCGGTGCCACTGGAGATTTCCTCGAGCGCGCTCAGGAATTGGCCGAGGCCAAAGTGGACGTGCTGGCAATTGACAGCGCGCACGGTCACTCCACCCGAGTACTCGAGGCGGTAAAGCTGGTGAAATCGAAATTGCCTGAGATGGAGCTGTTAGCGGGCAACGTCGCCACTTTCGACGGGGCCTGCGAATTGGCCCGCGCCGGAGCCGATGGCATCAAGGTCGGCATCGGTCCCGGTTCCATCTGTACGACGCGCGTGGTCACCGGCGCCGGCGTGCCGCAGATTACCGCGATCGCCGAGGCCTACCGCGCCACCAAAGACGCCGGCGTTCCCGTCATCGCCGATGGCGGCATCAAGTACTCAGGCGACATCACGAAAGCTCTGGCTGCTGGTGCGAGTGCCGTGATGATCGGTTCGCTTTTCGCTGGCACCGACGAAAGCCCCGGCGAACTCATCCTTTATCAGGGCCGCTCCTTCAAGTCGTATCGCGGCATGGGCTCGATCGGCGCCATGGCCCAGGGCTCCAGCGAGCGCTATTTTCAGAGCACCGAAGGTGATTCCTCCGCCGCCGTCTCTGCCAATGATGGCGATTCCAATCGCCTGGGCAAACTTGTCCCCGAAGGCATTGAAGGACGCGTTCCCTATCGCGGTTCGGTGGCCATGATTGTGCACCAGATGGTGGGCGGATTGAAATCAGGCATGGGTTACTGCGGCTGTGCCACCATCGCTGAACTCCTGCACAAAACGCGCTTTGTGCGCATCAGCGGCGCCGGACTCCGCGAGAGTCACGTCCACGACGTCATGATCACCCGCGAGGCTCCCAACTATGCCATCGAGTAGCTCGACTTCGTCAAGTTTGTGTTTGTTTGGGGACAGCCGCCCTCGGCTGTCAGGCCCGGCGCAGCCGGGCGGTGGCGCTCCCGCTTGAACTCTCACCGCCGCAATCTTCTCAAAGCGTGGATCGCCGCGATCCTGTGGCTCATCGTGATCGCCATTGAATCCACCGCCATGCTCTCGTCCGGCAACACCGGTCGCATTTTGTATCCGCTGCTGCATTACCTTTTCGGTATGGACTGGGAGCACTTTGAATACTGGCACTTCTTCATCCGCAAAGGTGGACATGTGGTCGGCTACAGCATTTTGAGTGTCTTGGCGTTTCGCGCCTGGCGCGAAACCTTCCCGGCACTGGGAAATTCGCTGTGGACGGTGCGATGGGCGAGCATCGCGGTATTAATGACGGCATTCGTCGCCAGCCTGGATGAATGGCATCAGAGCTTCATCCCCTCACGCACCGGACGCTGGCAGGATGTTGTTCTCGATACTTGCGCGGGAATCGCCACTCAGTTTCTGGTCTTCTTGTGGCTGAGGAGTTTTGCAAAGACCACAGCTTCCGGTTTTTGAGCGAAGTCCCTGCAGCGTTGAACTGGCGATTCATTTTATAGAAGGTCCGCTCTTAGCGCCGCCTAGAGTTCCAACAAATGATCCAGGGCTTTAGCCCCTGCCGGGAGATTCCCTCCCCGGCCTCACGCCCTGCAAGAGCAAAGCTGCCATTACCGCCAGCGCCGCCGAGAAATAGAACGGGATCGAAGCCCCGTAATGCTTCCACAGCCGACCCGTGATCAAGCTCGCGGCCAAAGTCGCCACGCTGGTCACAAGAAAATAAATGCCCAGAGCGCGGCCACGTACATTCTCTCCAACAGTCTCTACCACCAGAGCCTTCAGCACCGGCTGAGTAAGAGCATAGTAGAAGCCATACGCCGCCATCGCAATCCAGATCGCCGGCATCGATGGGGCAAGCCCGAAAACGAAATAGACTGCGGCAAAAATCACATAGCCAACTGCTGCGATCAGCCGGCGCGACACACGATCACTGAACCATCCGGCCGGCCACGAGGCCAGGGTGTAGGTGATGTTGAAAACCAATCCCAACAACGGAGCCAGCGCCACACGAATCCCGACATTCTGTGCCCGCAAAACCAGAAACATATCGCTCGAGTTGCCCAGAGAGAAAAGCGTCACTGCGATAAGAACAAAATAAAAGCTGCCGGGAAGCTTCCCGCCCTTGTCTTCGCTCTTTGCACTCGCGCCTGTTGAAACAGATGTCTTATTCTCACCCGCGTCAGGCTTTTCGACATCACCCGTCAGCTCTTTTCCGTGCGGGCGTTTGGTCTCACGTATTCCGGCCAGTGCGACCAGAACACACAATGTTCCCGGAATCGCAGCCGCCCAGAACACGCTGCGAATTCCGAAGCGCGCCAGCAGAGCCAGCGCAGCCAGAGGCCCGGCAATGGCCCCAGCAGAATCCATCGACTGGATCAACCCATAAGCTGAGCCCAGCCGATTCTTTGGCACAGACTCGGCGACCATCACATCACGTGGCGCAGCTCGAAAACCTTTTGAGAGCCGGTCACTAAAGCGGATCAGTAAAATTTGCGGCCAGGCCCTCACCAGGGCAAGCAAAGGCTTGACTGCGTTCGCGATAAAATATCCTGCGACTACAACTGGCTTGCGGTGGTGGATGCGGTCGGCCAGATATCCAGAAAAAAGCTGGGAGAAGGACGCAACACTTTCCGCGATGCCTTCAATCAATCCCAACTGCGCCGGCCCCGCGCCCAGCGTCGCCAGAAACGCCGGCAGCACCCAATACGCCATCTCAGTGGCAGTGTCGTTGAAAAAAGACGTGATGCCAAAGGCATAGATATTTCGCGCAGCGGAAACCTCATGCTCAGCGGGGCGTTCAGACATTATTAATTCTTACCACGGAGTCATAGAGGCAGGAAGAAAGGCAAGAGAAATCAGGGAGCCGAACGATCGACGACGAACGACCCTCTTTCAGTACATCGCGTCGTACTTCGTCACCATCCACTGCCCATTCTTGTTCTCCGTGGTGACGGTGAACAGCTCCTGATAGGTGCCGGGCTGGCCTGCGTGGTCCAGGCGCTTGCCGCGGTAGTGAAGGATGGTCAAGGGCGAGGCGCTTTCCCACTCCGCCAGCTCCCAGGAAACTAACGGATGCTGCGCCTCGGAGTCGCAGATGAAGTGGGCATACTTCTTGCGATAGTCGTGCTCCCAGACCGAGAGCAGTTGGTCGCAGTGCCCTTCTCGCAACTCATGAAGAAACTTGTTGGCGCTGCGCTCAATCGTACGATCCCGCAGCGGATTCATCCGAATGCTGACCGGCAAGCCGGTCAGCGGATCGTGGTCTTCAGAACGCGCCAGCACCGGTCCCTGATTGCTCAGCCACCAGATGTAGCCGAGAAATCCAAATACCAGCAGCGCACCGGCGCTCACGGCAATGCCGATCTGTATGCGAGTGAACCCCATCTGAGAGAGATTTTATCTGGATGGCAACTTACGGCAAGATTACCGGCGGTAGCCTCGGCGGGACATGTACTGCTGCGCGGCGGGATGATTGCTCGGGAATAGTCTCCCCCGTGTCTTGGAGAAAGGTCTAGCGCGGCGCTGAAGGGGCGCTGGCAGTTCCATCCGCGTTATATGCGATCACGCGATATTGAGCGCCGAAAAGCATAGCCGGTTTAGGATCGGGCCAGGGTGAATCGGCGTCCGTGGCACACTTGTCACAGATCGTTTCCCACGAGCCCGACTCACCGATTTGCCGCTGCACGCTGTAGCTCACTGCTCCCGCCACGCCCCGCCATCCGATAAAACCTATTCCTACCGTTGTAATCACCGGCGGAGGCGGCACCTGATGCAAAGGCACTTGAATTCCGGCCATCGCATAGGCGTGGCTTCTCAACTGTTGCACGCGTGCCCGCATGTCGTCGCTGGTGTTGACCATCGTATTGATCCCACCATAATAAAGCGCCCACCATTGACCACTCTCACCTTTATGAGCGTAGGCGGCAGTGCTGACATTCGCTGGAATCGATTGCCAACCGAAGTTGTCGGCGTGAGCCTGCAAGGCCCAAAAATCGTCCCCGCAGATGTTCCGGTCGGCTTCCAGGGCGTGAAGCACCGCTTGGAGATCATCGCGAGTCGTCCAGTCTGTAACATCCCACCCGAATTCGTTGACGATGTAGGCCTTCCCGTGTCCGGTAATCACAGCCGCGTCTCGGGAAAAGGATTGAGTCGTGGTTTTCTCGCCGCTTGATACGAGCGCATCCCAGTGCGGGTAATATTCCCAGCTCACCAGATCTGGGGTTTTGGCGTCCAGCGCCTTCTGGTCGTAGCGAAAAAAGCCGGTGGTGTCGAGATACAGATGCCGCTTGTCGATCGACTTGATGAACTTTCCAATGATGTCGATCCAGGGCGTGTACGGCGTTAGATCCCGCGAGGACGAAGTCCACACCACGCCGAGTCCACACATGTTGCAGTTCTCCCACGCCAGGATCGTGGGATCGTCTTTGTATGCCACTCCAGTCAATGCATTTTGGTGATTCAACATCGCAGCGATGTGCTCTTCGAACGCGGCAATCACAGCCGGATCCGTGAAGAACGCTTTAGGATCTCTCTTCTTGGTCCACTCCAAATATTTTCCCGGTCCACTGAAGGTGCAAGTGGCGCAATCTCCCGCCAAAGTTATGATCAAGCGAATTCCTCGATCCTGCGCCGCCTTGATCGCGTAATCGATAGCTTTGAACGCCTCCGGGTTAAAGGTCCCAAGCTGGGGTTCGATGCAAAGCTCGCACCCCACGCTGTCGCCAAGAGTTTGGGAGCGGACCACTCGTGCGCCCATCTCCTTGGCCGTGTCCATGGCATCGTCGACCTCGAAGTGGCTCGGGTAACGCGGTCCCTGAGGATCGTGCGGCCCATAAGCCTCCAGCCCTAACCATTCAATATTTGGACCGCTGTATCGGAAGAGTTTGCCATCCAGTTGCAGGGATGTTCCTGCGCGTGTAACAAATCCTGATCGCCGGTCCACCGGCTGGGAATATTGTTGCGCGTAAATCGACACATTCAGGAAAAACACAGCGCAAAGAGTGAGGACGAGATGCTTCGAAATCTCTGCCATTGTTTAACTCCCGGAAGTCGAAAAAGAGAAGGCGCGGTCCGAAGACCACGCCCGCCCAAAAGAGTGCAATGAAGCTGCTTATTTCTTGTCTTCTTCTTTTTCTTCCTTCACTGGTTCGACGCCGCCATCGTGCTGCGCCTGGGCCTCAGCATCTTCCATCGCCTTCCTGGTTTCAGCAGCCTTCTTGGCGCGGGCTTCGGCGCGCTTCTCGCGCTTTTCGTCCAGCACCTTTTCGCTACCCAATAGTTCGAGGTAAGCCTTATCGGCGCCATCACCCTTGTTCCAGCCCGTGCGGACGATGCGCAGGTATCCACCGTTGCGGTCGCCAAAGCGGGGACCGATGGTGTCGAACAGCTTCACCACCGCCGCATCCGTCATCAGATAAGCCGCAGCCAGACGCCGCGCCGCGAGGTCGCCTCGCTTCCCGAGCGTGATCATCTTTTCGACCAGCGGCCGCGCGGCCTTAGCCTTGGGAACGGTCGTCTCGACCCGCTCCTCCACGATGACCGACGTGACCAGGTTCCGCAGCAGCGAACGCCGGTGCGATGTGTTCCGTCCGAGTTTGTATCCTGCTACCTTGTGGCGCATGGCAGAATCCCCTGTCTTCGGTTTCCTGTCCAATTTGCAGTTTCTAGTTCAGCTACAAACAGCGGGCTGGAAACTAGAAACTGAAAACCAGAAACTTCCTTCTACAGCTGGTCGTCCGGCCCGTAAGCCGAAGCCGGCAGAACCAGATTGGATGTCGGCCCCGGCACGGCATTCCCGTGCTCGTCGATCTTCATGCCCAAGCTGAGACCCATCGTGGAAAGAATCTCCTTGATCTCGTTCAGCGACTTGCGGCCGAAGTTCTTGGTCTTGAGCATCTCGGATTCCGTCTTCTGCACCAGCTCACCGATCGTCTGAATGTTCGCGTTCTTCAGGCAGTTATAACTGCGCACCGAGAGCTCGAGCTCCTCGACAGAGCGGTTCAGATTTTCGTTGTGGATCTCGGGCTTGCGATCGTCCGAAGCCGAAGTGCCCGTTTCGATTTCTTCCTCGAAGTTGATGAAGATGTTCATGTGGTCCTTCATCAGCTTGGCCGACAGCCCGATGGCATCGGCGGGAGTGATCGAGCCGTTGGTCCACACTTCGAGGGTAAGCTTGTCGTAGTCGGTAATCTGACCGAGACGCGCGGCTTCCACGGTGTAGTTGCACTTGCGCACCGGTGAGTGCACGGAATCGATGGGGATGAATCCGATACCAAGATCCTCATCAAAATTCTTGTCCGCAGAGGTATATCCGCGGCCGCGCTTCAGCCGCATTTCCATGTCGAGCTTGCCGCCCTCGCTGACCGTGGCGATGTAAACGTCCTTGTCGAGCACTTCCACGTCGCCGTCAGCTTCGATCATTCCGCTCGTAACCACGCCCGGCTGGTCGGCACGCAGGTAGATAGCCTTCGGCGCATCACCGCTCAGCTTGAAAGGAATCTGCTTCAGGTTGAGGATGATGTCCGTCGCGTCTTCCACCACCCCTGGGATCGATTGAAATTCGTGAAGCACCCCTTCCATCTTGACCGCGGTGACGGCCGCACCCTCGATGGAGCTCAACAGCACGCGCCGCAGAGCATTGCCCACGGTCGTGCCGAAACCCCGTTCAAAAGGCTGCGCCCAGAAAATTCCGTACTTATCGGTGAGGGTGGAAGTGTCAACTGCAAGACGTTTCGGTTTTTGAAACCCTTTCCAAAGCATTTGCTTCTCCTTCGGCCGTTTGGCTCAGTTCTGGCTCCCTGATTCGGTCCGGACTCAGGTCAAGCGCCAGGACTGGCTGATCTGGCTCGAAATGTGGACCGGAAGAATCGGATGATTTGTGATCGCGTAATCGGATGACTCGAAAATCGCCCGATGACCCGATGGCCAGATCGCCCGATACTTTTACTTGCTATAAAGTTCTACGATCAGCTGCTCGTTTACGGGCAGCTGAATATCTTCGCGCTTCGGCAATGACAGCACCTTGGCGGTATAATTGTCGCGATTCACTTCCAGCCAGTTAGGCAGCGTGCCATGGCTGGCAAATTCCTTGGCCAATTCCAGCACCGTAAGCTTCTTGCTGTTTTCGCGAATCGAAATCTCCTCGCCCGCGCTCACTTCATAAGAAGGAATGTTGACCTTGCGATTGTTGACCGCTACGTGTCCGTGCCGCACCAATTGCCGCGCCTGACGTCGGGACTGCGCGAAGCCCAGACGGAAAACCACGTTGTCCAGACGTCGCTCCAGTTGCTGCAAAAGCAACTCACCGGTTACCCCCCGAGTGCGCGCCGCTTTTTCAAAATAATTACGGAACTGGCCTTCCAGCGTGAAGTAGATGCGCTTGGCTTTCTGCTTCTCGCGCAACTGCAAACCGTAGCCAACGATCTTGGCCTTCCGGTCCTTCCCATGTTGTCCGGGAGCGAAGTTGCGCTTTTCGATGGGGCACTTATCGCTGAAACACTTTGCGCCTTTGAGGAACAGCTTCATTCCCTCGCGGCGGCATAGACGGCAGACTGCATCGGTATAACGAGCCAAGTTATTCTCCTTTTAGATGACCGGTTTACGGGTTTGGCTTCACCCTTCGTCCCGGACAAAAATCGTATTTCGAAGTTTCAAAGTTTGGCGACTGATTCGAAACCCTGAAACTTTACACCCTCGAAACCTCTTCCAATCGATGACTGCTTAAACACGCCTTCTTTTCGGCGGACGGCATCCGTTGTGCGGAATCGGTGTCACGTCACGAATAGAGCGCACTTCAATCCCCGAAGAGGCCAAGGCGCGCACCGCCGACTCGCGGCCGGAACCGGGTCCGCTGACGCGAACATCCACGCTGCGTACGCCATGATCACGCGCCATGCTAGCCGCGTTCGAAGCCGCCTGCTGCGCGGCGAACGGTGTCCCCTTGCGCGATCCCCGGAAGCCCAACGATCCGGAACTCTTCCACGACAGAACATTGCCATTCATGTCGGTGATCGTCACAATGGTGTTGTTGAAGGACGCCTGCACGTAGCACAGCCCGTGCGGAACGTGCTTGCGCTCCTTCTTCTTGAATGTCTTCTTCTTGCCCTTTTTATCCGGCGCGGCAGTGCCGCCCGCTGCTGCTGGTTTCGCCATAGAGAGCTTCTCAGTTCCAAAATTTTGATTCGAAGTTTCAAGCTTTCGCAGGTTTCAAGGTTTCGAAACCTCGAAACACTGCCACTTTGAAACCTGCCTTAGGTTTTTGACGTCGCTTTCTTCTTGGTCGATACCGTTCCCTTACGCGGACCTTTGCGAGTGCGCGCGTTGGTGTGCGTCCGTTGTCCCCGGACCGGCAGGTTGCGGCGATGGCGGAATCCGCGATAGGACCCAATTTCGATGAGCCGCTTGATGTTCATCGAAACTTCCTTGCGCAGATCTCCCTCCACCATTCCCTGTTGCTCGATCACGGTGCGGATGCGGTTGACCTCTTCTTCGCTGAGGTCCTGAACCTTCTTCATCGGATCCACTTTGGCCTCATCCAGAATCGCCCCTGCGCGCGGATGTCCGATGCCGTAGATGTACGTCAGCGCAATATTGATGTGCTTCTGGCGCGGTAAGTCAACGCCTGCAATACGTGCCATAAGTTCTTAACCTCTGCCGGCCCTTGGCTCTTAGCCCTGGCGCTGTTTATGTTTCGTGTTGACGCAGATCACCCGCACCACACCCTTGCGGTGGATAACCTTGCACTTGTCACAAATTTTCTTTACCGATGCTCGTACCTTCATAACAATTCTCAGTTCCCGCTTCTCAGTTCTCAGCGACCGGCCGAGTGTCGCTCGGCCCCATACTCATTTGTAACGATAAACAATCCGTCCGCGATTCAAGTCGTAGGGCGAAAGCTCAACCGCGACCTTGTCGCCCGGCAGGATGCGAATGAAGTTCTTCCTCATCTTGCCGGAAACGTGCGCCAGCACTTGGTGCTTGTTCTCCAGCTCCACTTTGAACATGGCATTGGGCAGTGGTTCCAAAACCACGGCCATCACTTCAATCGCGTCTTCTTTACTCATGCACCCCTTAATAATCTCTTGGCTTTCAGCTCTTGTCTCTTAGCCAAGAGCCAAAAGCTAACAGCTCATGTCGTCAAAATCACCGGGCCGTCTTTCGTCACCGCTACGCAATGCTCGAAGTGTGCGCTGAAGCTGCCGTCCGCCGTGACCGCCGTCCACTTGTCGCTCAACACGCGGGTCTCCGGCTTGCCAAAATTCACCATCGGCTCGATGGCGAGGACCATGCCTTCCCGCAACTTCGCGCCGTGACCGCGCGCTCCGTAGTTCGGCACTTGCGGCTCTTCATGCAAGTGCGTACCAATGCCATGCCCAACAAACTCGCGTACTACGCTGAAGCCGGCGGCCTCCACGTGTTCCTGCACCGCTGCTCCCACATCGCCGACGGTATTGCCAATCACGGCCTGATCAATGCCCCGGTAAAGCGACTCTTCCGTCACGGTCAACAGCTTGCGCAGTTCCGGCTTCACCGTTTGGCTGACTGGAACCGTGATCGCCGCGTCGCCATAATACCCATCCAGCACGACTCCGCAATCGATCGAAACAATGTCGCCTTCTTTCAACTCCCGCTTCTCTGACGGGATACCGTGCACAATCTCTTCGTTCACCGACGTGCACAACACACACGGATAATCGTAGTATCCCTTAAACGCCGGCTTGGCTCCGAGCTCCGCGATCTTCTTCTCGGCGGAGCGCTCCAGATCCATCGTAGTGAGACCGGGCGCCACAATCGAACGCACATGATCGAGAACCAGGCGCACGATGTGGCCACTTTGCCGCATCCTTTCGATCTCGGCGCTCGATTTGCAAACAATCGTCATTCTTGTGTCTTATGCGCGGTGATCCTCGAGGATGCGGAAAATTTGTTCCGTTACAACATCCATGGGCTGATCGCCATTCACTGAGATCAGCCGACCGGTGCGCTCATAGTAATCGGCGACCGGACGAGTCTGCTCCTGATAGGCCGCCAAACGGGGCTGAATCACTTCCAACCGGTCGTCATTGCGGGTTACCAGCTTCGACCCGTCACAGTCGCAAAGCTCATCGACGCGGGGCGGCTGAAAGTGGACGTTGTAGATCCGTCCACAGGTGGGACAAGAACGGCGTCCAGTAATCCGGAGCAACAATTGATTATAATCCACGTCCAGACGAATCACAATTGGCCACACCCGAGTAGGCCACGAGTTGTCAAAGAGCTTGTCGTCAAGCAACGCGTCCAGCCATCCGGCCTGCGCGGCAGTTCGGGGAAAACCATCAAGCACATATCCCCGCAAGCAATCTGGCTGCATCAGTCTCAGCCGAACCATCTCACAAACCAGGACGTCAGAAACCAGTTCGCCGCGTGCCATCACCGCTTTCGCGGCTTGCCCGAGTTCGGTACCATCGGCTACGTTCTGCCGCAGAATGTCTCCGGTAGAAACCTGCGGCACCTGGTACCGTTCCATGATGCGCTTGGCCTGGGTCCCTTTGCCCGCACCCGGCGGGCCAAGCAATACGACTGGACCTACATCACGTGAGGTTTCCTGCGCCATCGAGTTGGCCAAAGCCTCCCGAACAGTGTTCAGCAACCCCACAAAAATCTGCAATTGAGTGATCGGGTGATTTGGCAATTTGCGACCGCATTGCCTTTGTTCTTCATTTGCCCGAGTACCCGATTACTCAATCTCCCAATCCCCTACGACCAGTTCCGACGCCCGCGAATGCGCCCGCTGCGCGGCGTGAATCCATCGTAATGCCGCATGATGAGCTGCGCTTCAATCTGCGTAACCGTATCCATGGCCACCCCCACCACGATCAGCAGCGAGGTTCCGCCAAAATAGAAATTCACTCCCAACCCGTTGGTCACCCACACCGGAAGCCGCTCAAATAGCGAGCCTCCCAGCCAGAACGGCAAATGGTTCAGGTGAATCCCAGTGATCATCCACTCCGGAATGAACGAGATGATGATCAGGTAGAGCGCACCCACCAACGTGATGCGAGTCAAAACTTCGTTGATGTAATCGGCCGTGCGCTTGCCCGGACGAATGCCCGGAATGAAGCCGCCATACTTCCGCATGTTGTCGGCAACTTCGCTGGGATTGAAAACAATCGATACGTAAAAGTACGCGAAGAAGATAATACCCACGGCGTAGAGCAACGTATACAGCGGTTCTCCCCATCCCAGCATTCGAAACAAGTCGCCAATATAGCGGCTGTTGCGCAGGCCATAGCCGACAGTTTGCGGCAAAGTCAGAATCGAAGACGCAAAAATTACCGGCATCACGCCGCCCGCGTTAACCCGCAAGGGAAGATGCGTCGACTGGCCACCCATCACCTTGCGTCCCACAACGCGCTTGGCGTACTGCACTGGAATTCTTCGTTCGCAGCGCTCGACGTAAACGATAAACGCCACCACCGCGATCATGAACACGACCAGGCCGACCATCAGAACCGGCGTGATAGCTCCCCATGTGCCGTTCTTGGCCTTTTCCAGAAGATCCTCAACGCCCCGCGGCAGCCCTACAACGATTCCGGCAAAGATCAGCAGCGACATGCCATTGCCAATTCCGCGATCGGTGATTTGCTCACCCAGCCACATGATGAATGCGCTGCCCGTCGTCAGAGTGAGCATGGTCATGAGGCGGAATCCCCAGCCCGGGTGGAACACAAAATCGCCCATCTTCTCCAACCCGATGGCAATGCCGAATGACTGCACCGCGCTCAGAATCACGGTGATATAGCGGGTCCACTGCGTAATTTTCTTCCGTCCCAGCTCGCCTTCTTTTTGCAGCTTGGCCAGCGGCTCATACACCACGGTCAAAAGTTGCAAAATGATCGATGCCGTGATGTACGGCATGATGCCCAAAGCGAATATGGTCATGCGCCGCAGGTTGCCGCCGGAGAACAGATCCACAAACCCCAAAAGCGAGCCCGCGTTATGCGTGAACGCGTCTTCCAGTTTGAGGAAGTTCACGCCTGGCGTGGGAAGGTGTCCGCCCAACCGGTAGACCGCGAGCATAGCCAGCGTAAACAGGACCCGCTTGCGCAGGTCAGGGATCCGGAAGATGTTCGCCAGCTTCTCAAACATTACTGCAAGACCTCAACCTTGCCGCCTGCCTGGGTGATTTTCTCTTGGGCCGATTTGGAGAACTTGTGCGCCTGCACCGTAATCGCGACGCTCAGTTCGCCATCGCCGAGAATCTTAACTGGATGCTTGGTCTTGATCACCCCGGCCTTGCGCAGCACCTCGGGCGTGATCGGTGACGCATGCAGATGCTCGCCCAGAGCAGCCAGCCGCTCCAGGCTCACGATATTGAACTCCTTGCGAAAGATGTTGGTGAAGCCGCGCTTCGGCATCCGGCGGTGCAGCGGCATCTGGCCGCCTTCAAAACCGCGGATCAGGCGCATGCCAGTGCGCGAGCGCTGGCCCTTGTGTCCGCGAGTGGAGGTTTTGCCCATGCCAGAGCCCATACCGCGCCCCACGCGCTTGCGTTTCTCTGATGCCTTCTTCGGTGCTCGAATGTTGGATAAATTCATGATTCGCCGCCTACTCCTGCACGATCTCAACCAGATGCGGAATCTTCGCCACCATGCCTCGAATCGCCGCATTGTCAGGACGCTCGATCACCTGGTTCAACCGGGTAAATCCCAGTCCCTTCACCACCAGTTTGTGTTTCACTGGAGTGCAAATCGCGGAACGTACCCACTTCAGGTGAATCTTTCCGCTGCCCGCTGTCGTTTTCTTTGCCGTCATCGCTAATCCTTCAGTTCCATCTCTCAGTTCCATCCATCGGTACTCGGGACTAAATCTCTTGCAGTGACTTGCCGCGCATGGCTGCCACGCTCTCACGACTCTTCAAAGCACGAAGCGCAGCAAACGTCGCTTTGATCACGTTGTGCGGATTGGTGGTGCCAATCGACTTGGTCAGCACGTTCTGAATTCCTACCGATGTCATCACCGCACGGACCGCACCGCCGGCAATCACGCCCGTTCCTTCCGGAGCCGGCTTCAACAAAACTTTGCCCGCGCCATAACGTCCCAGCACCAGATGCGGAATGCTAGTCTGTGTCAGGTTCACCTTGATCAAATTCTTTTTCGCCGCCTCGATCGCTTTGCGAATGGCCTGCGGGACTTCTTTCGCCTTGCCTGCGCCGTGCCCCACCACCGCCGCTGACGGATCGCCCACCACCACTAATGCGGCAAACGAAAGATTCTTGCCGCCCTTAACCACCTTGGTCACGCGGTTGATGGCGACAACCTGGTCTTTCAACTGATACGAATTCGCATCGAGCTTCTTAATTACTGTTGGCATTCTTTGAACCTAGCCTTTGGCTGTTAGCTGTCGGCTCTTAGCTTTTGATTTTTTTCGCTCTCGCTAACAGCCAAGAGCCAAAAGCTAAGGGCTGGTTAAAATTGCAATCCGGCTTCGCGCGCTGCATCGGCCAGCGCCTTCACCCGTCCGTGATAAATGTAGCCGCCGCGGTCAAACACAACCTTGCTCACACCCTTTGCTTTGGCGCGCTCCGCGATCATCTTGCCCACATTCTTCGCAGCCGCGACGTTTCCGCCCGTACGCCGGTCTTCCTTCTTCTTGCCCTCGGCGGAACTTGCCGACACCACCGTGGTTCCGTGCAGGTCATCAATCACCTGCACATAAATGTGATTCAACGACCGATACACATTCAATCGTGGACGCTCCGCCGTTCCCTGCATCTTCTTGCGGATACGTTCGTGTACGTGTCCGCGCTTCTGATTTTTCGAGATTCTCGTAAGCATTATTTCGCTCCGGTCTTACCGACCTTCTTCTTCAATCTTTCGCCGGCATACCGCACACCCTTGTTCTTATAAGGATCGGGCGGACGCAGCGACCTCATCTCAGCCGCAACCTGGCCCACCTGCTGCCGGTCAATTCCAGTGAGCGCAATCTTGGTCTGCTTGGGATCGACCGACGCGTCAACGCCAGTCGGCAACGGATATTCAATGGGATGCGAGTACCCGAGATTAAACACCACCATCCCTTTGCCCTTCATCTCGGCGCGATATCCGATGCCAACGATTTCCAGTTCACGCGTCCAGCCCTTGGTTACGCCTTCCACCGCGTTGTTCACCAGAGCCCGGGCCAGTCCGTGCACAGCAGCCTGCGAATCGTTCTCGCGCACCGCAACAATGTGCCCGTCCTTTTGCTCAACCTTGATGCCCGCAGGCAGAGCCGTGTCCAGCTTGCCTTTGGGCCCCTGCACCAGCACTGTGTTGCCCTCAATTTTTACCGTCACCCCTTTGGGGATCGGGATCGGCTTTTTTCCAATTCGTGACATAAGATCAGCTCTTGGCTTCTAGCTCCTAGCTTGTTCCAACTCGACCGAATCTTCGCCGTTAGCTATTAGCTAGAAGCTAGTAGCTAGTAGCTTCTCTACCAAATCTCGCACAACAACTCACCCCCGACGCCTTCCTTGCGAGCCTGGCGTCCGGTCATAACTCCGCGCGGCGTCGTGAGGATGTTGATCCCCATGCCGCCCAGCACCCGAGGAATCTCGCTGCGCCGCACGTAGACCCGGCATCCCGGGCGCGAGACGCGCTCCGCCTTTGAAATCGCGGCTTCATTGTGCGCGCCGTATTTCAAATAAATCCTGATGACCTTGTGACCTTCCTCCTCGGTGGCCTTGAAGTTCGAGACGTAGCCCTCCTCCTTCAAAATACGGGCGATCTCGAGCTTCAGCCGGGAGGCTGGAATGTCCACTTTCTGGTGCCGCGCCTGCAGCGCATTCCGCACCCTCGTCAGCATATCCGCGACCGGATCGGTCAACCTCATCGTTTGCTTCTCCTCTAGCCACCCGTTCGCTCCGCGTTTTGCGGAGAACCTGCGGCAGCTTGCCTTACCTCTTGCATTCCTACAACAGCCATCCGGAGCGAGACGATTCTGGTCGCGCGAGAATCTCGCGCCACAGAATCAGCGCGTTTTTCTTACCACGATGACTTCGAAACTCCCGGAATCTCTCCGCGCAACGCCAGCCCGCGGAAGCACAGCCGGCACACGCCGAACTTCCGCAAGTAAGCCCGCGGCCGTCCGCACAGCTTGCAGCGGTTGTGCCGCCGCGTGGAGAACTTTGGCCGCTTTTCCTTCTTGTCGCGTGCCAGTTCAAACTTCTTTTCGATCTTCGCGTCCTTAACTCGTTTTGCTGTAGTCATGCATTCCTTAAAAGAATCTTTGTCGCAAATCTTGAATTCAAAACACCTACTGCGTCCGGAAAGGCATGCCCAGATGCTTCAAGAGCGTGCGCGCCTGATTGTCATTCGCTGCCGTCGTCACGATGGTGACGTTCATGCCTTTCATCTTGTCGACCTTCTCGTAGGAAATCTCCGGAAAGATCAACTGGTCGTGCAGACCGAGCGTATAGTTCCCGCGGCCATCAAACGACTTCGTGGAAACCCCTTTGAAATCCCGCACCCGGGGCAGAACGATATTCACCAAGCGGTCGAGAAATTCATACATGCGGTCGCCGCGCAGCGTCACCATGGTTCCGATGGCTTGGCCTTCACGCACCTTGAAAGCCGCAATCGACTTCTTGGCCTTGGTCACAATCGGCTTCTGGCCCGTAATCTGGCCCAACTCGTTCACCGCCGGATCGAGAATCTTCGAGTTCTGCGTCGCCTCTCCCATCCCCATGTTGACCACGATCTTGTTCAGGCGTGGGACCGCCATCGCATTCTTAAGCTCAAGTTCCTTCAACAGTGCCGGCGCCACTTCCTTCTCGAACTTGGAACGCAGCCGCGGACGCTCTTTCGCGCTGTGATGCGCCTGAGCCGGAGCCTTCTGCTCCTGCGACGAATCTTTCGAGCCCTTTTTGTCTTTATCTTTTGCCATTTCGTTTTTTCAACTTCCTCTCACGGTTTCGGAGTGGTTACCGGTTCGTGAGAATGGATGACGCCTTGCGACTATTTATCTAAGGTTGTTCCGCACTTCTTGCATATCCGGACTTTCCGGTCGCCCCGTACTTCGTGCCCGATACGCACCGGACCACAGGTCGGGCAAACCAGTTGCACGTTGGACAGCGCAATCCGGCTCTCCTGCTCCGCGATTCCGCCCTTAATATTGCGCTGCGGATTCGGGCGCACGTGTTTCTTCACCATCATCACGTGTTCGACCAGAAGCTTGTTATCGTTAGGAAACACGCGCAGCACGCGCCCTTCCTTACCCTTATCCCGCCCCGTGATCACCTTCACGTTGTCGTTGCGGCGGATATCCACTCGTTTCTGTACTGTGCTTGCGGTTCTCATTTCCAGTTCCTAAATTCTTTCTCGTTACTCGGTACCAGGTATTCGCCACTCGGCATTTAGATCACTTCCGGAGCCAGCGAAACGATCTTCAAAAATCTCTTATCTCGCAGCTCGCGCGCCACCGGACCAAAGACGCGCGTTCCCACCGGCTCGCCAGCGTCATTGATCAGCACTGCGGCATTCTGGTCAAAGCGGATGTATGTGCCATCGCGACGCCGGCGTTCCTTGCGGGTTCGCACAATCACCGCTTTCACCACTTTGCCCTTCTGCACCTGGCCGTCCGGCGACGCTTCCTTCACGGAGGCAGTGATGATGTCGCCGAGGCCAGCATTCAGCCCGGTCGAACCGCCGAGCGGCAGAATCATCTGCAGCTTGCGCGCGCCGGAATTGTCGGCGACCTCCAGCATGCTTCGCATCATCACAGCCATGGCTCAATCTCCTCGATCTCAATACAGCTACCGGCCCTCGCGCTCCAACGCGATCTCCGGCACCAGCGCCGTCTTGCGCACAATGTCCTTCAGCTTCCACCGTTTCAATTTGGAAAGCGGACGCGTCTCCTCAATCCGCACCACATCGCCTACGTGCGCTTCATTCTTCTCGTCGTGGGCATAAAACTTTTTATTGCGCGCCACCACGCGGCCATAAAATGGATGGGCCTTTTTGCGCGTCACCTTGACCACGATCGTTTTTTGCATGCGGTTGGCCACGACTTCTCCCACCACCTCTTTGCGCCGCCCCTGCACGTGCTGCGCTTGCGGTGTAGCCTTCCCTGTTGCGGTTTCCGCCATTATCGTTTCTCCGTTGCGGCGACGCGTGTCCGCTCGCCTTGGATCGTCTTGACGCGCGCGATGTCTTTGCGCAGCCCGCGAATCTTCTTCAAGCTCTCGCTCTGGCCCATGTTCAGCTGAAATTTCAGCTTGAACAGCTGGTCTGCGAGATCCCGTCCCTGGTGCTGGAGTTCGTCGTCCGTGAAGTTCCTGACTTTGTCTGCCTTCATAAATTCCTCAGTGCGCCGTATCGCGCTTCACTAAAGCCGTACGCAGTGGCAGCTTGTGCGAAGCCAGCCGCATGGCTTCAGTTGCATCCGCGACGGTGACCCCTTCCATTTCAAACAGAATCTTCCCCGGCCGGACCACAGCCACCCAGTGATCGGGCGCGCCTTTGCCCTTGCCCATACGCGTTTCAGCCGGCTTCTTGGTGACCGGCTTGTCGGGAAACACCCGGATCCAGATTTTGCCGCCGCGCTTCACAAAGCGGGTCATGGCCACCCGGCTGGCTTCGATTTGACGATCGGTGATCCATCCCGGCTCGAGCACCTTGAGCCCGAAATCGCCAAACGCCAGCGTGCTTCCGCGCCACGCTTTGCCGGTCATCCGGCCGCGCTGTTGCTTGCGGTACTTCACTTTCTTTGGCATCAACATAACGATTACCCTTGTCGAGACACTGTTTGCAACGTCTCCACGTGCGACGCCCTAGAACGCGCCCACGCCCTGCTGCTGCTCGCGCTTCTTCGTCGGCAAAATCTCGCCCTTGTACACCCAGCACTTCACGCCGATCACACCATAGGTTGTCCTGGCCTCCGAAAATCCGTACTCGATATCGGCACGCAGTGTATGCAACGGCAACCGCCCCTGCAGATACCACTCCGACCGCGCGATTTCATTTCCATTCAACCGTCCGCTAACCCGGACCTTGATCCCCTTGCAACCGAAGCGCAGCGCCGAATCCACCGCCTTGCGCATGGCCCGCCGAAATCCAACCCGCTTTTCTAGCTGCAGTGCGATCGCTTCCGAAACCAATTGCGCGTCGAGTTCCGGCTTATGCACTTCCTGAATATCGACAAACATCTCGCGCGACGTGCGCTTCTGCAGATCCGCCTTCAGCTTGTCGATCTCCGCGCCCTTGCGTCCAATAATGATTCCGGGGCGCGCCGTCTTGATAATGATCCGCAGCTTGTTTCCCGGGCGCTCGATCTCGATCGAGCTCACGCCCGCTGACTTGAGCTTCTCCTTTAGCTCGTTCTTCAGCTTGACGTCTTCGAGCAGCAGTTTGTCGTAGTCCCGCTCCACAAACCAACGCGACTTCCACGGCTTGGTGTAGCCGAGGCGAAAACCATAAGGATGGACTTTTTGTCCCATTGCTTCTCCTAAACCAACCTTAAACTTTTGTCATTCCGAACACGCGCAAGGCGCGGGTGAGGAACTTGCTGTTACCCTACTTCGCGGATACCTTCTTTTTGCCAGTCTTACCCGCAGCCTTCTTCGCCACCGGTGCCCGCCGCTTCGCCGGAGCCCCAGCCGATGCCGCCCGCGTCTCTCCGGAAGCGTGCGCCGTCCCGTTCCCGCGCTCCGCCAACACCAGCGTGATATGCGAAATACGCCGCTGATAGCGGAACGCCCGTCCCTGCGGTGCCGGACGAATGCGTTTCATGCGCGGCCCGTCGTTCGCAATCGCGCTCTTCACATACAAATTGTCCAGCTCAATATCCAGGTTTTTCTCGGCGCTGAGGAAGTTGGCGTTATCCAGCGCCGACTGCAACAGCTTGCCCACATGCGCCGCCACCCGCTTCTTGGTAAACAGCAGCGTATTGCGTGCCTCTTCCACCTTGCGCCCTTTGATCAGTTCCAGCACCAGGCGCGCCTTCTGCGGCGAGACTCGCAAGTAACGCATCTCCGCTCGAAATTCCATTCGCGTCTCCTCTTATGCCTTGGGCGGTGCTGCCGCCGGTGCCGATGGAGTAATCGCTCCCGGACCTCCCGGGATGCCCGCCGGCTTCGCCGCCACTTCCGTCGCCGCCCGCATGGAGTGGCCTTTGAAGTTGCGCGTGAAGCTGAACTCACCTAGCTTGTGTCCCACCATGTTCTCGGTGACGTACACCGGAATGAACTTCTTGCCGTTGTGCACCGCGATGGTGTGCCCCACCATCTCCGGAACCACGGTGGATCGCCGCGACCATGTGCGCAAAACTTTCTTTTCGTTGCGCGAATTCATGCCTTCAACCCTGGTCATCAGGAAGGCATCCACAAACGCACCCTTTTTAGTTGAACGTGCCATAAAATTCGCTCTTAGCCTCTACTCAAACCTTTTCATTCCGACCGCTCGCCCCGGCCCCCACACTTTGTCATTCCGAGCAAAGCGAGGAACCTGCTTTTCGCCGGCGCTACTTACTCCGCCGGTTCACAATAAACTTATCCGTGCGCTTGTTGTTGCGCGTCTTGTATCCGCGCGTCGGCTGTCCCCAAGGGGTCACCGGATGCCGTCCCCCTGAAGTCTTGCCTTCACCACCGCCATGTGGATGATCCACCGGATTCATCGAAACGCCGCGGTTGTGCGGACGCTTCCCCAGCCAGCGCGAGCGTCCCGCCTTGCCGATGGTGATGTTCTCATGGTCGAGGTTACCGACCTGGCCGATCGTGGCCATGCAATCCTGTGAAATCTTGCGGGTTTCTCCCGAAGGCAACTTAACCAGAGCGTACTCTTCTTCCTTGGCGACCAACTGCGCCGCTCCGCCCGCCGAGCGTACCATTTGACCGCCCTTTCCAGGCTTCAGTTCCAGGTTGTGGATCTGCGTGCCGGGAGGAATATTCCGCAGCGGCAACGCGTTACCTACAAGTATGTCCGCGTCCGGCCCGCTCACTACCTTCTGTCCGACTTTCAATCCTTCCGGCTGAAGGATGTAACGCTTCTCCCCATCGGCATAGGCCAACAGGGCAATGCGCGGCGAACGGTTGGGATCATATTCGATGCTGACCACAGTAGCTGGAATACCGGTCTTGTCGCGCTTGAAATCAATGATGCGTAGCTTGCGTTTGTGCCCGCCACCGATGAACCGCATCGTCATGTCGCCGGAGTTACGGCGTCCGCCCGTCCGCGGCTTAGGCTCGATCAGCGGCTTGTGGGGATGCCTCGTCGTGATGTCGTCGTTGACAATCGTCGTGCGGTAGCGCAACGTCTGCGTCGTCGGTCGGTATGTCTTGATTGCCATAATCAGCTCTTAGCCGTAAGTTTCCAACGCTCTTAGCTCAAACCTCGAATCTTTGTCATTCCGACGGTTCGCGAAGCGACCCGGAGGAACCTCTTCTTGTCGTTCCGAACCGCTTCAGCGGTGAGGAATCTGCGACTTTTGTCATTCCGAACCGGCGTTCTTTGCTGGTGAGGAATCTGCTTCCACCCTACCTTACAAATTCTGCGCGTACTCCGGCATCTTCTCGCCGGCTCGCAGCCGTACATACGCCTTCTTCCAGTCCGGACGATACCCGGCAAACTTTCCTCGCCGCCGCTCTTTTCCCGGATACATCGCCGTGCGGACAGAAAGCACCTTGACCTTGAAAATCGTCTGCACTGCTTGTTTCACTTCCGTCTTCGTCGCCCCCGGAGCAACCTGGAAGACCAGCGTGTTCTGGTTTTCTTTGATCGCCAACCCTTTTTCGGTAATCACCGGTCGTCGAATGATCTGGTATGCGGATTTCATCAGGCCACCTCCGCCGCTTTTTCATGCCGCACGCGCTTGCGCGGGGAAGCCGTCGCCTTTTTGGCGCCGTCATCTCCCTTCGGCGCCCGGCGGTGACTCTTGGGCAGGGTATCTTTCAGCGTCAGCTGCAATTTCTCGATCGCGGGATGAGAAAAAATCACGCGATCATAGCGCAGCAAGTGATAAGGATGAACCTCGTTACCCGAAATCAGCTCCAGCCCCTCAATATTGCGCGAGCTTAACTCCAGGTTGCGATTCGCCGCCTTCGGCGCTTCCACAATCAACACGGTCGATTCCACCTTCAACGCTTCGAGCGCGGTCCGGAACTCTTTTGTCTTCGGTTCCTTCAAGTCGAATGCGTTCACCACCGTCAACTTGCCGTCGGCGAACTTCGACGCCAGCGCCGAGCGCAGCGCGCCCAGAAGCTTTTTGCGGGGAAACGCGTAGTCGTAGGAGCGCGGAACCGGTCCATGCACCGTGCCGCCGTGGCGCCAAAGGGGGGAACGGATCGAACCAATACGCGCTCGCCCCGTGCCCTTCTGCTTCCACAGTTTCTTGCCCGAACCGGAAACCTGCCAGCGGGCCTTGGTCGCATGCGTGCCGCGGTGCTGCCCCGCGCGGTAATGCTTCACCGCTTCCCAGAGCAGGTCCTCGTTGACCGCACCGAAGATTTCATCGGCGAGATCGAATGTCCCGACCTTGGCGCCGCTCAAGTTGTAAATATCAATCGTTGCCATTGCGTTCTCACAGTCCCACTTGGTACTAGGTACCAGGTACTCGGCACTACGCCTTTTTCGCGGCTCGCTTCGCCGCCTTCAATGGATCCACCGTAGCCGAACCCGCGAATCCGCGGCGCTCTCTGGGGGGCTTCTTGGCTTTGGTGATGACGATGTAGCCGCCCTGCGGGCCCGGCACACTGCCTTCCACCACCAGCAAGTTCTCGTCTTTATCCACGCCCAGCACGCGCAGGTTGCGCTGCGTCACGCGCTCATGCCCCATGTGTCCCGACATGCGCATTCCCTTGAACACGCGTGAAGGAAACGCAGAGGAGCCAATAGATCCCGTAATCTGGAACATCGAACCGTGCGACTTGGGACCACCGCCGAAATGATGACGCTTTACGACACCCTGGAAGCCTTTGCCCTTGCTCACTCCCACGATGTCGACAAATTTCTCGCCCTCAAAAATTTCGACCAGCACCCGGTCGCCAACCTTCACCGCTCCATCGCCGTCGCCATCGCTCTCGAGTGGCACTTCGCGCATGAACTTCACCGGCGGAAGATTATTTTTCGCCAGGTGTCCGCGCGCCGGCTTGGTCAGACGCGATTCCTTCACGAACTCTACCAGACCAATCTGGGCCGCCTCGTACCCATCCTTCACCGCCAGCTTGTGTTGCGTCACCACGCAAGGACCGGCCTGCAACACCGTGACCGGGCGAACGTCGCCCTTCGAGTCAAACAGCTGGGTCATGCCGACCTTCTTGCCCAGAATGCCTGTAACCTTAATTGCCATCTTCATCTCCACCCAGCTTGGCTCGTCGCTTGCGAGACGGGCTATTGGCTGAGAGCTCGGGCTGCAGTAAGAACCTAGCGGCCAGGAGCCAGAAGCTATTTATGCTCTTTTCCGAATGCCTTGATCTCCACATCCACGCCTGCGGGCAGATCGAGCTTCATCAGCGCGTCCACCGTCTGCTGCGTCGGCTCGAGAATGTCAAGCAAACGCTTGTGAGTGCGGATTTCGAACTCCTCCCGCGACTTCTTGTCGACATGCGGAGAACGCAGCACGCAGTACTTGTTCTTCATCGTCGGCAGTGGAATCGGCCCCGCGATCTGTGCTCCGGTGCGCCGCGCCGTTTCCACAATCTCGCCCGTCGACTGATCCAGAATGCGGTAGTCGTACGCCTTCAACCGGATGCGAATTCTTTCTTTTCCAATCACGTTTCACTCTCTCTAACCCCTCCCGGCGTCTCCGGAAGGAAAGAACTGGCGGCAAGCCGCAAGCCGCGTTTCAAGTTGTCATCCTGAGCGAGACGCTTTTTGTCTCGCGAAGGACCTGGGGGCGCTGCGCGAATCGTCCGCTTTTTTTGCGGACGAATAATTCGCGCGTTTGGCGCTCTTCCTTACTGCACAATCTCCGCAATGGTTCCGGCGCCGACGGTGTGTCCGCCTTCGCGAATGGCAAAGCGCAAACCCTTCTCCATCGCCACCGGTGTGATCAGCTCAATCACCAAGCTCACGTTGTC
>Ga0187859_10000088_pt1 | contig 64907 bp, 56 predicted proteins | sample June2016WEW_10_1_2_FD_133019 | JGI IMG/M metagenome (GOLD analysis project Ga0187859, IMG submission 133019) | Peatland microbial communities from SPRUCE experiment site at the Marcell Experimental Forest, Minnesota, USA - June2016WEW_10_10 | ecosystem: Environmental > Terrestrial > Soil >...
ACCGCCCAAGGCATGCCGCGTCCGCGATTGCCATGCTGCACCCAGTTCACCGAATCGGGCCGATAGCGGCGTTTCAGCCGCTGCACCTGACGCTCGCTCAAATCACCCTTCACCCGTTGGAACTCTTTCTGACTCATTCGTCACCATCCTTGCAGGGTGCCAGAGTCTCGTTGCAGTTATGGGCTGACATTATCTTGGAGCACTTACAAAGACCTCCTAGCCCCTTGACAACTTCGCACTCAACTCCGTACAATTAGCACTCAGTAGGCGAGACTGCTAATAGATCGCCGAATCCCAACTAAATCATAGGTTTACGCAACATCAACCCTTCTACACAACTTTTGAAAGGAGTTGCAACCATGGCGAAATTTAGCCCACTGCATGACCGTATCCTCGTCCGCCGCGTGGAGGAAGCTTCCACCACTCGAGGCGGCATCATCATCCCCGACAGCGCTAAAGACAAACCGCAAGAGGGCATCGTGGTTTCCACCGGCAAGGGCCGCACCAACGATGAAGGCAAGACCTTCCCTCTGGCCGTTCATGAAGACGACCGCATCCTGTTCGGCAAGTATTCCGGCACCGAGATCAAGATTGATGGCGAAGACTTCATCATCATGAAAGAAGACGAAGTGCTCGGCGTGCTCACCGGAGCCGCTGCGCCGGCCAAGAAGGAACTCGCCGGCTCGCGTAAGTAACTGACCGGTTCCGCGGAATCGAGAGAGATCCTTCGCACGGCAAAAAGACGCCGCGCTCGGGATGACAAAGTTCCTAATCAACAGAATCGAAATAGGAGAAGCAAATCATGGCAAAACAAATCGTACACGGCGAAGAGTCCCGGCAGGCGATCCTGCGCGGCGTCAATCTTCTGGCCGACGCTGTAAAAGTGACCCTCGGCCCCAAGGGCCGCAACGTTGTTATTGAGAAGAAATTCGGTTCGCCGACCATCACCAAGGACGGCGTTACCGTTGCAAAGGAAATCGAACTGAGGGACGGGCTCGAGAACATGGGAGCCCAGATGGTTCGCGAAGTTGCCAGCAAGACTTCAGACGTCGCCGGCGATGGAACCACTACCGCTACCGTTCTGGCCCAGGCGATTTATCGCGAAGGCGTAAAGACGGTTGCTGCTGGCGCCAATCCGATGGCGATGAAGCGCGGCATCGAGAAAGCAGTCTCGCTGGTTTGCGGGGCATTCGACAAGAAGACTGGCGAACGCGCCAAGGGCGAACTGGATAAGTTCTCCAAGCCCGTTACCGGCGAAATGATCGCTCAGGTCGGCACGATCTCCGCGAACAACGATGAGACCATTGGACACATCATTGCCGAAGCCATGAAGAAGGTCGGCAAGGATGGCGTCATTACCGTGGAAGAGTCAAAGACGCTGGAGACGCAGCTGGAAGTGGTCGAGGGCATGCAGTTCGACCGCGGCTATTTGTCGCCTTACTTCGTTACCGATCCGGAGCGGATGGAAGTCGCTCTTGAGAACGCTTACATCCTGATCAATGAGAAGAAGATCAGCTCGATGAAGGATCTGCTTCCGTTGCTCGAGCAGATTGCCAAGAGCGGCAAGCCGCTTTTGATTATTGCTGAGGACGTGGAAGGCGAAGCACTCGCTACCCTGGTCGTCAACAAGCTGCGCGGCACGCTGCAAGTCGCGGCCGTTAAGGCTCCGGGCTTCGGCGATCGTCGCAAGGCGATGCTGCAGGATATCGCGATTCTCACCGGCGGCAAGGCCATCACGGAAGACCTGGGCATCAAGCTGGAGAACGTGCAGATTGGCGATCTCGGTCAGGCCAAGAAGATTACCATCGACAAGGACAACACGACCTTGGTCGAAGGCAAGGGCAAGCATGGTGACATCGAAGGCCGTGTGAAGGAAATTCGCAGCCAGATTGACAAGACCACCAGCGACTACGACCGCGAGAAGTTGCAGGAGCGGTTGGCCAAGCTGGTCGGTGGCGTGGCCGTAATCAAAGTCGGCGCCGCAACCGAAACCGAAATGAAGGAAAAGAAAGCCCGCGTGGAAGATGCCATGCACGCAACCCGCGCAGCCGTGGAAGAAGGAATTGTCCCCGGCGGCGGAGTGGCACTGGCACGCTGCGTTGCGGCTCTCGACAAGCTGAAACTCGAGGGCGACGAGCAGATCGGTGTCAACATCGTGAAGCGCGCGCTGCAAGAGCCAATGCGCCAGATCGTCGAAAACGCCGGCGAAGAAGGCGCGGTCGTGCTCGGCAAGGTGCTTGAGTCCAAGGACATCAACTACGGATTCAACGCCCTGAGCAATGAGTATGAGGATCTGGTGAAGGCGGGCGTGCTCGATCCGACCAAGGTCGTGCGCACCGCACTGACCAACGCCGGCTCGATCGCGTCGTTGATGCTCACCACCGAAGCGCTGGTCGCGGAGATTCCGGAAAAGAAGGAAGCTCCGATGGGCGGCGGCGGACACGGCGGTGGCGGCATGGAAGGCATGTACTAAGAACAGCCGCTAGCTTCCAGCTGCTGGCTTGAATTAAAGGCCCTGCTCGCGAGAGCGGGGCCTTTTTTTGAGTGCGCGTCAGGGACGAGCTACCTTGATGTTAGCGATTTGGCTGCGAGCGTAAGGGCGTCGGCCAGTCCTGAAGATTGGGGCAGGCCGCCTTGGGCGAGGTCTTTGCTGCCCCCGCCGCGTCCGCCTAGCGGAGCCATGATTTGTTTCAGGAGAGCGGCCATGTCGTGAAGTTGGCCGGCAGATTGGGCGAAGACGAGCGCGGGCTGCGGCGATTCGGTCGCGAGCAGTGCGATGGCGGCGGGAGATTGACGAGTGAGTTTCTGGGCGAGGAGTTTGATGTAGGCGAGGTCACGATCGGAAAAAGTGCCGACGATTATTTTGCGGCCGTTGGTTTCGGGCGTCTCGGCGAGCAAGGTTGCGGCTTGCGCCGCGGCGAGTTCCTCCAGCGAATGCTCCCGCTGCTTGCGGAGAGACTTGATCTCGTCGAGCGACTTGCGGACTTGCTGCGGCACATCGTAGATGTGCGAAGAAAAGAGCGCAGCGGCTTCGGTGAGCGTGGAAAAATCGTGGCGCGCGGTGGCGACGGCGCGCTGTCCGGCAACGAATTCGACCCGGTATCCTTGGCGCACTTTTTCAGATTTGCGCAGCAGGAGGCCGCCAATCTGTCCAGTGTGGGCGACGTGGGTACCACCGCAGGCGGAGAGATCGAAATCATGAATATCGATGAGGCGCAACTGATCGCGCTCCGCGGGTGGAAGTTTGCGCAGGCCAAGGTTCGCAGCTTCGTCGCGAGTCACGAAGCGTATGTCAACGGGACGATTTTCGACGATGATTTCGTTGGCCAGGCGTTCGGCGGACTCGCTTTGATCTTGGGTAATCGACGGCGTATCGAGATCGATGGTGCAATAGTCGTCGGCCATGTGGAAAGACACGGTTTGCATATTGAACAGTCGGACAAATGCAGCGGAGAGCACGTGCTGGCCGGAGTGCTGCTGCATGTGATCGCGGCGGCGGTTGGCGTCAATCTCGCCGTGGATGGGGGTTCCGGGCTGAACATCTTTTACCGGCACTTCGAGATAGTGGACAATCTTGCCGTCCTCAGTGTCGGCGACTTCGTTGACCCGCAACTTGGCAGCGGAATTTTCTGATGCGATCCAGCCGGTGTCATGGATCTGGCCGCCGCTGGTCGGGTAGAAGGCCGTACGGTCGAGAATGAGTGCGGGCCGCGGAGTTTCGACGACGGATCGGACTTCGGCGTCGAAGTCGTAGAGGAAGGAATCGTGATAGTACAGGCGCTGAGTCATGCTTGCTTCAGGATAGGGATGACAGAAGAGGTTATCAAGTCGTTCCACCGGAGATATCTGCGTCCTTCGTATCGAGTCCTCGATGTTATCTTGGGTGGTTGCGGTTGAAGTAAAGATCAATCTATGGACGTTCTTCAGAAGCTGTTTGAGCAGCGCTTTCACACTCCGGCGACGCAGATACAGCCGTTGCAGGGGGAATTGGGCGGGTCGGGGCGGAAGATTATCCGGCTGGCTAATGACCAAGTCAGCGCGATCGGCATTCTGTATGGCGTGAGAGAGGAGAACGTCGCCTTCCTCACATTCTCCAGGCATTTTCGCAAACACGGGTTGCCCGTGCCGGAAATATATGCGGAAAACGTGGAGCAAGGCGCTTATCTCGAAGAAGACTTTGGGGATACAACGCTATTTGAGTTTTTGTCGCAGAATCGCGAGGGCGAGAAAATTGCGCCGGCGGCGGTGGACGCTTATCGCAAGGTGGTGGCGGTGTTGCCGCGCTTTCAAATTGAGGCCGGACGCGATTTAGACTACGGCGTGTGCTACCCACGAGGGAGTTTTGACCGCCAGTCCATCGCGTGGGATCTGAACTATTTCAAGTATTATTTCCTGCGGCTGGCTGGAATCGCATTCAACGAACAGGCGCTGGAAGACGACTTCGACAGCTTGACGACTTTTTTGTTGAGTGCGGATCACGATTATTTCATGTATCGCGATTTCCAGTCACGCAACGTCATGCTGAGGAATGATCAGGCGTTTTTTGTGGATTATCAGGGCGGCCGCAAAGGGGCGCTGCAGTATGACATCGGTTCCCTGCTCTACGATGCCAAGGCCGATTTGCCGCCGGAACTGCGTCAGCAATTGCTCGACCTTTATATTGAGAGGCTCGGCGATTTCATAAGGATCGAGCGCGAAGAATTCCTGCATTACTTCTTTGCTTATGTTTATGTTCGGATTCTGCAGGCGCTCGGCGCTTACGGCTTCCGCGGATTTTACGAGCGCAGAGCGCATTTTCTGCAGAGCGTGCCCTACGCGCTGAAAAATGTGCGCTGGCTGCTGCACAACGTGAAGCTCCCGATCGCCTTGCCCACCCTGATGGAAGCATTCAACAGCATGCTGGCTTCGGAGAAACTGCAGGGGTTGGCCTTCGCGGCGGACAATCTGACCGTTCGGATTATGAGTTTCTCCTTTCATCGCGGAATGCCGAAAGACGAGAGCGGACATGGTGGAGGATTCGTGTTCGACGGCCGGAGTTTGCCGAATCCCGGGCGGGAAGAGCGATTCAAGGTGCTGACGGGGAAGGATGCGCTCGTGATCGAGTACCTGAATCAGCAGGACAGCGTGCACCAGTTTCTAGCAAGCGTGATGTCGCTAGTGGATGCCAGCGTGAATGAATATCAGCGAAGAGGATTCAAGAGTCTCATGGTGTCTTTCGGCTGCACCGGCGGACAGCATCGCTCCGTATTTTTGGCCGAGCAAGTAGCGAAGCGGTTGCGCGGACGAAACGGGGTGGGGGTAGTGCTGCGGCATCGCGAGTTGGAGGGCAGCGGTGCAAGCAAATAAGGAAGCAAGCCAAACGCGCTACTATTGTGCCGCAAGACGCGCGACACTTCGCGCGGCTCGTCCAGATTCCCTCGGCAAGCTGGGGACGGGCTCTTCGCTGCGCAAAGAACGCTCGCTCAGGATGACAAAGCAATGAAGGCAATGATTCTGGCGGCGGGGCGCGGCACACGTTTGCGGCCGCTCACGAACGATCGTCCGAAGGCACTGGTGGAAGTTGGCGGGCGGACGCTGCTCGAGATCACGCTCTCGCGACTACGCGGCTTTGGAGTTCAGGAGGTCATCATCAATGTTCATCATTTTGCCGATATGGTGATCGACTATCTGAAGGCCAACAATAACTTCGGCATGCACGTTGAAATCTCGCGCGAAGAGGTTTTGCTCGATACTGGAGGTGGCTTGAAAAAAGCCGCCTGGTTCTTTAAAGATTCCCGTGAGCAGTCCGAAAAAGAAGGGGCGCCGTTTATTCTGCACAATGTCGATGTGATCAGTACGATCGATCTCGAGCGGATGAGGCAGCTTCACCTTGAAACTCAAGCTCTAGCCACGCTGGCGGTGCAAGACCGCGAGACTTCCCGCTTTCTTCTCTTCGACGAGCAGCATCAGCTTTGCGGGCGGCGCGCCGGTCGGAATGGAACGCCGGAACTGGTTCACCCCGCCCCGAATGCGCAGCCGTTGGGGTTTTCCGGCATCCATGTGATCTCGCCTCGGCTGCTTCCGATGCTCACGGAACCGGGTGTATTCTCGATCATCAATTCTTATTTGCGCCTCGCAACTCAGGGAGAGAAGATCATTTCCTTTCGGGCCGATGAATACTATTGGCGGGATCTTGGACGCCCTGAGAATGTGGTACGGGCAGCTCAGGATTTGAAGGACAGTGTTATTTCTCAATGAGGACTCAACTGAGAGTCACTTCAACCCTTCCACAAGATAGAGATCGGACAAGGTTCGGATGTAGCCGTACACGTAAGCCCTGGCGTCCGGAGTGATTGTGATTCCACGGATCGTATCGATTCCTGCAGAGTCCGCCGGAACCAGTTCCTTCCATAACTTTCTTTTTCCTGTGGACAACTCGAGCTCAACAAGCTTGGCTGGAATCTCGCCAAAACGGAAAACATAAATGAATCGGCCATCTGCAGACCAGCCCGTGGGCGCCTCGTCCGGTTCTGTCCCGAGGACTGGTACGGCTTCGCCTCCGGAAATCGGATAGAGGTAGATTTTATGGTCCGGGCCGACGCTCGCAGCGAAGTCTCCCTTGGGAGAAATCACCACTGCCGGATTCACACCTTCGGGACTGATAGGGCGCGGCTTGCCCTCCTCCTGAGACTCCACATAGAGACGAAATCCGTGTCCCGTCTCGTTGCCCGAGAACACAATTTTGCCGTCAGGGAGCCATCGCCCCCAGAGGTGGTTCAGGGAATCGTGAGTGAGGGGCTTCGCTTCGCCAACTCCGGTCGGAAGAAGGACCAGCGGGGATGGCGTCACATTAGGCCGGGCGAGAGCCCATTTGCCGTCGGGCGATAATGCCATCCCAATTCCTTCGCTTAACCGAATGGCCGGCGAACTGTCGGTTTTGCGCAAGTAGACGGCATACTTCGGTCCGCCACCTTCCCCAGTTTCCGCAAAAAGGACGGTCTTGCCATCCGCAGACAAATCGCCTGGCGAGGACCAGTCGAGCCAGGACAGGTCCCGTTCCTTGGTCTCGCCAGGAGCCAGACCGATCATTCCGGCGCGGTCGTTGCCGCGGGTCAGCAGCACGTGTCCGTCGCGGTCAACATCGAGCAACGTCAATTCTCCGGGAACGCGCGCAAGCAATCTCACAGCGCCCGAAGGGTTCACTGCATATAAAGAGCGATCGCCGCCAGTACGAGTGGCCGTGAACCAGATCTCCTCGCCGCTGGGCGACCATGCGATTCCCTGAATGCTGTCCCATCCGGTGCAGAGGGTTGTCTTTTTTCCGGCAAGATCGACCATGGCGACGGCGCCACCATCGTCGCCTAGCTGCGGGTGATCGATGAAGGCAATGCTATCGGCCTTCGGGGAAATACGAATGTGACCAATCCATCCGTCAGCTTCATAAAGTAGTTTGCCCGCTGGGAACTCCAGGCGGTGGCGGCCTTGCTCTTGCCGCACAAGCGCCAGAGTATTTCCCTCCGGAGCCCAATCCGCCCATTCCACGTTATCCATCACTTCGCGAGGGGCGCCTCCGACCAAAGGGACGCGCGCGAGCGTACCCGAATAAAGGAATTGAGCGACGGGGTGGCTGCGCAAGGAGAGCGCCATTTCGCCGGAAAAAGAGACGGCCAGAACATCGGCTCCGGCGGGCTCCAGGTCATGCGACTCGGGGCTCTCGGGCCGAGTCGTGAACAGTTGTAAGGATTTCCCTTCCCATGCTGCGCTGTAGATGATGGTTTTGCCGTCCGGAGCAAAGCGTGCGGCGTGGACCATGCCGCGACGGAATGTGAGGGGATGGTAGACCGGCAGCGATGTTTGCACGGGCGCGCGCTGCAGCCAGGACCTTCCAGCGACGAGGCCCGCGATTAGCGCGACGGCAGCGGTCGCTAATATAGTGACTAGCAGATGCCTTCGCGAATGGGCAGTTTCAACCACCGGAGCGACAGCTGTGTCCGGTGAGATGGCGGCCGGGCTGGCTGCGCGTACGCGCGAGGTATCCAGAGCGCGCTTGATGCGCTTCAAATCTCCGCGCAGTTCGGCAGCAGTCTGGTAACGGAACTCGCGCTCTTTCTCAAGCGCTTTGAAAATCACTTCCTCGAGCTTGGCCGGGACGGTTGGATTCGCGATGGACGGAGACGGCGGCGTGCGATTCAGAATAGCCTCAGAGATGACGCCGCTGCTGCTGCCGGGGAAGGCCAGCGCACCCGTCGCCATCTCGTAGAGCACCGAGCCGAACGCGAACAGGTCGGTACGCGGATCGAGATCTTCGGCGCGAACCTGCTCCGGCGACATGTAGGCCACGGTTCCAATGGTCGAACCGGGGGTGGTCATCATCGCCCCTTCGGTGGCCGTTAGCAGTGCGGATTCTGAACTAGCTCCACGGTGTTCAGGAGCGAGCTTCGCCAGACCAAAGTCCAGCAACTTGGCCTGCCCACGCTTGGTGACGAAGATGTTCGCCGGCTTGATGTCGCGATGAATAATTCCTTTGCAGTGCGCGGCGTCAAGGGCGTCGGCAATCTCAATAGCCAGATTCAGCAGAGTCTCGGTGTCTAGCGGACGGCCAGCGATGCGATGTTTGAGAGTCTGGCCTTCGAGGTACTCCATGACGATGAAGGCCTGACCATTTTCCTCGTCGACGGCGTGGATGGTGCAGATGTTGGGATGGTTGAGTGCAGAAGCGGCGCGGGCTTCTCGCTGGAAGCGATCCAGGGCCTGGCGATCCTTCGCGAGCTCTTCGGGCAAAAACTTGAGCGCAACGAAGCGGCCCAGTTTCAAGTCCTCGGCTCGGTACACGACGCCCATGCCGCCGCCGCCCAGCTTTTCGACAATGCGGTAGTGCGAGATGGTCTGGCCGATCATCTTGCGAGCCTGAAATAGACACGCTCCGTGCGCGATCATATTAGGGGGGATGCGCTGGCAAGTCAACGAAATGGCTGCCGCACCCAGAACCCAAGACAATGAGTGTGGTTGCTACCATTCCAATCTCCGACGAAAGCTGCCACAATCGTCGAGATCGAATTCCGTTCGAACTCCAGCGACAGTCATGCGACTTGGAGGAATGCATGGTCTCTCACTCTTTTCGATTCCCCGGTGAAACTGATCCCTACCGCCTCGCTCGTAACCAGTTGCTGCAAGCGGAAATCGACCTGAGACGGCGCGTTGAAGAAGTTGCAGCTCTGCGTCGGCAGCTTCCTCTGGGTGGCCAGATACCAGAAGACTATGTCTTTGCAGAAGGGTCAGGCGATCTCAACGACGCGCACACCGCCCGGCAGGTGCCGCTCTCCGAACTGTTTCAACCGGGCAAAGGTACTCTTGCCATTTACAGCTTCATGTTTGGGCCGAAGATGAAAGCGGCTGTCCGATGTGCAGCTCTATCATCGACGCTCTTAATGCCACGGCAGTGCATGCGGCTCAACGCATGAGTCTGGCGGTCGTGGCAAAATCTCCGCTGGAGAGACTCCGGAGCTTCGCACGCGAGCGCGGATGGAACCCCGTGCGTCTTCTTTCTTCCGCTGGAAACAATTACAATCGCGACTACTATGGCGAAAATGCGGAAGGTGGCCAGCAGCCGTCGCTGAATGTCTTTGTTCGCCGGAGTGGAAGGATTCACCACTTTTTCCATTCGGAGCTTCTCCTGGTGCCTCCCGAGCCGGGACAGAACCAGCGCCACGTCGACATGATTTGGCCGCTGTGGAACCTGCTGGATTTCACACCTGAAGGTCGGGGCTCAGACTGGTATCCAAGTCTGACCTCCGCGGACCCTCCGCTTAGGTAGCTAATCCGGATGCGCTGAGTTGAAATGCAGGCACGACTCTGGCGCGGCCAAGATGTCTTCCGACCGGGCTTTGGTCAAAAATGGAAAATCAGATCGCTGGCCACGGTAAGCTGATTTTGCTGCCGGCCGTTGTCGTAAGCCTTCCGATCCCAGGCACGCTCGAAACGCAATTCCGGGCGGATCTGGACCGTGCTACCGATCCAGTGACACCACATGATCGTGTTTTCCGAGTAGCGGGTGGCGTAGCCCGTACGCTGCCCTCTTTTGTCGTCGAGAAAGTCGCTGCGAAAGGACATGAAATTGTGCAGAGAGAGTTCCTTTTGTAGAAAATTGACCACCGCATACTCGGGCGCGGTGCAACGCTGTTCGCCTGCCAGACAATACGCGGCATTCGCACCTTTTTCCGGCTGAAGTGCCCCTCCCACAGCAGGCACGCCCAACTCATACATGTACCAGGCTTCGGTGGCCATGTGGATCGTCTTTGAGAACTTGTGATACCAGGTGGTGTCATACTGCTGCAGATTGTTGTAGGCGTATTTGCCGTCATTGAGTCCGTTGGCGCACGCGTACAAGTTGTCGTTCACTGATTTCGTCGTATAGCTCACGCAGGCCGTGCCAGAGGGCTTCGCATCCGGCGCCCATAGGGCAACATCGTGGCCGCCGGTAATCCCGAGTTGTAACAGCCACCGGTCATTCAATTTGACGGTCGCGATCAGTCCTGTGTCGGTAAACGGGTCGATCGCATAAAGCAGAGAGTGGCTAAAGATGTAGTTGTTGGGCGCGAGTTGCGCCTCGATCCCAGGCACGGAGATGAAGCGACCCAGCCTCAGGTTCATCCCCTGCGCGACCTGCGGAAAGTAAACGTCGATATATTCGAGCGTAGGATCGAAGCCATACTCACGTTGATCGTTCACTAACTGTCCGACTCCGTAGCCCTTCGCCGTGGTAAAGCGATAGTCCGTACCGTAGAGAGCCGTTAGGTGGTAGCCCCAGTCGATATGATCGCGTTGCACCGAATCCGGCAAGCGCTCGGCGTAGAGAACAAGTTGGTTTAACTCAAAGCGATTGGAGTAGACGTCGTTCGCTTCTGGCGCATTGCTGCGCGCTGACGTACTGAAGTTCAGCGTGGGATCGATCCATCCATAAAGCTTCGTCCGGCTGCGGGCTTGATTGATGGCGGTCATCAGCGGATAGCTGTTCGTATCCGGCTCTCCAATAACTGGCGAACCACCATACGACCAGTCTGAATTTGGAAAGGGCGGCGAATCCAACGGTGACGGAGCGCCGCGGCGAGCTGGAGCAGGCGAGGAAACAGCCGTCCCCATCCAATCCTGACGATAAAACTCTGCCCAGCGGGCAAAGAAAGTTTTCTTCTCTGGTGCGGTCTGGCTGGGTGAGTTGGGATCTTTGTTCGGCTGTTGTGCCTGAGAAACATTGGTCGGTAACAAAGTCACGGATGTGATCAGGAGTAAGACGGGTTGGCGTAGCAGATTATTTTTTGGATGCATGAAATATGGAGCTACTTGAGTTTACAAGGTCGCTTGAGGATCGCGGCTCAATAGGGCGATCTATCCACAATCACCTCCCAGATCCAACATCCTTGCCTCTGATGTCCAATATCCACAAAGCGCTTTATGGCACCAAAAAGGCGGTTCCCCGGAATGATTCCGGCCTCACAGGTTGTATTAGCTTGGCTGTTGAGTGGTTGGGGGTTATGGCAACGAAATCAAACCCTGAGCCATGACTAGGCCAGGGCCATAATGGAACCCAGCGGTAGTGTTCCATCTGATGCCGAACAAGTACTGTGTCTCGCCGGTGTGTTTCTTCCAATTGGATACGTTGGATTTTTGCCCTATGGCTTCGTGGTCCGGGTGTTCGCAGCTCTCACCATTTCCAAGCGCACGTCGACATGCTCCGGGACTCCAATAACGAACCTCAACAAAACGGCTTCGCACGACTGATGGCAATCAGGCCGTTACGCTCACAATCATCATCCTCGCCATTCCGTAGACACCCGATTTTCACTTCTTTCTTAATATGGCCCGATGATTCCGGCGATAGCGCGGGAAACCGGCGCCCGCTCCACGGCGGCAACGTCCAGCACATCCAGATATTTCAGACCGGAGCCGGTGTTGAAGAGGACGACGATGTCGTCTGGAGTGAAGAAGTTGCTGGCCAGGAGTTTCTGATAGGCAACGAGGGAGGCGGCGCCTTCTGGCGCGGCGAAGATGCCTTCGACTTGCGCCCAGTGGCGGACCGCATCGAGAATTTCGGCGTCGGTGGCGGCGAGGGCGAGGCCTCCGCTTTTTTTCAGGATGTCGAGAATCAGATAGTCGCCATAGGGTTTGGGAACGCGCAGGCCAGAAGCCAGTGTGGATGCGTGAGGCCACATTTCGGAAGTGGTACGACCCTCATCCCATGCTTTAACTATGGGCGCGCATCCGTAAGATTGCACGCTGATCATATTCGGACGCTCTGGACCGATAAAGCCTAGCTGCTCCAGTTCATCGAAAGCCTTCCACATGCCGAGCAAGCCGACGCCTCCGCCTGTCGGATAGATGATACCTTGCGGAAGCTTCCAGCCGAGTTGTTCGGCGACTTCGTATCCCATGGTCTTCTTGCCTTCGACGCGGTAGGGCTCCTTGGCGGTGGAAACGTCGAACCACGCGTCGTTTTTCCAAGAATCGGAATCCTTCAACTCGGCGACTTTGCGGGCGCAATCGGAGATGAGGCCGTCGACCAGTGTGACCTGCGCACCGTAGTAATCGCACTCGACGCGGTTGGCCATGGGGACATCTTTGGGCATGAAGATGTGGGCTTCGATCTTAGCGGCCGCGGCGTAGGCAGCGAGGGCTCCGGCGGCGTTTCCTGCGGAAGGGATAGCTAGCTTCTTCAGCCCGAAGTGCCGGGCCATGGTGACGGCGGCAGAGAGTCCGCGAGCTTTGAAAGAGCCGGTGGGATTGAGGCCTTCGTCTTTGATAAAGACGCTGGGATATTCGTGGCTGCGCAGCATGGGCGTGAAGCCCTCCCCGAGCGTGACCGGCGTGGCTTCGGGAAGGACGGCGTCGTAGCGCCACATGGTGGGTACAAGCGGCAGCAGTGATGCTGGCGAGAAAGTTCTCTTGATCTCGGCAAGATCGTAACCGGCATAGAGGATGCCGCTATCTTTTGGACAAACAGTTTGAGGACGATCCGCCGGGAAGCGTTCGCCGCAGCGGGTGCATTCGAGATGAGTGGGGCGCGACACGGAGAGAGTTTATCAGGCGCGACGGCTTGCACCGCAGTCACCGTTAGCTTGGGCTCTTAATGGACGGGACTTCGGGCGGGGGCGAAGATCGCTACCACTTCGTCCTCGTAGACTCGGTGCCAACTGGGACTTTCGGAAAGAATGTTAGCCGGGGCGGAATCTTTGGGAAGCGCTACATACCGAACCGGATACTGCTCAAGAAAGTCCTGCCATCCTGGTTCGGCGTGCATCAACTTTAAATAAGACTTTAGGAATGCATCGCCATAGAAGTCGTGGCGGTCGTCGATCGACAGTCTTATTTGCGGATAGAGACGATAGATGAAATAACCGCCCCAGTAATCGGGAGCGAACACAGGACCCGGGTCGACTGTCCACGAGGCGCGACCCCTGCCTAGGTCGCGTTTCGCAAGATGATCCACTGCGGCTATGGGAAACCGCTTGTCGTCAAAGTGAGCGTCCATCAGGGGCGTGGGGCCAAGCTGGCCGCCGTGGAAAGTAATCCAGCAGGTTAACGCCATCGCAGCGATGGACCAGACGTGACCGCGAAGGCTTGATTCGATGACTTGCATCCGCTGCAGGAAATGCCGGGATATGCGCAATTTCGATGCAGGCCACCATTTTGCGAATCGATCGGCAATTTCTTGAGCCCCATTCGAGAGCCAGGGACCGATCACCAAAATCAACAGCAATGATGACATTGGAATATTGCGGGAAGCGTAGAGTCCCGAATACGCAGCGAATAACACCACCAACACTTCGCTGGCTCGAAGTTGGGAAGTCTCCCTCTTTTTGGCCGCCAAGGCTACAAAGGCAAGCAGTAATAAGACCGCGAAACACTTCTGCGCCACACCGTGGAAATTTGGAGACTGAAACTCATCGATGTGATCCATCAGGAAACGGTTTGAAAGATAGCGAAAGATGTGGAGGTGCAGCTTCCACCCGTAGGGATTCGCCAGGGTTGCCAGAGCGCTCGCTACACCGATGAGCGCCAAATCCTGCGCGCGCTTCCCTGCTGTCGCTTTTTGCCGAACGTCTTCAAACCGATCTTCCTTTAAGGTGAACCATTGCCAGGCCGCTCTGGGCCAGTAAAGCGCGAGAAGCACGAAGGCCAATAGAAATCCGCCATGGACGTTGACCCAGAGAAGCATCAGCAGAGGCAACAGCCACAACAGATGCTGATTGTGACCGGCGGAGGACGGACAGCGGTTCGTCTCGGATGAATCCAGAATCCAAAACCAAAACACTGCGAATAGCCAGCTGACCACATGAGGCCGCGCAAAAAAATGAATCATGGCCGCGGCGGCTGCCAGAAGGACAAGAGTCAGAGCCACGATCAAGCTCGTGCCTCGCCTCAGGAGTAAACGGAACGTCCACGAAAACGTGAGAGCGATGATCGAGGCGGTCAAGAAGACTACACCGTTCAGGCTCGCGACCTTATCAAGCCAGCCGACCAGCATGTCGTAGAGCCACTCCCAGGCAAACCAAGGCTGGCCCGCCATGGTCGAGGAGAATGGATCGCTGTGTGGAATCGCATGAGTCGCCAGAATCAGCTGCCCGGTGCGAATGTGCCAACCGATTCCAGCGTCGCCCAGCAAGCGCACAGACAGGTTGGTAAAGGCGAGCAGCCCAAGCAGGACGATGAAAATCAAATCTCCGATCGACGGGATGAGCCATCGCACGTGCTCATGTACGAGCACGGGGTTAGGATTTTCCTTCTCATAACTTCTGGAGCCGATTGCCATCGCGCTGAATCTTATAGAGAGACACCATGAACGGCAAGACTACGCATCGAGTGGTGATTGTGGGAGCGGGCTTTGGCGGTTTGAATGCCGCCCGGGCGCTGGCCGGCGCGAACGTGAAGATCACGGTGATCGACCAGAAGAACTTTCATACGTTCCAGCCTCTGCTCTATCAGGTAGCGACGGCGGGTTTGTCGCCGGGAGAAATTGCAGAACCTATCCGGTCGATTCTGAGCCGGCACAAGAACGTCGAAGTGCTGATGGCTGAGGTCACGGGCTTCGACCTAGAGCGACGCGCGGTACAGACGGCAGAAGAGGAAGTACCTTATGACTCTCTCATCGTTGCCGCCGGAGCCAGCCACGCTTACTTCGGGCACGACGAGTGGGAACCGATCGCGCCCGGGCTCAAGACGATCGAAGACGCGCTCGAAATCCGGCGCCGCGTTTTGTTGGCCTTCGAGCTCGCGGAGCGCCGCGCAGCCGCCGGCGAGCCAGCCGAACCGCTGCAATTTGTCGTGGTCGGAGCGGGGCCGACCGGAGTGGAACTCGCGGGAACGCTCGCTGAAATTTGCCGCCATGCTCTGGCCAATGATTTCAGGTCCATCGATCCGCGGCGGACTCACATCCATCTCCTGGAAGGCGGGCCGCGCGTTCTTCCTACGTATCCCGACGATCTTTCGCGAAGCGCCCTGGACCAACTGAAGCGCCTGGGCGTGGAAGTGCATATCTCGACCATGGTCACGAAGGTCGAGCCGGGTGTCATTTCGATGGGTCAAACCCGTATGCAAGCAACTGTGATCGTATGGGCTGCGGGCGTAGCCGCTTCTTCCCTGGGCAAGAAGTTGGGGGCAGACCTAGATCGTGCCGGGCGCGTCCTGGTGCAGCCAGATCTCAGCGTTGCCAATCATCCGGAAGTTTTCGTCATCGGGGATCTAGCAGCGCTCAAGGACGCATCGGGAAAGCTGTTGCCGGGCGTGGCGCCGGTGGCCATTTTGGAAGGGCGTTTTGTCGCGAAACTCATTCGCCGGGAAGTTGCACACCGCGCAACTTCGAACGGCGAGCCCGCGCCGCGCCCGCCTTTTCATTACTGGGACAAAGGCAGTTTGGCTACGATCGGCCGCGCTGCAGCCGTCGCGCAGTTCGGCAGGATTCATATCTCCGGATTCATGGCGTGGCTGGCCTGGCTGTTTATCCACATCTTCTTCCTGATCGGCTTCCAAAATCGTGTATTGGTCCTGATTCAGTGGGCATGGTCATATTTCACCTATGAGCGAGGTGCCCGGCTGATCACCGGCAGCACGACTCTTCCCGGCTGGAATCTTCCGTCTTCCGGGAATGAGAACCCCCACACGAGCGCACAAGAAATTCCTGCGGTGAGCCGCAAATAGGAGTAAGAATATTCTTGAGGGCGGCAGCCGACTCAATGAAACGCATTCCCATTTCTCGAATCCTTCTCGGCCTCATTGCTGCTCTTTTTCTTTGCCCCGTCTCCTCCGCCGAAATCCTCAAGATCGTTGTCGATGACACCATTCAGCCGATCACGCAGGAATACATCTCCCGGGCAATTGACGAGGCGCAGCGTCGCGGTGACCAAGTCGTATTGATCGAGATCAATACGCCTGGGGGGCTGGTTGATTCCACCCGCAGGATCATCGAGAAGATTACCTCGTCGCAGGTTCCGGTGATGGTTTATGTCGCGCCTAGCGGCAGCCGCGCGGGTTCGGCTGGAATCTTCATCTTGGAGGCGGCGGACGTCGCAGCCATGGCGCCTGGAACCAACGCCGGCGCGGCGCATCCCGTCCTGATTGGGCCGTTCGCTCCCAAGGTGGACGATGAGATGAAGCGCAAAATTGAGAACGATACTGCGGCTCTGATGCGCTCAGTTGCCTCCAAACGCGGGCGTAACGTCGAAGCCGCGGAAAGTGCTGTGCGCGAATCCAAATCATTTACCGAGCAGGAAGCTCTTTCGCAGCACCTGATCGACTACGTGGCTTCCAGCGAGGAAGATCTTTTTCGCCAAATGGGCGGCAAGACCTTCAAGCGATTCAACGGACAAGAGGTGACGCTGAAGCTCTCGGGACAGCCGATTGTGCCTTTCGACATGACGCTGAAGGAGCGCATTCTCGGCTATTTGATGGACCCGAACGTCTCGTTCATCCTGCTGGCCATCGGGGCGCTCGCACTTTATGCAGAGTTCAATCATCCTGGCGCAGTGATCCCCGGGACGGTGGGCGTGGTTTTCATTTTGATCGCGGCCTTTGCTTTGAATCTGCTGCCCACGCGTTTTGCCGCTCTGGTGCTCATCCTCGGAGCGTTCGCGCTTTTCGCGGCGGAGGCCAAGTTTGCGAGCCACGGAGTTCTGACGGTCGGCGGCATTACGCTTCTCACTCTGGGAGGGCTGCTGCTTGTGGATTCGCCGATCCCGGAGATGCGCGTCCACCTGTTCACAGCACTCGCTGTCAGCATTCCCTTGGGTTTGATCACGGCGTTCCTGATGAGCATCGCTCTCAGAGCGCGGCGGAACAAGTTGGTCTCCGGCGCGCAGGGACTGATCGGTGAAACGGGAATCGCCCAGACGACGCTTGCTCCACGCGGCAAGATTTTCGTGCACGGGGAACTCTGGGATGCTGTCTCGTCTTCCGAAGTGTCGATCGGCCAATCAGTGGTGGTACGCCGGGTCGACGGACTCCTGCTTCAAGTCGAGCCCTTGACCGTGTCGCGTCCCGTTCCCGCGATTCCCTAATCAGGCTGCGCACCAGCGCAAGCAACTGCCGTCATTCGAATTCCACGCTCACCCTCACTGCCTGCGTTACAATCCGCGGTAGGAGCATTAACCGCTTCGGGCGTGGAGGCAGGAAATGGAATTTTTTGGGCTCGGTTTCTTTGGCATTGCTGTTATCGTCGTTGTCTTATATGCGTTGAGTTCGATCAAGATTCTGGCCGAATACGAGCGCGGTGTCATCTTTCGGCTCGGACGTCTATTAAGTGCTGCTAAGGGGCCCGGCGTGATTCTCGTATTCAGCCCGATCGATCGTATGGTGCGGGTCTCGCTTCGCCAGGAAGCGCTCGAGGTCCCGCCGCAAGACATCATCACCCGTGACAACGTTACGCTCAAGGTAAATGCCGTCATCTTCCTGCGCGTGATTGATCCCAGCAAGGCTGTGGTCGAAGTTTCTAATTACGTCTATCAAACTTCACAGTTTGCGCAGACCACGCTGCGCTCCGTGCTCGGGGAACAGGAACTCGACGAACTGCTGGCTCATCGAGAAAAGATCAACTTGCGGCTACAGAGCATTCTCGACCAGCACACCTCGCCTTGGGGAGTAAAAGTGACGAATGTGGAGGTGAAGCAGGTCGACATGCCGGAATCGATGCTGCGCGCCATGGCCAAGCAGGCCGAGGCCGAGCGCGAAAAGCGATCGAAGATCATTCATGCCGAGGGCGAGTTCTCGGCGGCGCAGCGGCTCGTGGACGCGGCGCATCTGCTGGCGACGGAGCCAGTCAGCGTTCAACTACGCTATTTGCAGACTTTGACGGAAATCGGTGTTGAGAAAAATACGACTGTTATCTTCCCGGTGCCCGTGGATTTCTTTTCGGGCTTGCAGAAGATGTTAGGCAAGGTTGGAGATGAGACAGCGCCGGTGCCTAAGTCCGCATAGTTATCGAATCGGCCGCGTTGTCGGCTGCATTCCGATCGCTAACGGTGCTTGCATGAATTTTAAGGGAAGCTATGGCTTCTTCACAGGACACTGAAATCACATTGGGCACGGGGAAGCTGCTAGGCGTTTTCTTCAGCCTGGTAGCGATCTGCGCCGTGTTCTTCGCGCTCGGCTACACCCTGGGGCGCAGGTCGGACTCGGGCTTGTCGGGGGGCATGACTCTGGCCTCGCTGCCAGCCTCCAGCGGCGCAAAGCCTACCAGCTCGGGCGCTGCGCCGTCGGCGCCTATGACTTTTTATAAAGCGGTGGAGCAACAGAACGCCAATCCGCAACTGACGCCAGCATCCGCAGTTGCGGGGAAGACCGACGGAGCCGCTGCTCCATCCTCGTCTGGCCCAGCGGCGCCCTCCTCGCCGGACACGTCTGCATCGGGCGCACAATCGCAGGGTTCGCAGGCCGCCAATCCACCCGATCCTATGGCCGCGATTCCTGCCACCGGTTACTACGTGCAGGTGGCTGCCGTCACCAAGCAGGACGACGCGGACGCTCTGGTGGATGCTCTTAAGAAAAAACAATATCCCGCCTTTGTGGCCAGCAATGCCGCGATCGACAAGCTGTTCCGCGTACAGGTGGGACCGTTCGGCGACATCAAAGAGGCGGAAGGCATGCGATCCCGGCTGATCAACGACGGATATAACCCGATCCTGAAGAAGTGAAGTCCCCTATGAAGCGTGACCGTCTGTTGAATCGTCGTGTAGTTTTCAAGCTACACGGCATGGATCCGCTCGATGCCACCATTCTCAAGCAGGATGAAACGGGATATTGGATTCGCGGTGGAACTCTGGCGGGTCAACTCGATGAATCCAATTGTTCGCAGCCGGAAAGCGATGTGCGCTATCTCGAGTTTAGCCGCATTGAGTGGTTGCGCGCCCCGCGAGAGCGTTCCTGATCATTCTTTTTATTCGTGCATCTCGGCATATTGACAATCGTCGATTTATAAGATCATGGTGGTCTACCTTATGACGAACGCGGTGACTTCCCTCGATAGTGCGCTCCACGCCATCGCCAACCCCACCCGGCGCCGTATCCTCGGCGCTCTCAAACAACGTAGCGCGGTTGGCAAGAACAATGGCCTGTGTGCTGGCGACATTGAGGAGCGCGTGCATCTTTCGCAGCCAACCATCTCTCATCACATGGCAATACTGACTCAGGCTGGTTTGGTGGAGGCGGCAAAGCAGGGGCAATGGCGCTGGTACCGCCGCGATGAAAAAGCTCTCAGACGATTAGTGAAGAATTTGCGCTCGCAGCTGTGAGGCAGCAGCCCCTCTAGCTTGCCGAAGCTGCGGCCGCTTGCGCTTTTTGCAATAGCCGCCGCGCTTGAGAAATAAGGTCCGCCACTTCGAAGGGTTTCACGAGGTAGGGAATGTGATTTTCCTGCAGGAATTGCCGGTCATCGCTCTGCTCGACGTTGGAGAACGTGAATAGTGTGTGATGTTCCATGCCCGGGCAATTCTCCTTAAGCCATGCGTAAGCCTCTTTTGCGTGCCAATCACCAGGCATCTTGCCATTGATAATCACCGCATCGAAGGGCTCGGAGAGCAGACGCGTCTTCACGTCTTCGCTCTTCGACGCAGTCACGACATTGGCTCCGGCGCCGGTGAGCACATCGCGCTCGAACTCCAGTACTGCTTCTTCCTCCTCGACCAGAAGCACGCGGCCCTGGATGGCGCCTTCACGCTTTGGCAGAGCAATCGGACTGGCTTCCGGCACAGCCCCCGCCGGCACTGCAATTGGCAGCCGCACTTCAATCACGGCACCACCTTGGGGGGCATTGTGCGCCGTAATGTCACCGCCGTGTTCTTTCACAATTCCGTAGCAGATGCTGAGCCCCAGCCCGGTTCCTTTGCCCACATTCTTGGTCGTATAAAACGGATCGAAAATTCTCTTGGGATCCTTGATTCCAGGCCCGTCATCGGCAAACTGGGTGGCCACGAAGCGGCTGTCGCAAAAAACCCGAATCTTCAACTTGCCCGACCGACCTGTTTCCAGAACGGCGTCGACGGCGTTGTTGATGATGTTCAGAAAGACTTGCTCAATCTGGTGGGGATCTGCGACCACCATCGCTGGGTCCGATCCCAAGTCTTTTTCCACCACGATATGGTTGACCTTGAGATCGTAGTCGCGCAACGCCAGTGTTTCTTCCAACACCTTCCGAACATCAACCTCCGCACGCTCGGGCTTTCGTTGACGCGCAAAGGAAAGGAGATTCTGCACCACCCGGTGAGTGCGCTGCGCCTGTTTGAACATCTTGCCCACATAGTCTTGCGCGCGTTCGTTTAAACCTTCGCTTTCCAGCAGTTGCGCATAACCTAGAATCGCGGTCAACGGATTATTCAGTTCGTGGGCGACGCCTGCGATAAGTTGGCCTACGGCTGACATCTTCTCGCTTTGCAAAAGCTGTTCCTGCGTGCGCCGCAGATCTTCGTACGCCTTGCAGGTCTCTTCGTACAAGCGAACCTTCTCGATAGTGGTTGCCAACTGACGGCTAATCGCGACCAGTAGATTTTCTTCCCCACTGGAATATTCGTACTCCACGTGGCTGCGAAGACCCATCATGCCGATCGGACTGTCCTTGCCCCAGAACAGCACCCAGATCCAGGCCCCGTCGCTGCTGGAGCGGATGAAGTCCGCCACCGCTCCGGTAAGATGAGGAAGGTATTCCGCGGTGATGACTTCAGCCCGCGACCGCATCACCAGATCACCAAAGCCATCGGCAAAACTGATTTCTGCCGGCCGCGATTTATCGCGGCTGCGTGGTCCCCAGGCGGCGCGGCGCCGATAGGTGGGGGCATCGGAGTCGGAGAGATATACGGCTCCGCTCTCCGCGCCAAAGAGCGACACCACCTGCCGCAGCGTCAGGTTGAGGATTTCATCCAGATCGAACGACTGCGTGGCCACAACGGCCATCGCATTCAGCGCATTGAGTTCACGGTTGCGGCGCCGCATTTCGTCTTCGGCGCGGCGCTTCTCGGTCACATCCAGAACAAAACCCTGATAGCGTTCAATATTGCCAGCCGCGTCGCGCGTGGCAAAGCTGCTTTCCGAGGCCAGCAGCAACGTTCCATTCTGCCGCCGCATGGTGACGTCGAAATTGCGGACATAATTCTGATGATCGATGGCCTTATGAAAAGCCTCCCGCTGGCTGGCGTCTACCCGGACGTCTTCGTTCAAGTTCAGCGCCAGCAAGTCTTCCCGTCGCGGGTAGCCGAGCATGTGGACAAAAGCGTCGTTGCAGTCGAGCAAGCGCCCACTGGGCGTCGCCACGTAAACCCCTTCTTGCACCTGGTCGAACAGCAAGCGGTATTTTTCCTCCGCCGAACGCCGTTCGGTTATGTCGCGGACGATGTGGATCGTACCCTTCTGGCTGCTGCCTTGTTCGCTATACGACGAACTGGAAACCAGCGAGAAGCCGCCAAAGCAGGGGTCAGCGCCTTCGGTAATTTCTTCGTCGCCGCGCGCACAGTAAGGACATCCGGTCCACTCGCCCAAAGCGTGTGGCAATACCGATTCGCAACTGCTGCCGATCACTTCAGAGGACGATTGTTCCAGTTGCTCAAGCAGAATCTGGTTGGCTTTGATGATGCGGAAATCCGCATCGTGCGCCAGGATGATGTCGTGAACCGAATCGAACGTATTTCTCCACTGGCGCTGCGAACGCAACACCTGCTCAAGCAGACGGAAGTTCTCCACTGCGATTCCCAACTGGCGTCCGCAAGTTTCCAGGAAATCAACTTCCTCGGTGGTCAGGTTTCGCTGTCCAGCCCTGGCTAGAACCAACAATCCGATCGGCGCTTTCTTACCAAGTACTGGCACGATCAGTAAATGATGGAGTTTTTCCAGGCTCAGCAGATGTTCACCTTCCGGGCTTGTGTCGCCTCTTCGAATGACCTTGGGCTTGCCGAGCTCCAGTATCTCCGATACCGCCGGTGTCATGTCCGACATTCCTGCCTCGCGCAGGAAATCCGGGGAGACTCCGACGGCGTGTGTTGCCACCAGATGCCCACCCTCAATCAGCCGGAACCACGCGGCCTTTGCCTTGGTCAGCCGCTGCAACTCTTCCAGCACCTTATCCATCATGCCGCCCTGCTGTTGGGCAAGGACGATGCTCTCCGTCAGAGACCGCAGCACACTTAATCGCTGGTTGCGCGCGCGTGCTTCCTGAAACACAATTAAGAAGATGGTCACTCCCAGAGCAACGTCCACGGCAGCGGAGACACCGGCTGGAATCTGGTCAGTGAAAGGGGGCCAATTCAGATGCTGCGCGAGGAGAAACGCGGCGAGCATCCACGGCGCGATTTCGCGACGGCCGCGGCGGGCGCGTACCAATGCGATTGCGGCCGTCAAGAGAATGATTCGATAAGCGACTTCGAGAGCAACCCGCAGAGGTAATGAATCGGGCCAAAGAAAAACCCGGACGACCGCGAAACTTGCGCTAGTCAGGGTGACCGCAGCCAGCGGCGCCAGCAGATTTCGCTCGCGGATATAGAGGAAAACTGCCCCGGCAAACAACCCGATCGCAAGTGCGAACCCCGCTTGCTCCACCGCGGGGACATATCGTGCGGGAATTCGCATCCCTGCACCATAGATCGCCACCAAACGCGAAGTAACCAGCAACGTCCAAGCCGCCGTCCAAACCCCAAGGTAGCGTTCGCGGAAGATCGACAAAATCAGCAATGAGGCTACGAGGACAATGAGCAGCGCACACTCCCCAGGCTTCAGCCGGGCGATGGCTGGCCGTGCGACGGTGTTCCAGATAGACCAAAGGGAAGCGATCATCTTTATCGATCAGGTGAACGAGGTCAGGCCCGCCTTTCAGACCTGACACGGCCTGGCTTCTGAATATCACGCCGGGGACCGATCTCGATGGTCTTTCCGGACCTGGATGGTTACTTTCGGCATCTCACGTGTAGCGTAAAATCGCCGATAGTATCTTGAGACACACCCATGCCTGACTGCATTCTCGTGGTAGACGATGAAGAGGCAATCCGCGAGATTGTCTGCGCCATCCTGATCGCTGCAGGTTACACCTGCAAACAGGCCGGTTCCGGCATGGAGGCGCTGGCCTTGCTCAATTCCGGCGACGTGTTTGAACTGATGCTTTCTGACCTGATGATGGCCGACTTGGACGGCATTGGGTTACTGGAACGCACCAAGGAAAAATTTCCGGATATGCCTGTGGTGATGGTCACTGCGGTGCATGATATTTCCGTCGCCCTGGCCGCCATTCGCAATGGCGCCTACGACTATCTGCTCAAACCGTTCGAGCGTGAACAGTTGCTTAACGCGGTGGGGCGGGCCCTGGAAAACCGCCGGCTCAAGGTCGAGAACCGCACGTATCAAACGAATTTGGAATCGTTGGTGGAAGCCCGGACCGATCAACTTCAAACCGCGATGGCGGACCTGGAACGCTCCTATGACATCACCTTGCAGGCTCTGGGCGACGCACTCGACCTTAAGGACCGCGAAACCGAAGGCCACTCCAAGCGAGTTACCGCTTTCACCATGGCCATTGCACGTGCCATGGGCCTGCCGCGGGAGCAGATCGATGTCATAGCTCGCGGCGCGTTTCTCCACGACATCGGCAAGATGGCGATTCCGGATCGCATTCTGCTGAAGCCTGGAAAGCTGGACGAGGATGAAAAGGCGATCATGCGCGAGCATTGCTACCACGGCTACCAGATGCTCCGAAGGATTCCCTTTCTCGCGGAAGTTTGCGAGATCGTTTACTCTCACCAGGAACACTTCGATGGGTCTGGCTATCCGCGAGGGCTCAAGGCAAATGAGATTCCTTTGGGAGCCCGGATCTTCTCGGTCGCAGATACCCTCGATGCCATCATTTCCGACCGGCCGTACCGTGCGGCCAGGACGCTCTCCGTGGCGCGCAAGGAAATCCAGGTTTGGACTGGACGCCAGTTTGACCCCGAAGTCGTAGAAGTATTTCTAAAAATGCCCGACGACATCTTCGAAGATCTTCGCCGCGAGATCAACGGCCACAATCCTCCTCCGTTTACCTCCGCCGTCGGCGCCAAGAGCGCGTCTTAGTCTCCCCGGCCTGACGATTGACCGCTGTTTCCCTTGCAATAACGGACTATCCTGTTGTCACTATGATGGCTTTCCTCTGCGCCGTAGAATGAGGAGAATTCCAGACGCAGTCTTCGTCGCTCAGTTCGGAGGCATCCATGAAATCCGCGGGCTATCTTCTGACTCTGATCCTCGCGACGCTGGCATGCTTTGCTCAGGATCATCCGGCGCTAACCGCGCTGCCGAATTCTGTTTATGTGGGTGCTGACGGAAAATTTGAAGCGGCTCCGGATACGGCAGTGATCCAGTTCAACATCTCGGTACAGGAAGATACGTCGCAGGCTGCTTACCAGCACGCTTCCAAAGACGCCGAGCAGGTTCGCCAGATTCTGCACGCCAACGGCATCGAACCGAAGGCCGCCAACATAGGATTCTTCTCGGTGCAGCCGATATACGAGTGGAAACCAAAACCGAAAGTAATTGGGTACCGCGTGACCACCGACGTCACCCTTAAACTGAAGGATTTTTCGAAGATTGGACCCATCACTCAGCAACTTGCCGAGGCAAATGTCAGCGAAAGGCAGACGCTAAATTACACACTGGAGAATATTGACGAGGGCAAGAACAAAGCGGTGGAAGACGCGTACCGTCGAGCTCGGAGCTCGGCGGAGACAATTGCTCGTGCCAGTGGACGTGCTCTGGGAGAGCTCTCCTACGCCTCCGTGGATACCTTCGAGAACCAGCGCATCCCGGTGCCGCATGCGGCGCGAGCCATGTCTGCCCTGGCCGGTGCCGCCGCACCGCCGCCCACGGAAGAGTTCACGCCTCAAAACCTGACGGTGACCGCGCATGTCAATGCGCTTTTCAATTTGAAATAAGGATTATTGAAACTCTTGGGAATTCTGGCTCGATGGCCTACGGCGTCGCTTTCGCCACCGCGATGCGACTCGCATCCACGGTGATCGGACGCTGTATCTCCATCTCGATCGACGTTCCTACGTCCAACCTCACATCGCTGCCTCGTTTCAGCAGCGCCCAACCAATGCCGGCGGCAGCACCGATTCCCGCTCCAACCCGCGCTCCGTTCAGCCCCCCGGTGGCTAACCCTCCCGCGGTCGCGCCGCCCAAGGTTCCGTACACGCCACCTTTGGCCGCATCCTCGACTCTCTTCCCGGTCTCGCTCTCCTGCTGGATCGTCCCCTCCGAATCCTTCACCGATTTGTTATCTGCTCCTGGCGTATTTTCGACCGACCCCGGCAACATTACGGTGTATCCGCTGGGATAGATAATCGACGTAAAGTGCATCAGAATTTCAGCTCGCCCCTTCCCGTGCCCGGCACGCTCCACGTGTGCAATCTTGCCCTGGACGTAAGATCCGGCGGGAACAATCACATGATTATCGACGACGTATGGGAATACGGTCTCAGCGTAGACTGCATCCCCTTCGCGTGCATTCTTGGTGGAGATGGCCTGCTTCAGTGAAAGAGGAATCCGGGTTCCGGCAGGGATGGTAACTGCGTTCGGATCGGGGACTGGGGCGGGCGCAGAATTCGTCGCCGATACGGAATTCGCATCTGCTCCATCGTTCTTCGGTGCCGCCGCCGTTTGCCCCAAAGCCATTCCTGAAATCAGCAGAACCGCCCAAAGTCCACGCATTCTTTAGCTCCTAGACGAACTGCGCATCGCCAGAGTTAAGCCGAGAATACCATGCCGTCTTGCCGGCTAGGATGCGAATTTTGGGCCGAAAGCTGCCTCGGGTGTCTGGTCCGGCGGCTAGCAGGTGTTGACCTGATTTGTGCGATGATCCGGCGTTAACATGCTTGCACAGGGAGTTCCGTATGAACTGTAAAGCACGCTTTCAGACAGTGTTTAAGCCTTCTGCACTGACATTTTTTGTGGCTCTATGGTTCTCGCCGGTCTATACACAAGAGTCAGTTGCTGTCCACAGTAATGATTACACGAAGTGGCTCAACGACGACGTGGGCTGGATCATTACCGACCAGGAACGAGCCGATTTCAAGAAACTTTCAACTGACGAACAGAGAGACCAATTCGTCGTAGGGTTTTGGGATCGACGCAATCCGTTCCCGGGTGCGACCAGAAACGCCGCTAAGGAAGAACACTATCGTCGACTCGCTTACGCAGACCAACACTTTGATCAGGGGATTCCGGGCCGGAGGACTGACCGCGGCCGTTTCTACATCATGTACGGTCCACCGGATGAGGTTTTACGCCGCCAAGCTCAAAGCGAAATGCAACCAGACGTCACTCAGAAGAATGGCGTCGGCACCGAACAGTGGCGTTGGACATACATTAAAGGTCTCGGATGCAATGTAAATTCTCGGGTTTGAGGACAAGTGCGGTTCAGGGGAGTTCCATCTAAGCGAACGTCAAGATGGCTTTCGGCCCCTGCGGATGCTGGGTCCGGACTGTCTAGTAAATCAAGTACTTTTTCCTCAGATGCTCAAACTTTTCCAACTCCTCCTGCCAATCCTGCGCAATTCGCCGCGGATCTTCGCCCGATGCCAAGCCATCGTAGGCTGCCTGATTCGCTAACAACTCCATCATTCGTTCTATTTTGTAGTCGGTCGGATAGTGCTTCCGTAGCGCCGTGGCCAATTCAACTCCCAGCTCCGGCGCATCGAGCGCGTTCCGGTCGGTCAGGATCAAGTTCAAGCCTTCACACTTCTGCCCGGCATAAATGCTCGCCGTGGGCGAGAACGTTACCGGCACAAACCTGACTCCGGCGATCCCGCGCGCATTCAGATACGCGGCCAGTTCCCGACTTTTGATCCAGGGGGCACCCACCAGTTCAAACGGAGCATCGGTCCCACGCCCCACCGAAACATTCGTGCCTTCAATCAGCGCAACTCCAGGGTAGAGTGCGGCCTCGGTCAAGCTGCGTAGGTTCGGGGATGGATTCACCCACGCCAGTCCTGTCGAATCGAACCAGTCGCCACGCTGCCAGCCCTCCATGGGCACGATCGTCAGCTTGGCATTGATATTCCGCTCCGCGTTGTACATCTTCGCCAGCTCACCCATTGTCAGCCCGTGCCGCACCGGCACTGTCCAGTAATTGGTGAAACTCTCCCGTCCCGCGTCGGATACTGGGCCCTGCACAAAGGATCCCGTAATCGGATCAGGGCGGTCGAGCACAATCACTTCGACGCCCGCCTTCGCCGCCGCCTCCAGAAAATATCCCATCGTAGTTTCGTAGGTATAGAAGCGCACGCCGGCGTCCTGGATATCGATCACCACCGCATCCAGATTCTTCATCACATCGAGCGGCGGCCGGCGGTCTGCATCCTTAGCTCCATAGACGCTATAGACCGCAATGCCTGTTGCCGCATCCTTGGAGTTGTTGACGTCAGTCGTATCCAACGTTCCCGTGACCCCGTGCTCGGGACTGAAGATCGCTTCCAGCGAAACTCCTTGCGCGTGGGCCAGCACATCAATGCTGCGCCGTCCGTCCGCATCCACTCCCGTCTGGTTGGTCAGGAGCCCGATCCGCTTGTTGCGCCCTGCAACCTGTAAGACATCGAACCCGTGCGCCTCCAGCACATCGATCCCAGTCTTCACGCTGCCATTACGCACGCTCATGCGCCGAGCTGCGCTCTGTGCTTCGTTATAGCCCGTGATGCCTTCCCAACGCAGCGCCTGTTTCTCATCGCTCGTCAGCGGCAGCGCCGCAGCCACGGCCGTTGCCACCTTGGATCGCAGAGCAATGACGTTTCCCCTCCCCCGCGGATGTACCGCATTCGTCAGCAAAATGATGTAGGTCTCGGTGGTCGGATCGATCCACAGCGACGTTCCCGTAAACCCGGTGTGCCCATACCCCCCCACCGGCAGCAAATCCCCGCGGTTCGAGGAGAACGGAGAATCGATATCCCAGCCAAAGCCTCGCAGCACAGGCGCCGATGGGGGCTGTTCCGGACGCGTCATCTTTTCCACGGACTCCGCCGACAGAATTCCCCCGCCTCCATTCAGCAGAGCCTGCGCAAATTTCGCCAAGTCATCCGCAGTTGAAAACAATCCTGCCTGGCCCGCCACGCCGCCCATCCGTCGCGCCGTCGGATCATGCACGACAGCCCGCAACATGTGTTCATTCTCGTCATACTGCGTGGGCGCGATCTTCGACCGCCATCCCGCCGGAGGTAGAAACCGCGTGTGCGTCATTTTGAGCGGTGCGAAGATGTGGTGCGCGCAGTATCCATCCAGCGTTTCGCCGGAAACCCGCTCCACCAGCGCGCCCAGCACGATAAAATTGATGTCACTATACGAAAAGCGCGACCCCGGCGGGTCCTGGAGCGTAGCCGCGAACGCCATTCGGAACGCCGTTTCCTTACCGGCCCAAGCCGTCTTCAAATCCAGATCTGGCTGCAGTCCCGAATAATGTGTCAGCAGCTGCCGCACCGTGATGTCTTCTTTTCCATTCTCCGCAAATGCCGGTAAGTATTTTGCTACCGGATCATTCAGCCGCACCTTGCCTTGCTCGACCAGTTGCATCACAGCCGGAGTAGTCGCAACCACCTTGGTCAGCGATGCCAAATCAAAAATTGTATCCAGCGTCATCGGCTCGCGGCGTGGCTCCAGCGCCCGGCTTCCATAAGCCTTGCGATAAATCACGTGCCCATTGTTGCCTACGAGCAAGACAGCACCAGGAATCTGCCCCTCATGAATCGCCTGCTGGATGACCGCGTCCACCGTGGTCAGATGCACCGCAGCCATGGGGCGCTTTGCATCTGCAGTAGCTCCCACCGAAATGTCACTGATGGCAAAGACCAGGGCCATCATCGCGACGATGCGCCAGCAGCCCAGCGAGTTTGACTGAGAAAGAATGCTTTGACTCTACACAGCCCGGCGGCATGACTCAAGAAACTCAAGTAAGGGGGTGCCACTTATGCCATATCATGGAATTTCGATGAACCAATACTTTCCAGCAGGCGCTGTCCGTTGAACGGCAAAGGTTCAGGGCCGCGACCCGACGCTGTCGAGAGCCATGACGGGATATTAGACTCCGCCTGCTCGATCCTGGAAGAAGCTATGGCCCGGCATGCGTTCCCGGGAGCTTCCATGGCCATCACTCACCGCGGAAACAGTCTAGCCCTCAAAGCTTTCGGCCGCTTCACCTACGAACCCGCCTCACCTGCAATCACTCCCAGCACGCTTTTCGATCTTGCCTCCGTGACCAAAATCGTCGCGACCACCCCCATGGCAATGCTGCTCTATGAGCGCGGTCTGCTTGATCTTGACGCTCCCCTCGACGCTATCGTCCCCGAATTCTCGCAGGCTGAATCAGACGCTCGCCGCCACGATGTAACCCTTCACATGCTCCTGACACACTCCTCGGGCTTGCCGGCTTACGAAAAATTATTCCTGAAAGCCCGCGCTCGCAATGACTTGCTGCATGCGGCTTTCACCATGCCGCTCGCGGCTGATCCGGGATCTCGTGCCGATTACAGCGACATAGGATTCATCATCCTGGGCATCGCCCTCGAGCGTCTCGCTGATGAATCGCTCGATCGATTTTGCCAGCGCGAACTTTTCGCTCCGCTGGGCATGGTCCATACAACTTTCAATCCCCCGAAAGAGATTCGTTCTCAGATCCCTCCTACCGCCGACGATCGCAGCTTCCGTCACGGCGTGATCCAAGGAGAAGTGCAGGACGAAAACGCCAGCGTCCTTGGCGGAGTCGCGGGGCACGCGGGGGTGTTTTCCACCGCGGAAGACATCGCAAGATTCGCTCATGCCATGCTCGATCCAGCAAACTCGATTCTTCGCCCTGAAACCATCGCCTTATTCACTCGGCGCGAATCCGCCCCCACAGGCACGTCCCGTGCTCTGGGATGGGACACTCCTTCAGCGCCGTCGCAATCGGGAAAATATTTCGGCGCCACATCTTTTGGCCACCTGGGTTATACGGGGACATCGCTGTGGATCGACCCCGAGCGCCAACTCTCGGTCACTTTGCTAAGCAACCGCACTTGGCCTGACTGCTCCAATGATGCAATCAAACAAGTCCGTCCCAGATTTCATGACGCTGTTGTTGAAGCGCTGGAAAGGTCTGCTTAGCACCTGTGGATGCATGAGTTTCCGCATCGCACGATGCGGTTAGAATGAAAACGGGAATGATCACTGCTCTCGCATGCCATCGCAATTCTGAGAGGCTCAGCACTTGAAAGGAACCCGCAAGTCACAGTCAAATCTTCGCCGGCTTCCCACCGAACAATCGAACGAGGCGGCCCGGGACCTCGACTGCAAATCCTCTCTCGAGATAGCACGCTTGATCAATGCTGAAGACGCTACCGTGCCCGGAGCGGTGACACGCGCCTTGCCGCAAATCGCCCGGGCCATCGATTGGGTGGCTGCCGCTCTGCGCCATGGAGGGCGGCTTATCTATGTCGGCGCAGGAACCAGCGGCCGCATCGCCGCCCTGGATGCCGCCGAGTGTCCTCCCACTTTCAACATCGATCGGATCCAGTTCATTATCGCCGGAGGTCCTAAAGCGTTAGCCACAGACTCCGAGATCAGCGAGGACGACTCCAAGCAGGGCCGCGATGAAATGGCCCGCCGCAAACCGGGAAAGCAGGACGTGGTCCTCGGCATCGCTTCGAGCGGCCGCACCCCCTTCACCCTCGCCGCCATTGAAACAGCGCGGTATCGCGGTGCCCGCACCATTGCGCTCACTTGCAATCCCAATTCTCCGCTCAAGCGGGCCGCACACTTCGCTATCGTCACCCAGGTCGGCCCGGAAATCCTGGCCGGATCCTCACGCATGAAAGCGGCAACCGCTCACAAAATGGTTCTCAACATGATTTCTACGGGAGCCATGAGCCGGCTGGGTTATGTGTATGGCAACCTGATGGTAAATGTCGTACCGAAAAACGAAAAGCTCGCCCAGCGTGCCATCGCCATCCTGGAACGCGCTTCTGGAGCCGATCCCGCCGCGGCCCGCCGCGCCCTCGAAGCTTCCGGCCAGCGCACGCCTGTGGCTCTGGTAATGCTCGTTGCAGGGGTTTCTCGTGCTCGGGCCATCGCAGCCTTGAAACAGTCTTCCGGCCACGTTCGCCGTGCAATTGAACTCGCGGCCGCACCGTAGGCGCACTTTCACTCATTTCCGGCCGCGGGTCTATGTCTTCGATGAGGTACGTTGATTGACCCTCCGGGCGCACTCATTTACCTTGGGAGTGCGGTTTCCACTTCGCGTTGCGAGGTCGCGGCGCGAGGCTTGCTTCCCTTCATGGATAAAAAACGCATCGTGGCCAGTGCGGTAGTGTTCCTGATTCTGGCCACTCTGTTTTACCTGCAATATAAGCACTGGCAAAGCTTTGACTGGGGTACGTTCTGGGCCCAGACGGGACGCATCAAGAAGTTGCACGTCTTGCATGCGATCGCGTTGATTTATTTCGCATATTTCCTGCGGTCAGTGCGCTGGAAGATTTTTCTGCAGCCGGTGCGCCCCAACGTGAAGATGATGGATCTCGTCTCTCCCACGCTGATCGGGTTTACCGGTCTGGCGCTGCTGGGGCGAGCGGGAGAATTCATTCGCCCTTACTTAATTGCGCGACGGACGGATCTTCCCTTTTCTTCGCAGTTGGCCGCGTGGGCCGTGGAGAGGATATTCGATGTCGGAGCGTTCACCGTCTTGATGGTACTGGCGATCTTCCTGCCGAGCGCGTTGCCCGCGATTCCTCACCCGGAGTATTACCAGAGATTCCGCGAGGGCGGTTTTCTGCTGATTGGGGTCGTAGTCGCACTGACCATCGGGGCAATCGTGATTCGCCGCAGTGGCGAAGCCGTCGCACAGTGGGTAGAGGAGAGATTTGGGCATTTGTCCGCCAATCTTGGCCACAAGATGGCCCAGAAAATACGCGAGTTTGGCAGAGGGCTGGACACAATTCATAGTCCCCTCTCAATGCTCTGGCTCACGCTTGTTTCGGTCGGGATGTGGTACATCATCGCGTTGGCCTATCAGGAAGTAACGCACTCCTACGGGGTTCCAGCGCTGGAAATTCCGGTGTCACAACTCCTGATTCTGATGGGAGCAAGCATGCTGGGCTCCATGCTGCAATTGCCGGCGGTGGGTGGCGGTTCCCAAATGGCAACGATTGCAGCGCTCTCGAGCGTGTTTGACGTACCCCCGGAAATGGCTGCGAGTTGCGGGATTCTGTTGTGGTTGGTCACCTTCGCCGCGGTCGTGCCGGTGGGACTGGCGCTGGCCCATTTCGAGAGATTATCGCTGCGGAAGTTATCGGAGGAGAGTCATCGCAGCGAGGAGGCTGAGTTAAGCGGGCCGCCGGCGTGAAATGCAACCGCGATCTATTCCGTAGAGGTACGGCCCGCCGGAGTGCGACCTCGCTAGCCTGTTACAATTTCCTGTGCTAACCACAACCCTTCAATTCAACTGATAAATTGTGTCGAATCACCGTCAGCGCCATGAAATGTCCCTTTTGCGGCTTTGCCAACGATAAGGTAGTGGACTCGCGTGAGAGCAAGGAAGCGGAGTCGATCCGGCGGCGGCGGGAGTGCTTGAAATGCAGCAAGCGCTTCACAACCTACGAGCGGATTGACGAAATTCCTTATATGGTGGTGAAAAAGGATGGCCGCCGCGAAAAGTTCGACCGTCAGAAAGTTCTGAACGGATTGTTACGCGCCTGCGAGAAGCGCCCCGTTCCAATCAGCAAACTGGAACAGATCGTGAACGAGGCGGAGTCGTTTGTGATCGAGTCGCAGGAGCGCGAGCGCAAGACCAGCGAACTCGGCGAACTCATTATGAATCGTCTGCGCCGCTATGACAAAGTAGCTTACGTGCGCTTTGCCTCCGTCTATCTGGATTTTAAGGATGTGAAGGAATTCATGAACGAGTTGCGGGATTTGGTGAAAGCTAAGGAAGCGGGAGAGGTTCGAGCCAAGACTCAGAAAGTGTAAGGATTGGCGGTGGGCGGAGTTTGCGACATTCGAGTTCTAGACGAGTGCGGTCCAGGAATGAATCATGAGTCATAAAGTAACCTTGATCCCCGGCGACGGAATCGGCCCAGAAGTTACGCATGCGACGGTCCGCGTACTGGAGGCGACCGGCGTGAAGTTTGAGTGGGAGTCGTTCGCGGTTGGTGCGGACGCGTTTGAGAAGCACGGTGAGTACATCCCGAAGGAAGCCTTGGAATCGATCGAGCGTACATCCGTAGCTTTGAAGGGTCCGGTGACAACGCCGGTCGGAGGGGGCTTTTCCAGCATCAACGTGGCGCTTCGCCAAAAATTCGAGCTGTACGCGAATTTTCGCCCGATCCGGAATCTGCCACATATCCCGACGCGTTATCCCGATGTCGATCTCATTATCGTGCGCGAGAATACCGAAAGTCTGTACTCTGGTCTGGAGCATGAGGTCGTCCCCGGCGTGGTGGAAAGCCTGAAGATCATCACGGAAAAAGCCTCGACCCGCATCGCGAAATTCGCTTTCGAATATGCCCGTAAAAATCAGCGCAAGAAAATTCACGCCATCCATAAAGCCAATATCATGAAGCTCTCGGATGGGCTATTCCTGCGCTGTTGCCGCGGCGTAGCCAAGGAATATCCCGAGATCACCTATGGCGAGCACATCGTGGATAACACTTGCATGCAGTTAGTGATGAATCCTTATCAATACGACATGCTGGTGATGGAAAATTTGTACGGTGACATCATTTCAGATCTGTGCGCGGCATTCGTTGGCGGTCTGGGATTTGTGCCGAGCGCGAACCTGGGCGACCATTGCGCGATTTTCGAAGCCGTTCATGGCTCCGCTCCGGACATTGCGGGGAAGAACCTGGCAAATCCAACAGCCCTGTTGCGCTCTGGCCTGCTGATGCTGCGGCACCTGGGTGAGTTCGACGCATCGATGCAGATTCGCAATGCTCTGGAGAAGGTGTACCGGCATCCCGAGAAGCTGACTAAGGATATCGGTGGCCAGGCCGGGACTTCCCAGTTTGCGGATGCGGTGATCGAAGAAATGAACGCGGCGAAGGCTACGCCCGCCGGGGTTCAGTAAGAGTGTTTTTACTTCAGCTTGGGGCCTCGTCAACGAGGCAAAGGGGCGATTATGAAACCGAGGTTAGTCGCAAGTGTGGTGACTGGTCTGGCGTTAATGTTTCTTCTCTCTGGCTCTGCGGCAGCGCAGGGCGGCCAACTGGTAGCAGCGGAGTACGGTGCGGGCGATCACCGCGTAGATGTAACTCCCCAAGTGCGGTCATTCATGCATGACGGAATTCTGCAGTTCGACGTCAATGACCGCAATCTCGGGGTTGATCCGGCCCACAATCACGTCAAAGAACTTTTCCTCCGCGTCCGTCATTGGGACGGGAATGTAGAGGAATTTCGTTTCCCCGAGTACGCCCATATTAATCTGGAACTCGACCCGGATGCCGGATATGAATGGCACGATCGCGAACTACACATCATGCGCGCCTATTACGGCGGCGCAGGTCATTTTGTGAACGTGACGGAACAGTTGCGCGGCTACAAACACGAGGGTCATCTTTTCGTAGTTGTGGATAACCGCAGCATGGGCGGTGATCCCGATCCATCGATTCACAAGGTGCTGCGCGTGCTCTACTTCGCCGGCGGAGAGCGACATCAGATTGTGGTTCCTGAACATGCAGAACTACGGCTGCCGTAAAAACCGAAACTAGTTTCGATTTCGCATTTCGAAAAGCAGTGCGGACGCGAGGGATGTACTCACCGGGTCCGCGCAATTTTCTGATGCGATTGGAGAACTCTGCCGCTTTACGTTGTCGTTTTTACTTCCATTTTGCAAATCGGCCATTGACTCTCATCTCGGATGAGAGTACATTCCCCACCGTCTGGGGAATCTGGGGGATGACGCGCACAACACGGCGTGTGGGGGTTGTTCTGTTTCAGCTTGGCGGGCCTGATACGCTGGCTGCGATAGAACCTTTCCTTTTTAACCTTTTCTGCGATCCTGACATCATCGACTTCCCTTTTGCCCGCCTCGGTCGCAAAGCTCTGGCCAAACTGATTTCGACCACGCGCGCCCGTAAAGTGCAGCACCATTACGCCACCATCGGCGGAGGGTCTCCCATTCGTCGTTTCACGGAGCAGCAGGCGCGAGCTCTCGAAGCCGAGCTGACCAGTCAGGGACTTGATGCGCGCTGCTTCGTTGCGATGCGCTACTGGCATCCCTTCACCCGCGAAGCCATCGCAGAACTCCAGGCTGCGCAATGCGGCGAGGTGGTTCTGCTGCCCTTGTATCCGCAATACTCCTCCACCACGACGGGGAGCAGCCTGAACGAATGGCAGCGGCTTTTCCACGATGACGTTCCCGTGCACAACGTCGGGCACTTCTATCGGCATCCAGCGTATTTAGACTCGGTCGTGGAAAAAGTGGACGAGGCTTTGTCGCGCTTCGAAATCCCGAGTCGGCCAGAAATTGTTTTCAGCGCACATAGCATCCCCATGTCGATCGTGGCGAAGGGCGATCCTTACCAGCAGCACATTCAGGAAACCGTGCGGCTTCTAATGATGCGGGGGGGATGGCCGAATCGCCACCGGCTCTGCTACCAGAGCAAAGTGGGCGCCAGCAAGTGGCTGCAACCTTCGCTGCACCGGACGCTGCGTGATTTGGCCAAGGAGAAAGTGCGCGAGGTTTGTATCGTTCCCGTTGCTTTTGTTTCCGACCACGTTGAGACTTTGGGCGAAATTAATCACGAAGGGCGAGAGGAGGCGTACCAGCTCGGTATTACGCAGTTCGAGATGACCTCCGGCTTGAACGATTCTCCAAAATTTATCTCAGCACTTGGGCAATTGGTGCGGGAAGCCCTGGGCGATGCAGTTTGTTCTTACACTGCGATACGTGCGACCGGGAGGCAGATGACGGCGCCCGAGTTGCTGGCGGCAGCAGGAGACTAGCGAGTTTATAAAAGCAGGAGGGCACGCGTGACGGTTCCCGGCAACGAACACCCGAACTCGAGTCCCAATCCCGGTGCGGGGCAACCTGCGCCGCGTAGCCCGGTAGATGCCACGAAATATGTGGGCACGCCGGCTGTTGGAACGTCGAAGGCGGCGGCGGCCGGCGGACTTTCTTCCTCTGGCCCGTCGAACACGGACATAGACCGGCGACGCCGTCGGCTGGTTTGGGTTGGAGTCACTGCATTCCTGACCGCATGGTTCCTCGCATTTTTCCGTTTCTTTCTTCCCCGCACTCTTTTCGAGCCAAATACAGTTTTCAAGATCGGTTATCCCACGGAGTTCGCCCTCGGTGTCGATACTAAATTTCAGCAGAAATATCGCATCTGGGTCGATCGCACACCCGATCGCGTCTTCGTGATCTACGCTCGCTGCACGCATCTTGGCTGCACACCGGACTGGAAGCCGAGTGAGAACAAGTTCAAGTGCCCGTGCCACGGCAGCGGCTATGACAGCGAGGGGATCAACTTCGAAGGCCCGGCACCGCGCCCAATGGATCGGGCGCATGTAGAACTGGCGCCAGACGGGCAGATCATCGTCGATACTTCGCGGCTGTATCAGTGGCCAAAAGGACAGCCCAGCAAATTCAACGATCCCGGAGCGTTTCTAACCGGAGTGTAGGGCCGGCGTCTCGGCGGCTTTCCGAGCAGGCAAAAGGCAATCATGGCTGACGAAAATAATCCGAACGGCAAGAACGGGAAAGTGGGTTTAGTCGACCGCGTCAAAGAAGACATTCAGGCGATGAAGGTCGACATCCCCGCGAAGGCGAAAGAGCAGATCGAGGGACTGAAGGATCCGACCAAGACCCAGGTCTACACTTCCATCTTTCGCCACAAACACGACGACACGCCGCGCAACCGGGCTCTGGGCGTGCTCTCCAACGTGTTTCTGCATCTGCATCCCGCCAAGATCAATCGCGATGCCGTGCGTTACAGTTACACCTGGGGCATGGGCGGAATCACGTTTTTCCTGTTCATCATCCTCACCTACACCGGCGTGCTGCTGATGTTCTACTACCACCCGAGTAAGGTGCAGGCGTTTCGCGATGTGCTTTATCTCGAGCACGATGTGCCCTTCGGAAAGATTCTGCGCAACATGCATCGCTGGGCTGCTCACTTGATGGTGATCGGCGTGTGGTTGCACATGTTCCGCGTATTTCTCACGGGTTCGTACAAGAAGCCGCGCGAATTTAATTGGAACATCGGCGTGCTGCTGCTGGTGTTTACTCTGTTGCTTTCGTTCACAGGTTATCTCCTGCCCGACGATCAACTAGGATTCTGGGCTGTAACTGTCGGCACGAACATGGCACGCGCTACTCCGCTACTTGGGCACGAGGGCCCGTTTGGATCCATGCTGGGCATGACTCCCTATAACGACGTACGCTTTGGACTGCTGGGCGGGTCGATCGTGGATGCGAATGCTTTGTTGCGCTCCTATATTTGGCACTGCATCGGCATTCCGATTGTCGCTTCGATCCTGATGATTGTGCATTTCTGGCGCGTGCGGAAGGACGGTGGGATTTCGGGTCCGGCACCCGTGATGCTTGCGGCAGAAGCTGATAAGCCGCGCCGGGGACCAAAAGCGGCGGGAGAGTAAAGCCGGGGGAAAAGCAGGTTCCTCACCGGGCTTTCAGCCCGGTTCGGAATAACAAGGGTTTAGGGAATTGACGCGAGAACTCTTATGGACTGGCGACAACTTTGGGAAATTTGCTCGGCTCCGGATAATGTGCCGATCGTCGGCTTGATTCCGTTGTTGGCCTTCTACATTTATCTTGCGTGGAGGCAGGCACACGCCAACGACCAACTGATCGAGCAACTGGAAGGCGACGCCACCCTCGCCAAAACACATCATCGGAAGACCTGGCCTTTCAAACCGGGCTGGCAAAAGGAAGTCCACGTCTGGCCGTTTCTGCTGCGCATTGAATTTCTCGCCGCCATCATCGTCACCATCATTCTGATGGTGTGGTCGATCACGTTGAATGCGCCTCTAGAAGAACCCGCCAATCCCAACTTGACGATGAATCCGGCAAAAGCCCCATGGTACTTCCTCGGACTGCAGGAGATGCTCGTTTATTTTGATCCGTGGATCGCCGGCGTGGTCATGCCCACCATGATCATCATCGGTCTGATGGTGATTCCTTATATCGACACGAATCCGCTGGGAAGCGGCTACTACACCTGGAAGCAGCGCAAGTTTTCGATTGCGACGTTTTTGTTCGGCTTCATCATATTGTGGGTTGCGATGATCATCATCGGAACGTTCATACGGGGGCCGGGCTGGCAGTGGTTCTGGCCGGGGCAAACCTGGGATCACAATCGGCTGATCTATGAAGTGAACCGTGATCTGCCGGACATTTTTGGCATCACGTCGAACCTGGCAAAGGCAATCTTCGGAGCAATTGTGGTCGGCGGCTATTACCTGCTTGGGGGATTCATCGTCTATTCGCTGTTCCGGCGGTTCATGGCGAAGGACTTCAAGCGGATGAGCTTGCTGCAATTTTCGATTACGCAATTACTTTTGCTGACCATGGTGGCGCTGCCCTTGAAGATGGGGCTGCGGCTCTTGTGGCACATCAAGTATGTGTGGATTACGCCCTGGTTCAATATTTGAGGGCGTCGTTGGTGGTTAGTCGTTGGCCAACGCCCGCAGTGCCCACAGCAGGGATGAATAGCGACCGACCAACGACGAACGACGGTTTTTTCGGAGGAAGCGGTGCCTGAACAACCCAACCCCGAGCAGGACCCGATCACAAGCAAATCGTACGCCGCGTATTACCTGATCGCGACGGTGATTCTGATGGCGACGCTGTTCTGGGCCTTGTGGGACGAGGCGTGGGGCCAGCGTCCGTGGAAGGCGTTTCAGGAGCATTGGAAAGATCGCTACAGCGCGTTTCTAAATACGGCGCGGTCGAAATCAGCTACGTCCGAGAAGGACGTTGAGCAGAATTTGGATTACACCGCACTCAAGCAAGCCTACGACAAGGCCTATCAGGACTCGAAGGCTCAGGCGGACGAAGCTCGAAAGAGACTCGACGACGCTAGTGCGCGTCTGCTTGCGGTCCAAAGTGTTTTTACTGACCGGCGCGCTTATGTTAATGCGCTGACCTACGAATACGAAACCAGCACCAGTGATGCAGCGAAGGCCAGCAAGCGGAAAGAGATTGACAAGTACAAGAACGAACAGGCAACGGTTGAATTTCCGGACGGGACCAGGAAAAAATATACTTTCCCGCAACTGGAAGAGACCTACAACCAAACACGCGATGAGCGCACGAAACTGAGCCTGGAACTCGGCGAGGTGTTGAAACCGGTCACCGCGGCCCGGGCGAAGATGGACGAATACATCTCCGACCACATGGTCGACCTGACACCACAGCAGATCGACGGATTAAAAAAACGAGCGACGGAGTGGGATCCGGCGATCGTGCAGATCAATGTGGCCGAAGCTAATATCGTCGACCGTTGCGAATCCTGCCACCTGAACGCGCGCGAACCGCTGAAAGTCACTCCGGCGTCGATGACCGCGAAGGGAGAGAAGAAACCCGACGAGTACGCCGAGGCCTTCGGGAGCCATCCCGAACCTGAGCTGCTAAGGATTCATGATCCAGAAAAGTTCGGTTGCTCGCCGTGCCATCAGGGAAACGGCCGCGCGACCACGAGCGTCGAGAAGGCACACGGAAACTACGAGCATTGGCTGTGGCCTCTGTTTCCCAAAGAAAACTCTGAGGCGGGCTGCCAAAACTGCCATGCCGCCGACATGGTTCTTGCCAGCGGCGATGTGCAGTGGCAAACCATCAACAACGGCAAGGATCTCTTCCGCCAGCGCGGCTGCATGGGATGCCACCGCTATGAAGGTTACGACAAAGAGCCTGAAGACCTGAACTCGATCGGCCAGCAGATCAAGCAGATTGAGACGCAGAAGAAAGACAATCTCAAGCACACGGCATACCTGATGAAGCAGGCGGACGCAGCGGAGTCGAATGAAGAGGCAAACCGGCTGAATGGGCAGGCGGTTGACCTGCGAGTCGCAAACAGCAAGCTGGACGGGCGGTTGCAGCAGCTTGATCTCCAGTCCCACAGTCTGATGCAGGACATGAAAAAGGTCGGGCCCAATCTAAAAGATGTACGGTTGAAGCTGAACAAGAACTGGATTCCGCTGTGGCTGAAAAAACCGACTGACTTCCGGCCTGCGACGAAGATGCCGAACTTTCGTCTGAACGATCATCAGATCCAGGCGATCTCGGCATATATCTGGCAGTCGGGATTCACCGATTCGTTGCCCAAACACGAGCCCGGCAACGCCGAGCATGGAAAAGAACTATTCGAGATGCGAGGATGCCTCGCTTGCCATTCCATTGGCGAAGGCGAGCAGATGAAGGGCGGGACATTTGCCGCGAATCTCTCACGAGTTGGAGAAAAAGCGAATTACGATTATCTGGTGCGTTGGATTCACAACGCTCGCCAGCGCACTCGGCCATATTGCCCGTACGAAAAAAAGGATATTGGACCGGAAGACTACGCCAAAAGGGGTCTTCCGTATCAGTTCGATCTCGATCACAGCCAGTGTCCCAATGACGGGCACGAACTGCAAGTCCAGAACATGACGGTGATGCCGAGTCTGCGGCTCGCTCCTGAAGATGCCGAGGACATTGCCACTTACCTGATGACGCAGAAGAAGCAGGATCCGTCATCGTATGCCGATGCGTCGTTCATGGATGATCCGAAGCTGAAGGACGAGGGCAAGAAATGGGTGCGGCACTTTGGCTGTTCCGGTTGTCACGAGATTTCTGGTTTTGAGGATGAAGGCCGGATCGGCACCGAACTCACCTTCGAAGGCAGTAAGCCAATCGAGCGTCTCGACTTCGCACTGTTCACCGAAGTAGCACAACGCGGCGGCAAGGACGCCGAGCCCATCAAAGATAAAGAAGATCTTGCGCGTCTGCCGGGCGGTCCGGCAAAGGAACCTTGGTACGACCATAAAGGATTCTTCGAACACAAATTAGCCGAGCCCAATATCTATGACCAGGGCAAAGTTAAGAGCGAAACTGAGGCGCTGCGCATGCCCAACGTGCACCTGACGAAAGAACAGGTGCTTGACCTTACAACTTTCCTGATGGGAAGCGAGGAAACTTCCCTGCCCACGAGTTATCAATACAAACCCGGTGATGCCAGGCACGACATTCAGGAAGGCTGGTGGATCGTAAAGAAATACAATTGCATGGGTTGCCACCAGTTCATTCCCGGCCAGCGGACGATTCTGATGGGATTACCGCAGTATCAGGACGTGCAGGAACAGTTGCCTCCGAAACTCTTGACCGAAGGTGCACGCGTTGATCCCGAGTGGCTGCGCAAGTTTCTGTCGAATCCGGCGCTGAGCACAACCGATACAAATCGCAACGGCGTACGGCCTTACTTAAAGGTGCGCATGCCCACCTTCTCCTTCTCCGATAACGAACTGCGGAAGCTGGTGCGCTTTTTCCAGGCGCTGTCGCAGCAACCTCTGCCCTACATTCCGGAGCAGGTGCCGGTTCTCAGCACGAAAGAGACCGACATGGCGCGAAGTCTGTTCTCCAGTTCCGCAGCTCCGTGTCTGAAGTGTCACGCCACAGGCGATCCCGCGCATGACAAGATTGCCACCGCGCCAAATTTCCTGCTGGCAAAGGAACGCCTGAAACCCGACTGGGTGGAACGGTGGATCACCGACCCACAAGCAGTGAGCCCGGGAACATCGATGCCATCGGGACTATTCAAGCAAGAGAATAATCAGTGGGTGTTCGCGGGACCGACGCCGCCGTCGTTCCAGGGCTACGAAGGGGATCATCGAAAGCTGTTGACCGATTACATCTTCCAGTTGACGCCGGAAGAGCAACGAAAAGTGGCGGCCTCAATGCCGCGGGCCAAAACCGCCAATGCGCGGCAATCAAGCAGCCACACGCAGGCTGTGGCGCCGTCCCATCATACGGCGGCTGGCGGTTCGCGATAGAATTGGCAGTTCAGTAACCCCGGTACAACTTAAGGATCCAGCGGATTTTAACCTCCTAGAGAAAGGGCGACATCATGAATAAGAAAAAAGGCTTAAGGATGATGGCGGTCAGCATGGTGGCTCTATTGGCCTTACTACTGCTGGCAGCGTGCAACAAGAAGGAGAATACGGAACAGTCAAGCAATAGCATGTCCCGGCAGGAAGCGGCGCCCGCACCGGCGGCCACGCCAATTGATCCGGCCACCGTCGCGACCGTGAACGGTACTGTGAAGTTTGATGGCACAGCGCCGAAACCTTCGAAGATCGACATGAGCCAGGATCCGGCGTGCAAAGGTGCGAACGAAGCCGAGAATATTGTTGTCGCTGGCGGTGACCTCGCCAACGTATTTGTTTATGTAAAGGACGGCTTGGGAAATCGCAGCTTCGACGTGCCCAAGGACGCAGTCGTCCTTGACCAAGGCGGCTGCAAATACCATCCACACGTTTTGGGAGTAATGGCTGGTCAGACCGTGGAGATCAAGAATGACGATATGACCACGCATAACATCCATCCCACGCCCAAGGACAACCGCGAGTGGAACGAATCACAGCCGCCATCCTCGCCTGCGATTGAAAAGAATTTTGCCCGCGAAGAAATCATGTTGCCGGTGAAGTGCAATCAGCATCCTTGGATGAAGATGTACATCAACGTGGTGAAAAGCCCGTTCTTTGCGGTCACCGACAAAAGTGGCAAATATGAAATCAAAGGCCTGCCGCCCGGAGATTACACGATTGCTTTCGTGCAGGAAAAGCTGGGCGAACAGGAGCAGAAAGTCACAGTCGGTCCGAAAGAAAGCAAGACCCTGGATGAGACTTTCAAGGCCGCAGCCGAGTAAGCGGGGCTCGAATCGGGTGAGGTTTTGTTTGCTCGCACTCGAACTTGGTCTGATAAAATCTCTTGTTTGAATAGCGGGCTGAGCAAGTACCGGGCAGCCCGCAATTGTCAAGGCAGGGCGATCTTTGCCCTGCTGACCCAAGGGGCAACAATCTGAAAGCCATCCCCGCAAGGTACAACCGTACCCACCACGCGTTCGCAGTGTTTACCGCATGTGCGGCTTTCGTAGTTATCACGGCGGGCGCCTTGGTCACCAGCAACGACGCCGGACTCTCGGTTCCGGACTGGCCGACGTCGTTTGGCTACCTCGTTAAAGTGCCCCATTTTGTCGGCGGCATACGCTACGAATGGAGTCACCGCATGGTGGCCGGTACGCTGGTGACTCTGACCCTGGCTATTGCCATCTGGACTCTCTCGGTGGAGCGCCGGCGCTGGCTGCGCTGGCTGGCGGTAGCTGCTTTCTGTACCGTCATCGCCCAAGCCGTTCTCGGCGGACTCACAGTCTTGTTATTTCAGCCACCAGCAGTTTCCACGGCACACGCCACGATCGCGCAAACGTTTTTCTGCATCGCCGTCGCCATCGCTCTCGTCACCGGACGCAAGTGGGTGGAAGAGCAACCGCGCGCAGAGTTCGATTTGCGCCGCCCCAGCCTGTTCACGCTCACCCTGCTCTCCATCTTCGTACTCTATGTACAACTCATCCTGGGCGGGATGTTTCGGCATCATGGCATGAGCTGGTGGCCACACGTAGTACATGCGGTAATCGTCGCCTTCGTGCTGGCCTGGACGGCGGTGCGTGCGCTTTCCGCCTATTCGCAAATCGAAGCGCTGCGGCGTCCAGCGATCGTCATGCTGTCGCTTCTGATTACCCAGCTTTGCCTCGGCTTTACTGCTTTCTTGACACGCGTGGCCTGGGGCAAAGACGCGGTTCAACCGGAACTGCCGATGGTGGCAGCGACGGTGGCGCATGTCGCTGTAGGGGCGCTTCTGCTCGCAACTACCGTGGTTCTCGCGATTCAGGTTTGGCGGCACGTCCCAGTCGCGTTTGCGGAGCGCATACCCGAGGCGCAACGGGATGCTTCGGCTGCATAAACACGGTCGTGAATGCGCCGGAGCTGTTAAAGGCGCTGTATTTATTTGCCGTCTTATCCGTTTCCACCGCGTTCTACCGCGTATCCGTCGTAAACTAGTATTGGGTTCATCCCAGGACACTCCTTGGTATCGAAAATATCTGCGTTCGCTGACGCTGCCCCGGAACTAAGGCCTGCTTCCACGGCGCCTGTCATTTCCGTGCAAAATCTGGTGCATCGCTATGAGAACCGCACAGCGCTGAATGGAGTTTCGTTCGACGTGCGGCCGGCAGAGTTGTTCGGCCTGCTCGGGCCCAACGGCAGCGGGAAGACGACGCTGTTTCGCATTCTTTCCACGCTGATGATTCCCAGCGCCGGGCGCGCAACCATTATGGGTTGCGATGCAGCCCAGGAACCGGGACGTCTGCGCCGGCAAATCGGCGTGGTGTTTCAGGCGCAGAGCGTCGATCTAAAACTCACTGCGTACGAAAATCTTTGGCATCAAGGACATCTTTATGGCTTGCGCGGAACAGCGCTGAAAAAGCGCATTTACCAAATTCTGTCACGCGTGGGCCTGGCAGATCGCGCCAAAGAGTTAGTGGAAACATTCTCAGGGGGGATGCAGCGCCGCATCGAGTTGGGCAAGGGACTGCTTCACCATCCTGGCGTGCTGCTGCTGGATGAACCCACTACCGGTCTCGATCCGGGCGCGCGGCGCGATCTCTGGCAATATCTGCAGATGTTGCGCGATGAGGAACACGTTTCCGTGCTCGTGACTACGCATCTGATGGAAGAGGCAGAGCGTTGCGACCGGCTGGCCATCATGAATGAAGGTAACCTGGTCGCGCTGGGCACACCCGAAGAGTTAAAAAGCGAAATCGGCGGCGACGTGATCTGGCTGCACGCGGTCCACGACGCGGGAGCGCTGGCAGAGCGCATCCGGGCTCGCTTTCACGTGGAGACCACGGTTCTGGAAAATCAAGTGCGCATAGAACGGGAGGGCGCGCACCGCTTTGTAACTGAAGTGGTCGAAGCCTTTCCCGGAGAGATCGAGGCGCTATCTGTAAGCAAGCCGGCGCTCGAAGATGTATTCATCCGCCGCACTGGACATAAATTCTGGAGCGAGAACAACGAGGCGGAGTCCAACTCCGAAGATCACAGGAGGTAACTTGCTTTCCATGATGCTTGCTCTTTCTCTTGCGCTTGGCATTCTCCCTCTGCTGGGAGTGGCATGGACCCTAATGAACGGAATGATCACCACTGTGGATGGCTTATTCTTGAGCCTGATCCTGCTTACGCTCTCCGCCGTATTTATGTTGAATGCCTACTGGGAGATGCGCGATGCGGGCTTTCTCGGCAAGAAGAAGGCGGTCGCTCCAACGCCCAAGTCTAGCGTCGTGAAAGCTAGTTAAACACCATGGCTACCCAAGTTGCCGCCATACCGAGACCAGTAGCTCCCGTTTCCGCGGGAGTGTTGCTACCCGCGTTTACTCTCTGGTGGCGCGAAATTGTGCGCTTCTATCGCCAAAAGTCGCGCGTGATCGGCGTGCTGGCATCGCCGCTGGTGTTCTGGGTCGTGATCGGTTCAGGCTTTGGCACTTCTTTTCGTTCCGGCTCAGGCCCGGGCCAGCAGCACTACATGGATTACTTTTACCCGGGCGCGCTGATCATGATCGTCCTGTTCACTTCGATCTTCACCATGATGTCAGTCATAGAGGATCGGAATGAAGGGTTTTTGCTGTCGGTATTGGTGGCGCCCGTGCCGCGCTCGGCGATCGTATTAGGCAAAGTTCTGGGCGGCACAACACTTGCTGCCATTCAGGGGATGATCTTTCTGCTCTTCGCACCTTTTGCAGGGGTACACCTGAACCTGAGGCAGGTTTTGCTGGTGGGAGTGGTGGTCTTCCTGGTTTCGTTTGCCCTCACGGCGCTCGGCTTCGCCATCGCGTGGCCCATGGATTCCACGCAAGCCTTTCATGGCATCATCAATCTGTTTCTGATTCCGCTATGGCTCTTGTCAGGCGCGCTGTTTCCCATGACCGGGGCCTCGACCTGGATTCGCGCGCTCATGTATATGAATCCTCTCACTTATGGGGTGGAGGCGCTGCGAGCTTTGCTTTATCCCGGTATGGAAGCGACATTCCCCCTGCCCTCGGCGATGGCGACGCTGCTTCTGTTTTCGCTGGTGATGTTCGGGCTGGCATTCCTGATGGCCAACCGTCGCAGCACGAGGCCGGCCGCGTGATCCCGGAACAATACGCATTCTTTCCTGCCCTGATCGCCAGCCTGAACGGAGCCAGCGCCGTTCTGCTGCTCGTTGGCCGCAGCTTGATTATGCGTGGGAAAGTTGCCGCGCATCGCGCCTGCATGATTGCCGCCGTCGTCTCCTCGGCTTTGTTCCTGGCTTGTTACGTATATTTCCATGCGCACGTCGGCGACATCCACTTCTTGGGCGGAGGTGTATGGCGGACGATTTACCTTTTGGTGCTCATCCCTCACGTCACGTTGGCGATTGTAATTGTTCCCATGGTAATAATCACGTTAAGCCGCGGGTTGCGCGGACGCTATGATAAGCATCGGGCGATTGCGCGCTGGACGTGGCCGCTGTGGATGTACGTCAGCGTCACCGGTGTGCTCGTATATTTCATGCTGTACCAGTGGTTCCCGCATAGCTAAAGCATTTTGATCTATGGCGATCGTGCGCCTAAAAATTGATGTCGCCGGAACCGTCGGGGACGAAGCCTGGTGGCAGATCAATCAGTTCGATCAGATTCAGAGCGCGGACTTCGGACCGCAATTCGGCAGCGGCGGACGTTGCAATCACGCTCCGGATAAGCCGCATGCCAAGGGCGAATGGATCGGCGCTGAAATCCGGCTCCAGACACCCCTTTTGGCGCAGTATGCAGTTTCGCATTATCTGGAGCAGGAGCGCGTGCTCGACGCCGATGTGGTGGAATAATGGTCTAATCTGTCCCGAATTTCGCAATGTCCGCTAATCCACAAGCAGCCCCGACCGTCACTGCCCAAGCGCGAAAGCCCGGCACGTCACGCACCCAGAAGTTGCTCTTCTTCCTCACCGCCTGGCTAATCTGCCTGATGCCTTTTCTGTTCTGGTGGAACACGTGGTTTGGTCGGAAACTTTCTGACCAGCAACTGGACGCATATCTGCACGATACAAAGAAGCCCCGGCACATTCAGCAGGCGCTGGTGCAGGTAGGCGAGCGCATCACGCGGCACGATGCGAGTGCGAAGCAGTGGTATCCGGACCTGGTGCAAATAGCGGCTGACCCGGTAGAAGAAGTGCGCAACACCGATGCCTGGGTCATGGGACAAGACACGACTGGCGCGGGATTTCACGAAGTGCTGCTGAAGTTGCTCAACGACCCTTCCCCCATGGTAGGCGCCAATGCGGCGCTTTCGCTGGTACGCTTCGGAGATGCCACGGGCCGTCCGCAGATTGCAGCGCTTCTGCAACCGGCGCAGATTACTTCTCCGGAACCCGGACGTATCATCGATGCCGACCGGGCTGGCACTGCCATCCATCAGGGTGGACTCATTGCGAAGCTGCAATCCGGGAAGGAGACGGTAGAAATCCGTTCCCCAATTCCAGGACGAATACGTTCGGTGGCAGGAACCGGCGCGGAAATCGCGGCTGGCGCGGAAATCGCCGTAGTCGATCCGTCCACCGAGCAGGTGTGGGAGGCGCTGCGGGCTCTCTATCTTATCGGCCAACCCGACGATCTTCCGGCCATTCTTCCCTACGAGCGTGAGATGCCGGATATTTCGAATGACGTGCGGCAGCAGGCAGGCGAGACGGAGAAGGCGATACGGGAACGGGCGAAATAGCATGTCCGGCCTTCGACTGCCGGATCAGACATTAGGCGCGGAACAGTTCCACTCTAACAAGCATGGCGCAGACACTCGGTTACGTGGCTCTCCTCGTCCGGGACTATGACGAAGCGCTGGCGTTTTTCACACAATCGCTTGGTTTCATCGTGGTGGAGGATAGCCTCGCCAAAGAGCGGAACGGTCAAGACAAGCGCTGGGTGCTCGTGCGTCCACCCGGTTCGCGCGGCACTGACCTGCTGCTGGCGCGAGCAGCAACGCCGGAGGAGAGTGCGCGGATTGGAAACCAGACAGGCGGCCGCGTGTTTCTGTTTCTCCACACAGATGATTTTTGGCGCGAATACCGTGCTATGACGGCGCGCGGAGTGAAGTTTAGGGAAGCGCCGGGCGAGGAAACGTATGGAACGGTCGCAGTCTTCGAAGACCTGTACGGTAATCTCTGGGATCTACTGGAACTCAAGGGTCCGAAAGAAGTAGCTAATGGCTAGCGTTGAAATTCTGAAACCGGACGACCGCGAACGCCAGGTTGGCGACGAAGATCGTCGGTGCGAGCAAGATTACCATCATCGAAATAAAGTGCCCAAGTACACGCGGCTGTTTGGCGGACGGTCAGGTCCGATTCGCGCGGGGCGTGAAACGCAAAAAAATGAAAACAAAACCAAAACGCGGCAATCGCAGCGGCCGTAATCCAGTAGTGCCAAACCGCCGCCCGGTTGTTTAGGGACAGAGGCCAGCGAGAATATATCGCGGCGAAGAAAGACAGAAACCATGCCATCGCGTGAAACACGGTACTCGGCGGAAACCCATAACCTACAGTACGCACAGCAATCGAGATACCAGCTTGGCCGAGGGAAAGGCGGGACAGGAAACTGAGCCCCAGCAGCACCACAGCTGAGATTGCGAAGAGTTCCGATGGACGGGTCGCCAAGTAACCTACCGCTCCGGGTAGAAGCTAATAGCTAGAACCCATCCTCAAATCGCCATCGCTCCCACTTCTTTTTCCACTTCCGTTGTTTCCACCATCACGATGGCGTCCCAGGGGCAGCCGTCAAGGAAACAGCCGTCGGGGCCTTTGCTAAGACACTTTTTACAGCCGATGCAGAGAATGGGATCGACCGCGATGCGCCCGAAGGGCGTGCAGTCTTCGTCGGGCACCCAGAACATGCAGTCTTCCACCGGGCAATACTCCAAGCAAGCCGGCGAGCCGGCGCATCCCGTGCAGCACTCGGTGATAACCGCGAGTTCCTTCGGTTTCTTCTTGCGCGGCGTTGTCAAGCCCTTGGACTTCGGTTCCCACTTGAGCTCGTCGGGTACCATCCCTACGGCCTTGGTCGCTCCGGGTGCGGCAGGCATGGCAGCGATTATACCTTAAGACGCTATTGGCTCTTAGCCTTTCGTTGTTCGCACTTGCACGCCCCAAATCACGATTCGACATCGCCATTGTGACGGTTCGCACCATTTCCACTCGGCCAATTCTGCTATAGTGAACCCCTGCGAAGGAGCACCCGATGGCAGGAAAAAGTCTCAACCGAGTTCAACTGATCGGCAATCTGGGGAAAGATCCCGAAATTAAATACACGCCGCAGGGCACGCCCGTGGCCAAGCTCACAATCGCCACCAACGAGCGCTTTAAGGATAAGGCAGGCGAATGGCAGGATCGCACGGAGTGGCACAACGTGGTGCTCTGGCAGCGGCTGGCCGAAATTGCCGGAGAATATCTGAAGAAGGGCGGGAAAGTCTATATCGAAGGCCGCCTGCAAACCCGCTCCTGGGACGACAAGACCAGCGGCCAGAAGAAGTACATGACCGAAGTGGTGGGCAGTGATCTGATCCTGCTCGGCGGACGCGGCGGCGGCGAAGGTGGTGGAGAATTCAGCGGAGGCTCCCGCGGCGCATCAGCCGGTGGCGGCAACAACTTCGACCAGAGCACGCCCCAACCCGAACACGCTGGCGCGACGCCAGGGCCGATCACGGATGAGGATATTCCGTTCTGAAAAGTCTCCAAAAGATGGTTTTCGAGGGCACGCCTTATAACCGTGCCCTCATTCGTTTTGTACAGAGACAAGTTAATGCGCTGCCCCCGACGGCCCTTTCCTCACAGCTTTCTTCAAGGCGAACACGATTGGCACACAGCCGAAGCACATTAATGCCATATAGCGGAAGTCATCTACGTAGGACCACAGACGCACCTGTCCGGTGAGCGCCACATTGATCAGTCCATAGGCCCGGTGCAGCGCGGTGGTGGGCGAGGCCCCTTGCGTGGTCAAATATTGTTGCATCCCGTGAATTGAATCCTGCACCGTAATGCGCGCCGGAGTGAGCGACTTGGCCAGTTCGTTACGATGCAATTGCTCGTGCCGCGCGACGATGGTGTTCACCACCGAGATGCCGATGCTGCCTCCGATATTTCGCAGCAGATTGTAGAGACCGCTGGCATTGCCGATCTCCTCGTTTTTCAAGAAAGCCATGGCCGTGGTCGAGAGGGGAACGAAGACGCATCCCGAGCCGAATCCGCTGATCAGAATGGCCCACAAAAAGGTCCACTGCCCAATCGAAAGATTGACCTCACCAAACCACAAGCTGGCCGCTCCAAATAATGAAAATCCGAATGCGATGAGCCAGCGGTTATCCATTTTCGCGGTTAAGTATCCGATAACGGGCATGGCAACAATCGCTCCAATGCCGCGCGGACTCACCGCCCAGCCCGCCGCCAGGGCGGTGTAGCCCATCAACTCCTGATAGAAAAGCGGCAGCAGTGTCACGAGTCCATAGATGGCCGCGCCAAACAATCCAATGAGCAGGCATCCGATGGCGAAGTTACGATGGCGGAAGACACGCAGATCCACCAGAGGCTTCTCGTGGCCGAACTCGCGAATCAGAAATGCGACCAAACTAACGACCAGGATGGTCGCGGCCCAACGGATCCAGGTTGCGCCAAACCAATCGTCCTCCTGCCCTTTATCCAGGATGATTTGCAGGCAACCGAGCCAGACAGCCAATAGGCCGAGCCCGATTCCATCAAACCTGCCGGGACGCGCTTCCTTAATGTAAGGAGGATCTTCCACGTAACGGGAGATCATGAATATGGCAAAAATTCCGATCGGAATGTTGATATAGAACGCCCATCGCCAGGAGTAAGTGTCGGTGAGCCAGCCTCCGAGCGTCGGCCCGAGGACCGGCGCGACCACAACTCCAAGAGCGAAGACCGCCATGGCCGATCCTCTTTTCTCGGGAGGAAAAGTTTCGAGAAGAATCGATTGAGACAAAGGCTGCAGCGCTCCGCCTCCGGCACCCTGCACGGCCCGCGCCATCAGGATCAGCGCAAGACTGGTAGCGGCTCCGCACGCGAATGACGAGATCGTAAAGATTACGATGCAGGTAATCAGAAATCTCTTGCGGCCAAAACGCAGCGAAAACCAGGAACTGGCCGGCAAGATAATAGCGTTCGCAACCAGGTAGCTGGTGAGAACCCACGTGGCCTCGTCGTTGCTCGCGGATAAGCTGCCGGCGATGTAGGGCAATGCGACCGCAGCAATGGAGGTGTCGAGCACTTCCATGAACGTCGCCAGCATTACGGCGACGGCGATTAGCCAGGGATTCTTTCCGCCTGGGGCGGAACCGCCGCTTGCCGGTTGTGGAGTCATGTCGTTCTGCCCCAAGCCTCAGATCGAATTGATCATCTACAGATGCGCCCGCAAGCCTTGGGGTTTCAATGATGTATTGGACGACTCGAAAACGGTCTTCCGCGGATTGAACTATCATGGCTGGCGGAGAAATTTTAATGACGGAACCACTAGCTGATAAAAAATGCGTTCCCTGCCGCGGCGGAGTTCCTCCACTTAAGGGGAAGGAACTTACGACGCTGCACAAGGTCGTTCCGAAGTGGAACGTCGTTGAGGAGCACCATCTCACTCGGGAATACAAGTTTCCCGATTTCGCCAAGGCACTCGAGTTCGTCAACCGCGTTGGCGCACTAGCGGAGGAACAAGGGCATCATCCTGACATTCTGCTTGCCTGGGGAAAAGTGCAGGTTACGTTGTGGACGCATAAGGTCGACGGTCTCACCGAGAGCGACTTCATCATGGCCGCGAAGATCGACCGGGTGCAGGGTTGAGAACATCAGGTTCCTGGCGATTTCTTTAGACCCGGCCGATCCCCTGCTGCCCGCATCGCCAGCGCCCACAGCCCTGCAGGAAGTAGCATGACTAATCCCGTACCCGTAGCGACCATGCGGGCAGAAACCCCCACATCGAGCAGGCGTCCACACAGGTAAGCTCCGGCGGCGATGGTGAGCATCGAGAGAGCCAGGTCGGCGGAGAAGACGCGGCCGCGGAAACGATCGTCGGTATGAAGCTGGAGCAGGGTTGTGGAGAACACCCAGACCGTTGACCCTCCAGCGTGTGCGAGCATGGCGCAGGCGCTGGCCATCCACACCGTGCGGCTGCTCCCGAGAATTCCATATCCAAGCGCGATAGTGAGATAGCCGAAGAAGATTCCGAGTTGCAGCCTGCGGTCGCTGCGAGCCGCCCAGCGAGCTGCGATCAGCGGGCCAACGAGCGCTCCTATGCCGCGGCCGCCAAGCAGGATGCTCATGCCGAGCATCGATCCACGGGCAGCGTCAACGTTGTGCCAGTGCACGGCGAATTCGTGCGCACCCATAACCGTAAAGATCACCCAACTCGGGCCAATCATGAGTTCGCCAGCCTTGGCGAAGACCGCGGGTAGGAGCGTGCGATGGCTGCGCACGTAGCGAATGCCTTCCAGTACTGGGGAGAAATCGAACAGATCGCGTGGACGGAGCGGAGCGGCGGATTCGGCATGAGGCTCGACGAAGTGCATGCCTCCGATAAGAATCGCCGACATCAGGAATGAGAGCGCGTTCAGGGCAAACACGGCATCTCGTCCGAAGAAGGCTGCGACCACTCCGCCCACGGAAGCGCCAATCAGCAGGTTCACCGACCACGTAGCCGATGACAGAGTATTGGCGATGAGCACTTCTCCCTTGGCCGCGATGTTGGGGATCACCGAACTGCGAGCCGGTTCGAAGAACGCAGCCATGCCGGTCTCCGCCAGCAGCAAAGGGTAGACCAGCCATACCATGGAACGCGAACGCACCAGAAGCATGGCCAGCACGACAATGACGCGGACCAGATCGGCGGCAATCATCACGTGCTTGCGGCGCAGGCGGTCATTCACCACGCCCGCGGTTGGACCTACGAAAGTCTGCGGCAGAACTTGCAGAACCAGAGCCAACGCCACCGAGCTGGCGTGGCCGGTCAACTGCAACAACAGCGTGTAGATGGAGAGTGTGTAGAACCAGTCGCCAATTTCGCTGACAATCTGCGCCAGCCACAGCTGGCGGAAATTACGATTGCATCGCACCAGACGCAAGTACGAAGCCAGAGAGATCGACGGAGCCGCAAACTCTGGTTGGGGTTCCATGGGAATGGCTAGGGTAGCAAAGATCGAGCTTCGGTTTTGGCGTCACCGGGTGGGACTGGGTCCAGGGATGAGGATTTTCCTTGGGTTTTCCTTGGGTTTTCCTTGGGTTTTCCTTGGGTTTTCCTTGGGTTGACTCGGTTTCGGAGCCAGCCTAAGATGCACGCTGCCATCCTGCTAACAGAAGACTGCTAAGTCCGTCCGAGGGACAGAGGAGTGGTCGATGAAACGATCTTTCTTGTTGTCTTTACCTGCGCTCACCATGATTCTCTTCGCTTCGCTTGCGCTTGCGCAGAGCGACGAAGTTGTGCCTAACGAAAATCTGGTTGTCGAAGGGATTCCCAAAATTCCCTCTTCCCTCGCTGAATCCGTGGGGCGCTACGGCGAGTTCCGATCCGCCGACTTTTCGAGCTGGCACCCAACCCGCCGCGAGATGCTGATCGAGACCCGCTTCGCCGACACGGCGCAGGTGCACCAGGTGAAGTTTCCGGGGGGAGCGCGTTTCCAACTCACGTTTTTCCCCGACCGCGTGGGTAATCCGATCTACGAACCGGTGAAGGGCGAGAGTTTCTTGTTCACCAAAGACCTGGGCGGCGGCGAATTTTTCCAGCTCTATCGCTATGACTTAGCCACGGGCGATATCACGCTGCTCACCGACGGCAAGTCACGGAACACTGACCCGCGCTGGTCGTATCAAGGCGACCGCGTGGCATACGGTTCCACCAAGCGCACGGGCAATGATGTGGACATCTGGGTGGTGAATGCGACCGATGCCGCAAGCGCGCGCTTGGTAGCGGAGATGGAGGGAGGGGGGTGGCGCATTTCCGACTGGTCGCCGGACGGCAAGCAGTTGCTGGTAACAAACTATGTATCGGCGGCGGAGAGCTATGTGTGGCTGGTGGACGTGGCTTCCGGCAAAAAGGAGTTGTTGACTCCGAAGGCGGCCGAAACAGTGGCTTACAGCAACGCCCGGTTTTCCAAGAATGAAAAAGGCGTTTACATGACCAGCGATCAGGATGCTGAATTCCAGAGGCTGGTTTACATGGATCTGAGCAGCCGCAAGGCCACCGTTCTGACTCCCGGGCTCAATTGGGATGTGGACGAATTCGATCTTGCGAAAGACGGGCGCTGGATTGCTTTCGAAGCGAATGAGGACGGAATCAGCGCGCTGCACGTGCTGGATACAAAGACCAACAAAGAAGTTCCGGTGCCTAAGCTGCCGGTGGGCGTGATGTACGGGATAACGTGGCGCAACAATAGCCGGGAGCTGGCTTTCTCGCTCAGCACCGCCAGTCTGGATTACGATGCCTACTCCCTCGACATGGCTACAGGCAAACTGGAGCGATGGACGTACAGTGAAAGTGGTGGTCTCAATACTTCCGGATTTGCCGAGCCCAAGTTGATCCATTGGAGGTCGTGGGATGAGCGCTCGATCTCCGCGTTCCTCTATAAGCCTCCAGCAAAGTTTCCGGGCAAGCGGCCTGTGATTATTGACATTCATGGCGGGCCGGAAGGTCAGGTCCGTCCTGACTTTCTCGGACGTGACAACTACTACATCAACGAGATGGGCATCGTCATCATCTATCCAAACGTGCGCGGCTCCACTGGATATGGCAAGACGTTTCAGAAACTCGACAACGGGCGTCTGCGCGAGGGATCGTACAAGGACATAAATACGCTCCTGGACTGGATTCAGACGCAGCCTGATCTGGATGCGGGGAGGGTCATGATCACCGGCGGGAGTTATGGCGGCTTCATGACGCTCGCTGTCGCTACGAACTACAACGATCGCATCTGCTGCTCGGTGGACGTCGTCGGGCCGTCGAATCTGGTTACGTTTTTGGAGCACACTTCCGGCTACCGCCAGGACCTGCGGCGCGTGGAATACGGCGACGAACGCGACCCGAAGATGCGCGAGTTCCTTGAACGGATCGCGCCGGCCAACAACGCGAAGAACATCACCAAGCCGCTGTTCGTGATTGCGGGGCAGAATGATCCGCGGGTTCCGGCCAGCGAGTCGGCACAGATGGTCGCGGTGGTGCGCAAGAACGGAACGCCGGTTTGGTGGCTGCTGGCGAAGGACGAAGGCCACGGCTTCGCCAAGAAGAAGAACCGCGACTTTCAGTTGTATGTCACGGTGATGTTCGTCAAGGAATACTTGCTGAAATAACGATAGGCTTCAGAGATTGATCAGCGATCACCGATTGCGTGATTGCCGCTTTCCGGCCGCAGCTTGATCTTCAGATCTTCAGCGATCTGCCGGCCGTGGAAGCGACCATTTTCGATAAAAATCTCATTCGTTCGTGATCCCGCCACGATCACACCGGCAACATAAATCCCCGGCACATTGCTTTCCAGCGAGACTGGATCGCAGACTGGACGGTGCTGCTCGTCCGACAGTTCGATACCCATGCTGCGCAAAAAATCGTAGTCAGGATGGTAGCCGATGAGGGCAAGGACAAAATCATTCTTCAGGCGGATCGGCCCTCGTGGCGTGTTGACGACGACGTGGTCCACGCCAATCTCCTGGACGGTGCTTTCGAAGTACGCCTCGATGTCGTTGTTCTTGATGCGATTTTCCAGATCGGGCTTGATCCAATATTTGACGTGATGATGCAAGTGTGAACCGCGATAGACTAGCGTAACGCGCGCACCGTGCCGCCATAGGTCCAGAGCTGCAATCGCGGCGGAGTTCTTCCCCCCGATCACGAGCACATCGGTGTCGTAGTAAGGATGAGCATCGCCGTAGTAATGCGAAACCTTAGGCATGTCTTCGCCGGCAATGCAAAGCTGGTTGGCAAGATCGTAGTAGCCGGTGGAGACGATCACTTTGCGGCATCGGTAGTCGTGCGGCCGGCCGGCACGGTCGGTGGCCGTGATGCTGAAGTTTCCGTCCTCCCCCATGACCGTCTTTACCCACTCGTAGTGGCGGATGTCGAGATGGTAATGCTGCGAAACCTTGCGGTAGTACTCCAGAGCTTCTTCGCGAGTGGGTTTCTGCCTTGCTGTGGTGAAAGGGATATCGCCGATCTCGAGCAGTTCGGGAGTGGTGAAAAACAGCATGCCGGGGGGATAGTGATAGAGAGAATTCACCAGACAGCCTTTGTCGAGGATCACGACTCTGAGCCCGATCTTTTGCGCTTCAATCGCGCAGGCGAGGCCGGTGGGGCCAGCACCGATCACCAGTACGTCAGTGCGCGGCTCGGGATGCGGACGGGTTTTAGCTTTGGGCAGAGTTTCAACCTCTTCAAGGGTGAGAAAGTCAGGCATGGCTTGGACGCCGCTGCGCCGGTCGCTAAGGGGACGAGGGCAGATCGGAGACCGATGATTCTAGCACGCGCAGGTTGCGGATTCTTTTCCATCACAACTTAGCGTGAGTGGGCGCACAGTCAGGTGTGCGTCCCGCGCTATAATTTCTGGTTACCCATTCGTCCTTCGCTCAGGTCAGGACACAATATGCCAACTCTTACAGAATCGGCGACGCGTATGCGCATTGAATCCGACAGCATGGGACAAATCGAAGTCCCATCCAATGTCTACTGGGGAGCACAGACCCAGCGCTCCCTGCTTCATTTCAACATTGGGCGCGACACCATGCCGCCGGAGTTAATTCGCGCGTTCGGCATCCTCAAGAAGGCGTGCGCGCTGGTAAACCAGGATCTGGGCAAACTGCCGGCGGATAAGACCAAGCTCATCGTGCAAGCTGCCGACGAGGTGATCGCGGGCAAGCTGCTGGACCAGTTTCCCTTGCGCATCTGGCAAACCGGCAGCGGGACACAGACCAACATGAACGTGAACGAGGTCATCTCAAACCGCGCCATCGAAATCGCGGGCGGCGAGATGGGATCGAAGAAGCCGGTCCATCCTAATGACCACGTGAATATGTCTCAGTCGTCGAACGACACGTTTCCGGCGGCAATGCATATTGCGGCCGCGGATCGATTGAAGAATGCGTTAATTCCGGCGATCCGAAGCGTGCACGATGCGATCGAAGCCAAGGCGAGAGAATTCAATGACGTGGTCAAGATCGGCCGCACGCATTTGCAGGATGCTGTGCCGCTGACGTTTGGACAGGAGTTCGGCGGATGGGCCAGCCTGTTGCAGCGTGACGTCAAGCGCCTAGAACAAGCACTGGACGGCCTCTATGACCTGGCCATCGGTGGAACCGCCGTGGGAACTGGGTTGAACACGCATCCAGAATTTGCCGAGCGCGCTGCGAAAAAGATTGCGGAACTTACTGGCCTTCCCTTCCGGTCTCATGGCAACAAGTTCGCCGCGCTTTCGGCGCATGACGAAATCGTCTTCGCGCAGGGCGCGATGGAAACCCTGGCTGCATCCCTCATGAAGATTTCGAACGATATTCGATGGCTGGCTTCCGGACCACGGTGCGGGCTGGGCGAGCTTTCGATCCCCGAAAATGAGCCCGGGTCTTCGATCATGCCGGGCAAGGTGAATCCGACACAGTGTGAAGCCATGACTATGGTTTGCGTGCAGGTTCACGGCGCAACCGCGGCCGTCGGCTTTGCGGGATCGCAGGGAAACTTCGAGCTCAACGTGTACAAGCCAGTCATCATCTACAACTTTCTGCACTCAGTAACGCTGATCGCCGATGCCTGCCACGGTTATGTCGAATACATGATCAAGGGAATCGAAGTCGATCGTGCAAAAGTGGATTGGTACGTCAAGAACTCTCTGATGCTGGTCACAGCGCTGGCGCCAAAAGTGGGATACGACAAGGCCGCGCAGATCGCCCACACGGCTCACATGGAACACAGCAGCTTACGCGAGGCTGCGTTGAAGCTGGGCTATCTTACGAGCGAGGAGTTTGATCAGTTGGTGCGGCCGGAGAAGATGACGCATCCGTAGGAAAAACGAAAGCCGACAAGACGGCGCAACGGGCAAGCCTATGGCTCTGCTAGTTCCGCTTCTTTAACCAGCGGATGCAGTTTCTCGATCTTTTTCGGCGTGGTGGTAATCACTACCACGCTCACCAGAACCAGGACCGTTCCGACGATCGTTCGCATGCCCAGCGCCTCGCCACCCAGGAAATATCCAAGCACAACCGCGACGACTGGATTCACATAAGCGTATGTCCCCACTTTTGTTGGAGACTCGTGGTGGATGAGCCACACGTAGGCGGTGAAGGCGACAATTGAGCCGGCGACGATCAAGTAAACCAGTGCCAACCATGCACCGAAGGATACTGCGCTCACGCGAAAGCCTTGAACCTCTCCCAGCAACGCCGCTGTCAGGGTGAGCAGGATTCCTCCGGCAAGCATCTGGGCTCCCGAACTCATTACTTTCGATTCTGGCAATCTTAGTTTGCGCGTGAGAATTGCCGCCAGTGACCAACTGATCGCCGCCACCACCAGAGCGATGGCTCCGGGAGTATCAATCGCTCCTTCCCCAAAACTTGCGGTGCGGCCAACGAGAACAGCTACGCCGCCAATCCCCACCAAGAGCGCTAAGGCCAACCGGAAGGTGAGCCTTTGCGTGCGCAGAATGATAATTTCCGCGATCGCCATGAAGACTGGGATGGTCGCCATCATCACCGCGGCGATCCCCGAGGGCACGCGCTTTTCCGCCCAGAAAAGCAAGCCATAGTCACCCACGAAGATCAAGAGCGCAAGAAAAAAAGCAGAAAACCACTCGCGGCGAGTCGGAGAAGGAGTCCCCTGTGCACGCATCCACACATAGATCAGAATTCCAGCCGCGAAGAATCGCATGCCGGCTAGCAAGAATGGCGGTACCTCACGCACGCCCACGCGGATGGCGAGAAATGTTGAACCCCAAACCAGGTAGATGATGGCGAAGGCCAGCAGAGTTTGCCATCGATGTCGGCGGCGCATCTCTCCCATATTAGCTTCCAGGTCGTTGCGAAGGGCACAAACCCGCAAACGCTTAGATCAATGGCAATGCGGTGCCGATGCACCTCTGACTCATGAAAATTGTTTATGGGAACAATCGATGGGGAATGCTGGTAGCCGAAAGGCCGAAGCCCTCAGAATGCCCAGCGCAGTAGCGCCGCACCCACCGTGAAACCAGCCCCCACTGAAGCCATCAGGACAAGACTTCCCTTTTTCAGCTTGCCGTCCTCAATGGCCGTGTTCATGGCTAACGGAATCGTGCCGGCGGTGGTATTGCCGTAGCGGTCGATGTTGACGATTACGCTTTCTGGACGCAGTTGGAGGCGCTCGGCCGTGGCGTTGATGATGCGCAGGTTGGCCTGATGAGGGATGAAGGCGTCGATATCCGAACCTTTCAATCCATTGCGCTCCAGCAACTTCGAGCAGGCTTCGGTTTGCTTGCGCACGGCGAACTTGAAAACTTGCTGTCCATCCTGGTGGACATAGTGCATTTTCTTGTCGACCGTGTCGCGGGATGATGGATTCAGGCTCCCGCCGCCGGGCATATAGAGATAGCATCCGCCAGAGCCATCCACTTCGTGGATAAAATCGATCAGGCCGACCGAGTCATCTTCGGCAGCTTCGAGAATCACGGCACCGGCTCCGTCTCCAAAGATTACGCAGGTAGCGCGGTCGGTGTAATCGATGATCGAGGACATGACATCGGCGCCGATCACCAGGATCCGCTTGTGCGCGCCGGTGGCGATGAATTGCGCTCCGGTTTGTACGGCGTAGACGAAGCCGGAACAGGCACCAGAAAGATCGAATCCCCACACCCCCGTAGCGCCCAGTTTGTGTTGGACCAGGCAGGCCGTGGAGGGGAAAAGCATATCGGGAGTAACTGTGGCGACGATGATCGCATCGACGTCTGTGGGAGCCAAGCCGCGCTGGGCGAGGGCTCTCTTGGCGGCCTCAACGGCCAGGTCGCTGGTAGCCACTCCCTTGGCAACGATATGGCGTTCGCGAATGCCGACACGGGCAAGAATCCATTCGTCGGTGGTATTCACCAGTTGTTCGAGGTCGGCGTTGGTGAGAACGCGAGGCGGTACGTAGGTGCCAAGAGCGCTGATCTTCACTCTGGCACGGATTGGTGTGGTCAATGAGAGCTCCTGGGTACGAGATCAGTATTTTGAACGATCGAAGCAGGAATGTCTAACGAAGGCAGATGACGTGCTTGATTCCGCGACTCTCTACGAAGATCGAGATCACTAATCCTGTTTCTTGGGAGAAAAGCGGGCCGATTCCTGGCTGACGACGCGGGGCAAAGTCTTCCGCGATGATTATCAAGCAGCTTGGCGATCTTTCTCGTGCTGCATCCACTCGCGGATAAAATTCGGGCGGGCGACGATGCCGAATTGACGACCCTCACCGCCGGCGAGATACATGAGAGCGACGTGATCCAACTCTTCAAGATGAGCCAAATCAAGCAGAGGCCACAAGGCGCAATCGATCGCGGAAGAAACGAGTTGGTCGAGGTAGGCGAGATGGCCCTGAGACAGAGAGCCAGCGACGCGAATGGTTACCCTTGGCGAAACCAATTTTGCTGGAAGATTGCGCATATCTTAATCCTTGACCCCTGGCTGAGGTGAGTGCTATCACCACTAGTTAGATGGGGTATAGAGAGGGTTCTTGCGAAAAGACTTGTAAAGCGCTTGTAAAGCTTGGTTCCGCAGAAATCTTGCTGGACGGTGCGGAACGTGCTATCGCGAGCCGGAATGAGTCTGGATCGAGGCGGGAAGAAATAAGCCAGGCACCGGGGGCCCACTGCACACGCAAGAGCCCGTTACCGTTGCTTCCTTCCGGATCTGGCGGGGTTGGCGAGAGTACGTCGCGTGAGACCGATGCCTGACTCGAATCATTCTAGCAAACTCAAACTCGGATTCTTTGTGCTCCCTCCTTCGAGCCGTTGGCATGGGCAGAGGACTGGTGACTTTCGGTGCCGGGAAAACTGAGGAAAGCCTTCCCTTCTTGATAGAGTTTGTCGAACAATAGAGGTTCAACTCAATACGCGTCGAATGAAGCGAATCTCAGGAGAGTGCGGATAGCCTTCCGGATCCTCGCCTCCACTTGATCATGCAGCTTTCTGAACAATCCGGAGTAATTGCCCTTCCTCAAGCCATCAGCAAATACTTCGAATTATCGTTGTATCTACTTGTTTTGATGGGATTTGGAATGCTCGCCAGTACCGGCGGCCTGGATCTGCCAACAATCTTGCTGGTGGGAGCAGCGCTGGCCGTACGCGGCTATCTGCTGGCAGAACGGCGGCGGGTCGTGATTTCGGTGCGATGGACGACGCCTCTGACAATTCTGTATTTCGTTTTCTACGCTGCCGATTACTTCTTTCTTTCCCGCACGTTTCTGGCAGCAACCGTACACCTGGTGATGTTCGCCGTGGTGGTGCGCACGTTTTCGCTGCGGCGCGATCGTGACTACACGACTCTGGCGATCCTCGCCTTTCTGATGGTGCTGGCCTCCGCGGTGCTCACTGTGGACAGCGTTTTTCTGCTGTTTTTCGCCGGGTTCATGCTGATGGCGGTCGCCACTTTCATCCTGATGGAAATGCGACGATCAGGACGAGCCGCAAAATTTCAAGCGCGGCACTCTCCCGATGCACATGAGCACCGGCATTTGGCGTTCTCACTGGCGCGGGTAACACCCGGGTTGGTGCTGATGATATTGGTGGCTGCGGCGGCGGTATTTTTTCTTTTGCCGCGCATGTCAGCAGGCTACATGGGCGGCTATTCGTTCGGTACGGATCTTTCCACCGGCTTTAGCGATCGGGTGCAACTGGGACAGATCGGACAGATTCAACAATCCAACGCGGTGGTGATGCACATCCAGATCAGCGGAGACAAGCGCGGACAATATCCGCTCCACTGGCGCGGTGTAGCGCTAGCCCATTTCGACGGCAAGAATTGGTCGAATCCGCATCAGAAGTTCGAATTGCAGCGGCAGGCAGACGGAGCATTTTCCGTACCCCTGCTCATTCAGGGAGTGCCGGCAGTCTACCAGGCCGGCCGTCAGGCAGCGCCCGGAACCACGCCTCACCTCATTCATTACCGGGTGTTGCTCGAACCCATTGGCACGAATGTCTTTTTTCTTGCCCCTTGGGGACGCCGCGTGATGGGGGTGTATCGGGCGCTGCAGGTTGACCCAGGCGGAGCGGTTTACGATCTGGACAGCCAGCACGCCGTCACCGTGTATGAAGCGGATTCGGATATCGCCAGGCCGTCCGCGCTGCAACTGCGGTCGGCGGGTAGTTCGCTGCCGCAATTTGTTTCGGCCTATTTACAAGTTCCTGCCCTTGATCCCCGCATTCCGCAGCTGGCGGTGCAAATCTCCGCTTCGGCTTCCAATGACTACGATAAGGCCGTTGCCGTGGAGACTTACTTAAAGACCCACTATGGATACACGCTGCAGTTGCTGCGTTCTCCCGTCGCTGATCCTCTGGCGAACTTTCTTTTCGAGCGCAAGCAAGGCCACTGCGAATACTTTGCCTCTTCCATGGCGATCATGCTGCGCACACTGCACATTCCGTCGCGCGTGGTGAACGGGTTCCGCAGCGATGAATTCAACGATGTCACCGGCAACTACGTAGTCCGGGCTAAGAATGCGCACTCTTGGGTGGAAGCCTATTTCCCAGGCTACGGCTGGATCACGTTCGATCCCACGCCAGGAGGCGAGATCGGAACTCCGGAAGGTTGGGACCGAGCCCTGCTCTATCTGGATGCGGCCGAATCGTTTTGGCGGGAGTGGGTGATCAGCTACGACTTCTCGCACCAGTACATTCTGGCAAAGGCGACGGTGAGCGGAACCCGCGGTTCGTGGGAACGAACGCGGATGTGGGCCAAGCTGCGCTATACGGGGCTGCTGGATTGGGCACGGCGAAGTCAACAAGCCGCCGAGCAGGCGCCAACGCGGTGGTTCGTACTCGGCTGGGCACTCGGGATGCTTCTGCTATTGCTGGGGAACGCGGCGCGGATCGCGAAAATCATCCGCATAAGACAGCTGCAAGCACATCCTGAACGGTCGCCGCATCAGGCGGCCACGATGTGGTATGAACGCATGGCTCGATATCTGGAGAGGCGTGGGATAAAAAAATCGTCCGCTCAGACCGCGCGGGAATTTGAGGGCATCATCGACGATGAGCAGTTGCGGACCCGCGTGAACCGTTTCACCGACGCTTACGAATCCGCCAGGTTCGGGAATTCTGCAGATGCCGCGCAGCGGCTGCCGGGGCTGTATGAAGAAGTTGAGTTAGCCACCAAGAAATGAAGCTAGCGTAGCCTTAACGGCTTGTGAAGAGCAGCACGATTCGCGTCTTAGCCTTTCCAAATCTCTAGCTGCTTCAGTCCTGCTAGAAACGCCAGTTCTATATAAGGGGATGTCAAGAACATTTTTCACCCTCCGCCGGAGGCGCGGATCTTTTCCGCGACATCCAGTCCCCTCTCACCATAGAAGACGCTCGTCTGGTGTCCTGCCCCTGGGTTATTCCATCTCAGCAGCTGCATCTTCTTTAGTAGCGACGACGCCGATCAGTTTCGAAACGAATCAAGCCGTGCGGTTGTACGGTGTCAACCAAGGGTCTATCTGAGGCTCTGGGCCTAGTGCTTTTTCGGGTTATCCGAGGGGGCATAGGGGTTACACAGAGACTGGGTGCCATCGGCACCGTGTCGTCTACAGGCGTTTGTCATACTCACCCTCGAACCCGAGCGTCTCAAGAACCGATTGGCCACCACCAGAAAAGATCACCGGAGATGGAAGGGCTCTTCACCCGAGACGCTCAAGCGGCTTGCGATTTTAGTTTTTCTGCGTCGAAGTTTTCTCCCTTCTTCCATAGAGTCAGCGTAATGGCTGCAATCTTGCGCGCCAGTGTGAGACGCGCCATGGTTGGCTTTATGCCTTTGGCCAGCGCCGCTTGGTAGAAATCCTGGAACGGTCCAGGACGCACACTCGCCATGGTGGCCGCACCTTTGAAGAGACCTTTCAGATCATGGTTATGGTCTTTGTTCAGGCCTCGAATGGAAAGCAGTTTCTTCGAACGTCGCACTTGACCTTCGACCAAGCGATATTCCGCGCTGATACGGGTCTCTAACGCCAGTCCGCTGTAGGCCCATAGTTGTCGCTTGGTGCGGAAACGATGCGGAGTCTGAATCAGGGCCACCGCCAACGCCGATCGAATCGGTCCCAGATAGGGAACCTGTCGCAGCTTCGCGGTGATGGCATGCTTGCGCGCCTCCGCTAACAGTTCCCGTCGTGCTGCCTGACGCAAGTGTCGTAACATGTCCAGTTGCTCATAGAGTCGTTCGGCTC